>OJKA01000101.1_pt1 | contig 49471 bp, 49 predicted proteins | sample 1596451 | NCBI WGS metagenome assembly OJKA01 (sample SAMEA4350155, study PRJEB24818) | metagenome | biome: human; feature: gut; material: faeces | place: Denmark | collected 2013-09 | reverse complement strand
TCATATAACGCCAAAAAGTAAGCGATGACAAACACGTAAAGTGTAAGCAGTCACGGCATCACATTCTGTTAAACGTAAGTTTAGCCGATATACACAAACTCAACCTGACTTTATCGTTATCGATAGCGCAGTGAGCAAGACGCCATAACGTTACCGCTATGGCGTCTGCTTGTGCTTTGTAGTTATTACAGTTTCGCGCTTACCCAGCTTTCAACGCTGGCTAATGCCGCGGGAAGTGCCGCCGCATCCGTACCACCGGCTTGCGCCATGTCCGGACGACCGCCACCTTTGCCACCCACCTGCTGGGCGACCATGCCAATCAGTTCCCCTGCTTTAACACGATCCGTCACATCCTTAGAGACGCCCGCAATCAGAGAAACCTTACCCTCTGCGACCGTTGCCAGCACGATAACCGTCGAACCAAGCTGGTTCTTCAGATCGTCGACCATGGTACGCAGCATCTTAGGCTCAACGCCCGCCAGATCGCTGACCAGCAGTTTGACGCCCTTAATGTCTACCGCTTTGCTGGAGAGGTTTGCGCTCTCCTGCGCCGCAGCCTGTTCTTTCAGCTGCTGGAGTTCTTTTTCCAGCTGACGGGTACGATCCAGCGCGACACGCACTTTTTCGCCCAGGTTCTGACTATCGCCTTTCAGCAGCTGCGCGATCTCGTGCAACTGGTCGCTCTGCGCATGCAGGCTGGCAATCGCGCCTTCCCCGGTCACCGCCTCAATACGACGCACGCCTGCCGCCGTCCCCGACTCGGAAACGATGCGGAACAAGCCGATGTCACCGGTGCGGGATGCGTGAGTACCGCCACACAGTTCGGTAGAGAAGTCGCCCATGCTCAGCACGCGAACGCGGTCGTCATATTTCTCGCCAAACAGCGCCATCGCACCTTTCTTCTTCGCTGCCTCGAGATCCATGATGTGGGTTTCGATTGGCAGGTTACGGCGGATCTGGGCATTCACCAGGTCTTCCACCGCACGAATTTCAGACGGCTTCATCGCTTCAAAATGCGAGAAGTCGAAACGCAGCACTTTGTCATTAACCAGAGAACCTTTCTGTGCAACGTGCGTACCCAGCACTTCGCGCAGGGCTGCGTGCATCAGGTGGGTTGCCGAGTGGTTCAGACGAATGCGCGCGCGGCGAGCCTCGTCAACGTTGGCCTGAACGCCCTCGCCCACTTTCAGAGAGCCGGAAACCAGTTTGCCCTGGTGACCAATTGCCTGACCGTATTTCTGGGTATCGCTTACGCTGAAGCTGAAGCCATTGCCTTTCAGTTCGCCTTTATCGCCAACCTGGCCGCCCGATTCCGCATAGAACGGCGTTTTATCCAGGATAACAACCGCTTCCTGGCCCGCGCTAATGCTGTCTACGGCTTTACCGTCAACAAACAGCGCGGTCACGTTGCTGGTCAGGGCCAGCTCTTCGTAGCCTTTAAATTCAGACGCGCTATCAACGCGGATCATCGCGTTGTAGTCCGCGCCAAAACCGCTGGATTCACGCGCACGACGACGCTGCTCTTCCATCGCGGCTTCAAAGCCTGCTTCGTCAACTTTGATGTCGCGCTCGCGGCAAACGTCAGCCGTCAGGTCAACCGGGAAGCCGTAGGTGTCGTACAGGCGGAAAGCGGTTTCGCCATCCAGCGTGTCGCCCTTGAGTTTCGCCAGCTCGTCGTCCAGCAGCGCCAGACCGCGCTCCAGCGTACGGGCAAACTGCTCCTCTTCGGTTTTCAGAACCTGTTCAACCTGCGCCTGCTGGCGTTTCAGCTCGTCGCCGGCAGAGCCCATCACGCCAATCAGTGGCCCAACGAGTTTATAGAAGAAGGTGTCCTTCGCGCCCAGCATGTTGCCATGGCGGATCGCACGACGAATGATACGACGCAGCACATAGCCACGGTTTTCATTCGACGGGATAACGCCGTCAGCAATCAGGAACGCACAGGAACGAATATGGTCTGCGATAACGCGTAGTGATTTGTTGCTCAGATCGGTTGCGCCCGTTACCTCAGCAACGGCTTTGATCAGGGTGCTGAACAGGTCAATCTCATAGTTGGAGTTAACGTGTTGCAGAACGGCCGCGATACGCTCAAGGCCCATACCGGTATCTACGGACGGTTTTGGCAGCGGCTCCATGGTGCCGTCGGCCTGACGGTTGAACTGCATGAAGACGATGTTCCAGATCTCAATGTAGCGATCGCCATCTTCTTCCGCGCTTCCCGGAGGGCCACCCCAGATGTGGTCGCCATGATCGTAGAAGATCTCGGTGCACGGACCGCAAGGGCCGGTGTCGCCCATCTGCCAGAAGTTATCAGACGCGTAAGGCGCGCCTTTGTTGTCACCGATACGGATGATACGTTCGCGCGGGATACCCACTTCTTTTTCCCAGATGTCGAACGCTTCGTCATCGGTCTCATACACGGTCACCCACAGACGCTCTTTCGGCAGATTGAACCAGTTTTCACCGGTCAGCAGTTCCCACGCGTATTGAATGGCGTCGTGTTTGAAATAGTCGCCGAAGCTGAAGTTACCCAGCATTTCGAAGAAGGTGTGGTGGCGCGCGGTGTAACCGACGTTTTCCAGATCGTTGTGTTTACCGCCCGCACGCACGCAACGCTGTGAGGTTGTGGCGCGGGAATAATTACGCTTGTCGAGACCAAGGAACACATCCTTGAACTGGTTCATCCCGGCGTTGGTAAACAGCAGAGTCGGGTCATTGTTCGGTACCAGGGAGCTGCTGGCAACAACCTGGTGTCCCTTACTATGGAAAAAATCGAGAAACGCCTGACGGATCTCAGCGGTGCTCTTGCTCATAATTATCCTGAAATCAAGCTAACGAAATGTCGCAGCAGATCTGTATCTGTAAACAGTTGGACGGACCAGCTACTGGAAAAAGTGGGAATAAGATAAGTTTTCTTTAGTGGGAAGTAAAATCCCGCATGCGTTCAATCGGTAAAATTACGCCAGATATCCTGAATATCTTCCATCAGGAAGCCGCGGTAGAGCAAAAAGCGCTGGATTTTAACTTTTTCTGAAAATTCACGCGGCAGCGGCTCACCGTACTTTCGTACCGCCTGCTCACGCGCCAGTTCGCACCAGTCAATTTCACTTTCGCGCATGGCTTTTTCAATCGATTCACGGGCTACCCCTTTCTGGTTCAGCTCCTGGCGGATACGCGCTGGCCCATAGCCTTTACGACCACGGCTGGCAAGAAAGCGAGCGGCAAAACGGCCGTCATCCAGATAGTGATGCTCGTAGCACCAGGCAACCACGCGGTCATAATCTTCCGCGGTGGCATCAATGTCTTCCGGACCGTTTTTGCTCATGACGGGCGCTGACAGTTTCCGCCGCAGCTCCTGTTCGCTATGGTCACGCACGGCAAGAATACGCACGGCCCGATCCAGCAAGCGTGAGTAGGCTGGTCGGCGTGATGTCGGTTCACTCATAAAAAACCTGTCGATTCAGAAATGCAAAAAGGGCCGCATCAGCAGCCCTTCATTTTTATCCGAGAGGATTAAAAGTCTTCGTTGGTTTCTTCAGCATCCGCGCCGTCGACCACGAAATCAGGTTTAGAGTCCTGGTTGTTCAGCAGGAGTTCACGCACCTTCTTCTCAATCTCTTTCGCCGCCGCCGGGTTCTCTTTCAGCCAGGAGATAGCATTCGCTTTACCCTGACCAATCTTGTCACCGTTGTAGCTGTACCATGCGCCCGCTTTTTCAATCAGCTTCTCTTTCACGCCCAGGTCAACCAGCTCGCCGAGGAAGTTGATACCTTCGCCGTAGAGGATCTGGAACTCAGCCTGTTTGAACGGTGCTGCGATTTTGTTCTTCACAACCTTCACGCGGGTTTCGCTACCGACTACGTTATCCCCCTCTTTCACCGCACCGATACGGCGGATATCCAGACGGACAGAAGCGTAGAATTTCAGAGCGTTACCGCCGGTGGTGGTTTCCGGGTTACCGAACATTACACCAATTTTCATACGGATCTGGTTGATGAAGATCAGCAGCGTATTGGACTGCTTGAGGTTACCCGCCAGCTTACGCATCGCCTGGCTCATCATACGTGCCGCGAGGCCCATGTGAGAGTCACCGATTTCACCTTCAATTTCCGCTTTTGGCGTCAGCGCCGCAACGGAGTCGACGATGATCACGTCAACCGCGCCTGAGCGCGCCAGCGCGTCACAAATTTCCAGTGCCTGCTCGCCGGTGTCCGGCTGGGAGCACAGCAGGTTGTCGATATCAACGCCCAGTTTACGGGCATAGACCGGGTCCAGCGCGTGCTCGGCATCGATAAACGCACAGGTTTTACCTTCGCGCTGTGCCGCCGCAACAACCTGCAACGTCAGGGTAGTTTTACCCGAGGATTCCGGACCGTAGATTTCTACGATACGGCCCATCGGCAAACCGCCAGCGCCCAGTGCGATATCAAGAGAAAGCGAACCAGTGGAGATAGTTTCCACATCCATGGAACGGTCTTCACCCAGGCGCATGATGGAGCCTTTACCGAATTGCTTTTCGATCTGGCCCAGTGCTGCCGCCAACGCTTTCTGTTTGTTTTCGTCGATAGCCATTATTACTCCTGTCATGCCGGGAGAAGCAACTGCGCTTCACCATGGACTTCTGTTCTGTTGAGGCAATTATACTGTATAGTCATACAGTATCAAGTATTTTGTAGAAATTGTTGCCAGAGCGTTTTTAACGCGTATTCCGTTGCCTGACGACGCACGCTTTCGCGGTCGCCGCTGAAGCATTCCCGGCGGGTGATCCCTTCACCTTTTGAGGTGGCAAAGCCAAACCAGACGGTGCCGACAGGCTTCACGTCGCTGCCGCCGTCCGGCCCCGCGATACCGCTGATGGAGATAGCGTAATCTGCGCGCGCCTCTTTCAGCGCGCCAATCGCCATCTCGATCACCACCGGCTCGCTGACCGCGCCATGCTGCTCAAGCGTGGCTTCACGCACGCCAATCATCTGCGCTTTAGCCTCGTTACTGTAGGTCACAAAGCCGCGTTCAAACCAGGCGGAACTGCCAGCAATATCGGTAATTGCTTTCGCCACCCAGCCGCCGGTGCAGGATTCTGCGGTCGTGAGAGTCGCGCCGCGCTGTTTCAGCGCCAGCCCCACCACTTCGCTTAGCTGCATCAATTCATGGTCAGTCATTCTCGCTCCAGGCCTTAGAAAAACATGCAGCACAAGATAGCACTTTCTCATCAAATATGGGGATGCGCGTCGGGTTTTACGAGGGGGCTTCAGAAAAAAGCCGATGCGGGCGCACCGGCCAGAGAGACGCTTATTTCATGCTGTTAGCGAGGGTGTCCACATTGTGGCGAAACGCCTTGACGTAGGTCTCCGCCACGCCGCCCTTCGCGGACAGCGCTTCCGGGTAAAGTTCACCACCCGGCTGGGCGCCCGTGGCGGTCGCAATCTGCTTCACCAGGCGAGGGTCAAGCTGGTTTTCCATAAACCAGGTTTTCACGCCGTCAGCTTTAATCTGATTGATGATCTCCGCTACCTGCGCCGCGCTGGCTTCACTCTCAGACGACAGCCCCTGCGGCGCCATAAACGTCACGCCGTAGGCGCGGCTGAAATAGCCGAAGGCGTCGTGGCTGGTCAGCACTTTGCGCTTCGCCTGTGGGATGTCGCTGAAACGCTTTTTAGCCCAACCGTCCAGCTGAGAGAGCTGCGCAATATAGGGTTTACCGGTAGCTTCAAGCGCCGCCGTATCTTCAGGATCGGCCTTCACCAGCCCTGAGAGAATATTTTGCGCATACAGCGCGCCGTTCGCCGCGCTGTTCCACGCGTGCGGATCGGTCACGGTTTTACCGTCCTCTTCCAGCGTGAGCGTTTTCACGCCGTCCGAAGCAACCACCAGTTGGCCTTTGAATCCGGAGGCTTTCACCAGACGGTCGAGCCAACCCTCCAGCCCCAGCCCATTGACCACCACCACGTCAGCTTTACTCAGCGCCGCGCTGTCTTTGGGCGAGGGTTCGAAAGTATGGGGATCACCGTCCGGCCCCACCAGCGTCGTCACCTTTACACGATCGCCGCCAACCTGCTGCGTGATGTCTCCCAGGATGGAAAAGCTGGTCACCACATTAAGCGTTTTCGCCATTACGCCGTGCGTCATCATGCCGAGCGCGAGCGCCACGGCTAACCCTGTACGTTTCATCGTTTCCCCTTGCGTTAAAAAAGCGCCCGCAGGCTATCCGCCAGCCTGCTGCGCGTGCCAAATAAAACTGAAATAAAGAACAATGCGCTGGCAGTCAGCACAATGGAGGGCCCGGCGGGCAGACTCACTGCCCAGGAAAGGCTTAAGCCCAGCCACGCGCAAAAAATACCGCTGATACCCGCCATCAAAAGTAACCCTGGCAATGTGCGCACCCAGCAGCGTGCCGCCACGGCGGGTAACATCATCAGCCCGACGGCCATCAGCGTGCCGAGCACCTGAAAACCGGCTACCAGGTTGAGCACCAGCAGCGCCAGAAACAGACCGTGTAACATCCCGGGCAGCCAGCGCGCGTTCACCTGCAACCACGCGGTATCAAACGCTTCGCTGACCAGCCCCCGATAAAAAATCGCCAGCGTGAGGAGCGTGAACATGCAAACGCCCGTCACGAACAGGGCTGACGCGCTATCCACGGCGAGAATGGAGCCAAACAGAAGATGAAGCAGATCGACATTTGAACCGCGCAGCGACACCAGCGTGACGCCCAGCGCCAGCGAGCCCAGGTAAAACCCCGCGAAGCTGGCATCCTCTTTAAGCGGCGTGCGGCGGCTGACCAGCCCGGCCACCAGCGCAACGGCGATCCCGGCAATAAACCCGCCGACAGTCATTGCCAGCAGCGACATCCCGCTGAGCAGATAGCCCACCGCGACACCCGGCAAAATGGCGTGAGAAAGGGCGTCCCCCATCAGGCTCATCCGACGCAGCTGAAGAAATACGCCCAGCGCAGTGGTGCTGACGGAGAGCGCCAGGCAAACCACCAGCGCGCGCCGCATAAAGCCGTACTCAATAAACGGCTGGAAGAAGAGATGCCAGATCATGCCACCCTCACCCGCTCGGTTTTCCAGTGCGGCGTATCAGCATCCAGCCGCAGCGTTTGTGGGAAGTGGCGCGAGACGCGTTCGCTGTCGTGCAGTACCGCCAGCAGGGTCTGCCCCTGCATATACATCTCCAGCATCAGATCCATCAGCACGTTGCAGGTCGCTTCATCGACGCCGGTGAAAGGCTCATCCAGCATCACCAGCGGCGCCTGCTGCACCAAAACGCGGGCAAACAGCATGCGCTGAAACTGGCCGCCGGAAAGTTCATCTATGGTAGAGAACGCCATGGACTCCAGCCCCACGCGCTCCAGCGCGCCAGCAATGCGCATGCGGGTATCCCGACGAAAACCGGCAAACAGTGAGATTGCTGGCCAGCAGCCCATACTCACCACGTCCTGCACGGTCAGAGGAAATTGCGCCTCCAGCGCGTGACGCTGCGCCAGCCAGCCCACCACCGGACGTCTCCCCTGCCAGCGAAACGTACCGCTGACGGGCGGAATAAAGCCGGCGAGCGTTTTCAGCAGCGTGGATTTGCCGCAGCCGTTGGCCCCGACGATAGCGGTCATGCTCCCGCGTTCAATCACGCCGGACAGCGCGCGCGTAACGGGCTGGCGATCGTAACCCGCCACCAGGTCGTTCATCACGATCATGGCAACGCCACCGCCCAGCGCACGGCCAGGCCGAGAAACAGAATGAGCACCAGCGCCAGCAGCAGCCGAACCGGGGATGAGAGAGAAAACAGGGACATGGAAATCTCAATTCAAAAATAATGTTATAACATAACAATAATGAAAGTCGATTAAGATGTAAACGGTGGGAGTGAAATGGGAGTGTGGCGAAATGTTTCTGCGGGAAGAAGGGTGCGCGCGGGTGCCCTCACCCCAGCCCTCTCCCACAGGGAGAGGGGGAATAAAGTGACTTACTGACTAAACGGTGACGCCGCCGGCACACGCGCCTGAGACACCGCCAGCCCCAGCTGCCACACCGCCATAGCATAGTGCGTGCTGTGGTTGTAGCGGGTAATGGTGTAGAAGTTCGGCAGCCCGAACCAGTACTGATAACCGGTTCCGACATCCAGGCGCAGCAGGCTCACCTGGTCAACATTGCCCAGCGGCTGCGACGGCGTTAAGCCTGCCGCTGCCAGCTGCGCCACGCTGTATTTGGTTTTAAATCCGTTTTCCAGACCAAACGCTTCGCCGTTCGCCTGTACCGCCACCTGGCCGCCCGGCGTCCAGCCATGCGCTTTGAAGTAGTTGGCCACGCTGCCAATGGCGTCTTCGGGATCCCACAGGTTGATGTGACCATCCCCGTTAAAATCTACCGCGTACTGCTTATAGGAGGACGGCATAAACTGGCCGTAGCCCATCGCACCGGCGAACGACCCTTTCAGATCTAACGGATCGTCCTGTTCGTCTCGCGCCATCAGCAGGAAGGTTTCCAGCTCGGAAGAGAAATACTCGGCGCGGCGCGGGTAGTTGAAGGAGAGCGTCGCCAGCGCATCGAGGATGCGGGTTTTACCCATAATGCGCCCCCAGCGGGTCTCAACCCCAATAATACCGACGATGATCTCCGGCGGGACGCCATAGACCTGCCACGCACGGTTCAGGGCGTCTTCATACTGATTCCAGAACACCACGCCATTCTGCACGTTGTCCGGGGTAATAAACTGTTTGCGATAGCGCAGCCACGCGCCGTTTGGCCCGGTCGGCACCTGGGCCGTCGGCGCCTGCCTGTCCATCAGGCGCAGCACGTAGTCCAGACGCTTCGCCTGAGACAAAATGGCATGCAGCTGCTGGCGGTCAAAACCGTGCTTGCTCACCATTTTATCGATGAACTGTTCGGCCGCAGGGTTATTCGCGAAGTCGCCGCCCATCTGCATCATATTGTGCTGCGGCTCCAGCAGGAATCCTCCGGAAGGCGCGCCCGCCGTTGGCTCAGCGGCTTCGGTCTTGGGTTTGCTACTACAGGCGGACAGGAGAATAAGCGCAGGCAACAGCGCTGCATAACGACGCTTGAACATGTGGCATCCATTTAACGAGTTCGGTAAGAACCCAGTATGGTAAAGCATCCCCAACTCCTCAAGGAAGCGGTACACACCTCCCCGACGCAAATCCGCGCTTTTTTCCACCAAAAATTATTCACCTCACCAATAAACTTTCAAAATAATACATTTTTCTTTCATTGTGAGATCTGATTAACACTTTAAAACCTTTCAAAGTGATTATTATTAGCCGCAGATAGACAAAAACAAACGCCCTACAGGAGAGAAGAATGATAGAAACCATCACCCACGGCGCCGAGTGGTTCATCGGGCTGTTTCAGAAAGGCGGCGAGGTATTCACCGGCATGGTGACCGGGATCCTGCCCCTGCTGATCAGCCTGCTGGTGATCATGAACGCCCTGATTAACTTTATCGGCCAGCAGCGTATTGAACGCTTCGCCCAGCGCTGTGCCGGCAATCCGCTGTCCCGCTACCTGATCCTGCCCTTCATCGGCACCTTTGTGTTCTGCAACCCGATGACCTTAAGCCTCGGCCGCTTTATGCCAGAGAAGTACAAGCCGAGTTATTACGCCGCCGCCTCCTACAGCTGCCATTCAATGAACGGCCTGTTCCCGCACATTAACCCCGGCGAGCTGTTTGTTTACCTCGGGATTGCCAGCGGTCTCACTACGCTGGGACTGCCGCTCGGCCCGCTGGCGGTGAGCTATCTGCTGGTCGGCCTGGTGACCAACTTCTTCCGCGGCTGGGTAACGGACCTCACCACCGCCATTTTTGAGAAAAAAATGGGCATCCAGCTTGAACAGAAAGTCCATCTTTCAGGAGCCACAGCATGAACCGGATCCGCATTGAGAAAGGCACGGGCGGCTGGGGCGGCCCGCTGGAGTTCGACGCCACCGAAGGCAAAAAGATCGTCTACATCACCGCGGGCACGCGCCCGGCGATCGTCGACACGCTGCGCGAGCTGACCGGCTGGGAAGCAGTCGACGGCTTCAAAGAGGGTGAGCCGCCGGAAGCGGAAATCGGCGTGGCGGTAATCGACTGCGGCGGCACGCTGCGCTGCGGCATCTACCCGAAGCGCCGCATTCCGACGGTGAATATTCACTCCACGGGCAAATCAGGCCCGCTGGCGCAGTACATCCTTGAGGACATTTATGTCTCGGGCGTGAAGGAGGACAACATCACGCTGGTAAATGGCACATCCGCACCGCAAAAAGCGGCCCCGCGCGAGTACGACACCAGCAAAAAAATCACCGAGCAGAGCGACGGCCTGCTGGCGAAGGTCGGGATGGGGATGGGGTCCGCCGTGGCGGTGCTGTTCCAGTCCGGGCGCGACACCATCGACACGGTGCTGAAAACCATTCTGCCGTTTATGGCGTTCGTCTCGGCGCTGATCGGCATCATCATGGCCTCCGGCCTCGGCGACTGGATTGCCCACGGCCTCGCCCCGCTCGCCAGCCACCCGCTCGGCCTGGTGACGCTGGCGCTGATCTGCTCCTTCCCGCTGCTGTCGCCGTTTCTCGGCCCGGGCGCGGTGATTGCCCAGGTCATCGGCGTGCTGATTGGCGTGCAGATTGGTCTGGGGAATATTCCCCCGCACCTCGCCCTGCCCGCCCTGTTTGCCATTAACGCTCAGGCGGCGTGCGACTTCATCCCCGTCGGGCTGTCGCTGGCGGAAGCGCGCCAGGAGACCGTGCGCGTGGGCGTCCCCTCCGTGCTGGTGAGCCGCTTCCTGACGGGCGCGCCAACGGTGCTAATTGCCTGGTTTGTCTCCGGCTTTATTTATCAATAAGAGGTTCCTGCCATGACCGTGATTTACCAGACCACCATTACCCGCATCGGCCAGAGCGCGGCCGACGCGCTGAGCGACCAGATGCTGATCACCTTCCGCGAAGGCGCCCCGGCAGATATCGAAGAGTTTTGCTTTATCCACTGCCACGGCGAGCTAAACGGCGAACTGAAGGCAGGAAGCCAGCTGGAGCTGGGCAAGGCGCGCTATGCCGTAACCGCCGTCGGTGACGTCGCCGAGCAAAACCTGCGCGAGCTGGGGCACATCACCTTGCGTTTCGACGGCCAGCCGCGGGCGGAGTATCCCGGCACGGTTCACGTTGAGGGGCCGGTTCCGCAGGCTGTCACCCCAGGCTGCACGTTAAAATTTATTTCGTAATAAAGGAGAGACACATGAGTCAGGTTGCCGTTGTCATTGGTGGGGGACAAACCTTAGGCGAGTTCCTCTGCCATGGGCTTGCCGCAGAGGGCTACCGCGTGGCGGTCGTGGATATTCAGAGCGAGAAAGCCGCCCGCGTAGCGGACGCCATCAACACCGAATTTGGCGATGGGATGGCGTATGGATTTGGCGCCGACGCCACCAGCGAGCAGAGCGTGATGGCGCTGGCCCGCGGCGTGGATGAGATTTTTGGTCGCACCGATCTGCTGGTCTACAGCGCGGGGATTGCGAAAGCGGCCTTTATCAGCGATTTCGAACTGGGGGATTTTGATCGCTCGTTGCAGGTGAATCTGGTGGGCTATTTCCTCTGCGCCCGCGAATTTTCCCGCCTGATGATCCGCGACGGTATTCAGGGTCGCATCATTCAGATCAACTCAAAATCGGGGAAAGTGGGCAGCAAGCACAACTCCGGCTACAGCGCGGCGAAGTTTGGCGGCGTCGGGCTGACGCAGTCTCTGGCGCTGGATCTGGCCGAATACGGCATAACCGTGCACGCGCTGATGCTGGGCAACCTGCTGAAATCCCCGATGTTCCAGTCCCTGCTGCCGCAGTATGCCGCCAAACTTGGCATCAAAGCAGAGGACGTCGAACAGTACTACATCGACAAAGTGCCGCTGAAGCGCGGGTGCGATTATCAGGACGTGCTGAACATGCTGCTGTTTTACGCCAGCCCGAAAGCCTCGTACTGCACCGGGCAGTCGATTAACGTCACCGGTGGGCAGGTGATGTTCTGAGTTCATTCCCCGGTGGCGCTGCGCTTACCGGGCTACAATCCCCGTATGCCGGGTAAGGCGCAGCCGCCACCCGGCAGTTAAGGAGCCGATATGGTCACCGCACTCATCACCGTCGCCGCCCTCGCCTGGCTTTGCCAGATGGCGTTTGGCGGCTGGCAGATCTACCTGTTTAACCGCGCCTTTGATGCGTTGTGTCAGAAGGGGCGCGTGGGCGTCGGGCGTTCCGGGGGGCGCTTTAAACCGCGGGTTGTCGTCGCTATTGCGCTGGATGAAAACAATATGGTTTGCGATTCCCTCATCATGCGCGGCGTAACGGTGTTTGCCCGTCCGACCAAAATCCAGGCGATCGACGGCATTTCGCTGCATGAATTACAACCTGATGTGATCTTCCCCCATGATTCACTCTGTCAGAATGCACTATCATTAGCGCTCAATCTGAAACATGGATAATTTCGTTGTGAAAGTTATAAACTTGCGGAATTATCATTTCGCAACGTAAGGAACGAAGCGCCTATGAAACCACGTCAGCGGCAGGCGGCCATACTTGAGCATCTGCAAAAGCAGGGAAAGTGCTCGGTAGAGGATCTGGCCCACTACTTTGACACCACCGGCACGACAATACGCAAGGACCTGGTGTTGCTCGAAAACTCCGGCGCCGTCATTCGTACCTACGGCGGCGTGGTGCTCAATAAAGACGAAGCCGACCCGCCTATCGACCACAAAACACTGATCAATACTCACCAGAAAGCGCTGATTGCCGAAGCCGCCGTCAAATTTATCCAGGACGGCGATTCCATTATCCTCGACGCAGGCAGTACCGTCCTACAGATGATCCCGCTGCTCAGCCGCTTTAATAACATCACCGTGATGACCAACAGCCTGCACATCGTCAATGCCCTGTCAGAGTTCGACAGCGAGCAGACCATCCTGATGCCCGGTGGCACCTTCCGTAAAAAATCCGCGTCGTTTCACGGGCAGCTGGCGGAGAATGCCTTCGACCACTTCAGCTTCGATAAGCTGTTTATGGGCACGGACGGCATCGACCTCAACGCGGGCGTGACCACCTTCAACGAGGTGTTCAGCGTCAGCAAAGCGATGTGCAACGCCGCGCGGGAAGTGATTTTGATGGCGGACTCGTCGAAATTTGGCCGTAAAAGCCCCAACATTGTCTGTAGCCTTGAAAGCGTCGATAAGCTGATTACCGACGCAGGTATCGATCCGGCATTTAAAAAAGCGCTGGAAGCGAAGGGCATCGACGTGATCGTAACCGGAGAGAAAAATGAGTGATTTTCTGTTAAACGCAGGCCGTCAGACCCTGCTGCTGGAGCTACAGGAAGCCAGCCGCCTGCCGGAGCGTCTGGGTGAGGATTTTGTTCGTGCAGCCAACACCATTATCCACTGCGAGGGCAAAGTGATCGTGGCGGGTATCGGTAAATCCGGTCATATCGGCAAGAAGATTGCCGCGACGCTTGCCAGCACCGGCACCCCGGCGTTCTTCGTGCATCCTGCCGAAGCGCTGCACGGCGATCTGGGGATGATCGAAAGCCGCGACGTGATGCTGTTTATCTCCTACTCCGGTTCAGCCAAAGAGCTGGATCTCATCATCCCTCGCCTGCAAGAAAAATCGGTGGCCCTGTTAGCGATGACCGGCAAATCCCGTTCGCCGCTGGCGCTGGCCGCGAAAGCAACGCTGGATATTTCCGTTGAGCGCGAAGCCTGTCCGATGCACCTGGCACCGACCTCCAGCACCGTCAACACGCTGATGATGGGCGACGCCCTGGCGATGGCGGTGATGCAGGCGCGCGGTTTTAATGAGGAAGATTTCGCCCGCTCCCATCCTGCGGGCGCGCTTGGGGCTCGTCTGCTCAACAAAGTTCACCACCTGATGCGCACGGACGATGCCATTCCTCAGGTCAAACTCGACACCAGCGTGATGGACGCCATGCTGGAGCTGAGCCGCACCGGGCTGGGGCTGGTTGCGGTATGCGACAATGACCGCCAGGTTAAGGGCGTCTTCACCGACGGCGACCTGCGCCGCTGGCTGGTGGGCGGCGGCAAGCTGGAGGCGCGGGTATCCGAAGCAATGACCCAGGGCGGGCTGACGCTGAATGCCGACAGCCGCGCGATTGAAGCCAAAGAGGTGCTGATGAAGCGCAAAATCACCGCCGCGCCGGTGGTGGACGAGCACGGCAGGCTGTGCGGCGCGATCAACCTGCAAGACTTCTACCAGGCGGGGATTATTTAACCCTTCAGCCCCAGACGTTTCGCCAGCCTGTGAAGGTTGGCGACGTCCATCTCCAGCGCCCGCGCGCACGCCGCCCAGCTGCGGTTATTCTGCTCCAGCGCGCGGGCGATCATCTGACGCTGGAACGCATCCGTCGCCTCGCGCAGGTTTTCGTTCACGCTCTCAGGTATCACCGGCTTCACGGGCGGCATCGTTTCCTCATGCAGCGCGAAATGGCGCGCATGAATAACCACTTCATCCCCCGAACGCGTTGCCCGCGCCAGCACCACCGCGCGGTGGATCGCATGTTCCAGCTCACGCACGTTACCCGGCCAGCCGTAGCTCAGCAGGTGCGTCCTCGCGCCGGGACTTAGCACCACGCGGGAAAGCCCCATTTTGAGCCGACACTGTTCGCAGAAAAAGCCCGCCAGCAGAACCACATCCTCGCCCCGCTCGCGCAGCGGCGGCACCGTGAGCGGGAACACGCTCAGACGGTGGAACAGATCGGCGCGGAAATTCCCCGCCAGCACCTCTTCGCGCAGATCGCGGTTCGTCGCCGCCAGCACGCGCACATCCACGCGTAAGCTGCGATCGTCTCCCACGCGTTGAATATCGCCATACTGCAACACCCGCAGCAGTTTGGCCTGAAGCGAAAGGGAGAGTTCGCCAATTTCATCGAGGAACAGCGTGCCGTTATCAGCCATTTCGAACTTGCCGCTGCGGTTGCTGATCGCCCCGGTAAAGGCCCCTTTGACGTGTCCGAACAGCTCGCTTTCCGCCACGCTTTCCGGCAACGCCGCGCAGTTGAGATAGACCAGCGGATTCACCGCACGGGGCGAGGCTTCGTGGATCGCTTTTGCCACCAGCTCTTTACCGGTGCCGGTCTCCCCGAAGATCAGCACGTTCAAATCAGACGCGGCGACAATCTCAATCTCTTTTTTGAGCTGCGCCATGCCCGGCGAAAGGCCGATCATTTCGGTGTGCGCCACCTGCTCAAACGCCGTCGGGCTACCCGGAAGAATATTCTGGCTCTCCAGCTGTTCTATCAGCAGGGCGTTGTTCAGCGCCCCGGCCGCCAGCGCGGCAATCAGCCGTAGCTCTTCGTCGCTGAAGGTATCGAACTGATCCGGCGACATGCCGTCGAGGGTTAACGCGCCAATCAGGTTCTGCCCGGCAAACAGCGGCAGGCCGATACAGGCGTGCACCTTCAGGCTCTCCTGTCCGGGGATCAGGCCGTCGTAAGGATCGGGCAGATCGCTGTCTGCCGGGAAACGCACCACGTCACCCGCGCGGGCGATGGTTTCCAGACGCGGGTGGCCCTCCAGGGTAAAGCGCCGCCCGAGTACGTCCTTCGCAAGGCCGTCGATAGCCAGCGGAATAAACTGCCGCCCTTCGTAACGCAGCAGCGCCGAGGCATCGCAATCCAGCACGTGGCGCAACGTGGAGATCAGCCGCTGAAAGCGGTCCTGATGACCAATACCGGTTTGCAGTTCTATGGCGATCTTCGCCAGCACATCTACGGAAAAGCTCATCTCTGCCTCACTGTCATTTTGACAATACATAGTGTCATATTGACAATTTTTAAGATAGTCAAAATGACTACCCACTAAGGAGCATCGAAAAGAAAATACATTATTTTCAACAAGTTAAAAAGTTGGCACGCAACTTGATATATGACAGTCATCTTATTTGAAAACGCCGTATTAAGTTGAGGTTGCTATGTCTATTCTGGTTAAAAATAACATTCATTGGGTGGGTCAACGTGACTGGGAAGTACGTGATTTTCACGGGACGGAATACAAAACGCTGCGCGGCAGCAGCTACAACAGCTATCTCATTCGTGAAGGTAAAAACGTCCTGATCGATACCGTCGATCACAAATTCAGCCGCGAGTTCGTGCAGAACCTGCGCAGCGAAATCGATCTGAATGAGATCGACTACATTATCATCAACCACGCGGAAGAGGATCACGCCGGGGCGCTGACCGAGCTGATGTCCCACATTCCGGATACCCCGATCTACTGCACCACCAACGCCATTGACTCCATCAACGGCCACCACCACCATCCGGAGTGGAACTTCCACACCGTGAAAACCGGCGACACGCTGGATATCGGCAATGGCAAACAGCTGATCTTCGTGGAAACCCCAATGCTGCACTGGCCGGACAGCATGATGACCTACATGACCGGTGACGCGGTGCTGTTCAGTAACGACGCCTTCGGCCAGCACTACTGCGACGAACGTCTGTTCAATGACGAAGTGGATCAGACCGAGCTGTTCGAACAGTGCCAGCGCTACTACGCCAACATCCTGACCCCGTTCAGCCGTCTGGTCACGCCAAAAATCACCGAGATCCTCGGCTTCAACCTGCCGGTGGATATGATTGCCACCTCCCACGGCGTGGTATGGCGTGAAAATCCAACCCAGATTGTCGAACTGTACCTGAAGTGGGCGGCGGACTATCAGGAAGATCGCATCACCATCTTCTACGACACCATGTCCAACAACACCCGCATGATGGCGGACGCCATTGCCCAGGGCATCAACGAAGTTGACCCGAACGTGGCGGTGAAAATCTTCAACGTGGCGCGCAGCGATAAGAATGAGGTATTGACCAACGTCTTCCGCTCCAAAGGCGTGCTGGTGGGTACCTCCACCATGAATAACGTGATGATGCCGAAAATTGCCGGACTGGTAGAAGAGATGACCGGCCTGCGCTTTCGTAACAAACGCGCCAGCGCCTTTGGTTCACACGGCTGGAGCGGCGGCGCGGTAGACCGTCTCTCCACCCGTTTACAGGATGCCGGTTTTGAGATGTCCCTGAGCCTGAAGGCGAAATGGCGTCCGGATCTCGACGCGCTGGAAATCTGTCGTCAGCACGGTCGCGACATTGCCCGCCAGTGGGCGCTTGCGCCGCTGCCGGAAACCGCACCCGCCGCGGCGGTTACGCCGAAAGCTGTAGCAGAAGCCGCTCCTGCCGCTGCCGACCTCGGCCCTTGCATGCAGTGCAGCGTCTGCCAGTGGATTTACGATCCTGAGCTGGGCGAGCCGTTGCAGGATGTCGCGCCGGGTACGCCGTGGAGCGAGGTGCCGGACAACTTCCTCTGCCCGGAATGTTCCCTCGGGAAAGACGTCTTTGATGAACTGGCAACGGAGGCAAAATGAGCCACGGCATCGTCATTATCGGCTCGGGCTTTGCCGCCCGCCAGCTGGTGAAAAATATCCGCAAACAGGATGCTAACGTGCCGTTGACGGTGATCGCCGCCGACAGCATGGATGAGTACAACAAGCCTGATTTAAGCCACGTCATTAGCCAGAATCAGCGCGCCGACGATCTCACCCGCCAGACGGCGGGGGAGTTCGCAGAACAGTTTAACCTGCGTCTGTTTCCGTACACCTGGGTCACCGATATCGACGCCGACGCCCACGTGGTGAACGCGAAAGATAAAACCTGGCAGTACGACAAGCTGGTGCTGGCGACGGGGGCATCGGCGTTTGTGCCGCCGGTTGAGGGCCGCGAGCTGATGGTCACGCTCAACAGCCAGCAGGAGTATCAGGCCAGCGAGACCCTGTTACGCGACGCCACGCGGGTGATGATTGTCGGCGGCGGGCTGATTGGCACCGAGCTGGCGATGGACTTCTGCCGGGCGGGAAAATCCGTCACCCTGGTTGACCACGCGGCCAGCATTCTGTCAGCGCTGATGCCAGCAGAAGTAAGCAGTCGCTTACAGCATCGTCTGACCGACATGGGCGTGCATCTGCTGCTGAAATCGCAGTTACAGAGCCTGAGCAAAACCGAAACCGGCATTTGTGCGACGCTCGACCGCAACCGCAGCGTTGAAGTGGATGTGGTTATTGCGGCGACGGGGTTGCGCCCGGAAACCGCGCTGGCGCACCGCGCGGGCGCAGAGATCAATCGCGGCGTGAAGGTGGACAGCTACCTGCAAACCACCCAGCCGGACATTTATGCCCTGGGCGACTGCGCGGAAATTAACGGCCAGGTGCTGCCGTTCCTGCAACCGATTCAGTTAAGCGCCATGTTCTTGGCGAAAAACCTGCTCGGCGGCAACGCCCCGGTGAAATTACCCGCCATGCTGGTGAAGGTAAAAACGCCGGAACTACCGCTGCATCTCGCAGGTGAAACGCAGCGTCAGGATCTGGACTGGGAGATTGTCCTTTCGCCTCAGGGCATGGTGGCGCGCGGCACCGATACCGACGGTCAGATGCGCGCCTTTGTCGTCAGCGAAGACAGAATGAAGGAGGCCTTCGCGCTGCTGAAATCGCTACCAGCTTAACCCTCGTCATGCCGGGTGGCGCTCCGCTTACCCGGCCTACAGTACTGCCACGCTTACTTAACCTTTGGATTTTGTTGTCCACCGCCCCGATGTCCCGGGGCTTTTTTTATCGCTACACTTTCAGCGTCAGGAGCGCACCACCAGCGCGTCATAACCGCGCCAGCGATAGTTCGCCATCGAGATCAGCCAGCAGGCGACAAACAGCCCGACCACCACAAATCCGGCGTCGCCCAGGTTATCGTTCACCGCGCCAATCAGATCCCACACGCCGCCGCTGAGGGCGAACTTGTCCATCAGCAGACCCAGCGCTTCCAGGCCGCCGATAAACAGCGCCACCACCACCGAAGTGCCGGTGATGGTCATGTTGTAGTAGAGCTTGCGCTGCGGCTTGTTAAACGCCCAGCCGTAGGCACCCACCATCAGCAGGTTATCGAGCGTATCCACCAGCGCCATGCCGCTGGCGAAGAGCGCCGGGAAGATCATGATCGACCACACCGACATCCCGCTGGAGGCGCTGGCGGCGGAGATCCCCAGCACGCCGATTTCGGTGGCGGTGTCGAACCCCAGGCCGAACAGGAAACCGACCAGGTACATCTGCCAGCTTTTATTGACGAGGCGGAAGGTTTTGCCGAACAGCCAGTTCATGACGCCGCCCTGTGCAGGCAGCGTGATGTCGCCCTGCACGGGATTGCCGTGTTTCAGCGCCTGAAAACTGCGCCAGACGCCGCGCAGGATCACCATATTCACCAGCGCCATCGCCAGCAGGAAGGTGGCGGAGACGGCGGTGCCAATCAGGCTGCCGGTTTCGTGGAACCATGCCATGTTTTTCTGAAACGCCGTGGCGGTAGCGGCGATAGCAATGGAGGCCAGCACCACGATGGTGGAGTGTCCGAGGGAAAACCATGCGCCCACGCCGGACGGGCGCTTGCCCTGCTGCATCATTTTACGCGTCACGGTATCAATCGCGGCGATATGGTCGGCATCCACCGCATGACGCAGTCCGTAACACCAGGCCAGCAGGCTGGCCGCCATCAGCGCCGTACTGCCGCTAAAGGTGTGCCACGCCAGCCCCCAGGCCAGCAGGTTAGCCATCCCGAGAGTCAGCAGCAGGCACGCTGCACGAGGTTCATTGCGTAAAAGTCGTAACATTTTAAATCCCTTGTGAACATGATCGGGCGGCAGCAACCACCGCCTGCCCGAAGGAGATCGCACCGTCGCCTGCGGGCAGGCGCGAAGGAAAAAGAAGCGTGAAATCAGAAAGGTAATGACGAAGGCGCGCGCGCAGCAGGCGGTTGTGAAGGACGCCGCCGCTGAAGCACACCGTAGAGAGCGACCGTCGGCGGGCATGCGTTGCCGCCAGTTCGCTCAGCCCTTTTGCCAGCGCATCGTGAAAAGCCCAGGCACGCTCGCCGGGTTCCGCCCGCCAGGTAAGCCACTGTTGCCAGAACAGCGCAAGGTTATCCGTCTGGAGCGTCACCGGATGATCAACCCCTGCGCAGCGTTCGGCCAGCGCCTCCAGCCGGCACGCGGCTTCGCCCTCATAGCGTTGCGTTTCAATACCCAACGCACAGGCCACAGCGTCGAACAGACGACCACAGGAGGAGGCCCGCGGCGCATTGATACCGCGCGACACAGCCGTTGCCAGCAGCGGCCAGTTTTGACGCTGTACCACCTCTGTTTCCGGGTACTGCTGCCAGTCAGGTACGAACGCCAGACAGTGGGCGAGCAAATTGCGCCACGGCTGTTTTGCCGCCAGATCGCCCCCCGGCAGCGCAACGGCTGGCAGACCGCCCAGCCGTTCGCAGTCGCGATAGTTCACCCGCAGGCACTCGCCGCCCCACAGCGCGCCGTTCTCGCCCATGCCGATCCCGTCCAGCGTCAGGGCAATAACATCCCCGCCGTTGAGCGGCCAGCCATTCTCCGCCAGACACGCTGCCGCATGCGCATGATGATGCAGCACGGTCTCAACGGGCAGCGCCTGCGCCCGGGCCCACAGTCGGGCGTGATAACCCGGATGGGCATCGCACACCACGCGCTCAGGCTGAAAGGCGTAGATGTCCTGCATCGTCGAGAGCGCACTGCGCCACTGCGCCTCTACCCCCTCGTCGCTCAGATCGCCAAAATGCTGGCTCAGCACCGCCTGGTTGCCACGCACCAGGCTGAAGGTGTTTTTCATCTCCGCGCCGGTGCATAACATGGGCGGGATGTCGCGGAATCCGGCGGGCAATGTGATGGCATCCGGCACAAAACCGCGTGCGCGACGCAGCATCGTGCCCTCCTGGTCCATCACTGAATCATCCATCCGTTGCAGGATGTCGCGGTTGTGCAGCAGGAAGCCGTCAGCGATGTCACTGAGTTCTTCCAGCGCCTGCTGGTTGCTTATGGCGGGTGGATGGCCGCTGAGGTTGCCGGAGGTCATCACCAGCGGGCGCTGGCAGTCCAGCATCAGCAAATGCTGGAGCGGGTTCGCAGGCAGCATCACGCCGACCGTATCCAGCCCCGGCGCAATCTCCTCAGGAAACGCAGGAAGGCAGGCTTTTGGCGTCAGCACAATCGGCGCAGCGGGTGAACGTAACAGCGTCTGGATGGCCTCCGGCAGATCGTCCGCATGCGGGATCATCACCGCCAGCGGCCTGGTCGGGCGCTGCTTGCGTGCCCGTAATTTCCGAACCGCCTGCGGGTTAAGCGCGTCGCAGACCAGGTGAAAACCGCCCAGCCCTTTGACCGCCACAATCCCGCCGACTTTCAGCATCGCCATCGCCGCGCTTAACGCCGATTCGCGGGCAGCAGCAGCCTCCCCGGCTCGCCACTCCAGCTGCGGTCCGCAATCCGGGCAGGCCACCGGCTGGGCGTGAAAACGCCGGTCAGCCGGGTTGCGGTACTCCGTTTCACAGGGCACACAGAGTGGGAATGGCGCCATTGACGTGGCCGGGCGGTCATAGGGCATGGCGCGGATAATGGTAAACCGCGGCCCGCAGTGGGTGCAGTTGATAAACGGGTAGCGGTAGCGACGTTCGCGGGGATCGCGCATCTCCGCCAGGCATGCGGGACAGGTGGCGGCATCCGGGACGATTTGCGTGTCCATCGCCCCGCTCTCGCTGTGGCGGATGACAAACTCGTCCGGCAGCGTCGTCCAGCTGAACGGCTGCGTTTCAACGCGATCGATGCGCGCCAGCGGTGGGCAGTCCTGGCGCAGTCTCGCGGTAAAGTCACCCCCACTGCCCGCGAGACGCACCAGGACACCCTCTCCGTCGTTGCAGACGTCGCCTGCCAGCCCCAGCTGGTGCGCAAGCTGCCAGACGAAGGGACGAAATCCTACCCCCTGCACCTTGCCGCGCACCCGAAGCTGTACGCCGTTAACGCGCATTGCAGCTTAAAACAGCAGCGATGACGAGGTGTCGAACGCCGCGCGGCGGCGTTTTTCGGCACTCATCTGTTCGAGCTTGTCGCGATCGACGCAGACCAGCGCATGCGTCGGACAGGCTTCCATACACGCCGGACCGGCATCGCGGTGGTAGCAGAGGTCACATTTATTGGCTTCGGCTTTCTCCGCGCGCACGCTCAGCCCGATACCGCTGTTGCGCACCACCGGGCGAACCACCACCTCCATCGCGCCATACGGACACGCCACCACACAGGTTTTGCACCCGATGCAGCGCTCCTGCATCACATGCACGAAGCCTTTCTCGCGCTTAATTGCCCCGTTCGGACAGACGTTGGCGCACGGCGCGTCTTCGCACTGGCGACAGATAGCGGCGGTAGAAATATTCACGCCTTTAATGACGTGGATGCGCGGCAGGAAGGTATCAGGGGTGAGAGAGGCGCAATCCTGCTCTGCCTGATGGGACACCACGCACGCCACTTCACAGGTACGGCAACCAATGCATTTGCTGGCATCGGCCATAATAAAACGGTTCATCTGCTTCTCCGGCATAACTGTTATGCGCGAAGCTATTCATAAACCGTGCCAATATTTAATGCATTGATTTTATAGGGAAATTTAAAAGAGAAGGATCTGTCATCGTCATTAGTGACGATGACAGATGTCGACGTCAGCGATGCGGGCCGTCAATGACGGAGTCGCGCAGGATAAGCTCGCCGGAAAAGGTTTGCTGAGGCTTAAACTCACCGCCGTCGAGCATGAAAATCATACGGCTGATGGTCTCCTGAATCATCTCCGTTACTGGAATACGCACGCTGGAGAGGGACGGCACGATATAGGGCGCGATTGCCACGTCGTCAAAGCCGATGACGGACACTGCGCCCGGCGTGGCGACGCCGCTCTCGTGCAGCTGCCTGATGGCGCCAATCGCCATATCGTCGTTACTCGCCACCAGCGCGGTAAACGTTTCGCCGCGGGTGAGCAACTGAGAGACCGCCGCCGCGCCGCTGGCCGGGTTCCACTTCCCTTCGGCGATCAGCGCGTCGCGAACTGCAATCCCGTGCTGCGCCAGCGCGTCCTTGTAGCCGGAAAGACGCTCCACCCCGGTGGGGGAATCCAGCGAACCGGTGATAAACGCAATCTCCCGGTGGCCTTTCTCAATCAGCTGCGATACCGCGTCCTGACACGACGCTTTATGATCGGACCAGACGCTGTGACTGCTGTTTTTCCGCAAACGGCGGTTGAGCACCATGATCGGCTGCTCGCATTTCTCAATGATCTCGTCCAGCGCTTCCACGCTCAGAAAACGCGGATAGATGATTACCGCGTCGCAGCGCATGTCGAGCAGGTACTGGATCGCCTCGCGCTCCTCTTCGGCGCTGTGCTTGCCGTCCGCCAGGATCAGCTGACGCCCCTTCTCTTCCGTCATCCGCGCGGCGTTAAACAGCAGCTCGCTAAAGTAGACCCCATGGTACAGGGTGTTCGTCACCACCAGCCCCAGAGTCTGGGTGCGTTTGGTCGCCAGGTTTCGCGCCAGCAGATTGGGGCGATACCCGCTCTCTTCGATGGCCTGAAAAACCCGGTCTTTCGTCTCCTGGCTGACGTAACCGTTCCCCGACAGTACCCGGGAGACCGTCGCTTTTGATACGCCTGCCCGCTTCGCCACTTCCAGCATCGTGGTCATATTATTATTCCGTCTGAACCTGATGGGCGCAGTGTACTGCACCGCAGAAAAATTGTCGCAGCGGCGTTATCACGCTTTTTACGGCCACGAGTGATCGTCATCACGAAACGAAAAAATGCATAAAAAGTGGTCTTGTTTCATTAAAAGAAACTCATGATGATTGTGTGAAACCGGTTTCCTACACTTCTCACAACGATAACAGGATCACATCCGATGGCAAAAAATTACGCTGCGCTGGCGACCGACGTCGTTAGCGCGCTGGGCGGCAAAGAGAACATCGTCGCCGTCACCCACTGTATGACGCGACTGCGCTTCGTCCTGAAAGACGAAAGTCTCACCGACGCCGCACGCCTGAAAAGCATCAGCGGCGTGCTCGGCGTGGTGCGCAACGACAACCAGTGTCAGGTGATCATCGGCAACACCGTGTCCCAGGCATACCGTGAAGTGGTGAGCCTGCTGCCCGCTAACCTGCAACCTGCCGTAGCGGAAGGTCCACAGAAGCTCACGCTGCGCCGCATTGGCGCCGGGATCCTCGACGCGCTGATCGGCACCATGTCTCCGCTGATCCCGGCGATCATCGGCGGGTCGATGGTCAAGCTGCTGGCGATGATCCTTGAGATGACCGGCGTGCTGGGCAAAGGCGACCCGACGCTGACGATCCTGACCGTTATCGGCGATGGCGCGTTCTTCTTCCTGCCGCTGATGGTGGCGGCGTCCGCGGCGGTGAAGTTCAAAACCAACATGTCCCTGGCAATCGCCATCGCGGGCGTTCTGGTTCACCCGAGCTTTATCGAGCTGATGGCGAAAGCCGCGCAGGGCGAGCACGTTGAGTTCGCCTTCATTCCGGTGACGGCGGTGAAATACACCTACACGGTGATCCCCGCCCTGGTGATGACCTGGTGCCTGTCATACATCGAACGCTGGGTGGATCGCATTACCCCGGCGGTGACCAAAAACTTCCTCAAGCCGATGCTGATCGTGCTGATTGCCGCCCCGCTCGCCATCGTACTGATTGGCCCGCTCGGGATCTGGATCGGCAGCGCCATCTCCGCGCTGGTCTACACCATTCACGGCTATCTGGGCTGGCTCTCCGTTGCCATTATGGGCGCGCTGTGGCCGCTGCTGGTGATGACCGGGATGCACCGCGTGTTTACGCCGACCATCATCCAGACCATTGCCGAAACGGGCAGAGAAGGGATGGTGATGCCGTCGGAGATCGGCGCCAACCTGTCGCTCGGCGGTTCGTCGCTGGCGGTGGCGTGGAAAACCAAAAATCCGGAGCTGCGCCAGACGGCGCTGGCCGCGGCGGCCTCCGCCATCATGGCGGGGATCTCTGAACCGGCCCTGTACGGCGTAGCGGTACGCCTGAAGCGCCCGTTGATTGCGAGCCTGATCAGCGGCTTTATCTGCGGCGCGGTGGCGGGCATGGCAGGCCTTGCCAGCCATTCGATGGCGGCGCCGGGGCTGTTTACCAGCGTGCAGTTCTTCGACCCGGCCAACCCGATGACCATCGTTTGGGTGTTTGGCGTGATGGGTCTGGCGGTAGTGCTGTCGTTTGTGCTAACCCTGCTGTTAGGGTTTGAGGATATCCCGGTAGAAGACGACGCCGAAAAAGCACGCGCCCTGCAAACCGCACCGGTACAGAACAAAGCAGCAGAAGCATAAACTGAAAGCGAGGTAAGAATGTCTGTTTTTCCACAAGGATTTTTATGGGGCGGCGCGCTTGCCGCCAACCAGAGTGAAGGGGCTTACCGTGAAGGCGGCAAAGGACTGACCACGGTCGATATGATCCCCCACGGCGCAAACCGTCTGGCGGTAAAGGTCGGCAAAGAAAAACGGTTTTCGTTGCGGGACGACGAATTCTACCCGAGCCACGAGGCGATTGATTTTTACCATCGCTACAAAGAAGACATCGCCCTGATGGCGGAGATGGGCTTTACGGTGTTCCGCACCTCGATTGCCTGGAGCCGCCTCTACCCGAACGGCGATGAACCGCTGCCGAATCAGGAAGGCATTGCCTTCTACCGCGCGGTGTTCGAGGAGTGCAAAAAGTACAACATCGAGCCGCTGGTCACGCTCTGCCATTTCGACGTGCCGATGCACCTGGTGACGGAGTACGGCTCCTGGCGCAACCGCAGGATGGTTGATTTCTTCGCCCGCTACGCCCGCACCTGCTTTGAGGAATTTAACGGGCTGGTGAAATACTGGCTGACCTTCAACGAAATCAACATCATGCTGCACAGCCCGTTCTCCGGCGCGGGGCTGGTGTTCGAGGAAGGTGAAAACGAGGACCAGGTGAAGTACCAGGCCGCGCACCACGAGCTGGTGGCGAGCGCGCTGGCGACCAAAATCGCCCACGAGGTGAACCCGGAAAACCAGGTCGGTTGTATGCTGGCGGGCGGCAATTTTTACCCCTGGTCCTGCAAGCCGGAAGACGTGTGGATGGCGCTGGAGAAAGACCGCGAGAACCTGTTCTTTATCGACGTGCAGGCGCGCGGCAGCTATCCGGCCTACTCTGCCCGCGTGTTCCGCGAGAAAGGCGTGGTGATTGTGAAAGACCCGGGCGACGATGAACTGCTGAAAAACACCGTCGACTTTGTCTCGTTCAGCTATTACGCCTCGCGCTGCGCGTCGGCGGACATGAACGCGGGCAACACCAGCGCGGCGAACATCGTGAAGTCCCTGCGCAACCCGCACATTCAGGTGAGCGAGTGGGGCTGGGGCATTGATCCGCTCGGCCTGCGCATCACCATGAACATGATGTACGACCGCTACCAGAAGCCGCTGTTCCTGGTGGAAAACGGCCTTGGAGCGAAGGACGTCATTGATGAAAACGGCGAGATCAACGACGACTACCGCATCAGCTACCTGCGCGAGCATATCCGCGCAATGGGCGACGCGATTGAGGACGGCGTACCGCTGCTGGGCTACACCACCTGGGGCTGTATTGACCTGGTGTCAGCCTCAACGGGTGAGATGAGCAAGCGCTACGGGTTTGTGTACGTCGACCGGGACGACGCCGGCAACGGCACGCTGGACCGCAAGCGCAAGAAATCATTCTGGTGGTATAAGAAGGTGATTGCGAGTAACGGGGGGGATCTGGAGTAGCCTGTTGCCCTCACCCCAGCCCTCTCCCACAGGGAGAGGGGGATGGGTTTGGTAGGCCGGGTAAGGCGAAGCCGCCACCCGGCACTGCTCAGAGCTGAGAAAATCCCCCATCCCCAACCCACCCTGCAAGCCGTGAATACACCACGTCCACCGCCTCTTTCACCGGCGGCGTCATCGGGTAATAGAACCCGACAATGTCCGGCTGAATCCCCAAAAACAGCACCTCGCCCACGTCGTCTTTAATCTGATCGACCAGGTAGTTCAGCGGCATATTGTGCGTCGTCATCATAAACATTTCGGCGATGTCGTCCGGGTCAATCAGGCGGATCTCACCGGGGGTGAGCCCCATATCGGTGGCATCAACGATTAACAGCCTGTCCGGGCGCAGCTCGCGAATGGCCACCACGTCGTTTTCCGGCGCGCTGCCGCCGTCAATCACCACCCAGCTGCCCGGCGGGTTTGCGGCGCACAGTTCCGCCAGCAGCGGACCCGCGCCGTCGTCGCCCATCATGCTGTTGCCGACACACAGTAAAACGTCAGTCACGTAATCTCCTCACCATCAGGTAGATGGCGCTCTCCTGATGAATATCGTGGAGCATGCTGAGCAGCGTTTTGCTCCACGCCTGCTGCTCGGGGGTTTGCCTGCTCAGCGCCGCGTCAAAGGCGTTGGCGAGCATCGTGATGTGGTTGGCGTCGATAACGATCTCGCCGTACTTCGGCACGCCCTCCATTTTGCGCCGCGCCGTACTGCCCTCCTCCAGCGTGGCGATCCACGCCAGGTACTCGGGCCACGGGCAGCTCAGCGCCGCCTCCAGGCAGTCGATCACCCCGAGGTGGTGCCCAATCGCCAGACTGTAATAGACCACCTGCTGCGCCGCATCCGGCGTGGCATTGTTCTCATCAATAAACTTACGGCTCAGCTGGCTGAACACCACCGTTTCACTCATCGGATACGCGCCTCATCGACGATGCTGTTCAGGTTCGCCACGATCTCATTGAGACGCGGATCGTTTTCCGCTTCCAGCCAGCGCGCCACCTGATGGTCGCCCTGGCTCAGCAGGCGCAGATAATCGTCGGCAATCTGGCGGCCATAGCGATAGCCCGCCAGTTTCCGCGCCTTGCGGTCAACCTTCACCCGCAGCGGCTGCACCATGTCCGGGTGCAGAATGGCGGCAGGCTGGTTGTCCAGCTCGCCCGGCTCGCGGGCGTGGATTTTTTGCTCCAGCAGGCCGAGCGCCATGGCAAAACCGTACAGCGTCGCGGCAGGCGTTGGCGGACAGCCTGGAATGTAAACATCAACCGGCACGATTTTGTCGGTGCCGCCCCAGACGCAGTACAGGTCGTGGAAGATGCCGCCGCTGTTGCCGCAGGCACCGTACGAGATACAGATTTTCGGATCCGGCGCAGACTGCCAGGCGCGCAGCGCGGGCGAGCGCATGGCACGGGTCACTGCCCCGGTGAACAGCAGAATGTCCGCATGGCGCGGGGACGGCACCACCTTGATGCCGAAGCGCTCGGCGTCAAACAGCGGTGACAGGGTGGCGAAGATCTCGATCTCGCAGCCGTTGCAGCCGCCGCAGTCCACGCGGTAGACGTAGGCCGAGCGTTTGATTTTTTTCAGCAGCGACGCCTTCATGCTGGCGATGGATTCGTCCACCGTCATCGGCACAGGAATGCCGTTAGCATCGCGCGGGCCCAGTAGGTTTTCCATCAGCTGGCCTCTCTCATATGGCGGGTGATATCAATACGGTCGGACGGCAGCAGGCACTTCTGACGCTTGCACTCCGGGCAGGTTTCGAAGCTTTCACGGTGATGCTCCGCGCGGACGTCGCCGTTGTGCTTCAGCAGCGCGATGGCGTAGTCGATCTCTTTTTGCACGGCGAACGGACGCTTGCAGACGCGGCAGTTGCACAGCGCAAAGCGCGACTGCTGGAGGAAGTCCTCTTTTTTCCACACCGCCAGCTCGTACTCCTGAGACAGGCGAATGGCCACCGTCGGGCAGACCTCCTCGCAGCGGCCGCAGAAGATGCAGCGCCCGAGGTTAAACTGCCAGGCCAGCTCGCCGGTTTTCAGGTCCGTTTCCACCGTTAAGGCATTCGACGGGCAGGCGTTGACGCAGGCCGCGCAGCCGATGCACTGCTGCGGGTTGTGCTCCGGCTTGCCGCGAAAGTTTTTATCCACCGGGATCGGCTCCAGCGGATAACTGCTGGTCTGCGCGCCGGTTTTGATCACTTTTTTGATGAAGGTAAACATGGCGAATCCTTATTTCAGCGGCGAGTTCTTACGCTCGATGCTGTAGCGCTCAAGCTCTTTGTACGGCACCACCTGGCTTTTCTTCTTGCGCACGTCCACGACGGTCATGCGGTCGGTGCAGGAGTAGCACGGGTCGAGGCTGCCGATGATCAGCGGCGCGTCAGAGACCGTATTGCCGCGCAGCATGTAGCGCAGGGTTGGCCAGTTGGCGTAGGTCGCCGCGCGGCAGCGCCAGCGGTAGAGCTTCTGGTTGTCGCCGGTCATGCTCCAGTGGATGTCGTCCCCGCGCGGCGCTTCGGCAAAGCCGAGGGCAAAGCGGTTTGGAATGTAGGTGAAGCCTTCCACCATCAGCGGGCCGCCCGGCAGGTTATCGAGGCCGTAGTCGATCATGTTCAGCGCGGTGAATACCTCGTTGATGCGCACCTTCAGACGGGAGATGACGTCGCAGCCCTGCTCGCTGTGCACGGTCATCGGCAGCAGGCCGTAGCCGACGAACGGGTGATCGGCGCGGGTATCGCGGGCGTGGCCGCTGGCGCGCACCATCGGACCAACGTTACTGAAGTCGCGGGCGATTTCCGGGTCAAGACGACCAATCCCGACGGTGCGCTGCTCAATGTTTGGCGTGCTGAGCAGCATGTCCACCAGCTCCTGCACGTCCCGCCGCATCTGCTGCGCCAGCTGGCGGGTCTGGATCATGTCGTCTTTCAGCAGGTCGCGGCGGATCCCGCCGATCAGGTTCAGGCCGTAGGTTTTACGCGCCCCGGTAAGGATCTCCGCCATCTTCATCGACGCCTCGCGCACGCGGAAGAACTGCATAAACCCGGAGTCAAAGCCGACGAAGTGGCAGGCCAGGCCGAGGTTGAGCAGGTGCGAGTGCAGGCGCTCCACCTCCAGCAGAATGGCGCGGATCATCTGCGCGCGTTCCGGCACCACGATCCCCATGCCGTTTTCCACCGAGGTGGTGTAGGCGGTGCTGTGGGCAAAGCCGCAGATGCCGCACACGCGGTCAGAGAGGAACGTGACTTCGTTGTAGCCCATGCGGGTCTCCGCCAGCTTCTCCATGCCGCGGTGGACGTAGAACAGGCGGTAGTCGGCGTCGATAATGTTCTCGCCGTCGACGAACAGGCGGAAGTGGCCCGGTTCGTCGGAGGTAACGTGCAGCGGGCCAATCGGCACCACGTTATTCTTCTTGCTGCCCAGCTCGTTGATGAACTCGTAGGTTTCGCTGTCGGTGGTCGGGGCCGGGCGCTGGCGGTAGTCCATGCTGTCCTTGCGCAGCGGATAGAGTTCATCCGGCCAGTCGTCCGGCAGCACCAGGCGACGCTCGTCAGGCAGGCCAACCGGCACCAGACCATACATGTCGCGCACTTCGCGCTCGCCCCAGACGGCGGCAGGCACGCGCGGCGTGACGGAGGGGTATTCCGGTTTAGCCGGATCGACCTCTACGCGCACGGTGAGCCAGCACTTCTCCCCCTGCTCCATCGACATCACGTAGTACACCGCATAGTTGCCACACAGCTGACGCTCGTCGTTGCCGAACAGCACCGACAGCCAGCCGCCCTGCTGGTAATAGAGAAACTCCACCACTTCCGGCAGATAGTTCACCTTAATGGTGACGGTGATCTGGTCTTTGGTTTGCCAGGACTCCTCGAGCACCACGCCCGGGAAAGCCTGATGCAATGCGGCGAGATACTGCTGACCTTTCTTTTCTTCAGACATAAACACTCTCTTTAATCACGCCACCAGCAAGGAGACGAACGCTAAAAATGCAAAACCAAAACCGGCCCAGGTGATGCGTGACGTTTCGACAAAGCGCAGGCGCGCCATGCTGTTTTCAAACAGGGCAATCACCAGCACGCCAATAAGCAGCTTGAGCATAGCCACCACCACGGCCAGCAGCAGGCCGCCCGCAGAGAAGTGCGTCATCTGCCCCCACGGGAAGAAAACGCCGACGAACATCTGCAACACCACCAGCTGCTTGAGGCTGATGCCCCACTTCAGCACCGCAAAGCCGTAGCCGCTGTACTCGGTGAGCGGCCCCTCCTGTAATTCCTGCTCCGCTTCCGCGAGATCGAACGGCAGCTTGCCCATCTCGATAAAGGTGGCGAACGCGCAGGCGCAGAGCGCCAGCACCAGCGGGAGCGAACGTGAAACCGGCCAGTGGTAAACGGTGTCGGTGATGAAACTGATGTGGGTCGAGCCTGCAACCTGCGCGGCGACCCACAGCCCCAGCAGCAGAATTGGCTCAACCAGCACGCCGAGCATCGCCTCGCGGCTGGCGCCGATACCCGTAAACGGGCTGCCGGTATCCAGACCCGCAATCGCAAAGAAGAAACGCGCGATGGCGAAGAGGTAGATCAGCGTAATCAGATCGCCCAGCACCGGCAGCGGCGAGCCCACCGTCACCACCGGCAGCGCGGTGGCGATGGTCAGCATCACGCCGACCATCACGAACGGCGTCAGGCGGAACACCCAGCCTGCGGCATCCGGCGCGACGCTCTGACGGGAAAGCAGTTTGAAGAGATCGCGGTACTCCTGGAGCACGCCAGGTCCGCGACGGTTGTGCAGCCGGGCGCGCGCCACGCGCGTGATGCCCGACAGCAGCGGCGCGGCGGCGAACAGCACCAGCGCCTGAAGAATTGCCAGTAACAGACTCATGTCAGGCTCCTCGTGAAATGACAATCACCACCAGCACCGCCAGCTCGATCAGCGCCAGGCGGCGGAACAGCACGGGCACGGCGGCACCCTGCCAGCCCGGCACCCAGCCCACCGGGTTCAGCCAGTGGCGCAGCTTCAGCACGGCGGCGAAGTTCTCCTTCACCGGCATAGCGAAACCGTGGGCGGTGATGACCATCGACTGCTCATGTTCGTAGCCGCAGGCCCACGCCGCGCCGCGCGAGCGGGAGGCGAGACGGTCGCGTCTGAAGAACAGCATCAGCACGAACGGCAGGAGCGGCGCGGCAATCAGCAGCAGCGCCATCATCGGCTGGGAAACGACGGTATGCGCCGTGACCAGCGGCAGCGGAATGGCGTGGCCCAGCAGCGGCAGCAACCACGGCGCGGCGACGCCGCCCGCGATGCAGCACAGCGCGAGTGCGACCACGCTTACGCCCATCAGTAGCGGTGCGCAGCAGGCGTTCTCAGCCTCACGCGTACGCGGTGCGCCCAGGAAGGTGACGCCGTAAACCTTCGCCATACACATCACCGCCAGCGCGCCGGTGATCGCCAGGCCCACCGCCAGCAGCGGGCCGAGTAAACGCCCGATAAACGCCTCGCTCTGGCCGAGGGCGAAGAAAGACTGATAAATCACCCACTCGCCGGCAAAGCCGTTCAGCGGCGGCAGCGCAGCCATCGCCATCAGCCCGACCAGCATCGCCAGCGAAATGACGGGCATTTTTTTGCCAATCCCGCCGAGCTTTTCAATATCGCGGTGCCCGGTGCGGAACCAGACGCTGCCCGCACCGAGGAACAGGGTGCTTTTAAACAGACTGTGGTTGATAAGGTGATACAGACCGCCAATAAACCCGGCGGCAATCAGCGCCGGCTGGTTGAGCGCCAGCCCGGTGACGCCCGCGCCCATGCCGAGCAGGATAATCCCGATGTTCTCCAGGGTGTGGTACGCCAGCAGACGCTGGATGTTATGCTCCATCAGCGCGTACAGCCCGCCGACGAACGCGGTGATCATCCCCGCAATCAGCAGCGCCACGCCCCACCACAGCGGCGGCTGACCGCCCGTCAGGGTTATCATCAGGATGCCGAACAGACCGACCTTCATCACCACGGTGGAGAACAGCGCAGCGGCCGGGGCTGAGGCATTGGCATGCGCCTGCGGCACCCAGCCGTGCAGCGGGATAATCCCGGCCAGCAGGCCAAAACCGACTACGCCCAACAGCCAGACGTCGTTGCCCAGCGGCTGACCGTTAAGCGCGGCAAAATCCAGCGTGCCGAAACGCTGCCACACCAGCCAGCAGGCCAGCGCCAGCAGCAGCGTACCGAGACGTCCGAGCGCAAACCATAGCTTGCCGGAGGCGCTGCATCCGGTCAGGAACACGCCGCACAGGGCCATGATTTCTGCCATCACCACCAGCGCGCCGAGGTTGCTGGCGACAACGGTACAGACCGCGGCGGCCATCAACAGGTTAACCAGCAGGCCGTTGGCTTTGGTGTGCTGATGTCGGTGCCAGTCGATATTAAACAGGCTGATAAACAGCCCGCACAGGCCAAAGGTTATCAGCCAGATGGCGTTCAGCGGCGTGAGCTCAACGGCGTGGTGAATCAGCGGGATGAGGGTGTCGACGGACTGGCCGTCGATCAGGACAACCCCGCCCGCCGCCAGCGTCATCAGGCTGCCGACCGCCCCGCCGATACCGGCGATCACGCCGCTCAGCGTTTTATGGAAGGAGAGGAGCAGCGCCAGGACAGCGGCGGCGGCAAACCAGGCCACACCGCTGGTCATCATAACTATCGCGTTCATTTCGCCCCCTCGTTAAGCGCCCGCAGCAGCGAAAGATCGCCGACGTCGGTATTGATGGTCAGCTCGCGCTTGCGTTTGCTGGTGCGAGCGATGTCGCGGATGTTGACCAGGACCAGCGCCCGGGTCGGGCAGGTCCGCACGCAGGCCGGACCCTGCTCATCGAAGCTGCACAGATCGCACTTCACCGCAACGGCGCGAATGCCCGGCACCCAGTCCAGCAGCGTACTCACGCGTGCCGGAGCCGGTGGCGCAGGCGGCGCTTTCGCAGTATTAGCATTCGCCGGAATATGCAGCGGACGGCTGCCTGAAAACTCAATGGCGCCGAACGGACAGGCGATGCCGCACAGCTTGCAGCTCACGCACAGGCTTTCGTTCAGCTGTACCGCGCCGTCAACGCGGGTGATGGCATTGACAGGACAAACGCCCGCGCACGGGGCGTCTTCACAGTGGTGACAGAGCTGCGGAGCAGACTCTTTCTCATTACGCATGACGCGCAGGCGCGGCATGGACTGTAGCCCGTGCAGACGGTGCGTTTCCGAACACGCCGCCTCACAGGTCCGACAGCCAATACAGACCGTCGAGTCAGCAATTACAAAACGGTTCACCGGGTCATCCTCTGGTGATGGTCATTTTTGACGAAAAAAAACTGTCTTATCGACACTTCTCGACACTCGCTTTTCAGGCCACGTTCGCGGAGGATTTTCCGTCGATCAGCTGTTTCAGGTTGACTGGCCGATCGTGTTCAACGGCAGCGTAGAGGCCGTTGTAAACCGGCGCGATTTTCTCCAGATAGTGCTCCAGCACCTGCTGGCGATCGCGGTTGCTGACGTGACCGTCCACCATGCCGTCCGCCATCAGCTGCGCCCGGGCGATGCAGTGCCTGTCGCCCTCTTTCGTCTCGACGTAGTACTCAATCGTGTGGCTGTTGAAGGTCTCCGCCAGGGTGACGTAAATCGTAAAGTGACCGAACAGGACAAAACGCATATCCCCCTGCGCCGCACAGCTCATGGCGTGATGCAGATGGGCCTTCGACAGCGTGATCCCCTGGATCAGTGAATTGCAGTACAGGTGCCATTGCTCCTGGAGCTGCTGATGACGTTGCGCGATGTAATCCGCTTTTTCGCTAATTTCCCAAATAGTCATAAAAGGTATCCGGTTAATGGAGTTAGCGGCTGTTAAGCAGATTTCGTGCCAGTTTTTAATTTGTTGATTTAAATGGATTTTAAAGAGATGCGCACTGTCACCGCCGCGGTGTCGACGTGTCATTTCGACAGCGTTGACATCGTCACGCCGTAACGCAAATCAAGCTGGCACCGTTATTGCATTGAAGGGGCAATTCATTAAGGAGGCGTCATGCACGAAATCACCCTCTGCCAGCGGGCACTGGAACTTATCGAACAGCAGGCAGTGCAAAACCACGCGAAACGCGTCGCCGCCGTCTGGCTGAAGGTCGGGGCGTTTTCCTGCGTCGAGACCAGCGCCCTCACCTTCTGTTTTGAGCTGGTGTGCCGCGGCACGCTGGCGGAAGGCTGCGCGCTGCATATCGACGAGCAGCAGGCAGAGTGCTGGTGCGAGCAGTGTCAGCAGTACGTCACGCTGCTGTCATCGAAGGTACAGCGCTGTCCGCAGTGCCAGAGCAGCGGGCTGCGCATCGTGGCGGATGACGGTATGCAGATCCAACGCCTCGAAATCGAGAAGGAGTAATGTATGTGTAGTACCTGCGGTTGCGCTGAAGGCAACCTGTATATAGAAGGGGATGAACACCGTCCCCACTCCGCGTTTCGCTCCGCGCCCTTTTCTCCTGCCCCGCGTCCCGCGGCGGCTCTGACCGGCATCACCTTTGCCCCGCAGCGTTCCGACGCGGGCGACCTGCATTACGGCCACGGCGAAGCGGGTACGCACGCGCCGGGCATCAGCCAGCGCCAGATGCTGGAGGTGGAGATCAACGTGCTGGACAAGAATAACCAGCTCGCCGCCCGCAATCGCGCCCGCTTTGCCGCGCGCGAACAGCTGGTGCTGAACCTGGTCTCCAGCCCCGGCTCCGGTAAAACCACGCTGCTGACCGAAACCCTTAAACGTCTGAACGAACACGTCTCCTGCGCCGTAATCGAAGGCGACCAGCAAACGGTAAACGACGCCGCGCGCATCCGCGAAACCGGTACGCCTGCGATTCAGGTCAACACCGGGAAAGGGTGCCACCTGGACGCGCAGATGATTGCCGACGCCGCCCCGCGCCTGCCGCTGGCGGATAACGGTATCCTGTTTATTGAAAACGTCGGCAACCTGGTCTGCCCGGCAAGCTTCGACCTCGGCGAGCGACATAAAGTGGCGGTGCTCTCCGTGACCGAAGGGGAAGACAAGCCGCTTAAATATCCGCATATGTTTGCCGCCGCCTCCGTCATGCTGCTGAACAAGGTCGACCTGCTGCCGTACCTGAATTTCGACGTGGATAAGTGCCTGGCTTACGCCCGGGAAGTGAACCCGGACATTGAGATCCTGCTGGTTTCCGCCACGCGTGGCGACGGGATGGACGCCTGGCTGAACTGGCTGGAGAACGAACGATGTGCATAGGCGTCCCCGGACAAATTCATTCCATCGACGGCAATCAGGCCAAAGTGGAGGTCTGCGGCATCCTGCGCGATGTCGACCTGACGCTGGTAGGCAGCCACGATGAGACCGGCGCATCGCGTCTCGGCCAGTGGGTGCTGGTCCACGTGGGTTTTGCCATGAGCGTGATTAATGAGGAAGAAGCCCGCGACACGCTGGACGCGCTACAGAATATGTTCGATGTCGAGCCGGACGTGGGCGCCCTGTTGTATGGCGAGGAGCGATAACACATGCGTTACGTTGATGAATATCGCGCGCCGGAGCAGGTGTTGCAGCTTATCGATCGCCTGAAAACCCGCGCGTCGTTGCTGGACTACACGAAAGAAAAACCGCTGCGGATCATGGAGGTGTGCGGCGGACACACCCACGCCATCTTTAAATTTGGCCTCGACCAACTGCTGCCGGAGAACATCGAGTTTATCCACGGCCCCGGCTGCCCGGTGTGCGTGCTGCCGATGGGGCGCATCGACAGCTGTCTCGACATCGCCAGCCGCCCCGGTGTGATTTTTTGCACCTTTGGCGACGCCATGCGTGTTCCGGGAAAAAATGGCTCGCTGCTCCAGGCGAAGGCGCGCGGCGCGGACGTGCGGATCGTCTACTCACCGATGGATGCCCTGACGCTGGCGATGGCTAATCCTGAGCGTAAGGTCGTCTTTTTCGGGCTGGGTTTTGAAACCACCATGCCCGCCACCGCCATTACCCTCCAGCAGGCGAAAGCCCGCAACGTCACAAACTTTTACTTTTTCTGCCAGCACATCACGCTTATTCCCACGCTGCGCAGCCTGCTTGAAGCGCCGGATAACGGTATCGACGCGTTTCTGGCGCCGGGACACGTCAGCATGGTGATCGGCACAGAAGCCTACGGTTTTATCGCTGAACAGTACAATCGTCCGTTAGTGGTGGCTGGTTTCGAGCCACTTGATCTACTGCAAGGCGTGACCATGCTGGTTGAGCAGAAAATAGCGGCCCTGAGTGCGGTGGAAAATCAGTATCGTCGCGTGGTGCCCGATGCAGGTAACAGACGGGCACAGCAGGCCATAGCCGACGTGTTTAGCGTCGAAGGCGACAGCGAGTGGCGCGGACTGGGGCTGATTGCCGAATCCGGCGTGCACCTGACGCCCACGTATCGCGCCTTCGACGCCGAAGCGCATTTCCGCCCGCAGCCGCAGCAGGTGTGCGACGATCCCCGCGCCCGCTGTGGCGACGTACTCACCGGCAAATGCAAACCTCATCACTGCCCGTTATTTGGCAACGCCTGTAACCCGCAAACCGCGTTTGGCGCGCTGATGGTCTCTTCCGAAGGGGCATGCGCCGCGTGGTATCACTATCGCAACCAGGAGTGTGAAGCATGAACACGGTGGAAATGGCGCACGGAAGCGGTGGACAGGCGATGCAGCAGTTGATTAACCGGCTGTTTATGGAAGCCTTTAATAACCCCTGGCTCGCCGAGCAGGAAGATCAGGCGCGTATTGACCTCGCGGCCCTGACCGCCCACGGTGACAGGCTGGCGTTCTCTACCGACAGCTACGTGATTGACCCGCTGTTCTTCCCGGGCGGCGATATCGGCAAGCTCGCCGTCTGCGGCACGGCAAACGACGTCGCCGTCAGCGGCGCGATCCCCCGCTACCTCTCCTGCGGGTTTATCCTCGAAGAAGGGTTACCAATGGAGACGCTCACGGCGGTGGTCAACAGCATGGCGCACACCGCCCGCGAGGCGGGGATCGCCATCGTCACCGGGGATACCAAGGTGGTGCAGCGCGGCGCGGCGGATAAGCTCTTCATCAACACCGCCGGGATGGGGGCGATCCCCGCCGACATTCACTGGGGCGCGCAGCAGCTTTGCGCAGGCGACGTGCTGATTGTCAGCGGCACGCTGGGCTGCCACGGGGCAACCATCCTGAACCTGCGTGAAGGCCTGGGGCTGGATGGCGAGCTGCGCAGTGACTGTGCGGTACTCACGCCGCTGATCCAGACGCTGCGCGACATGCCGGGCGTAAAAACCCTGCGCGACGCGACGCGAGGCGGCGTGAATGCCGTGGTACACGAATTTGCCGCAAGCAGCGGCTACGGGATTGAGCTGACCGAGCGCGGCCTGCCTGTAAAAGCTGCCGTGCGCGGGCTGTGCGAACTATTAGGACTAGACCCGCTTAACTTTGCCAACGAGGGCAAGCTGGTGATCGGCGTGGAACGCGCGGCGGCGGAAGCCGTACTTGCACAGCTGCGCGCGCATCCATTAGGGAAAGACGCGGCCATCATCGGCGACGTGGTTGAGCGCAAAGGGGTGCGCCTGACCGGGCTTTACGGCGTGAAGCGCACGCTGGATCTGCCGCACGCTGAACCGTTACCCCGAATTTGCTAGACCGCGCCAAAAGCGGTCAGCGCTGAATTTCTCTTTTTGCCAGTTTCTATTGGAAAGCAACAATGCCGTATACACCGATGAGCGATCTTGGACAGCAGGGCCTGTTTGACATCACGCGCACACTTTTACAACAGCCCGACCTCGGCGCACTGAGCGATGCCCTGACGCGGCTGGTCAGGCAATCAGCGCTGGCGGACAGCGCCGCCATTGTGCTCTGGCATAGCGCAACCCACCGCGCGAGCTATTTCTCAACGCGTGATAACGGCAAAATCTTCGAATATGAAGATGAAACGTTTCTGGCCCACGGCCCGGTGCGGCGTATCCTCTCCCGCCCGGAAGCGCTGCACTGCAATTTTGACCAGTTTCGCCAGGCCTGGCCGAAGCTGGCAGAGAGCAATCTTTACCACCCGTTCGGCCACTACAGCATGCTGCCGCTGGCGGTGGAAGGGCAAATTTTTGGCGGCTGCGAGTTTATCCGCGATACCGACCAGCCCTGGAGCGAGGCGGAGTACGAACGCCTGCACACCTTTACCCAGATTGTGGCCGTTGTCGCGGAGCAGATCCAAAGCCGCGTCACCAATAACGTGGACTACGACCTGCTGAGCCGCGAGCGCGATAACTTCCGCATTCTGGTTGCCATCACCAACGCCGTGCTCTCCCGCCTGGACATGGATGAGCTGGTCAGCGAAGTGTCAAAAGAGATCCATCACTATTTTAAAATCGATGCCATCAGCATTGCGCTACGCGGCAACCGGAAAGGCAAGCTGAACATCTACTCCACCCACTACCTTGATGAAGCTAACCCGGCGCACGAGCAGAGCGAAGTGGATGAAGCGGGAACGCTGTCCGAGCGGGTATTTAAAAGCAAAGAGATCCTGCTGCTCAATCTCAATGAACAGGATCCGGTAGCCCCCTACGAGCGGATGTTGTTCAACACCTGGGGCAACAAGATCCAGACCCTGTGCCTGCTGCCGCTGATGTCCGGCAACACCATGCTCGGCGTGCTTAAACTGGCGCAGTGCGATGAAGCCGTATTTACCACCGCTAACCTGAAGCTGCTGCGCCAGATCGCCGAGCGTATCTCCATTGCGCTGGATAACGCCCTCGCCTATCAGGAGATCCATCGCCTGAAGGAGCGGCTGGTGGACGAAAACCTGGCGCTGACCGAGCAGCTCAACAACGTGGACAGCGAGTTTGGCGAAATCATCGGGCGCAGCGATGCCATGTACAGCGTCCTTAAGCAGGTGGAAATGGTGGCGCAGAGCGACAGCACGGTGCTGATCCTCGGTGAAACCGGCACCGGGAAAGAGCTGATTGCCCGGGCGATCCACAACCTGAGCAACCGCAACAGCCGCCGGATGGTGAAGATGAACTGCGCGGCGATGCCTGCGGGCTTACTGGAAAGCGACCTGTTCGGCCACGAGCGCGGCGCCTTTACCGGCGCCAGCAGCCAGCGGCTGGGCCGTTTTGAACTGGCGGATAAAAGCTCGTTGTTCCTCGACGAAGTGGGCGATATGCCGCTGGAGCTTCAGCCCAAGCTGCTGCGCGTTTTGCAGGAGCAGGAATTCGAGCGCCTCGGCAGCAACAAGCTGATCCAGACCGACGTGCGTCTGATTGCCGCCACCAATCGCGATCTGAAAAAAATGGTCGCCGACCGCGAGTTTCGCAGCGATCTTTACTATCGCCTGAACGTCTTCCCGATCTGCCTGCCGCCGCTGCGCGAGCGCCCGGAAGATATTCCGCTGCTGGTGAAAGCCTTTACCGCGAAGATTGCCCGCCGGATGGGGCGAAATATCGACAGTATTCCTGCCGAAACGCTACGCACACTCTCGGCGATGGAGTGGCCGGGGAACGTGCGCGAGCTGGAAAACGTCATTGAGCGCGCGGTCCTGCTGACGCGCGGGAACGTGCTCCAGCTCTCCCTGCCAGAGGTTACTCTCTCTGAAACGACCGTGACCGCAACCGAGCTTGCGAAAGAGGGAGAAGATGAATATCAGCTCATTATGCGAGTGCTGAAGGAGACCAACGGCGTGGTAGCCGGACCGAAAGGTGCGGCGCAACGGCTGGGGCTGAAGCGTACCACCCTGCTCTCACGCATGAAGCGTCTGGGAATCGATAAAGAGAGCCTGAATTAACCCGTCATTCCGGCGACGTCGCCCTGCGCGTAATTTGTCGCCCACTGCGGCGCGGAGCCGGTTATTTTTTGGGCCGATACTTTTCGGGTAATTCCGGAACCGGACGGCGATCGTCGATCAGATGACGGATGGTCAGAATCGGATGGCGCCATAACATACGTGGCCCTGCCCAGCGCATGACCTGCTTCATCTCTTCCCGTCGGGCGGGCTGATAACAATGCACAGGGCACTGTTTGCAGGCAGGTTTTTCCTCACCAAACACGCATTTATCCAGCCGCTTATCGGCATAAGCCTTGAGCGCCGAATAGTGCCCCTCTTCTTTTATAGCGTGCGGACACCTGTTTTCGTACAGGGCGATCATTCTGGCGATCGTCTTTTTTTCTCGTGAAATACGTTTACCGGACATAACGTCGTCCTCAACAATAAAGTGCATTTATAATACCCTTTTATCCGCACATTTTCAGTCATTGCATTCCATTTTCTGAAGCGCCCTTCCAGAATTACCCCGCCCCCCGCTGCGTTTTACTGGTATTTTATACAGGCATAAATAACCACCTTTGACCGCATTCACCGGAGCGCTTATGCAAGAGATCGCGATCGCCAAACCCTATCGTCACTTGAAAGTGGGTTACTTCAGAAAACGTCATGAAGACCGTAAAACGAAAATTCCAAAACGCTACAGCGTACACGCAGCGCTGAGCCTGAAAGGCGACTGGCTTGAGCAAGCGGGATTTACCACCAACTCGCAGGTTCGGGTGGGCGTCGAGCACGGGAAAATCATCATTGAATTAATGGTGGAAGATGCCTCGTAAAGTCGTGACTTTTTTCTGCGCCGCACCTTTTTTTCATGCGACAATAGAAGGAACAATCGGCCATTGAGCCGCTCAAAGCGTAATATTTTCAAAGAAATGGATATCATAACTCCATGAGCACAATCGACAATTTCGACGCGCATACGCCAATGATGCAGCAGTACCTGAAGCTGAAAGCACAGCATCCGGAAATTTTGCTGTTTTACCGTATGGGCGATTTTTACGAGCTTTTTTATGACGATGCGAAACGTGCGTCTCAGCTGCTCGACATTTCCCTGACGAAACGTGGCGCGTCGGCAGGCGAGCCCATCCCGATGGCAGGTATCCCGCATCACGCGGTTGAAAACTATCTGGCGAAGCTGGTGAACCAGGGTGAGTCTGTCGCTATCTGCGAACAAATTGGCGACCCGGCCACGTCGAAAGGCCCCGTTGAGCGCAAGGTCGTACGCATCGTGACGCCGGGAACCATCAGCGATGAGGCCCTGCTTCAGGAGCGCCAGGATAACCTGCTGGCGGCGATCTGGCAGGACGGTAAAGGGTTTGGCTACGCCACGCTGGATATCAGCTCCGGTCGTTTTCGCCTGAGTGAACCGGCTGACCGTGAAACCATGGCGGCTGAACTACAGCGCACCAATCCGGCAGAACTGCTTTATGCAGAGGATTTCGCCGAGACGGCGCTGATTGAAGGTCGCCGCGGCCTGCGTCGTCGTCCACTGTGGGAGTTCGAAATTGATACCGCGCGCCAGCAGCTGAACCTGCAATTTGGCACGCGCGATTTGATTGGCTTTGGCGTAGAAAATGCCCCGCGCGGGCTGTGTGCCGCAGGCTGCCTGTTGCAGTACGTTAAGGATACGCAGCGTACCGCCCTGCCCCATATCCGTTCCATTACCATGGAGCGTCAGCAGGACAGCATCATCATGGATGCCGCCACCCGCCGCAACCTGGAGATCACTCAGAACCTCGCTGGCGGCATGGAAAATACGCTGGCGTCGGTTCTCGACAGCACGGTTACCCCCATGGGCAGCCGTATGCTCAAACGCTGGCTGCATATGCCGATCCGCAATACCGACACGCTGATCGGCCGCCAGCAAACCATTGCCGCATTGCAGGATCGTTACACCGACTTGCAGCCGGTGCTGCGTCAGGTGGGTGATCTTGAGCGTATCCTGGCGCGCCTGGCACTGCGCACCGCGCGTCCACGCGATCTTGCCCGTATGCGTCACGCGTTCCAGCAGTTGCCGGAACTGCGTGCTCAGCTGGGAGAGATCGACAGCGCGCCAGTGCAGAAGCTGCGCGAAACCATGGGCGAATTTACCGAGCTTCGCGAACTGCTGGAACGCGCCATCATTGATGCGCCGCCTGTTCTGGTGCGGGATGGCGGGGTTATTGCTCCGGGTTACAACGAAGAGCTGGACGAATGGCGTGCGCTGGCCGATGGCGCGACGGATTATCTGGATAAGCTGGAAATCCGCGAGCGTGAACGTCTGGGGCTCGACACCCTGAAAGTCGGCTACAACGCGGTACACGGTTACTATATCCAGATCAGCCGTGGGCAGAGCCACCTGGCACCTATTCACTACGTTCGCCGCCAGACGCTGAAAAATGCCGAGCGCTACATTATTCCCGAGCTGAAAGAGTACGAAGACAAAGTGCTCACGTCGAAAGGTAAAGCGCTGGCGCTGGAGAAACAGCTGTATGACGAGCTGTTCGACATCCTGATGCCGCACCTGGCTGACCTGCAACTGAGCGCCGCTGCGCTGGCCGAGCTGGATGTCCTGGTAAACCTGGCCGAGCGCGCCGATACGCTGAATTACACCTGTCCGACCTTTACTGACAAACCCGGCATTCGCATTACCGAAGGCCGCCACCCGGTGGTTGAGCAGGTGCTGAACGAACCGTTTATTGCCAACCCGTTGAACCTGTCACCGCAGCGAAGAATGCTGATCATTACCGGCCCCAACATGGGCGGTAAAAGCACCTATATGCGCCAGACAGCCCTTATCGCGCTGCTCGCCTACATCGGCAGCTTCGTTCCGGCGCAGAAGGTTGAGATTGGCCCTATCGACCGTATCTTCACCCGTGTGGGTGCGGCGGACGATCTGGCGAGCGGTCGCTCTACCTTTATGGTCGAGATGACCGAAACCGCCAACATTCTGCATAACGCGACAGAGAACAGTCTGGTGTTGATGGACGAAGTAGGACGCGGTACCTCCACCTATGACGGCCTGTCCCTGGCCTGGGCGTGCGCGGAAAGTCTGGCAAATAGAATCAAGGCGCTGACGCTGTTCGCAACTCACTATTTCGAACTGACACAGCTGCCAGAGAAAATGGAAGGCGTGGCTAACGTCCACCTTGATGCGCTTGAGCACGGCGACACCATCGCCTTTATGCACACGGTGCAGGACGGCGCGGCAAGCAAGAGTTATGGCCTGGCCGTCGCGGCGCTGGCGGGCGTGCCGAAAGAGGTGATCAAGCGCGCGCGTCAGAAACTGCGTGAGCTGGAAAGTTTGTCACCGAATGCGGCGGCGACGCAGATAGATGGTACGCAGATGTCACTGCTGGCGGTCCCGGAAGAGACCTCTCCGGTCGTGGAAGCGCTGGAAAATCTCGACCCGGATTCCCTGACGCCGCGACAGGCGCTGGAGTGGATTTATCGGTTGAAGAGTCTGGTTTAGTTCTCTGCGGTCTTTTTTGCCGGGTGGCGGCTTCGCCTTACCCGGCCTACAAAACCCGTAGGCCCGGTAAGCGTAGCGCCACCGGGCAAAGGACCGCACAATATTATCGCCCGGTAAGCGCAGCCGCCACCGGGCTTTTTTTACAGCAGCGGCGGGATCGTCGGCACCTGCGGCGCCTCATCAATATCCTTCTGCGTCATGCGGAACGCTTCCGGGTAATGCTCGCGGCTGGTACGGCGCAGCGGTTCGGTATCGCGCCAGGTATACAGACAGTGCTGACACTGGTATACCGTCCAGACACCTTTCACCGGTGATGTTGCCATCACTTCAATATGTTCATCGGCACAACGGGGACAAATCATTTTTTCCTCCTTATTGACGTGCCGCCAGCATCGCGGTCAGTTTTTCGGCCCAGGCTTTGGTTTCAGGGAGATCCTGTACCGGCTGGCTGTAGTGACCACGGTTGTCCGGGGCAACAGGGGTGGTGGCATCAATGATCAACTTGTCAGTGATCCCCGCCGGGCTGGAGCCAGGGTCAAGCTCGAGCACAGACATATTCGGTAGCTGCACCAGATCGCCTGCCGGATTGACCTTCGATGACAGCGCCCACATCACCTGCGGCAGGTTAAACGGATCGACATCTTCATCCACCATAATCACCATCTTCACGTAACCCAGACCGTGTGGCGTGGTCATGGCGCGGAGCCCGACCGCACGGGCAAAACCGCCGTAACGCTTTTTAGTGGAGATAATCGCCAGCAGACCGTGGGTGTACATGGCGTTTACCGCCTGCACTTCCGGGAATTCAGCCTTCAGCTGTTGATAGAGCGGTACGCAGGTGGCGGGCCCCATCAGATAATCAATCTCGGTCCACGGCATGCCCAGGTAGAGAGATTCGAAAATCGGTTTAGTGCGGTAAGAAACTTTGTCGATACGCACAACCGTCATGTTGCGCCCGCCGGAGTAGTGACCGGTAAACTCACCGAAGGGCCCTTCAATTTCACGTTTCCGGCCTTCAATCACCCCTTCCAGGATCACTTCCGACCCCCACGGCACATCGAAACCGGTCAGCGGAGCCGTCGCAATCGGATACGGGCTTTCACGTAGCGCACCGGCCATCTCATACTCGGACTGATCGTATTTCAGCGGCGTGGCGCCCATCAGGGTGATGATCGGATCGTTACCCAGCGTAATGGCAATTGGCAGGTCTTCGCCGCGCTCTTCTGCCTTATGCAGATGCAACGCAATATCGTGCATCGGCACCGGTTGCAGGCCGAGCTTACGCTTGCCCTTCACTTCCATACGATAGATCCCGACGTTCTGCTTGCCAAAGTGATCGGGGTCGAGCGGATCGCGGGAGACAACGCATGCTTTATCGAGATAAAAGCCCCCGTCACCGTCGTTCAGGCGGAACAGCGGCAGAATGTCGAACAGGTTAATGTCTTCCCCGTCCACCGTGTTCTGCGCCCAGGCCGGGTTTGCACGACGCTCTGGCGCGACGGGAAATTTGTCCCAGCGACGAATAAACTCGTCGATCTGTTTTTTCACCGGTGTATTCGCCGGCAGCCCCATCGAAATAGCGTGGTTTTGCCACGAGCCGATAGTGTTCATCACCACACGGGCATCGGTGAAACCGCGAATATTATCGAACCACAGCGCAGGCGCGCCATCGCCAATGCGCCCGGTAGCGTTGGCGGCCGCCGCTAAATCCGGCTCAGCGTTTACCTCTTCCTCAATTTTCAGCAGCTGCCCTTGCTCATCGAGCGCCTGCAAGAAGCTTCTCAAATCATCAAATGCCATCTTTATTCTCCTGTGAAAAATGTTTCGCTGCCTGCAAACCTTCCCAGCGTCGGGCTTTTTTATGCTCCAGACCAAACTGGTCGAGAACGCGGGTCACGATATGCTGGGTAATGTCATCGGCGGTTTGCGGGTGGTTGTAGTACGCAGGCATAGGCGGCACCATCGCCACGCCCATGCGGGAAAGGGCAAGCATGTTCTCGAGATGGATGGTGCTGAGCGGCGTCTCACGGGGAACCAGCACCAGCTTGCGTCCCTCTTTCAGCACCACGTCTGCCGCACGCCCTACCAGCCCTTCGGCGTAGCCCGCGCGGATACCCGCCAGCGTTTTCATGCTGCACGGGATGACGATCATGCCGTCGGTGCGAAACGAGCCAGAGGAGATGGTGGCAGCCTGATCGGCCGGGCTATGGACGACATCCGCCAGTGCAGCAACGTCATGCGCAGTGAAGGGCGTTTCCAGCTCAATCGTGGTTTTTGCCCACTTCGACATCACCAGATGCGTTTCCACCTCCGGCATTTCCCGCAGCGCCTGCAACAACGCCACGCCTAATGGCGCACCCGTTGCGCCCGTCATTCCCACAATCAATCTCATTCAGCACCTCAATCAGTTTGTTCGTATACGAACATATTAATTAAACTACGCCTGCATCCTGCTGCTGACAAGATCGTTCGCATACGATCACACTAATCGCTAAAAAACTCTCGCGTTAAAATTCAGCCCGAGAGCGGCTATCATAGAGGGAGTATTTTTCCGTCGGAGTGTCCATGGAGTTAAGACAAGAAGCTTTCCACCTGCTACGTCAGCTTTTTCAACAGCATACCGCCCAGTGGCAGCACGCATTGCCCGAACTGACAAAGCCACAGTATGCGGTGATGCGGTCAATTGCTGAAAATCCTGGCATTGAGCAGGTTGCCCTGACTGAAGTCGCGGTGAGCACCAAAGCGACGCTGGCAGAAATGCTGAGCCGCATGGAAGCACGCGGCCTGGTCAGGCGCGAGCACGATCCGGCGGACAAGCGCCGTCGGTTTGTCTTTCTGACGGCCGAAGGTGAGGCCCTGCTTGAGAGCAGTAAACCGATTGGAAATGAGGTGGATGAGGCGTTTTTAGGGCGCCTTAACGGCGCGGAACGAGAGCAATTTTCAGCGCTCATTAAAAAGATGATGCAGGATTAAGTAACCCTGACGCGCATAAAATCAATAAATGTTCGCACTTTCGCGGGCACATGCCGGGCATCAGGATAAACGGCATAGATGCCCTGCTGAGCGAACGTGTACGCCGGTAACAGCGAGACCAGTTCCCCTGCATCCAGTGCGTTTCGCACCAGCCACTCCGGCAGCAGCGCCACTCCACATCCCGCGAGGGCAAAAGCCATCAGCGCCTGGGCGCTGTCTGCATACAGGCGCGGCGCTTTCTTGATCTCAAAGGAAACCGGATGCCGATCAACGCCTCTCACCTGCCAGCGCAGCGGCGAGGTTAAACGCTCGTGAATGATCCAGTCCGCTTCCGCCAGCTGTTCCAGCGACTCCACCCGATGATTTACCAGCCAACCCGGTGTCGCCACGGGCACTATATTAAAGGTGGTCATCAACGCGGCGTGGTAGCGCGAATCTGCAAGCGTGCCGAGCCGGATAGCGACATCGAAGCGCTCGGCGATAAGATCGGCATGCAAAGAGGACGAGACATGCCGCACGCGAAGGTCCGGGTGCAACTGGCTAAATTCAGCCAGCAAAGGCACCACCACCTGCGAGCCATATTCGGGCGTGGTGGTGATCCGCAGTTCTCCCGTCAGCCCGGCGTGGTTGGCGCGAACGTCATCCTGCAATCGCTCTGCATCCCGTAACAGCATCACGCTTCGTTGATGAAAGAGCTTCCCCGCCTCGGTCAGCGTCAGGCGTCGGGTGGTTCGCAGCAACAGGGTGACGCCCAGCTCCTCTTCAAGCTGACGAATATGAAAGCTGACCACCGCTTTTGTCAGCCCCATCGCCTCCGCTGCGGCGGTGAAACTGCCGGTGTCAGCTACGGCGATAAACATCGCCGTACGCTGTAAATTAAGCATCGCTTGCCTGGTTAACTGTCAAAATAATGTTGACAGTATATCGTGCTTTGTCGCGTTTATCCGTAACGCGCGGGCCGATACGATACGCCACCTCACCGGAGGAACTTCCATGACGTATCGCAGCAAAATCGCCTTTCCGGCGATGGCTCGTGCTTTCAATACCACACCTTCCGCGCTTGCCTGGGTAAGTAACGGATACATTGCCGGGCTGACGCTAGTCATCCCTTTCAGCAGCATCCTGACGCGCCGCGTCGGGCCGAAGCGCGTTATCCTGCTCTCACTGCTTCTCTTTAGCGCGGCCTCCGTTGCGGCGGGTCTCTCATCTTCGCTGGAAAGTCTGATTGCCTGGCGAGTCGTACAGGGCGCCGGAGGGGGGTTACTGATCCCGGTTGGTCAGGCGCTGAGCTTCATGCAGGATTATGTCGCGCCGCTGGCCGCCTGGCACTGGATGTTTGTTTTTGCCGCAGTCATCACCCTACTGCCCGTACTGTACGTCTACCGTCTTAACAACACGCAGTTACTTGCGCAACTGCAACAGGAGCAACCATGACCCATTACGAACAAGAGATCCTCGACATTCACGTCGCCCTTGAAAACTGGTTAGGTGCAGGCGAAGGCGATCGGGACGCCCTGCTCGCCCGTTTCCGTCCGGATTTTCTGATGGTTCCACCGAGTGGCAACCCTTTAGATCATCACGCGCTTGCTCAATTTTTATATGCACAGCGGGGAACCCGACCCGGGCTCAGGATCGACATTGATGCGTTAACAACGCTTCAGACATGGGACAACGGCGCGGTGCTCCATTACCGGGAGACGCAAACCCGGCCAGGCCAGCCCGTCAACGTGCGCTGGTCAACCGCAGTGCTTAATCAGGAAGGGGATAACATCACCTGGCGTTTGCTGCACGAAACGGCGCAGCCGTAAGGCATAAAAAAGGCCCGTCTCACGACGGGCCTTTTCTGACGAATGGTTGCTTACTCGCGGAACAGCGCTTCGATATTCAGACCTTGCCCTTGCAGGATTTCACGCAGGCGGCGTAGGCCTTCAACCTGAATCTGACGAACACGTTCACGGGTCAGGCCAATCTCACGGCCGACGTCTTCCAGTGTCGCAGCTTCATACCCCAGTAAACCGAAACGACGTGCCAGCACTTCACGCTGTTTGGCGTTCAGTTCGAACAACCATTTGACGATGCTCTGTTTCATGTCATCGTCCTGCGTGGTGTCTTCCGGGCCGTTGTCTTTTTCATCGGCCAGGATGTCCAGCAGCGCTTTTTCGGAGTCGCCACCCAACGGGGTGTCAACCGAGGTAATGCGCTCGTTGAGACGCAGCATACGGCTTACGTCATCAACCGGTTTGTCGAGTTGCTCTGCAATTTCTTCCGCACTTGGCTCGTGGTCCAGTTTATGGGACAACTCGCGCGCGGTACGCAGATAAACATTCAACTCTTTGACGATGTGGATCGGCAGTCGAATCGTACGGGTCTGGTTCATAATAGCCCGTTCGATGGTCTGACGAATCCACCAGGTCGCGTAGGTTGAGAAACGGAACCCGCGTTCCGGGTCAAACTTCTCAACTGCGCGGATGAGACCTAAGTTGC
>OJKA01000080.1_pt1 | contig 59286 bp, 86 predicted proteins | sample 1596451 | NCBI WGS metagenome assembly OJKA01 (sample SAMEA4350155, study PRJEB24818) | metagenome | biome: human; feature: gut; material: faeces | place: Denmark | collected 2013-09 | reverse complement strand
GTCGCCGTTGAGCAGCGCATCGATTTCTGCCTGAGAAAGAATACTGTCGCCCATGTCGTTACCGCAGAATGAAGGCTGTATACAGAACGTCAGTGACTTCCTGCTTAGGTTGGCCGTTTACCAGCGGAGTGGCCAGCGTCTCTTTGATGGCGTCGACCAGCTTTTGCTTACCCACGTCGGTGGCCAGCGCGGAGGCGTCCTGACGAGAGAACAGCAGAAGAAGACGGCTACGCACTTCCGGAAGATAATCATTCAGGCGCGCGCGGGTGGCTTCATCCTTCAGGCGCAGCGTAATACCGACATACAGCACACGATCCGCATCACCGAGGTTAACGGTGAAGGTGTCCAGAGGGAAAAAGACCGGCGCCGGCGGCGGTGCGGGTTCGGCTTTGGCGGCAGCGGTTGAAGGTTCCTGCTGCATACGCCAGTAACTATAGCCCGCGGTAGCGCAGGCGGCGAGCGTGATCAACACCAGCAGCGGGATCCAGATGGAACGCTTACTTTTTTTGGTGATAGCGGAGTCTGTCATCTGATACGAGCTTCCTGTTTCGGTACAGCTTAATAAGGTGATTATCCCGTGTCCTGCCGTCGTCAAAGCGTGGAAAAGACGGGGATAATCACGCTACCTCTGGCGTTTAGGCGAAGATGTCTACGGCACTGTTACCGCGCGCCGCGGATTGCAGGGCGGCAGGGGTGGGCAGTAGCTCCTCGCTCTCTTCATTAAATCCGCCGTTGTGACCGGAACGTGAAGCCTGATGCTGCTGCGATGAGGATTGCTGTTGCCCGGCAAAGCTTTCGCTGCTGACGCTGCTCTGAGAGAGCTGAATACCGTTCTCTGCCAGTGACGTCCGCAGGACAGGCAGTGCCGCTTCCAGCGCCGCGCGCACGTGGCTGTGTGCCGAGACCATCTGCAGCTGCGCCTGGTTATCATCCAGTTTAAGCGAGATTTGCACCTGGCCCAGATCTTCCGGGTGCAGGCGCAGCTCCGCAGTCTGTTGCCCCTGCTTAGTGAACAGCGTGATGTGCTGGCTCAGGGACTGCTGCCATTCGTGAGTACCCAGCGGCTGGCTTAACACCGGCGCGGTGGCAACGGTAGCGGCAGGCTGGCTGGTGGCATGACTGGACATGATCGGCGCCAGGGTAGCCGTGGGTGAGGATGATGAAGAGGAACTGGCGAATTCCTGCTTCTCTGCCGCAGCGGCCACGACCGGAGTGACTGGCGCATTGGCGGAGAGATCCGGGCCGTTGTTTTTCGCCTGACTCTGATAAGGTGCGGAAAGCTGCGCTTTATCGTGGTCTCCCGCTGCCGCGTTCAGGGGGGGGTGGCCCGCTGCGTTTGGCGAAAGCGTCGCTGAACTCAACGTTGAGGTTGCGGAAACGCCGTTACTGCCCGCCGCGTGAGGCGTGCTGGTCTGCTGGTGCGGCAGCATTGCCATCAGCGCGCTTAATCCGGCCAGCTCTTCTTCGCTCAGTTCGCTTTTGCTGTCATCCTTGCTGTTGGCCGCATTGAGCGTTTTCAGGGCATCGCCCTTTGACAGCGGCACCAGCCCGGAAATCAGGGTTTCAGGCGTGGCAAGCTGCGCCGTTTCATCGCCACTCAGGGCTGGCTGACGCGCGAGCAGGTCGGCAATTTTGGCCTGCAGCGCGGTATCGCCTTTGGCGTCCTGAGCGACTTTTGACAGCTTACTGCCAGCGGCTTTCAGGTCAGCCAGGGTCAGCGGCGCATCTTTGCCCTTGCCCGTCGCGTCCGTCAGGGCACCCGTCAGCAGGGAGAGAAAGTCTTGCGCACCGTCGGTGCCTTTCCCTGTTTGCATCCCGCCCGACAGGTCGCTGTCGCTCATCAGCAGTTGTTGCAGTGTGATCATTCCGGTTTCCTCATTGATGCGCGCTGGGCAAACTCATCCATTTTTTTCTGATCCAGACGGTTTTCCGCCAGGGTCGCGGCTGCGATCTGCCGGTCCTGTAAGGTTTGCCAGGCCTGCAGCCGCTGTTTTTTCTCACGCCAGAAATTCAGCGCGGTATCGACTTTTTGGGTCCACTGGTTAAGCTGCTGGCGGTGCTGCTCTATCGCCTTCTCCAGCGTCTGGATAAACTGCTGATAGTTAATCCACCGCTGGCTTCCAATGCCCTGGGTCATATCGGTATTGAGGTTGGTGCGATACTCATGCTGATAGTCGATTAACATCTTCAACTGTTCTTCAGCCTGCTGGCACCCGCGTCGCATTGCGCCAAGCTGCAATGCGGCATCATCAACTTCTTTTTCAGCCAGATCTTTCAGCGTTGATAACGCGCTGTTTTGCGCCATGACCTTCGCCCTCCACCTGTGTTACACCTGCGGGAAAATCAGCTCCAGAGCCTGGATTGAATCTTCCCAGTCGGCACGTTCAAAAATGCCCTGTTGTAAAAACGCCTCCAGCTGCGGCCACAGGCTAATCGCTTTGTCGAGCATAGGATCGCTGCCTTTGGCATACGCCCCCACGCTGACCAGATCGCGGTTGCGCTGGAAGCTGGAGAGGAGTTGTTTAAAGTTACGCACGCGGGCGTAATGCTTCTCGGTGATCAGCGCCGTCATTGCGCGGCTGATGGATGCTTCAATATCAATCGCCGGGTAGTGTCCGGCTTCAGCCAGACGACGCGATAACACAATATGACCGTCGAGAATGGCGCGCGCGGAGTCGGCAATCGGGTCCTGCTGGTCATCGCCTTCGGTCAGTACCGTATAAAATGCAGTGATGGAGCCACCGCCGCTGATGCCGTTCCCTGCGCGTTCAACCAGCGCAGGAAGTTTGGCAAAGACCGAAGGCGGGTAGCCTTTGGTGGCCGGTGGCTCACCGATAGCCAGCGCAATTTCACGCTGCGCCATCGCGTAGCGGGTGAGGGAGTCCATGATCAGCAGCACGTGCTTGCCGCGGTCGCGGAAATCTTCGGCAATACGGGTGGCGTAGGCGGCACCCTGCATACGCAGCAGGGGGGACACATCCGCCGGGGCGGCGATTACCACTGAACGGGCCCGGCCTTCCGCACCCAGAATGTTTTCGATGAAATCTTTGACTTCACGGCCACGCTCACCAATCAGCCCAACGACGATCACGTCGGCCTGGGTATAACGCGCCATCATGCCGAGCAGGACCGATTTACCCACGCCGGAGCCGGCGAACAGACCCATACGTTGTCCGCGTCCTACCGTGAGCAGGGCGTTAATCGGCCGTACGCCGGTATCCAGCACATGCTCGATAGGGGTACGCTGCAGGGGGTTAAACGGCTGGGTGATCAACGCCCCGGTTTCGGTGGTGTCCGGCGCGGGCAGGCCATCCAGCGGTTTCCCGCTGCCGTCGAGCACGCGGCCGAGCAGGGCCGGACCAAGCGGCAGCTGTTTCCCGCTTTGCAGGCCGTCGCCGCTGATGTTTTTCGCGTAGACGCGGGCGCCGGGGAGAATACCTTCCACCTCTTCAAGCGGCATCAGGAACAGTCGCTGACCGTTAAACCCAACCACTTCGCTTTCGACTTCACGCGTTTCCTGACCATCCTGACGCTCAATCACACAGGTTGCGCCCAGCGGAAGCTGCAGGCCGGTGGCTTCCAGTACCAGACCGGTCGCGCGCGTCAGTCGTCCATAACGACGAACGGAGGGCAGTTGCGCCATCTTCGTCTCAAAGTTGTCGAGCGTGGTGAGCCAGCGGGTGAGGCGTGCGGTCATCAGACGACTCCCGGTGCCGCCAGACGGCACAGTTCCTGCCAGCGAGTGGCGACGCTGGCATCCAGGTCACCTTCGTCGGCAGAGACTTTGCAGCCGCCGTGGTGTAAAGACGGATCGCCGCGCAGACGCCAGCCGTGCAGGCTGAGGGTTGCCCCCAGGCTCTCTTCAACGCGCTGCAGATCGTCCGGGTGAACGCGCAGCTGCGGTTTGCCGCTGAACAGCGGCTCTTGCTGCAAAAGCCCCTGAATCTGTTTGATCAGCGCCGTGTTATCCACCACAGGTGTCTGGCCAATGACCTGACGCGCAGCTTCCAGCGCCATCTGCATCAGACGGGACGCAATCACGCTGTCCAGCGCGTCCAGCGTGTGCTGGAACTCGCTGACCAGCTGCTGCATGCGGGCGTGGATCGGCGCCTGCTGCTGACGCGCCTGGTCGATACCGTGCTCTAATCCTTTCGCCAGACCTTCCTGATAGCCCAGATCGTGACCTTTCTGGCGGCCTTCATTCAGACCGGCAGTGTAACCTTGCTCATGCGCCTGCATTTGAAGCTGCGCCAGCATCTGCGCTTGCTTCTCCTCCTCGCTCAGCTCGGGCTGCCCGACGTCGACGTCAGGCTCTGCGGGTGAGACCTTCGCGGGCGTGAATTCAGAAAGGGGAGGGGCCAGATCGTCTGGCGTCCAGCGCTTCCACGACAGCTCATTAGACATAGGTGTCGTCTCCGCTGCCAATCACCATCTCGCCGGTTTCCGCCAGACGACGAACAATAAGCAGGATGGCTTTCTGTTCGTTCTCCACCTGAGACAGACGAACCGGACCGCGGTTGGCAAGGTCGTCGCGCAGGATATCCGCCGCACGCTGAGACATGTTGCGCAGGAACTTCTCGCGCAGCGGCTGTTCGGCACCTTTGAGGGCGATAAGCAGCGATTCGGAGTCCACTTCCTGGAGCAGGCGCTGGATGCTGCGATCGTCCACTTCGACCAGGTTTTCGAACAGGAACATCTCGTCGATAATTTTCTGTGCCAGCTCGCCGTCGAATTCGCGAACCGCGGTAATAACCGCTTCTTCCTGCTGCGTTTTCATCAGGTTGATGATTTCCGCCGCCGTTCTCACGCCGCCCATTTTGCTGCGCTTGAGGTTCTGACCGTCGAGCAGGTTGTTCAGTACTTCGGTCAGCTCCGCCAGCGCGGCCGGCTGAACGCCACCGAAGGTTGCGATACGCAGCATCACATCGTGACGCAGACGCTCTTCGAACAGGGCCAGAATATCGGCTGCCTGACCCCGTTTGAGGTGGACAAGGATGGTGGCGATAATCTGCGGGTGCTCGTCGCGAATAAGGTCGGCGGCACTCTGCGGCTCCATAAAGTTAAGCGTTTCGATCCCGCTGGCGGTATCGCGCGTTTCCAGAATGTCTTCCAGCAGGCTGGCGGCACGCTCTTCGCCCAGCGCCTTGACGAGGACGGAGCGCAGGTAGTCGTTGGCGTTGACGTTGAGCGCGGCAAACTGTTCGGCTTCCTGCTCAAATTCCGACAGCACTTCGGTCAGCTGTTTATTGGAGATCTGACGCACGTTGGCCATGGCCGCACTGAGGATTTGCACTTCCCGCTGGGAGAGGTGCTTAAACACCTCTGCCGCGCGGTCTTCGCCAATGGTCATCAGCAGGATGACGCTTTTATCGGTGCCTGTAAGCGTATTACTCATGTTCGTTACCCATCCACTGGCGGATGACCAGCGCCACGACGCGCGGATCGTTATCTGACATTTCGCGAATGCGCTGGCTCATCACTTCGGCGCCCATGCGCTGGTTAGCCCGACGCTGCTGCATCTGCTCATCTTTGCTGAGGCGAACTTCAACCGCTTCTTCCGTTTCCTGACGCGTAGACATCTGTTCGCGAGCGGCTTTTTCTGCTTCAGCACGACGCTGGAGCTGTGGACGAACGCCCTTACGCCACAGCAGCCACGCGACAATCAGCACCAGCAGCCAGCGTCCTGCGGACATCAGCTGGTCGATAAACGCCTGCTGTTGCCAGAACGGCAGTTCACCGCCGGTCTCTTCAACCGCGTTGAACGGCGAGTTCACCACGTTAAGGGTGTCGCCACGCTTCTCGGAGTAGCCCATCGCTTCGCGGGTCAGGTTTTCAATCTGCTTCATCTGCTCGGCGGTTAACGGCAACGGTTTGCCATCCGCCAGCGTTTTGTAGTTCACCACCACCGCAACAGAGAGACGCTGAATATCGCCCACGTTGAGTTTAGTGTGGCGGATCGTCCGATCCACTTCGTAGTTCGTGGTTTCGTTACGGCTACTGGTGCGTGGACCGGCGTTACTGGTCGTTGAGGTGGTCTGCTGATTATTTTGCTGACCGTTCTGCTGATTGGCCGGCGGCGTGGAAATCGGTGCCGCGTTTGCCGGAGCCGGCTGGTTAGAGAGCGCACCCGGCACGCCGCCAGGGTAGGCGCCGCCCACCTGTTCGCTGGAGTTGATCTGACGCGAGCGCATCACCGCCTGAGCCGGATCGCCGTTCGGGCTGTATTGCTCTTCGGTTTGTTCTTTATTAGAGAAGTCAATCTGCGCGGTCACCTGCGCATGCACGTTGCTGTTACCGACAACCGGGCCGAGGATCGCTTCAATGCGACGCTGGAGACGGTTTTCTACGTCTGCGGCATATTTCAGCTGCGCGTCGTTCAGGTCACGCCCGGCGGTATTGGATTGGGTCAGCAGGTGTCCGCTTTGATCGACCACCGTCACGTTACCCGGTGGCAGACCGGCGACGGCGCTGGAGACGAGATGCGTCACCGCGCTGATTTGCCCTTCGTCCAGCGCGCGGCCAGGTTCGAGGTTCACGGTCACGGAAGCTGAAGGGGATTTCTGTTCACGAACAAATAAAGAAGGCTTAGGCATCGCCAGATGCACACGGGCACTCTTCACCGGGCCTAACGTTTCAATGGTGCGGGCCAGCTCACCTTCCAGCGCACGCTGGTAGTTCACCTGCTCGCTGAACTGGCTGATACCGAACTTTTCCTGATCCAGCAGTTCAAAACCGACCGCACCGCCCTTCGGCAGGCCCTGCTGAGCCAGACGCAGACGCAGCTCGTGGACCTTATCAGCAGGCACCTCAAGGGCACCGCCGTTATCGGCAAAGCGATAAGGGATGTTCATCTGGGTAAGCTGGGTGACGATGGCACCGCCATCCTGATCGGAAAGGTTGCTATAGAGCGTGCGGTAATCAGGGCTTTTTGCCCATAAAACCATCGCTACAAGGATGGCAATAGCGGCAGCGCCTGCCACGATCAACGGGATTTTAGGATTCGCGCGAAGGCGGTTCATCCACTCGAGTGATTTATTTTGCGGCGCTGTCGATGCTGTTGCACTCATTGCGCACCTCTTAAATCCTGGTGGTTTACGTTATTCGTGTAGAGAAACAAAACTGACTCCCGGGTCGGCAAACACGACAAAAGTTCCATATTGATGGCCCTGCCATTATTTGATGATTCCGGATTTTCTATGCGTCAAATAACCTGGTTTTTTCACGCTATTTACCGCCATTATCTTATTGACAAGCTGTTAGTCTTGACCGCGTAAAAAACCATCCAGGGGAGAGTCATGGCTATACAGGGCATTGAAGGGGTAATCAGTCAGTTGCAGGCAACGGCGATGACGGCCCGTAATCAGAATGTGGCAGAACAACAGCCGACCATCAGCTTTGCGGGGCAACTGCATGCCGCTCTTGACCGTATCAGCGATACCCAGACCGCGGCGCGTACCCAGGCGGAGAAATTCACCCTCGGTGAGCCGGGCGTGGCGCTGAATGATGTGATGGCCGATTTGCAGAAAGCCACGGTTTCCCTCCAGATGGGGATTCAGGTGCGAAATAAACTGGTGTCGGCGTATCAGGAAGTGATGGGCATGCAGGTTTAGGTTCCCTAACCTAATGATATTTATAATTAATAACTATCCGATCCCACAGCGTGGGGCATGGATGGGGCAAACTCACTCAATTTCTGATTGAGGATGAGCACCTGGTCCTGGTTATTTTCAGCCATCCAGGATCCGTACACCCGGTAAACCATTTGGGCGTCGGTGTGACCCATTTGCTTCGCGATGAAGTTCGGGTTAGCACCGGCAGCCAACGACCAGCATGCATACGTGTGTCGGGACTGATATGCTCTGCGATAGCGAATCCCGGCGCGTCGCATTGCCGCTTCCCACGACTGGTTAATCGACCCCACTGCGTAATGATGCCCGGCACGGCCATTACGTGACGCTATCTGCGGGTTGAACACGAACGTGCACGGATGCACATCAGTGCGGCCATACTCGCGCAGTTTTACCTCAACCTGATACTGCTTACCCAGGCGTGTTAATTCGGCCTGGCTCTTCAGCACGTCGATTGCCGGCTGAATGAGGTTAATGATTCGGTCCGTTCCGGCCTCCGTTTTCGGAAGGGTGAACTCCTTCGTTAACGTGTGGTTTCGGCGGATCATCATCGTACCCGCTTTCAGGTCGATATCTTCCCAGGCCAGCGACACAAGTTCTCCGTGGCGCACGCCGGTGTAGACGGCAAGAGACCACATGTTTTTCAGTTGCTGGTGGGCGCAGGCGTTAATCAACCTGACGAACTCCTCTCGTGTCAGCGGGTCAGGCTCGCATCGTGACCGCTTGAGCATGGCGACCCCGGTGAACGGGTTCACCCGTACATAACCGCTATCAGCGGCAAACTTAAACATCCCGCCCATTATCTTCATGTAGTTGTTTACCGTTCTGACCGAGCGGCCTTTAACCGGCGTTTTCTGTCCAACTTTCAGGGTGTGATAACCGGTAAGCAATTCCTTTCTGATAAACAGCAGGTCTTCCTGCGTTACTGCAGATACCAGCCTGTCACCTCCGATCCTTGGCACCATGTTGCGCGCTATAGATGAATAGCGTGACATAGCGTTGGTGCTGATCTCCATGCGTTTCAGTTCCAGCCACTTATTCGCCAGCTCCAGCACGGTGATTTCCTTACTCTCCACCCCAAACCTTTTCAGGTTCGGCGAGTCAGGGAATTGTGCGGCATAGTTGAAGTTGCCGGTCTTTATCGCGAAGCACACTGACGCGCGAAGCTCGCCAGCGACCTTTCTGTTTTTTGGTGTATCCGGCACGCCGAGGCTTTCACGCACCCGGCTACCTTTATATAGGAACCATATGCGGAGTGTCCCGCCGTGGTTCTCCACGCCTGTTGGGTATGCTGACTTAGCCATTATTCCCTCCTGACGTCCAAGAGCTCGCTAAGCATAAACGGATCTTCATTGGCGCGCACCCGGCTGTTTCTTTGACAGGCTCTCAACCCACTGGTCGACAGCCTTTCGGTTGTACATGCATTCGCTGTTTTTCTTCGGCACGCCGTCCGGGGAAACATGCAGATATTCCCGACCGACCATCCAGCATTTTTTGCGGGCCCGCTGAATAGTGCCCGGGCGAAGGCCGGTAATCTCGACGAGCTTTTCTTCGGTTACCCAGTCGTTGGGCACGATTAAGGTCATTTCGCTCATGGGTGTCTCCAGGCAAAAAGAAGCCCCGCAGATGCGAGGCTTGTTATTGATTCATATTGCTAATCGTCTACATGACTTGTGCATAAAGGACAAAGGTCATTTCCTCCATGATCTTCATAGGCGCTTTTTATGGCATCAGTCATTTCGCTGGCGCTTTCAAATGGCGATTTACCGTTGCTATTTTTATATGCCGTCATGGCATATTTGTACGCCTCAGATAATTCAATGCCCTCATCGATATACACACCTTCATGATGTGTACAAGGTGTTAAAGCACCCGATCTTCCAAGCATTTCAAGCGCCCATTCTTCTTGCCTCATATAAAGATCGTCAATACTCATAATGCCTCCGCTTAGTAGTTCGTCGCACATTCAATGTACCACTACGAAACGTTAAGGAAAGGGCTCGTATGTAAATATCTCATAAGTATCAATAATTTATTATCAAGCTAATATTTAAAGTGGCATAGAGTCTATCTAACGTCCATTTTGCCTGCGCTTAAGTTCGATTAGAGACTGGCAATCCGCGCACGTCTGGCAGCCGGGAACGGCAGCGGGCCGCTGCGCCGGGATGCCTTCTCCGCACTCTTCGCAATGCTCAGCTGATACGGCACTGCGGTTGAGGCGGTGAGCGGAAAGGGCAGCGTTACGCTGAAGCTCTTCAATCTCTGCTGCGGTGTCGATGATGTCCATGGTCAATGCTCCTGGAACTGGCGGTTAATTCGGTTGAAGGTGAACACCAGCAATAAAAAAGGAGCCTTAAGCTCCCTGGTGATAAGTGCCTTCATGCTGCACCGCCTTCATTCTTCTCGGCTTCGACCGCCATCTGCTCAAGCCGTCGAGATAGCTCGGCGGCCATCGTCTGGAATTCTTCCTCGGTCGCCACCGGGATCGGCACAAAGCGAATCCCGATGTGCGCCAGATGATTGGCAATGTCGAGGCTTTTTCTCAAATCAACGGGTGAGGCTCTGTTCATGCGGCGCGTTCCTCTTCCTGAAAGATAATTTCCATTTCCAACTTCTCGGCCAGGGCATTCTCCGCGCGGGCGCCAGCTGATTTTTCCCAGCCACGCAGCATGAAAACAGCATCAGCACAGCGAAGCATTGACAGGCAGATGTCCATGTACTCAGCCTGAGTTAATCCATCCGGGAGCAGTGCGGGATTCAGGACAACATGACCTTTCGCCCCGAGAAAGACATGTGCATGGTTAAAAGCGGCGCGGTTAAAATCAGGTAGGCCGCTCATTGGCCCGGCGATGTATATTTTCACTATTCCACTCCGAAGCGGCGATTAAGCCGCCCTGTGTATACGACGAACTCAAGGAGGCTAACTCCCAGAGCTTCAATTTTCTTGTGATGCTTGTTGATGATGGGAGGCACCGTTTCGTTCCAGTTAGGCTTTGGCTTCTTGCGCATGGCCTGCTGTATTTCCTCGGTGCAGCGGCGGCACGCGGCACGGATGGCGTTGTCTGTTTCTGGCGTCGTGTGCATCAAGCTGCCCTCCATCCGTCTTTGAAGATGGGCTGGATGTTACCTGGGAAAAGCTCAACATCCGGTGATTCAGCCTGATTTCCCCAGTGATGCCAGCCCGGAACCGCGCTGCGGCTAAACAACTCAATGCGCGGCACATCGCCGTAAAGCAGCTCTAGCCGGTGGCGAACTTCCCACGGCTTTTCGCTGTGCGCGCCGAGCGGGCTGTAGACAACCTGCTTAATCCCGGCGTGCTTACGTTCCAGCCCGGTGCCGCGGGTTGCAATCAGCAGGTCTTCGGTGTTGGCCCGGGTGTGGTTTCCGCCATTCATGCGCGTCTCGGCGTTAAGCAGATCGAGGAAGTCGTAAAAGTCGGTGATGTCACCCTCGGCCAGCGCCTTGTTGATGCGCAACTCCGCGTTCTGGTTCAACTTCACCCAGGTAAAGCCCTTCATCGTACGAACGGTAAAACCCCAGGCCTCTGCCAGTCCGATAGCCTCCTGGTTATGCGTGCCGGTATACCACATCGCCAGCACCGCGTTTTCGGCGGCAAGCTCCCACACCGGCAGGCGCTTGATGTCGATTAACTTCATGGTGGAGTAGTGGTCGGCAGCGGCCCCGTTACTGATGGTGTTGCGGTAAGACCAGGGAGGATCTGCGTAGATAAGAGAGTATTTTCCTGTCATTTCGCGCCGCCTTTCACAAAAATAACCCAGTGGGTTTTGTCGGCTTTTCCTGTTCGTTGCCATATGGCCGGCTTCTCGTCAGTCAGCGCCAAAATATTGCTTACCGGGATCTGAGTTTCGTTCCATTTGAAGATGAGCACGCCGTGCGGCCACAACACCCGAAATGCTTCTGCGAAGCCGGCACGCAGATCATCGCGCCACGTTTCTTTGTTCAGTCGGCCGTACTTTTTCCCCATCCATGCATTATCACCGACACGCTCAAGGTGCGGAGGATCGAACACGACTACAGGGAAAGTGTTGTCGGCAAAGGGAAGGGCGCGGAAATCAGCTATAAGGTCCGGGCTTATGATTAACTGGCGGCCGTCGCAAAGTTCATGCTGCTCGGCGCGGATATCACTGAAAACAGCGCGATCATCCTGCTTATCGAACCAGAACATGCGAGAACCGCAGCACATGTCCAAGATTGTTGAATCTGTCATGCCGCCTCCTGCCTTTCCCGATATTCCTCAGCGAGCCGCTGCGCCTTTAATGGATTGCTGACCACTTCACCCCATGGCATTAGCCAGCCGTTACCAATGAAGGGAAGGCACAGTGTGCCAACCCTGATGTAGTCGTGAGCGTGAGTCATAGCGATGCCTTTTAGAACGGAATGTCATCGTCGAACTGAGGATGTTGATTGCTCTGCGATACCTGACGGTTGGCCTGCTGCAGGCGCGATTCAGGGACCGCATTCGGATCCTGCTGATTACCACCCCATCCGCCGCCACTATGTGATGGTGCCCCCCAGCCTCCGCGTGAAGAATCGTGAGGTTTCCGGTCGTCTTTATCTTTCATGGTGCGCTCAAGCGTAGCGATCGCTTCTGCTGGCGTTTTGTCGGTGAATTCTTTATAGGTCAGGCGTGAACCAGGTTGGAAAACATGGCGCACTTCAAACTTATAGCTGTCACTCCCGTCAGTTTTGGTGGTGAGGATTTTTTGCAGGAACAAGCCGACTCGCTTACCTTCCAGTGCCGGCAGACACCATTCAGGACCGCTTTGCCCCTGTCGCTGTTGCGCCTGAGCGTCTTTAACCTGCGCAGCCCACATGATGGCTGCGATCAAACCCATACCAAAAGTCTGTGTGCCGTCGCGACCGAGGAAGTTGATGCGCAGGAAGTTTGCTTTCTGGCCGTCAGCGTCGAGTGAAAGAACAAGTGCCTGCGACTGTGACCCGTCCTTGCCGAACTCATATACAGCGGAGGTGATCACGCCTTCATATGCGCCGGTTTCAGAAATGCCAGCGGAGGATCCTGCTTTGAGTGCTGCTTCTGCCGACTGCTGGTTCCAGGTAAAGCTGATTGGTTGGTTCATCGTTATCTCTCTTATAAGTCAGTGAATTCAGAAATTGCGTTGTCGAACGCCGCCAGGTCGTTATCCATGTCAGTCACTTCTGGACCGAACAGGTCAGGAGGACATTTCACGGTATCGTTGTCGTCGCCCTTCAACAGGAAAAGGTGTTTGCCGTCGCGCTTGATGATGCGCAGAACGATGGGGAAGTAGCCTTCGGGTGTGAGCTTTTCGTTAAGCATCTTGCCGACGGTCTTCATCCTGATTTTTCCTTCGCTCTCTTCGGTGTGAGCGAGGAAGTAGACGCGGAAGTCATCAGGTAGCTGTGTGGCCGCTTCGATGATGCGCCAGGCGTGCTCCGCCATTTCGGTGAACTTGGTGTAGCCAGTCTCGTAGGCCCGGTCCATGTTTTCGTGCTGCATGACAGCCTGAAAATCATCGATAATAAGTATTTTTCGGCCACTCATCGCAGCGTTACGGATCACGTCAAGAAGATGCCGTCCATTGCGGATATCAACCACGTTCCCGCGCTGGATCGAGTTATCAGGCAGGCGTTTTCCGTGGAGCTTCCAGCCGTTATTACGGAACGGAAGGGCCTTACGAATACAGCGAGCGAGAATGGCATTTTCCGGCTTAACGTTGCGGATGCTGTACGTCTTGCCATACCCGGAGTCGGCAAGGATGAGAGTCATCACCGCCATGAATTACCCCTTAAGCCAGTATTTAATGGTGAAAAGAATGTCTTCGTCGTCGCTGTTGCTGGACAACCAGCGGAGATAGCCAGGATCGACCTTCGCAATCTCTTCGAACGTCAGGCCCTTGTGCTTGCCGAACCGGATAGCCTTAATCAGTGATGGGCTGTTTGAAATGGCGCGCATTTCGCCAAACGTCCATTTCGCCAGGCGACCCATGTACAGAAGCAGTTCAGCTGTGACGTAACAGTCATACAGCGCGCGGTGCGCATACAGGCCTTCCGGAATTTCAGGTTTAAGGCCCAGGCTGTAACGCAGGTACTGGTTACTGTGGCTTGGATGATCAGGGAGAAGGGCGCGGGCCAGCTTAGCGGTACAAATCCATGGGGCGTCGATTTGCGGCAGCTTTGATTTATCGAACTTAGCGTTGTGTGCGACGTAAGCCTGCGCGCCAAGGTAACGCCCGATAACCTCGCCAATCAACGGGGCGTCAGCGACCATATCTTCGGTGATATGGTGTATAGCCATAGCCTCGAAGCTGATCGCTTCAGTGGGCTTCACAAAGTCGCTCATGGGATTGCAGATAACACCGTCGACAATATCAACGCTGGCTATCTCCAGCACACTACCTTCCAGGCTGGTAGTTTCAGTATCAATAACTCGCAACATGCTTAATCTCCGTAAGGTGGTCGTTAACTGGGTCAAATTCTGCGAGCTGGTGGGCCAGTGATTCGAGGTCTGCCGGCTGCAGGTCATACAGCAGGCAGAGCATGGCAACCATCAGCAATCCGGTCTGCTGAGTTACCATCGCGTTCTCCGTGAAGTCTTGGCGCGGGAAGGGTTCTGGCGGAAGAACTTCTCATCGCAGCGTTTGTCAGTGCAGAAATGCTTTTGTGACGTCGACATGTAGGTCGATACCGTCTGAACAGTGCAATCGCTCTTATGGCGCCGCGCACCGCAGTAAGCACACATTACAGAGCTGAGGTACTCCGTAGCTGAGTCGAGAATGATGCTTTCTGCAAAACTACCTGGCACACCACGTGAATCGACATACTCGATCATGTTCTCGGTGCGTCCGGCGCTGTTGGTGAATGACCCGCGCCCGGTAAGTTTGATAATTTGCCCGCCGAGTTTTAGTCGGGATCCGTTTGGCAAACTTGCCAGTCGTTCAGAGGTTAATCGCTCGTAAGGTTGCATAAAGACTCCTTAAAAAGTGCGTTCGTAGGCCGCCCGCATAATGCCAGGCCGATCGGGTGAATAGGGTGGTTAGTGCTGAGCGATGGATTTAGCCGGGAACTCGCCGTTGCGGAGGGTGCTTTCTACCGGCCAGCATTCTGCTGTTACTTTCTGCTCTGTTGCTGCCTGGCTGCATTCCTGCGGGCTGTCGTAAACGCCGAGAATGACGTCCTGGTAATCACCGTTGGTCATTGCCACAGTCAGGACGAGTGCGAATAAAGTTTCCATCAGTGAAGAGTCCTCCCGATGGCGACGGCGTAAAGGCGCTTTGCTTCTTCCCACGCCGGAGCATTGCGATGGAGTACCGCGAACGACGCGAGCCGTTGGGCCTCTCTGATCTGCTGCTGGTTTACCATTATTTCCTCTTGGCCTTATCGCGGCGAACGGAACGGTTTATACAAGACTTCAACGCATTTATTCAGTGTTTCAATGGGCGGTGGATGGCCGCCGGTTGTCATAACTAAGCCGCCTCGGTGAAGCGACTGAGGTATAAAAAAGGCCGCCTAAGCGACCTGATTCAAAATTTCTACTTTTACGCTATGCCCATTGCATGCCGTGCCAGCTATAGACAGATGAACTTTGTTAACACGGTGGTTGTTACTCAGGATGTAATAGCATGGCGTCTCACCAACCACTTCGAATACGCTTCCAACCTCCCAGAATCCGTTGCCAATGTTGTTGGGGTTTTCAGTGACGCGAACTGTAATGAACATTGCACTACCCTCTGTCGTTACCCGCTGATGCGGGAGAAATGCTTTGGTGCTGGCTCCCCACAATGACGCAGGGAAGGCCGTCGTCGCCTTGGTGAGCCATTACCTCACCAACTAGCTGATAACCGTCTGCCAGCCCAAAACATTCCAGTTACGCACCATTGCCGCTCTCCCTGAGCCCGCCGGGCGTCCGACGCATGGTTTACTGTCGCGCCGTTCGACTGACCGAATCTCCACTTCGCCGCTGGCTAACTTCGCTCAGCTGTCGATGTTTCGTTTCGATGGATTAAAGATACAGATAAAACTGTATTATCGTCAACAGACAAAACTGTATTTTATGGCGTGCGAAACATATGTTTCTGTATTTGTTGGTAATTTATTTTGTAAGGACGAAAAAAAACCGGCATTAGCCGGTTTGTTCTGATGTTTGAGAGGGGGATTTAGCGTTTGCGGCGGTAAATGCGGTGCTCAATCATTACACCGATGATGGTTAAAGGCTGGTGATCGCTGTTAATGACAGGGTAATCATCATTGAGTGGGACCAGTTCAAAGTGCTGGCAGCCGAGATGGTCTACCCATGTCGGACGGTATTTCTTGAAGGTCGCCTGTGTTCCGCCGTTCTTCGCAACAACAAATTCCCCAGGCGTTGGCTCAACCTCAGGGTCAACAATAATAACGTCTCCTGCCTTGAAGTCAGGTTCCATTGAGTCGCCTTCAATGCGCAACGCAAAAGTGTGCTGGGACACATCCAGATCAGTGAGGATGTATTCAAGGCTGCCATCGAAAGCCTCAATAGGGCTTTTCTCAGCCAGTGCTCCTGCCTGTACATAGCTTATCAACGGAACTCTCCTGCTGTTGACCTCTGCCATCGGCATAAACGCGCCGCCGTTCATTAGCCAATCAGCATCGCATTTAAGCGCCTTGGCTATTCCAATTATATTACGTGGCTTGAGAGTTTTCCCATCTTCAATGCTCTGCCATGACTGCTGCCGGATACCGGCCTTCTCAGCAGCTTCTGTCTGGGTTAACCCCAGCTCAATTCTTTTTTGTTTAACGCGATCCGCAAGGCTCATAAATCCCTCTCTCTGTATGCCTTGATAGTCACAGTTAAAACTGTAATTGACAAACAGAAATAACTGTCACAGAATACAGATAAAACTGTGGAGGTGATATGGAAACAATTTCTCAACGCCTCAAGCAAAAACGTGAAGAGATGAATCTGTCTCAAGACCAGCTGGCAAAACTGGCAGGTATGAAACAGCAATCACTTCAGGCCATCGAGGCCGGGACCACTAAGCGTCCACGTTATTTGGTTGAGCTGGCTCGGGCTCTCAAATGTGAACCTGAATGGCTTCTTTTTGGCGATGAGCCGAATAAAACAACAGCCGCTTAACGGCGGCCTTAACCACGAAAGGGAAAGCAATGCATTCACTTGCGTATCAACAAGGTAACAAATTTTCGCCAACGGCGATGATTTACCAGAATCGCCGGGAACCTGATTCCAAGGCGTTAAACATAGATGGGATCCGAGCAGCTGTTCGCGCCTGGGCAGCTGATTGCCGCAGCCGTGAATTTGTCGCAGCGCTGATTGTGGAAGAGTGGCGGGCTACCGGCGGCACCGGGCTGGATATCCCGACTGACTCGCACCGCCAGATGCAGAAAGTGTTTCGCTGGATAGACGGCGACACCGAGTATGCCGCAAACAACATTCGCCAGCTGGCCCCGGCAATCATGTCCGTCCTGCCGCTGGAGTATCGCAATCGCCTGGCGCCGCAGAACGACACGATGTCGCTGATCGCCTCTGCGATGAAAGAGTGTGCCGAAGCTAAACAGGCTGTGCTGCTGGACGCTCCCGAACATCAGAAGTTGAAAGAGGTAAGCGAGGGTATAGCGTCGCTGTTCCGCCTCATGCCGGAGCAGGTAGGGCCGCTGATGACGATGGTCACGTCGATGCTGGGGGTTATGTGAGAGGCACCAGAAAAGAAAAAGCCCTTGAAGCGGTAACTTCAAAGGCCTTCCAAACACTGTGTTACGCCAAGTAACGGGAGTAAGTATGTCAAACACCGCAGAAATTCTCAACTTTCCCGCTGTAGTTTCGGGAATACAGGAGCAACGCGTGGCCGATACAGACGATGGTTACACCCGTCTGGCAAACGAGTTGTATGAGGAGCTTATCGGCGCGAACCTGACCAAAAATCAGGCCAAGGTAGCTCATGCTGTTTGCCGCAAAACCTATGGGTTCAACAAGAAGATGGATCGCATTGCAGACTCACAACTTTCTGAGCTGACCAGACTACCTCGCCAGAAGGTTAACACTGCCAAAAACGAGCTCATTGCGATGAATGTTTTGGTATCCGACGGCATGCTGATCGGGCCCAACAAAAACCTGAGTGAGTGGTTAATTCCGGGCACTAAACCTGCACCAAAATGTCACCATGGTAGTGACTGTCACCATAATAGTGACAATGTCCCTACGGTGGTGACAAAAAGTGTCACCAAAACAGTGACAACCCTGTCACCAAAATGGGGACACACAAAAGACACTATTACAAAAGACAATAAAGACAATATTAATAAACCCCCTAAATCCCCCAAACCGGCTTCGTTCGATCCGGCTGGTGTTGACCTTCCTGAATGGCTGTCAGTTTCAGTCTGGAAGTCATGGGTCGATTATCGTCGTGACCTGAAGAAACCGATCAAGTCTCAGCAGACGGTTACCCAGGCCATCAACCTGCTCGAGCGTTGCAAGTGCAGCGGATACCAGCCTGAAGAAATCATCAACCAGAGCATCGCAAACGGCTGGCAGGGTTTGTTTGAGCCTAAGGGCTCCAAGCAGCCTTCCCGTTCTCCGTCTCGCGTATCTGAGAACTTCGCTGGCAAAGACTACGGCCAGACTGAAATTCCGTCATGGGCGAGGGACTGAGTATGGAACTGCTCGAAAAAATCGACGCTATCGAAAAAATGCTGGAAGTTCTAGGCAGGCCGCCAGAGCAACTCCCTAACTGCGAGACAGTCTGCGAAACGGTGCTTTGCGAGAAACACGGCGAATACGAACAGCGTAAACGCGTGCTTACCAGCAGCCTGATCAAGCTGCCGTCACCGCCTACTCGTTGCCCTGGCTGCCTGCGCGATGAGTTGACCTTCCTGTATGCCGAGAAAAAACGCTGGGAAGACCGCACGCGCCAGCAGAACATCGATCGCCTGCTGCGCCAGCTCGAAATCCCTGAGCGCTTTGTGACGTGCACGCTGGAAAACTACCAGCCTGTGGGCAAAGAGTCAGAACGCGCGCTGCGGGTTTGCCAGGCATATGCCGCGAAGTGGCCGGAGCGTCTGAAGCAGGGTGGCGGACTGGTGATGTGCGGAAAGCCGGGTACCGGGAAAAACCATCTTGCCCTGGCGATCGCCCGCTATGTCATCGAGAACCACCAGAGCCCGGTAATTTTCACCACCGCGCTGAAGATTGCCCGTGAGTTCAAATCAACGTGGTCGAAAACAGCGACGCGCTGCGAGAACGACGTGATTTCGCACTTCACCACTCCGGACCTGTTGATCATCGATGAGGTAGGCGTCCAGTTCGGCAGCGAAGCCGAGAAGCTGATCATGTTCGAAATCATCAACACCCGGTACGAGAGGATGAAGCCCACCATCCTGATCAGCAACCAGACCAAAGAAGAACTGGCGGCGTTCGTGAGTGAGCGCGTTATTGACCGCATGAGCGATGGCGGCGGGTGCACGCTGTCATTCACCTGGGATTCTTACCGTTCTAAGGGGGCAGCATGACCATAACAATTCGTGAGCAGATTCTTGCAGCCCTGCGTAATAACCCAGGGCTGAACAACGCCAAACTGGCAGCACTTATCGGCATGGACACCAAAAAAATATCCGGGACGGTGAGCACACTGCTGGCCGACGGGCTGATCAGCTGCGAAGGCAAATACGGCCAGCGGCTTTACAGCCTGACCAGTTACGGCATGCACTATGCCCCTGACACGATACCGGGCATTAAGCATGGCAAGTCGAAGTTAATTCAGCGGACGGACACAAACGTGATCTGCCAGGAGTGCCGCAACAGCGCGGCGATGAAGCGAGTATTGATGGTTTGGGGGAGGGTAGGGGTATGAAAATTTACATCGCAGGACCTATGACGGGTTACGAAAACTATAACCGTCCGATGTTTAACGCAGTAGCACAGCAGATGTTATCTGGTGGTCACGTGGCATTAAATCCGGCAACGCTCCCGGATGGTTTATCTCAGCGCGAGTATATGGACATCTGCCTGGCGATGCTTCGCTGCGCCGACGCCATTCACATGCTGCATGGGTGGCAAGAGTCGGAAGGTGCTGTCGCTGAGCATGCCATGGCTAAAAAGCTGGGAATTAAAATTTCTTACCAATTCGAAGGAGCCACCCAATGAGCAACATCGACAAACGCGCGACAGATCTGCTGATTGAAAACGGCATTCTGGTTGCCGACACGCTAAGGCATCTGGCTGATAACGAAATTGACTCCGACTACTTTGCTATTTGCCACTCCAACGAAAACGGCACTGAGATTGAATGCGAGCTGGCAATCACAGATTACGCCCGCCAAGCGGCCGGAACCGTAGATGAATTGGTTAAGGCGCTGGAAGCCGCAGAGAAGAGGATTGCTGAACTGGAGGTGCGGGAAGTGCGTGAAGAGGGAAATCAATTCCTCGTTGTTCGGCATCCCGGAAAGTCTCCAGTAATCAAGCACAGCGCTGGCGACCTCGAAGGCTTTCTGCGCCAGCTACTTGAGCATGACCCTATGGCAACTATCGACATTGTTACGCACCGCTATTACGGCGTTGGTGGTCAATGGGTTCAGGATGCAGACGAATATCTGCAAATGATGGCCGCCGCAGCCGGTAAAGGAGCGTGAGCATGGCGACTTTGCAGGAGTTAATCGACCTGACGCCGGAACAGGAAAAAGCGTGGAAACGTCTTGAAAAAGCCGTGAAGGATTTCAGAGCCGCCGGAGGAAAGTTCTATAGCGTTCTGGACACGCTGAGCGCTTATAACGGCGAGCACGTTGCCTGCATTGATAACGACACGGGATATCACACCGCAAGCGTCTACATGCCGAGCATTGATGCACCAGGGCTAACCAGTTGGGCCGATGATTGGCATAGCATAACGCTTAAAGATGGCGTTGAAGTGGATGAGGACTAACCCATGAGCACTATTACCAAACAATGGCTGCAGCAGAAAATTGCCGACATGGAAGCTCGTCGTGACGACCCATGGCTAGGGCTGGACGAAGACGAAAGCAACACGCTGGCTGCTCTGCGTATAGCGCTAGCATCGCTCGAAGCGTAGGCTGTGGCGTATGCAGCCCCACAGGCATTCCGAAACTTTCAGGCTGGAGTCGCGAGACGCGAATGGATGTGGCGCAACCCCGGAGAGGACCTGATTCCATTGTACGCCGCCCCGCCAGCGCCGGTAGTGCCTGATGAAATAACCATTAAGCAGGCATATGTCGCAATGCGCTCGCATTCACTGGCAGGATGCTACCGCGACGGGTGGAACGACTACCGCGCCGCCATGCTTCAGATTGCTGTACTTGTATCGAGCGCTTAGAAGTTACCAAAGATCACTAAACACTAATTAAATGGTTGTTCAAAAGCTAGAACTAGTATATGTCTAATCGGGAAATTAATCAGTGTCTCGTTTTGTAAGTACGCTGTCCCTAGACGGTCAACTTTAAATACTTTAAGGGTAATACTATGATTTTTATGAGTCATAATCATAAAGATAAGGAATTTGTCGAGTATATTTCGAATAAAATTGCTAATATATACGGAGTAGAGAATGTCTTCTATGACTCTTGGTCTATTCAACCTGGTGATGGCATTATTGATAAGATGAATTTAGGGTTGCAGGATACTAAATTTTTTTTCTTCTTTGTCACTGCTAATAGCCTTGCCAGCAAAATGGTTAGTCTTGAATGGCAAAATGCTCTAGTTAGATCAACTAACGGTAGTGTTAAATTCATACCAATAAAATGCGACGAGTCACCAATGCCTGCTTTGTTGACTCAAACTGTATATTTAGACCTATATTCTGCTGGTGTTGATGTAATTGTTGGGCAGATGAAAGACATAATAGATGGTGTTAGTACGTTCAAACCGAAGGACGCAGAGTTTTCTAATTTGTCTTTTGATTTGAAATTTGATAATAAAAAACTCAAAATTAGAATAACTGCTGACTATTTTAGTGAGGTTATGGCTGATTTTGCATTTGCTTTAAATGAAAAATATACCGATTCAGATGTCAAATGGCATATTGTAGGTGAATCAAGTTGTATAGCGGGCTTTATGCCGGGAGCTAAGTTAGAAGATGGAAGAGGCTGCTTTGTATTAAGGCTTGCGCTTCAGCATGGAATAAAACCAAAAATACCGATGGATGTAGAGTTAAGCCTTGAATCTGGTGAAAAACCTGATCTGCTTTTAGTAATGACAAAGGATAGCGCCTCTCGTTACAAAGCAATACCATATAAGAAAAAAGAAGATTTTAGTGGTTTTGAATTTAAATTCTAGATAATTGATTTTCTGGAATCAACCAGCCATAATCATGTCATCGGAGCCTGAACAACTCCGATGACTTCTGCGCATTTAAGGGGACTTAAATGCGACCACAATCTGAACTCCTCACCTTGTCACAGATGCAGAAATGCACCTGCGATTTTCTGCATTCTGCGGTTTCCGTTAAGGAGGCCGTATGACTCTGCCAGTAGACGGCATCAAACTCCATCGCGGCAACTTCGCGGCCATTGGCCAGCAGATTCAGCCATTGCTGGATGCCGGGCAATGTTTTCGCCTGCAAGTCAAACCGTGGCGCGAGAAGCGCAGCCTGTCGCAGAACGCGCTGAGTCACATGTGGTACACGGAAATCAGCGACTACCTAATCGCCCGCGGCAAGACCTTCGCTACGCCTGAGTGGGTCAAAGACGCGATGAAGCACACCTATCTCGGCTACGAAAGCAAGGACCGTGTAGACGTCGTGTCTGGCGAGGTCACCACCGTCCAATCCCTACGTCATACGTCAGAGCTGGAAACGGGCGAAATGTACATCTTCCTGTGCAAGGTCGAAGCCTGGGCGATGAATATCGGCTGCCACCTGACAATTCCGCAGAGCTGTGAATACCAGCAGCTGCGCGATAAGCAGGAGGCCTGATGTCTACTCCACTTTCCCGCGTCATCACAAACGAAATCTTCCGCGTTCCGGCGCGCCGCCAGCGCAAGCCCGCGGTTAAGCCGTCCGACATTCCGACTTTCAAGGACTACACCGCCCGCCTGGTGGACCAGAAATGGCTGCGTCTCGCGGCACGGAGGACGCATGGCTAAGTTACCGCGCCGCAAGTGCGCCCATAAATCCTGTCGCCAGTGGTTCCACCCGGTACGCGACGGGCAGGTGGTTTGCTCATTCGAATGCGCCAGCGCGATCGGCAAAGAGCAGACTGCAAAAGCTCGTGAGGCCGCTCAGCAGAAGGAAGCGCAGCGTCAGCGCACCGAAGAGAAGGTTGGTCGCCAACGGCGCGCTGCACGCCGTAATGAACTCAAGCCGATCCGTCACTGGGTACAGATGACTCAGCGCGCCTTCAACGACTGGCGTCGCGAAATGCTACTGGCAGCCGGGAACGGCTGTATCTCCTGCCGAACCAAGGCCGCTTTTGCCTGGCATGCCGGGCATTACCGCACTACGGCAGCCGCACCACAGCTTCGCTTTAACCCGGACAATATCTGGCTCCAGTGCTCCGCCTGCAACGTCCACAAATCCGGGAACATTGAGGCGTACCGTGCCGCGCTGGTCGAACTGATTGGCGAAGAGCGCGTGCTGGCGCTGGAATCCAACAACGAAACCCACCGATACACCCGTGAAGAACTGGACGGCATACGCGCCAAGGCCAGAGCAGATCTTCGCGCACTGAAACAGCAGGAGGCAGCATGAAGCCAGAAACGATCGAGATACTCCGAGCGCGTTGGCAGCGCCTCCGGATTTACCGCCGCCCGGGCTCCGTGCTGGTAGATTACCGCATTCTCCGTAACTTCGTTCGCATCTATCATCCTGCAGGAGCAACACAATGAACAGTCAGCACCTCGAATATGTCCGTCAGCAGCTCATTGTGGCGACCGCAGATTTGAGCGGGGCGACGAAAGGGCAACTGGTAGCTTTCGCCGAGAACGCGCAATTCACCGCGACGGCGCGCAGCCGGGGACGGAAGAAAATCACCGACCCGGTCACCGGACGTAAAGTTAACCCGGACGGCCCGGCGATGAGCGGCAGCCAGTCTCGCGCTAAGGGATCATCTATCGCGCTTGTCAGCCCGGTGGAGTTCGTGACCGCATCGTGGCGCCGCGCTGTGCTGTCGCTGGAAGAGCACCAGAAAGCGTGGTTGCTGTGGAACTACAGCGAGAATATCCGCTTCGAATACCAGGTAGCTATCACTCAGTGGGCATGGGCAGAGTTCAGGGAACAACTCGGCGATAAGAAGGTGGCCGGAAAGACGATGGAACGCCTGAAGAAACTGATATGGCTGGCGGCGCAGAACGTCAAAGCGGAGCTGGCGGGCAAGGATGTGTATCAGCACCAGGACCTGGCGGCTCTGTGCGGCGTTAAACCTGACAACTGGTGTCATAACTACGCCGATTACTGGCGGGCCATGTGCGCCATCTTTAAACGGCTTGATGGTGAATCTCTCCGTTGCACTGTGAGAACACGATCACAACAAAAGACGACTTTTTCGCAGCAGGGTATTGCAAAAGTCAATTAAATAGCATACATTTCATGTAAATCTGATATCGTCGCCATAGCTTTGATTGTCGACTGAACATAAAAACCTCGCCACCGTGCGGGGTTTTGTCGTTTCTGGCGCCAGCATGTCCGAGAAAATCACAGAGCAATTGGTCTTCCGCCCTGCCAGTGAAAAGCTGACAAAGGATCTGGATGGTGAGTGGGTGATCCTGCTCAACCCATGCGATGGCTGGCATATTGCCCATGTGGTGGCTCTGGAAGAGGATGGCGAGGTCTACCATGTCGGCGCATATCAATTTGCAGGCGGCGAGTTCGAGCCGCACGAATTTTATGTTGCCTGGGCTTTGCTTCCAGACTCAATAAAACTGTCTGATCGCTTTGAAGAACAGAGGATGAGTCAAGAGATTAGAGACGCTCGCTGGCGTGAATGGACAGCCAGCATCAGTAAGTGATTTCAAACCAGATTCGCCGGTCTAGTTCAGTGGCAGAACGGCAGCCTTGTAAGCTGCGCGTCAGAGGTTCGATTCCTTTGCCCGGCACCAGAACCCACTGCCTGGGACCATTCGGCCATAGAGCCGACATTGCCTTACCCTCACATTGCCAGCCTGTCGCTGGCTTTTTTATTTCAGGCTCCGGGAACCATCATCGACACGCCTACTTGTTAAATCGTCCCGAGGGCCTGATCCCTTACTACAAACAGCACCCCGTTTTTCGGAGGTGATATGGCTAAACGTATGCAAGATAAAGAAAGCATTGCCGGAGTGTCATGGCTGATTGTCCTTGCTCTGTCATGCTGGGGCGGCTTGGTCCGATACCTTATTGACGTTAAGCAGAACAAAGCCACCTGGAGCTGGATCAACGCACTGGCGCAAATCGCAGTGTCCGGATTTACTGGTCTCATTGGTGGCCTGATCAGCGTTGAAAGCGGGCTTAGCCTTTACATGATTCTGGTTACGTCTGGTATCAGCGGAGCTATGGGCTCCGTGGCGCTGACGTACTTCTGGGAACGCCTGACGGGGATGAAGAATGCAAACCAGTGATAAAGGCATTGCCCTGATCAAGCAGTTCGAAGGCTGCAAGCTCACCGCGTACCAGGACAGCGTCGGAGTGTGGACGATTGGCTATGGCTGGACTCAGTCTGTCGACGGAAAACCAATCCGCGCTGGGATGACGATTAAGCAGGAAACGGCAGAGCGCCTGCTGAAGACAGGGCTCGTCAGCTATGAAAGCGACGTGTCTCGCCTGGTTAAAGTGGGGATGACTCAAGGGCAATTCGATGCTCTGGTGTCGTTCACGTATAACCTCGGCGCACGGTCCCTGTCGACATCTACACTGCTGCGCAAACTCAATGCCGGTGACTACGCTGGCGCTGCTGATGAGTTTCTGCGCTGGAATAAAGCTGGTGGCAAAGTCCTGAACGGGCTGACCCGTCGGCGTGAGGCGGAGCGCGCTCTGTTCCTGTCATGATTGGCGCGCTGGTTAAACGTTACTGGTTGCAGCTGATGGTGGCAGCGTTAATCGGCGTGCTGGCGTTCTTCGTGAATCACTATCGCGACAACGCCATCACCTACAAAGACCAGCGCGATAAGGCCACTGAGAAACTCAGCCTGGCGAACGCCACCATCAAAGACATGCAGATCCGCCAGCGCGATGTTGCTGCACTGGATGCCAAATACACCGGAGAACTGGCTGATGCGAAAGAAACCATTGAGCGTCTGCATAGCGATGTCATTGCTGGCCGTAAGCGGCTGCAGCTCAACGCAAAATGTCCCGCGAACGGAGCGACCGGCACCGGCAGCCTGGGCGATGCTTCCGGCCCCCGACTTACTGACTCCGCTGAACGGGATTATTTCACCCTCAGAGAAAGAATCGCCACAGTGACGAAGCAGGTCGGCTATCTTCAGGAATATCTAAGCACTCAGTGCTTGAAGTAAAGGTTTTCTTAATAATTGCATCTGGTTGTATTGTAGGCTCTGTCTACAACAAAATAAGGTGCTCATATATGCAACAGTTGCTGAGTGGAATAGATGATTGCTTGTCTAAAAAGAATTGGTTTGGTGCTTTATTCATAGCAATATCCCTTCCTGATATCTGTGGTGCGACAGAGGATAAAATTAAAGGAAATGGCGCGAGATACAAGGACTGGTTTAATCACTATCTTAAGCCAAGATATAACGCTGATAACATGTATGACTATCTAAGTCTCACCAGCCCTGCAATGGTTCAGAGCATGCCTGAAGGAATAAAGCAAAGCTTAAGGACGCAAATACCCGTAGTCTCATTCACTGCAGAAGACTGCTGGAGTTTAAGGAATGCATGTTTGCATGAAGGCGTTGATGAAACGAAGTTAAGGAAGTTTAAGATAACGACCCCTGCGCGAGAAAACCTTCATGCACATATGAATGCTTTTAATGGTGTTCTGCAATTAGATGTTATTGAGTTATGTAATGATATAGCTAATGGCGTTAGGAGATGGCTTGTTGATATGCAAGAAAATCCTGAGGTAATGGAAAAACTTACGAAAATGATGACCATAGATAGTCTGATTTTTGACGGGTTTATTGAATACAAAACAGCAAAATAATACAGCCATATTATTGAATTGTAATGCCATCACCATGCTGATGGCATTTTCTTCACCAGTGGCTTGTGAGGGTCTTCATGTCCGACATCTACCAAATCACGCTAACCACCCAAACAGGCGAAACCTTCACGGGCAAGATGTCACGACGTCAGCCTGAGCTGGTTAACGGCTTTGTGCCGCTGGCGACCGAGGCTGGCGAGTGGCTTTACTTTGCTCCGGCTGATGTAAAGCGTGTGGAGTTCACGCCTTTGTTGGAGGGTGATGAAGAAAAGGGCGAGTGATCGCCCTGTATATTACCCGCGAGATTCCCGGCCTTCCTCATCTTCCGGGGTGCGGTACCGCCAGTATTTGTCAGGCTTAACCCAAACGACATCTTCCCCACTATCAGTCCTGAATTTATTGATTACTTTGGTTGATAGAGCTTGGTTTCCATCGGCATTTTCTTTGAGATGCTGCTCGTTGTTTTGCTTAACGAGATAATCGACAACGTCCTGCTGGTAAAGGCAGGCGTCAGACTGGAGGTTTTTCATCATCCAGGCAGAAACATCAGAAACGGATAGCGTCGGCGCATTTGGGGTTACGGCTTTGGGGTTGCACGCTCAAGTGAGTCAGGCTTGAAATATCCTTGCTCAAGTTTTTTGCCAGCAAACCATTGGCAGAGGAATGAGTTCCCCTGAGATGTTAAGAAGGCCTTAATAGTCATGTCCGGGCCTCCAGACTTGAGTTTAACAATATCGCCTGTTTTAAACTCATCACTCATAACTAACTCCTTTTGGAAGAAAAATGGCACTCACCGACAAACAAGAAATGTTCTGTCGCGAGTACCTCATCGATTTAAACGCCACGCAAGCGGCTATTCGGGCGGGGTACAGCGCAAAGACAGCTAACCGCACTGCGTCCGAAAACCTGTCAAAACCTGACATCCAGTCCAGAATTGCCGAACTTAAAGCGCAACGCAATGATCTAGTTGGCATAAATGCGACATACGTCCTGAATCGTCTCGTTGAGATAGACCAAATGGATGTACTGGACATCCTGACCTCGACCGGGGAGCTTAAACCGGTTTCTCAGTGGCCGAAGGTCTGGAGGACAACATTATCCGGTTTGGATGTCGTTGAGATGGCAGCCGAGGGAAACACCGCTGCGCTGCTTAAGAAGATTAAGTGGCCTGATAAGGTTAAGAACCTCGAACTGATTGGTAAGCACATCGATGTCCAGGCGTTCCGTGAGCAGGTGAAAACTGAACACGTTGTCGATTCAATTTCAGACCTAATGGATTCACTGTCTCAGGGGGCGTAATGAAACCTGAGCACCTCAAGCTGCTGGCTGATAAAGACTGGCGGCTGAACAATCTCTACTGGATCACAGACAAAGAGGGTAAGCCGACTCGGTTCAGGATGACACCTGAGCAGCGGGAATACTTCGAGGGGATCCATACCCGCAACATAATCCTGAAAGCACGTCAGCTCGGTTTCACGACTGAGGTGTGTATCATCCAGCTCGACGCGGCCCTGTTCGAGTCGGCTAAGTGCGCGCTGATCGCCCATACGCTGAATGACGCAAAGCGCCTGTTTCGCGAAAAGGTGAAATACGCATACGACAAGTTGCCCGTAGAGATAAAGGCGGCCAACCCAGCTAGTAACGACTCTTCCGGTGAGCTCGTCTTTAAGAAGGGCGGCTCGCTCTACGTCAGCACGTCGTTTCGTGGCGGTACTCTGCGTTACCTGCACGTTTCCGAGTTCGGGAAGATATGCGCCAAGTATCCAGACAAAGCCCGTGAAATCGTCACTGGTGCGTTTGAGGCGGTATCGACCGGATGCTTCGCTACTATCGAGAGCACGGCAGAGGGCCGGGCGGGTTACTTCTTCGATTACTGCCAGACGGCAGAGAAAGCGTTGCTGCAGGGAAAGCCCTTATCCGCGCTGGACTGGAAGTTTTTCTTCTTCTCCTGGTGGAAGAATCCGCAGTACGCAATCGACCCTGTCGAAGCACTGCCGGTGCGCCTGCTGGAATACTTCGCTGAGATGGAAGCTAAGCACGGCGTTATCGTCAGCGAGCGCCAAAAGGCATGGTACTACGCCAAAGAGAAAACTCTCGGTGACGACATGAAGCGCGAATACCCGACCATTCCGGCCGAGGCGTTCCAGCAGTCGGTCGAGGGCGCGTACTACGCCAAACAGTTCCGCTGGCTCTATACCAACAAACGGATCGGCCAAATCCCGGACAACTCGCACCTCCCGGTTCATACGTTCTGGGATATCGGTGTGGGTGACTCCACGGCGATCTGGTTCGTTCGCGAGGTCGGCGATGAGTTCCACATCATCGACTACTACGAAAACTCCGGCGAGGGGCTGAGGCACTACATGAAGGTGCTGAAAGACCGCGGCTATGAGTACGGCGAACACTGGGGGCCGCACGACATCGAAAACCGCGAGTTCGCTGCTGATGCGAAGTCACGCAAAGAGCTGGCGCGCGAGGGTTACGAGATTGACGGCCAGATGTATTCGATAAACTTCCGTGTTGTGCCGAAAGCCGGCATTGATACCGGCATTGAGTCGGCGCGTGAAATCCTCACGAAATGCGTATTCGATGAGGAGAAATGCTCAGAAGGCATCTCTCACCTTGAGGGCTACCGGAAGGAGTGGGACGACAAGCGCGGCTGCTGGAAAGACAAACCTCTCCATGACGCCACTTCGCACGGTGCCGATGGCTTCCGTTACTTCGCAGTGACGAAGAACAACCGTAAGCAGGTCGGTACAGTATTCTTCTAAGGAGCATCGCCAGTGAGCGAACAAGATAACGGCCTCAAACTGGCTGTGAATAACCTCGCCACTGAAATGAGGCGAGCGAATTACCTGAATGCCATCGGCATCGGTGGCGGCAACACGAAGCGCCCGACGCTATACCAGGAATTTGGCTACCCGCGCACGATCACCTTCAACGACTTCTACAACATGTACCGCCGCAACGCCGCTGGCTTCGCTGTGGTGCATCGGCTGCTGGAAGGTTGCTGGCAGGACTATCCTGTTATTGTTGACGGTGATGAAGCGCAGGAAGCGGAGAAAACAAACGCCTGGGAAAAGAAAGTCACCAAGTTCATGAAAAAGCTGTGGCCGAAGGTGAAGGATGCCGATCGCCGCAATATGGTCGGGCGATACTCCGCGCTTCTGCTTCAGGTGAAAGACAATAAGTCATGGAACGAGCCAGTAGATACCAAGCTGGTGAAATCCCTGGGCGAGTCAGCGCTGGTAAAACTTATCCCGGTATGGGAGCCGCAGTTAACTGTCGCCGAATGGGATAACGACCGTCAGTCTGAAACGTTCGGCCAGCCGAAGATGTTCAACTTCAACGAGCAGCCGGTCGGTGATGAGCCTTTTGTCGGTCCGATGCGCGGAGAACCGGTACACCCGAGCCGCGTTATCTTGTTCTGCGAAGGTTCTGAAGACGACAACGTGTTGTCCGGTATCCCGCTGCTGGAAGCCGGCTACAACAAGGGCCTCGACCTTGAGAAAGTGTCAGGTGGTGGCGCTGAAGGCTTCCTGAAGAACGCCAGCCGTCAGATCGCCGTCGAGTTCAGCAAAGAAACCGACATGGCCACGCTGGCAGAACAGGCTATGAAGGCTGGATATGCAGATCTCGGCGAAGCGATGGGCGACAAGGTCAACAAGCTTAACCGTGGTACAGATGCGGCTGCCGTAATGCAGGCTGGTCAGATGCACGTTCTGAGCGTTACACCTGGCGACCCGGGGCCGACATGGGAAGTCACTGCGAACGAACTGGCAGCCTCCGTACAGATACCGTTCACCATCCTGTTCGGTCAGCAGACCGGTCGACTGGCGAGCGATGAGGATAAAACGGACTGGGCTATCCGACGCAACACGCGCCGAAATGGCTTCCTGACCGATCGCATCACCGCGCTGCTGGAGCGCTTCTGGACGCTTGGGATTATCGACCCACCGACCAAAGGCGAGGTCACCATCTCGTGGAGCGACCTGCTGGCGCCAGGTGAGAAGGAGAAGATCGAGAACGCTTCGAAACTCGCCGACATTGTGCAGAAAACCACGCCTTACTATGGTGGAGACGCGCCGTTTACCGCAAACGAGCTGCGCGAGATTGTTGGGCTTGACCCGCTACCGGAGCCAAAAGAACCACCGAAACCGGACGAGAAGGTGACTACCGATGATCCACTGGCTGATGACACCAGAGCAGACGGCAAAGGTGGGCCTGCCGATAGTTCCGCGCAGTAAGGTTGACCCGACGCGATCGGCGAAGCAGGTCAGTGCGATGTTCCGGGATATCGAGGAGCGGTATCTCGGCATCAAGCGAGCGCTGAAAACCTTGTTCGACCAGCGCCTGACCGGGAGAGAGCGTGAGGTTAACAACCATAACTGGCATTTCCTGTGCCATGACCATGGCGAGGATGTGAGGCTCTACCAGGTCAACGCCGGCAAGTTCATCTACGACATGTCGGCGCAGGAACTGGCTGATCTGCTTGAAGCGGTGCAGGCTATTCTCGACGATCACCTTCTGGATGGTGGCGAGCAAAACCTCTGGGCGATGGATTACGTCGTCGCAGAAGCGCAGCGAGGCACGCTGGAGGCATTCAACAACCTCTCGCAGCAGTCGCAGGTGTACGCCAGCCAGACGACGCTACAGCAGCTTTTAAGCAGCCCCGGCCACCTTAATCAGGTGGCGGCGGCCAGGCTGACAACGTTCAGCGACTGGAAGGTCATCAGCGACACCGCCCGCGGAGACCTGACCAATATCATCACCGATGCGGTAGCGCGCGGCGTGAATCCTCGCGAAACGGCCAGCGTCATCAGCAAGCGCCTCGATGTGTCGATGTCGAAGGCGAAAAACATAGCTCAGACTGAGCAGGTCGGAGCGCTGCGGCAAGCGCAATGGAACGAAACGGATTGGGCAGCAGACAGATTGGGGCTGAACACCGGCCTGCTGTGGCTGTCTGCGCTAAAGCCCACAACGCGCAGTTGGCACGCCAGCCGTCACGGGAAGGTCTACACCACGGAAGAGGTGCGTGACTTCTACGCCGAGAATGGCAATCGGTACAACTGCTACTGCAGCCAGATCCCGGTGCTGCTCAACGAAGATGGCAGCATCTTCAATGAGGGTCTGGCGGATAAGCTGAAAAAAGAGCGTAAAGCTTGGCGGGTTTAGGTCGATAATAAATCCTGACATAAACAGGAGGCATTATGACTGAAGTTTTAGTTTTTTGGTCTGCAGATAGCTACGAAAAATTCATTATTAAAGGCGACGTTCCTGCTTCTATATACATTAGTAATAAAAGCAATAACGGCATTATCGAGAAGGTCGATTTAGATGCGATAATTGTAGACAACCAAGCCAAAGGAACCAGAAAGGCTTATTACATAATTTCTAGCTTCACAACGCACTCGGTTGATTCAAGAGATGATATTTACCCTGCTATTGAAAGAGTCAACCTGAAGCCATTCTCAACAAACTAAATAAGATTCCAAAGGGTCGCCACGGCGGCCTTTTTTATTGCCTGAAATCCACCAATGAGGACGCAACGTGAAGCTATCCAGCATCCACGTTAAATCCCTCGCCATCAACGCCTCCAACATATCAACGACCACCATCAACGGCCAGGAACACTACGTCATTCGTGGTGCGGTCCCGATCGTCGATGACATCGTGATGAATGGCGGCCTGTACCCGGCGGAGGAGATTAACAACAGCTACCAGACGATGGAGCGCAAGTTAATGCCGATCGGCCACCCGATGGTGAACGGCAAATACGTCAGCGCCAACGACCCGCAGGCAGTGAACGACTACTACGCCGGGGCATGGGCTCAGAACGTCAGCAAGGCCAACGATAAGGTCGTGATGGACGTTTACGTCAATAAGGCCGTGGCAGACACCAAGCCTGACGGTAAGCGCCTTATTCAGCGTCTGGACGACATGATTTCCGGCAATAACGCCGACCCGATTCATGTCTCTACCGGTCTGCTGCTGAACAAAGAGCAAAAGGCCGGGGAGTCGAAGCAGAAGAAATACTCCTGGGTCGCTCACAACATGCAGTTCGACCACATCGCGATCCTGCTTGATGAGCCTGGAGCTGGAACGCCGGAAGAAGGCGTCGGCATGTTCGTCAACGCTGACGGGCAAGAGGCTGATGTTGAAGCGACGAGCCTCATCGATGCTGCAAACAGCATGAAAGAAGGCCTGCTGAACAAGGTGAAGTTCTTCTTCGCCCACAACTCCGACGCCTCATTCGACGAAATCTACCAGATGCTGCGCGAGGCTATCCGCGCGCCATCCGGCAGTGATGTCTATCGCTACGTAGTGACAGTCTGGCCGGACAAATTCATCTACGAAGAGGGCAGCAAACTCTTCCAGCAAAAATATCTCATCGATGACAGCGAAGTGACGCTGGTCGGCGAGCCTGTAGAAGTCGTGCGCAAACCAACTGAGTACGAAGTCAAAACCAACGGAGATACAAACCCGATGAAAGAGAAGATGATCGCCGCGCTCAATGCCGCAGGCGTTAAAACCGAGGGGCTGACCGACGATCAGGTCTGGGATGCCTACAACCAGCAGATGCAGAAGAAAGATGGCGGCGGCGACCCGGGCCAGACTCAGATTAACTCCGATGCTATTACTGTCGCAGTGAATCTGGCACTGAAGCCGCTTACCGATGAAATCAGCACGCTGAAATCTCAGCTGCAGGCGAACGCAGAAAGCGATCTGAAAACCAAGCGTGATGCGGTCAAAGCGAAATTCTCGTTCATGACCGAAGCAGCGATCAACTCGCTGGCTGGCGATGCGCTGAACGACCTGTACTCACAGTGCCAGACCAGCACCGGTCTGAACCCATCTTTCCAGCAGGTCAATGCTGAAAACGACCAGTGGAAGGGCTACGACCTCAACGCTGGCATCGATCAGGAGAATAAATAATGGCTAACGTCATCTATCGTGGCCCGGTCGAGCGCGAACCGGAAACCATCAATCTGCCGGTTGCTGGCGCTTATACCCCTGGTATCGCTGTGAAGATTGCCACTGGAAAACTGACAGCATCAGCCGACACTACCGGTCGTTGGTTCATCCTCGGCAATCGTCGCTTCATCGGTCAGGCAATCACCACTGCATACGCAGCGAACGAAACCGGTGTGGCGTATCGCGTCGAAGGCGAGCAGGAATACAACGTTCGCCTGGCGGCAGCGGCCTATACGGTAGGCCAGGAGCTGACCATCGGTACCGGCGGCGTATTCAAAGCGGCCGCAACCGGCAACCAGGTCGTCGCAACGTTCGACGAAAAAGCAGGGCGCACTCTGGCGGCGGAAGGTTTCGCCGACGTGGTGATCCTCTCCACTCCGTACGCCAAGGCATAAGGAAAACACGAATGTTAAAGTTTACTCCACAACAGCAGGGGCTGATTATCAATGCGCGCCGTCGCTGGGACATGATGCAGCGCAATATGGCTGCACAGCATGGCTTTGCAGTCAACGATGTGAACGGTCAGTTCATTGCGTTTGACGATCTCGTCGGTAACGCCTCAGTGCTGCCGAAAGATGTCTGGGGCGAATGGGACCGCTCTGCGATTACCGTTCAGCGCGACGTGCTGTCAGTGTTTAATGACCTGGCCGCCAGCGTTTCCCGCCCTATGGCACTCGGCAAGATCGTGCATTACTTCATGACTCTGTCCGATTCCGGCGATGTAAACATCAGCCTGGATGGCCGTGGCAAGGCTAAGGGCGATCAGCCTGTCATGGATTACGAAGGCACGCCGCTGCCTATCATCGATAGCGAGCTGACTTTCGGCTGGCGCCAGATGCTGGCAGCGCAGACTGAAGGCTACTCTCTGGACAGCGACGCCATCTCCAACCATCAGCGTAAAGTGGCTGAGAAGCTGGAAGACATGGTGCTGAACGGCGATCCAAACATCAACGTCGGAGGCGCGACCATTTACGGCCTGCGCACTGCGCCAAACCGCGCAACAGGCACGCATGGTCTTGACCTGAACGGTGCTACCGGCGCTCAGTGGGTCGGCGCAATTTCCGCGCTGATTGGTCTGCTGCAGTCCAAGAATTTCTACGGCCCGGTAACCATCTATGTGAACTACAAAGACTGGTTCTACGCGTCTGTGAACGACTACGCGGCAAACTATCCGAAGACCATCCTGTCACGCATCATGGAAATCCCTGGTGTTGCGGCGCTGGTTCCGGGTTCGAAGGTACCGCAAAACGAACTGCTGGGTGTGGTTAAGCGCCCTGACGTCGTGCAGATCCTCAACGGCATGCCGATGACCATGCGCCCGAAAGCTCGCCAGAATCCGGAAGACGATTATGTCTTCTCAGTACTGGCTGCTGCGGCGCCGCAGTTCAAACACGACGCGAATGGCCAGGCCGGTTACGCCCAGCTGACCAAAGCATAATTCATGGGGCTCAGGCCCCATCTTTTTTACGGAGGCCGTATGGCTGGTAAAGAAAAAAAATGGCTGCTCACCCACGACAGCCACGAGCTGAAAAAGGGTGAAGTCTACAAAGGCGAGACTCTTCCATTGTGGCTGGCAGGAAAAGCGATCCCGGTCAGCGACCAGGTCCTGGAAGTGGCGACCCCCGCCGACGTTCAAAAGCTGCAGACTGACCTCGACGAGGCCAATGGCAAAGTGGGGTCGCTGACCGCTGACAACGCGAAGCTGCAGACTGACCTCGACGAGGCTCAGAAGCAAATCGACGAGCTGAAGAAAAAGGCGAAATAACCATGGCTGACCCAATCACAGCGGCAGACGTGCAGGCGTTCCTCGGTGAATTGGGTTACTCCATCCCGGGCGCGCTGCTGGAGCCGATTCTCTGTGTGGTAAACAAGATCATCCCGTGCCTCGATGGCGCAGGGTATGGCGACTGCACCGCGAAGCTGATACTGATGTACGCCGCCGCATTGATGGCTACATCGTCCGGCGCGCGCCGCATCAAATCGCAGGGTGCTCCGTCCGGCGCATCCCGATCGTTCGATTACGGTGCTGACAGTATCACCTGGCTGCGCGACTCGCTGGCCCGTCTCGATACCAGCGGATGCACCGGCGAGTTGCCGATCAGCGCTGGTAACAGCGTCGGTCTGTTCATGGTGGTCGGGGGCTGCTGATGACGTACAAATCAGTTAAGCACGGGCTGCCGCGCTCATTCACCCGCGTATGGGTGATGACCGACACCGGGCGGGATACTACCGGCTACGTTAAATCTAACGGCGAGTGGTTCATCAATTGCCCGCGCATCCGGGCGACTGGCGCGAAGGTGCTGAGCTGGAAGGAGGGCTGATGTCATCGGTAGCTAACTGGTCATACACAGCCACGGCGACCATCTGGCGAAAGCTGGAAGGCAATGACGAATACGGCGACCCGCTGGGCTATGCGGAACCTGAGCAAATCCTCTGTGACTACGAGGGCGGGCTCAGCAAGAAGTTAGCCAGCTTGGGTGCAGAAATCGTCGTTAAGAACACTGTCTGGACTGAGTTCGCGCTGGCGGCCGCGGGTGATTACCTGCTGATTGGTGTTTCGACTGAAGCCGACCCGGTTGTCGCCGGTGCCGATGAGGTGCGTCAGGTTATCCGTTACGCAGACACGTTCGAACGAGCGGCGGATGATTACGCCATCCTGACGGGAGTTTGATAAACCTGTGCAATAATGGCCCAAAACGTTAACTGGAATGATTGGTGATGGGATTTCAATATTGGCTTGCGGTATGTGGAATTTTTCTGACCGGCCCCTTTGCGTTTGTTCAGTCGATTATCTTTTTGCGACGAGGTGTCTATACAAAGACATTTAAGGGGACGACGCGAAAGGAGTACATCCATAAAGACAGCAAGCCTATTGAATACTGGTTCAGCGTTATTGCTCAAATGATTATTGGCGTTGTAATGATTGGATTTGGATTCTGGTTATTAGATGACCTGCCTGCCTTTCATAAGTGGCACACTGAAATCCGCGCAATGCTCCCTTTTTGATTCATCTTTAAATGAAATCAAACCTCGCTCAGGCGGGGTTTTTTATTGCCTGGAGACAACCATGGGTATCAAAGTGCGCGGCGTTAAGCAGTCGAAAGCCGGGCTCAACCGCATCATCAACGACGTGAAAGGGCGAAAGGTTGTCCGGGCGCTTCAGTCAGCAATGATAATCGGCAGCTCACAGGCTGCTCTTTATACGCCTATCGACACCTCAACGCTGCTTAATAGCCAGTATCGGGAGTTGATTAACAACGGCGTTCGGCTGACAGGTCGGGTGGGATACACCGCGAACTACGCTGTGTTCGTTCACGATCCGAATGTTCCTCAAACCTTCCGCCGCGCCACCGCGCAGAAAGAGTTCCTCACCAAAGGCTTTGAAGACACCCGCAGCCAGATTGATGCCGTAATGCGCAAGGAGCTTTCAGTATGACACCAGCCATGTATGAGCGCGCGCGTAACTACTTCGTTGATGCCGGGCTTACCACTGGCTTCATTGTTCAGTTGTTGGCGTGGGATGACACAAAGAAGTTAACCGACGCATTCATAGTGTTCAGACCTAATGGCGGTACCGACATCCGAAATGACCTCGGATCTGATCACTACGTGCTGGTGGATGTCATTTCTGCCAAGGATAAGCGCCGTGCAGCAGCAGAAAAGGCTCAGGAAATCATCAATTATGTCGAACAAAACGACATTACCGACGAATGCCTTGGCCTGATTCAGAACCTCGGCAATATGCCTGCGCCTATCTTGACCGAAGAGGGCCGCCTGGTCTTCCGGCTCCAGTTCATGTGCGTCTACGGCGAATAACCCCATCACCAACCCATCAGGCTGCCATCAGGCGGCCTTTTTTATTTGAGAGGTACACATGCAAGGCTGTGCTAATGATTTTGGCAAGCTGATCGGGAAAGTAGCTGTGCTACGCATGGCCTTTGGCTGCCCCGACGCAGTGCCCGCGCTTTCCGAGTGGAAGCGTCTCGGCGCTATGACGACCAAGGGCATCGACTATTCGATGAACACCATCAACTCTGAGGCAGATGATGCTAAAGGACTGGTGGAAAACCTGGTCAATAATATGGATCTGACGATCTCCGGTGAAGGGGAGCTCCGAAAGTCTGATAAAGACAACGAGATCGGCGCTTTCAGGCTTTCGAAATATATTTTCGATGAAGTCCAGGCTGGTCGGCAGCCGAATCTCTGGGTCCGCTTTGACTTCGCGGGTGAGAACGCCGGTACCTATATCCAGGGGTTCATGAACACCACTTCATGGTCCGCTGATTTCGGTACCAACGATATCTCAACCTTCTCCGGCGAGTGGAAAGTCTACGACGCTGACACCGTTGTGTTTGAAGTTGCTGATTCCATCGCAGCCACTGGTGTGGAAGTAACCCCTGCAACTGCATCTCTGGTCGTCGGGGCAACCCAGCAACTCAGCGGCGCAGTTCAGCCAGTTGATGCAACGAATAAGTCGATCACATGGACGACCTCGGCACCTTCCATCGCGACAGTCACTTCAACCGGTCTGGTTACTGCCGTTGCTGCTGGTACCGCGACTATTACGGCAACTACGGCGGACGGTGACTTTACTGACACTTGCGCTGTTACCGTAACTGCCGCGCCGTAATCACTACAAAGGGCGGCGTGCTGCCCTTGATACTGGTTATGGAGGACGATATGACACCTTTGAAAGAGATAGGCGAGTGCGTGATAGGTGCTGGTGAGCGAGAATACTTCTTCCGTCCATCGTTCCGTAACATGACTCGGATCGGCGAGCCAGGCCATATCGTCAGGACTTTCTATGCGCTGTTCAATGACGACGTGGCGAAGATGCTTAAGGCAGCGCGCGAAATTCACAGCGCTATACCTGAGCATCAGCGCAAATTCTACGCTTACTATTTCGGTGACGTTTCCCTGCCACAATGGGCGCTCGATGCAGCAGCCTCTGCCGCGTTTGTGCGTGAGGCGCTTCTATCAGCGATCAACGTCATCCAGTCTTGCTGCGATGAGGATGTTTCTGAGCTTACTGGATGGCATGAGCTATCCCGTACTGGACGACGTACATTTGTATGGCACCGCGGTTCGCTACCTCCTGAGAACCTCATTCTGATAGCCCAGTCATTGATGATGCATGGCATTATTGGACGGGCCAGAGTCAGGACGCTGCAGAAGAACGAAAGTAAGGAAACGACTTCTGAGTTTCATGCGACTGAATATATCATGGCCGCCCGCAATCATTTTGGCATCAGCAAGGAAGAGGCGATGGAGTTAACCATGACCGAATTCGCCATGATGCTGAACGCCAAATACCCGGACCAGAAAGGCTTCACCAGGGAAGAGTATGACGCGGTTATGGATGATGATGATCGTCGATGGAAGGCAATGATTGAGCGCGAACGTAACCTTTTAAAAACCTGAACTGCGAATTGTAGGAGTTAATTAATTGTGTTTGAAAGATTAGAATAATCTGAACTTTCCTCCTCAGGGTTATAAAATGCTAACTCCTAAGCAAAAGGCCATCATCTGGGCTTTAGGTATCATTTTTGGCGTACCTACCAGCATTTATGGTATCCAATGGACTTTAACTAAATTCGCGAAGCAACAAGTAAATTGCCTTTCTGATGCATCACAAGCTGTCATCGAATTAACCGAAAAATCGTTAAGTGAACAAGGCGATGGAAGTCAACTTTCAAAAGACTTCACCACTTGTAGAAAGAATATTGACCCAAATAAAGGGACATTTGATTTCTTCAAGGAAGAGATTCATAGGCACAAGTCAAAAACCTGACCCGCTACGGCGGGTTTTTTTATGCCCGGAGAAAACTGATGTCTGAAAAAGCAGGCGAGATTTATTACGACATCGAGGCCGATGTTTCTGGCTTGCTGAAGGCGCAGGGAAAGGCCAATAAGTCACTCGACTCAATCGGCAGCTCGGCGACGAATGCAGCCAAAAAGATGGATGAGCTGCAGACCAATATCAACCGTGTAGCCGGCGCTATTGCGGCGTCACTCGTTGTTGACTGGGGTAAGGCGTTTCTCGTTGCCGCTGACAATATGAGTCAGTTAAACGCGCGCATTGAGCGTCTGACCGGTAGCGCTGCGGCAGCGTCGCAGACAATGCAGAGCCTGATGCGTATCAGTTCGGCAACGGGTGGTTCGCTGCAGGATACAGAAAAGCTCTGGGAGACTCTCAGCACGGCGTTGCGCGATACCGGCGCGACTAACGGCCAGATAATCCAGCTCACCGAGACTCTTCAAAAAATTGGGCGTATCGGCGGATCCTCTTCCGAAGAAATGGCGAATGCTCTTCGTCAGTTCGGTCAGTCAATTTCATCAGGCACTGTACGGGCTGAGGAATTCAACTCCATCCTTGAGCAAATGCCGGAACTGGCACGCCAGATTGCCGCCGGGATGGGTGTAAGCATTGGAGAACTTCGACAGCTGATGCTGGACGGGAGACTGACGGCAGAAGATGCTCTCAACGCTATCCAGAAGCAAACCGGATCGGTTAATGCTGAGTTCGAGAAGCTTCCGCGCACTCTTTCCCAGGCAAATACCGCACTGACTAACTCATTCCTGTCGATGATTGACTCTGTAAATCAGGCGACCGGCGCAAGTCAAGGCATGGTCGCTGTGATTGACTCACTGACAGCCGCTATCGACAGGCTGGCCGGGAAGGCAATTTCTGCCGATGCACAGATTTCTGATCTGAACAGTACTGCGGAAATGTTTACCCGCCGGGCCCGCACCTGGTCATGGCTTGGGCTAGACGGCTGGGAGGCACAAAACAAAGCACTGGCCGGGCTGAGCAATAAAGCTGCCATGCTGGTTGGAGATCTCGCTGCTGTAACCAAAGCTTCGCAGACTGCCGCTAACACAAAGCCAATCGAGATTAAAACCACTGGCACGGCTACTGGCAGCAAAGCGAAAGGCGGTAAATCAGAGGCTCAGAAAGAGGCGGAGCAGTACGCTAAAGCGCAGGAGACTGTTAACCAAAAATTGGATGAGTTGCGGCAGAAGGCAGAGCTGTCAGCTGGGAGTGTTGGTGAGTTATCGCGAGCGCAGGCTGTCCTTAATGCACAGCAGTCTCTCGGTAATACCGCCACGCAGGATCAACTCATACTTGCCGGGCAACTTGCCGGGAAAGCCTGGGATAATGCCAACGCACTGCGTGAGCAGGCAAAGGCTGAACGGGAGCGCACAGAGGCTTCCAATAAGTTCAGCGCCATCCAGGGCAAAACCAGTAAAACCGCCGGGCTGGATAGCCAGTACCAGAAAGACATTGCTGATATCCAGCAATATGCCCAGCTTTACCCGCAGAAGATAGGTGAGGCAGAGGCGGCGCGCGCTGCTATCGAACAGCAATACCGGGATCAGCGTAACGCGGCGATGTGGGAAGAGTGGGCGCAGCAGAATGCTGCCACGCAGGCAGCGGCGGCGGCTTTCGACTCTCTTGGTTCTGTAGCCAGTAACGCGCTGACAGGAATCATAACAGGCAGCATGTCTGCCAGCGATGCAATGCGCAGTATAGGCATGACGGTCCTGAACAGCGTGGTTAACTCATTCGTCCAGATGGGAATTGAGTGGGTTAAGTCAGCCATCATGGGCCAGGCGGCACAAACGGCGGCTATCGGCACAGTGACAGCAGTGCAGACGGCGGCAGTGGCCACGCAGACGGCTACCAGCACAGCAGCGGCAGCGACAACCGCTGCGGCATGGACTCCGGCGGCTATCCTATCCTCCATTGCCTCAATGGGAACAGCGGCGGCTATCGGTCTCGGTGCGGTTGCGGGCGTTATTGGTGCTAACCTTCTCGGTAAACGTAAAAACGGCGGGCCGGTGACGGCTGGCGGTATGTACCAGGTTGGCGAAGGTGGCATGCCGGAGATTTACCAGGCCAGTACCGGTAAGCAGTACATGATACCGGGCGACAACGGCAGGGTGATCAGCAACAAGGAGATGACAGCCGGAGGCGGTGGCGGGGTGATTTTGAATATCAACAATTACTCTTCAGCGTCTGTCGATGCACAGGCTACGCAGGGCAGTGACGGTACATGGACCATCGATGCATTCATCGCTAACATGAATAATGGTGGACCAGCAAGCCAAGCCATTACCAGCAATTTGAACGTTAAGCGCACGCCAAGGGGGCAGGGCTGATGCCAATTATCGACTATCCCGACTGGCTGCCGCTGGCGCAGAAGGCCAGCAAAAACATGACGCTCGATACCGGGTTCCAGACCGATCAGCCAGCGGTCGGCCCGGCTATCTTCCAGAGCCTTACTGACGACCTGAAAGCAACCTGGTCACTGACATGGATCTTCACGCTGGACCAGGAGCGCGCGTTCCAGCAATGGCTGCGCAGCCCGAACTATCTCAACCGGGGCCTTAACTGGTTCAGGATGAATATCAATCTGGGCGGCAGTGGCCTGCAGCTGCAGGAGCTTCACTTCACGCAGATGCCGGTGCAAACCAGTATCGACGGCGGGGTGGTGACCTGGACGGGTACTGTTATTGCGAACCACCTCTACAACGCCGACGATGAGTTTGACGACATCATTGTTGAGCTGCCGCCGCCGTGGGATTCGTGGCTGGATATCGTTGTTACAGGTTATCCTGACGGGCGCGATCCGGAATCACTACCGAGGGTGCCGTAATGCCGAGCTTCAGGGAGTATAAGCAGCAGCGCCCGACGCGCGGACTGTACGACACCATTACGTTCTACCATCCATCCTTTGGCTACGTCCGCCTGGTCGATAAGCAGTTCTTCCCGAAGACGCTAGGCGGCCAGACGTACACGCCCGCGCGTTTTGAAATCGAAGAGAGCCAGCAGAGCGGTACGCCGGTGATCGACGCGACGGTGAAGCTTGGGCGGCTGTCGTCGGATATCAAAGCGCTGATGAAGCAGTGGAAGGGAGCGGCCCGGCTGACGGCCATCACGGCCACAAGGCAGATCTTCGACAGCGGCGATGTGTCGGTGCCGATTAAGTCGTGGCAGCTATACGTCAAGACGGTGGACATAGACGCCGATTCAGCGTCAGTAACCCTTTCTGTCACCAACCCTCTGAACAACAATATCGGTCGCCTTTATGATCCAGTCGAATACACAGGACTTCAGTACCTCTGATTTCATCAGCAGGGTAATCGGCGTGCCGTGGGCTAACCGGGCCTGCTCGTTCGATAAGGTCGATTGCTGGGGGCTGGTGGTGCTGTATTACCGGCACGTTCTCTGCATTGAGCTGCACCAGACACCGGACTACGAAGCCGGTGAGGACTTCTTCACCTGTTATCAAGGTGACGTCGTTTTCTGGCGCCAGGTCGATAAGCCGGTCGAAGGCGGGATATTTGTCGGCTACCGCGGCGCGCAACCGGCACACGTTGGCCTGGTGCTTAACAGACATGCGCTGCACTCGCGCGGAGAGAACGGAAGCGTACGCATGGACTCGTTGCTGGTCATTCAGCGGGCATTCACCAAAGTGGAGTTTTTCGAATATGGCGCTGGTTGAGATATCGAACTTTCCAGGAACGCCTAAGCTGCGTTGCAGGGTGCCAAACGGCACCCTTTTTTATGACTGGCTGGCGGCCAATGACGCTACCTTTCACCGCGATCTCCTGATCGTCCGCAACGGCGTAAAGCTGGGCGACGATGACGAGCTGGCGTTTGAACTGAGCGAACTGGACAACATCCAGATTTTCGACCAGCCAAAGGGTATCGTCGGGGACATCCTTAGCCCGATCTTTAAAGTAGTGGGCCAGGTATTTTCGTTCCTGGCACCGAAACCAGCCATCGCAAACACCGGTGGAAATTCTGTCGACTCGCCTAACAATAGCCTGACCGGTCAGACAAACACAGCCCGCGTTTACAAGGCCAAGCCGGACATTTACGGTCAGATTCGCTCTTTCCCGGATCTGATTCAGGAATCAGTATTTGAATACGTTCACCAGACGTCTACGGACGGCGGCCTGAAGTACGTCACTGAATGGATGTGCATCGGGATCGGCAAATACGATTACGAGTCCGTGCGCTACTCAGAATCAAGCCTGGGCTCTCTGGCAGGTGCTGAATTTCAGTTCTTTCAGCCAGGCGAAGTCATCCCGCAGATCGTCGAGGGCTACGGGTTCGATGACGTTGACGGCCAGGAGGTTCCCGGGCAGAACGAAGCCAGTGACTTCCCGATCGAAACAGCCACGGCTAACACCGTGGTCAGCGGAACTTATTCCGGCGGGCAGATAGCGATGAAAATCGTGAAGCAGGCCGAGTTCGATTACTTCATGGGCCTGGTGCTGCCGCACGCGGTTACCTTCACCATCAACGTTACGTACAACACTGCTTCAGGAAGCGTTACCACTGACGCGATATTCTCCGGCACGCTGATCTCTGCTATTGAAACAAACGACGGCGCGGTGGTTAACCCGGTTCGCTGGTACACCTTCACGATGAACCAACTGCAGGGACCACAGGATATCCCTGCCAACGCGACGATAAACACCACGAAGTTCATTCTCAATGACAACGAGGCTCTGATCGTCGGACCGTTCTTCTCCCCGGTTGAGTCAACTCAGCTTTGGCTGCATACGCAGTCCAGCCTGGGCGGAAATAAGGAAACTAACTGGAAGGTCGTCCTCTGGAAAATCGACGACGATTACAACCAGGTGCCAGGTACGCAGCAGACTTTCACATACCGGCAGACGACCCCGCATGATTCCACAAGTGAGGTGTTTTACCGCACTGACAAAATCACACCTTCCGGGGGATTCGGAAAGTACGCGGTTAGCTTCCAGCGCACCGATAACTCCAGTGATGCAAGCCTGTTGAAGGTCGAAGAGATCCACAGTATCAACATCCGGACAAACGTCGTTCACCCGACCGACACGCTGGTACGAGTGAAGGTGAGAGCGACCGAGAACGCACTGGGGAGCCGCGAGCGCAAATATAACGCACTGGTGACGCGCCACACCATCACCTATGACCTTGACACGCAGACGGTGGATTACACGCTGCGTCCGTCGCGCTCGTTCGCTGATGCAGTGGCGCACACCTGGCTCATCATGGGTGAGCAACCGGTAAGCAGCATTGACCTGTACGGGCTGTACTCGATTGCTGAAAGCTTACCTGATGAGCGCCTAGGTTATTTCGACTACACATTTGACGACGAGAACGACTCCTTGGGCGACCGCGTGCAGGCGATCTGCAATGCGGCGTCAGTGGTGGCGTACTGGGATGACGGCGTGCTGACCTTTACCAGGGATCAGAAAGTTGATTACCCGGCGGCCGTATTCAACCGGGCCAACATGAAGACGGACGAGTACAAGATGACTTACGAAGCCACTCTTCCAGGCGGTTACGACGGCGTGCAGGTGTCCTACGTGCACCCGACCACGAACAACAAGACGTACATCAACTACCGCGTGCTGAACGGCGCTATCGTCGAACAGGAAGCGGAGAATCCGAACAAGCTTGAGATCGTTGGCTTCCGTAATGAGTACCAGGCACGGGAGCGCGCGCTGCGCGAAACGAAACGTTTAATTTACTCCCGGGTAAAGATGAACGCCAAAGTTTTCGAGGACGGCATTATTCAGGTAGGCAGCGTCATTCAGATGCCCGACATCTACGACAGCAACCAGCAGCAGGGTTACATCACCGGACGCGCCGGTAATAACTTCGATACCAGCGAGCCGATTGTGTTTACCGGCTCGATGTATGTGCTGGTGACCGACAGTCTGGGCAATCCGACACTGCGCTATCCGGCGACTGCACGCAGCGACACGAAGTACGGTTTCACCGCGGCAATACCCGACATTCAGCTCAATATCTGGAACGGAGACACTGTGCAGCTCCCGTCGCGCTACCTCATTGCGACAGTGGAAGAGCTGAATAGTCAGCTATGGACGGTGAACAGCATCAAACCAAACACAGATAACACTGTTTCACTATCAGTCGCAGAATACAGCGACGCCATCTACGAATAAGCCCCATCCCAACAAACAACACCCGGCCACCGCGCCGGGTTTTTTTATGGAATCAATATGGCTACTACACCAACAAACCTGCCTGTTCCAAGCGAATCTCCGCGCGATCTGAAGTTCAACGCCGGGAAAATTGACGAGTTCGTCACTTCGATGGGGTGGACTTATATCGATCGCTTTGGTCAGAAGCACTACACCATCGAGGGCATCAATTACATCGCGCAGCAGGCAATGAACGCCTTCGGTTACGTTATCCTTACAGGGAAAACATTCACCACCGGTGCGACTATAAACAACCCGAATGAGGTGCTGCTGAATACCGCCGACGGCGAGTATTACAAGTGGACAGGGTCGTTCGCATCAGGGCCTAAAGTGGTTCCTGAAAACTCGACACCGGCCGGCACTGGGGGCATTGCGCCTGGGGCGTGGATTGGGGTAGGGGATGCTTCTCTGCGTGCTGCGCTGGCGGCTACAAGCGGGGCTGGGTTGGTTGGATTGTCGGTTGGCTCTGTCTATCCTGCTGGCACTGTCGGATCTGCCATCCAATACCGCACTCCGCAGATGTATGGTATTGAACCAAGCACCACAAACATCATTGGCTCCGGTCTGGATGCTATGTTTGCCGCCGGGGGAGATATTCGTTTCGAGAAGCCTGGTACATATCTTACAGATCGTGCTTGGGTATTGCGCTCAGGTACGCGATTATGGATTGGCGCAGGTGTTATTCTTAAAGCTGTTGATAGTTACAACGGCAATATTCTTCAGAATTACAGCTATGCCGTTAACGCCGGTGCGGGAACAGCAGACGACTTCATTGAAGTTTGGGGGCCGGGAACCATTGATTTTAATGGTCTGGCAAAAGGATTTAACGGCACTGGGAGCATGGCATCTATTTTTAAAAACGTTACTACATTGCGTATTGGTGGTGGCATTCTCGTTCGTAACGCCCGTAAATATTGCTGGCTGGTTGCTAAAGTACAAAACCTGCACGTAGACGGTCTGCGCTTCAACACTATCTCTGACGGCCTACATTTACAGAATCCATGCCAGAATGTTTATGTTCGAAATTTGAGTGGTGTAACTGGCGATGATATGTGTGCTTTAACAATTGGGGACTACCCACAATACGATATCAGTGAGCCTGGCGATTTCTCAAACGTCGATATTGCTGGTATCTATAGCCTTAATCAGGCTAATGATGAAGGAACCACTACAACTACATTATTGACGTTTGGTGGAGATGGCTCAGGCGTTTATGTGCGCGTGAAAATTGCTGGATTATATGGTAACACCAATCACGCTGTAGCGCGCTTTAATGCTGATACCAACGGTTTGACGTATACTAAGGTCAATAATTTACATGTCAGCGAAATTTATGCAGTTCCAAACCCAGCAAACGCCTACCCAATCATAGAAATCAATGACCGTGGATATGGTGCTTCTCCTAACTTATATGGCGTGGAGATTGACGATTTAACGATTGAGAATGTTTATACTCGAAACGATGTAGCCCCCGTTGTTGGTATTTCAGGCACATACGGGACGATGGTACATCAGTTAACTATCAACAATGGACCTCGCAATGGCCTTGGGTTGGTAGCGCTGAACAATGCCAACACTACATTCTGTGAAACACTAATCATCAACAACTGTCGAACAATATTTCCTGTAAATGCCAATTCATCAGTCGTTCAGAATAGAGGCGTTTTAGGACAAGTTTTCTTGAATAATATTCAGGTTTCTTTCACCGATACTACTCAAGGAAGAGTTTATCGAGGTATTGGAACCAATAGCCTTACGAAGATGCACGTAAACAACCTAACCCAATTGCGCGGGCTTGCTGCTTTCTACTCAACTGCCGCAATGGCTACGCAACCGGAAATTTATATCAGCAATGCCACATTTGATGGAACTACAGGTGTAGTCGATCTAATAGGGACTACAGCTAAAGTTTACTGTAAAAACGTAAAGGCACCGGTTGCTTCAGGATACGTTCCATTTTCATCGAATGCTGGAACATACTACATAAGTGGTGATGTTGATACCGATGGTTCTAATACTTTAGCAACATCAAATGCTGGAACCATCAGGTTAATGCGAGGGATTCACAACATAGCTTGTGATTTAACCAAATTAACATCTGTAGATAATTCATCATGCTATAATTCGAATGCATCATTATCTTGTGGTGTCGGTATAGTCTCAGTTCAAAATAAAATATGGAAGCATCTGTATACTGGTGCAACCTATACAAGCAGTAGTTAATGACTTGATCACATGGATGTGATAATCAACTGACGTTTAATAAATATTCCACATTATTACGCAAAAATTGATATCAAAAGTGTTAATTACTTAGAGATATTATATTTATCTATCCCACTGGTAAGTTATTGGAATGTAAGTGCGCCACTATCATTAAATTCAATGATAGTGGCGGTTAATTTATTGTGTTTTAACTGGCATGCCTATTATAATTAAATTAATTATCTATTTTCTTTATGTCAGATTTTATTTTGTTGCTTCCTGTATTTAGAGCAAAGTAAGCTTTGCCGTTTATAGCATAAAGACCAGGCTCGGATTTAAGGGTGTAGCGCTTACCATCTAACATTACGCTTTTTGATTTACCAATAAATGCATCATGTTTTGACCATACATCCTTATTATAGTGATCCAACATAATAACAATCACATAATTATTCCTTAGTATCTGATCGTTGTATACCCAAGATTCGATACCTTTCGCATATCCATTTAAATCAATGTTTATTTTGGTACCTTCCGTGTTTATAACTGAATAATCAAAGTTTGGATTTATGTAAGACACATCTTTAAGCCCAAAGAAATAAGGTAATTGTTTTGGCTTGAACATGTCAAACTTATCACCTTCATTAAACAAATGTCTAAATTTATATTCTGGGATCGTTGCACTCGTCTTAAACGAAGAACGCTCTTTATTCATGATATATTGACGAATCACTTCCTGCTTTGCGACAAAGTAATATGCTCTCGCCATTAAAGAGTATGCATACGTTGATGTTAAAAACAATATTGATAGGATGGGTATCAACAGCTTTTTATTGGCATTTTCTAATGCTATAAACGTGGCAAAAGATAAACCGCCTAAAAGCATTATAAATTGGCCGTTCGTTGCCCTTGCAGGATAGGCTGGTGAGCCAATCATAATTAAATTAGCTATAAAGGCTAGAAATATAAAGAATGGAATAGCAAAATACATATGCCTATTATTATAGAACTCATCCCTTGCTTTTCTTGTGGAAAAGGCTATAAACAATAGAATAGCTATGAACATAACAACAGGCCAGTCAACCTGCAGAACGAAAGGCATTTTCTTGAATGCCCAAAGCCAAAGTTTATAGCCCCAGGTTGCATTCTGCCACCATTCACCTTCCATTGACATCCTTCTGAAATTTCCTGGAGCCAAAAGAAGAACTGCTGCGCCAATGAATGTTCCAATTAAACTAATTGCACCTAATTTAATTTGTGGCTTGTTAAAAAATAACACAAATAATAGATAAAGAGAACAAACGCCAAAGATAACAAGGCTCATGTTTTCATTGCTGCAACCCGCTACAACTGATAGCAAAAAAACGGTGATATAGAAAGAAATGCTATGCTTGTTAGTAGAGATTAAGTTTCCGAGTAAAATGTTGATAAGGATAATTATGAAAAGGTTAGTCCATACGTAATTAGTAGACCCAACAATCCAAAAGGATGTTTGCCCTAAGTTTGGTGAGCACGTCCATGCAATTGACATAATTACATAAAATATTACCACATAGCTCAAATTAATTTTTTTGGATTTTAGCGAGAAAGGAAGTTTTGCAAGAGCAATTATCAAGCCATACGTCCCAATAGCATTAAAAGCTGAGCGCATGAAATGCGAATCCATCCACAATATATAAGAAGCAATATAGTCTGCAGTTAGTCTTCCACTCCATGTTAAATATCGGTGATAATGCCCTAAAAAGTTAGGAAACCCACCAATCCTGGTACCAAAATCGTCTGAATGCAATGGGGTGAGTAACGCTATTGCCAGAATTAGCAAATAGCCAGGTATTGTCCATTTCAAAACTTTGTAATAATTCTTACACACTTTATTTTTTCCCCTTCAATATATAACGAGGTCTTCCCTTAACTTCAACATAAATCCTGCCGATATACTCCCCAAGCACACCTATACCTATCAACTGAACTCCGCCAAGGAAAAGTATTGAGACCAGCATTGATGGATAGCCGCGAACCGGGTTGCCGAATGCTAACGTGTCGACGATCATCCATGCGCCATAGATAAAGGCCATGCCTGCAACGAACAAACCGATATACGTCCACATGCGCAGTGGAAAAGTTGAGAAACTAGTGATGCCCTCTAATGCAAGATTCCACAGCTTCCATCCATTGAACTTAGAATCCCCGGCAACACGCTCTGCGCGGGCATATTCAACAACATCAGTGCGGCCGCCAACCCAACTCAAAACGCCTTTCATGAAAAGGTTGCGTTCTGGCATTAGCTTGATGTTTTCAACCACTTCCCGGGACATCAGGCGGAAGTCGCCAACGTTTTCCTCGATCTGCGGATTGCTGATTTTGTTATGCAGTTTGTAGAACCACTCAGCGGTCTTGCGTTTGAGTCGCCCATCCGATGAACGGTCTGTTCTCTTAGCCAGAACCATATCTGCCCCAGCTTGCCATTTTTCGATCAGATGTGGAATAACCTCAATCGGATCCTGCAAGTCCACGTCTATCGGGATAATCGCATCACCGGTTGCATGGTCTAGTCCAGCAAATAACGCAGGCTCTTTTCCAAAGTTACGAGTGAATGATAGCGGCATTACAAGCGGGTCGGACACAGCAAGCGCATTTATGATTGATTCTGTCGCGTCTTTACTACCGTCATTGATAAAGACTATCTCTATTTCATGCTGTTGTAGCTCTTCAAATTCCCGCACGGTCTTATAGAAGATCGGAATTGCTTCCTCTTCATTAAACACCGGAACGACAAGAGAAATTTTCATTTCGCATCCCTAAAGACAATGAACTTTGAGTATATAAATCCGGCAACAAGACTAAATGCCGAGAAAGCTATGAGAGTTACAACTGGTGGGGCACCAATCGAATCTGCAACGTATCCGGTTAGTGCGGCCATAATGCCCATGAAAAATACGAATGCAGCATAGCGCCCAGATGTAGCCTGAGAATTGAATGTCCACTTAGCATTTGCAAAAAAACTGAACGTCACAGCAATGCAGAACGCAATCACGTTCGCAACGGCCTGCGTAGCCCCCAAAAAATGCATGAGTGCACCGAAACACAACCAGTGAAGGGCTGTATTAATCACCCCCACCGAAACATAGCGAGTAAATAGCTTTAACATTATAGAAATCAGTTAATTCTGAAAGGTAGGGAGTGTAGCACCACTATGAAGCTTGATCGACTCTCATATTTAGCGATACTGTATATAAATACAGTTATTTTGTGAGGTAATTATGCCACGCACAGCAGACATGCACGCCGCCTTTGTTGCGGTCACTGAACCATTCATTCCTCCTTCTGCCTGCATCGTTGAAACGCAGGAGGGCTATGATGTGATTGAGAGCGCATCGGCATTCAAGCGCGGAGACACATTGCTCATCTGGTTTTGCGGCCGCCAGCAGCATGCGTACTGGGCCGGTGACGCGCTCATTACTGATGATGGTGAAGCCATTGAAGGCGAGGCGCTTGATGATGTTCGCCTGGTAGGTGTAGTTACGCATACCATTCGCCCAGTTGTTTCAGACGAAAACCCCTTCATGTAGTATTCAAAATGAGCAGTTGAACCGCTCCCATCAAAAATTTACAAACACAACAAAACCAATTGCTATAGCCGCTTAGAAGCGAAGCGGCTAGGAAGTAGCCACGCAGAAACGAACGGGCATCTTGATCAGTACCTCAGTTAAAACTACTGTATATAAAAACAGTATTCGAGGTAAGCATCATGGAGTTCTTCAGACCGGCAGAGTTACGCGAAATTATTGCTATCCCACTGTTCAGCGATTTAGTGCAATGCGGCTTCCCAAGCCCGGCAGCTGACTACGTAGAGCAGCGCATCGATCTCAATGAGTTGCTTGTATCCCATCCCAGTTCGACGTATTTCGTTAAGGCGGCCGGCGACTCAATGATTGAGGCCGGGATCAGCGACGGCGATCTGCTGGTGGTAGATAGCTCGCGCACAGCTGAGCATGGAGATATCGTAATCGCCGCGGTAGATGGAGAGTTCACTGTTAAGCGTCTGCAGTTACGCCCAACCGTTCAACTGATTCCCATGAACAGCTCTTACTCGCCGATTATTGTCGGTAGCGAGGACACTCTCGACGTGTTCGGCGTCGTGACTTTCATCGTTAAATCTGCGAGCTGAATATGTTTGCGCTCTGTGATGTGAATTCGTTCTACGCATCATGCGAGACGGTGTTCAGGCCAGATCTGAGAGGGCGCCCAGTTGTCGTTCTCTCGAATAACGATGGCTGTGTAATCGCACGCAGCGCCGAGGCCAAAGCCGCTGGAATTACAATGGGGGAGCCATTCTTCAAGCAAAAGGACCTATTCCGGCGCGCTGGAGTTGTTTGCTTCAGTAGCAATTACGAGCTTTACGCTGACATGTCGAACCGGGTAATGACGACGCTGGAGGAAATGAGCCCTCGCGTCGAAATCTACAGTATCGATGAAGCTTTTTGCGACCTGACTGGCGTTCGCAACTGCCGGGACCTTACAGAGTTCGGCAAAGAAATTCGCGCTACCGTTCTGAAGCGGACACACCTTACAGTTGGTGTTGGCATTGCCCAGACAAAAACACTCGCCAAGCTGGCAAACCACGCCGCCAAAAAATGGCAGCGCCAGACGGGCGGGGTAGTGGACCTGTCCAATATCGATCGCCAGCGCCGACTCCTTGCCCTGGTACCCGTTGAGGATGTGTGGGGCGTGGGCAGGCGCATCAGTAAGAAGCTCAACGCTATGGGTATTAAAACGGCGCTGGACCTCTCAGAACAAAGCACATGGATTATTAGGAAGCACTTTAACGTGGTACTCGAGCGAACGGTCCGTGAGTTGCGCGGTGAGCCTTGTCTTGATCTGGAAGAGTTTGCACCAGCAAAGCAGGAAATCGTCTGCAGCCGGTCATTCGGCAAACGCGTGACCGAATACGAACAGATGCGCCAGGCTATTTGCAGCTATGCGGCGCGTGGGGCCGAAAAGCTTCGCGGCGAGCATCAGTACTGCCGCTTTATCTCTGCCTTCGTGAAAACCTCACCATTCGCGCTTAATGAGCCGTATTACGGTAACAGCGCTTCAATTAAGCTTCTCACCCCAACCCAAGATTCCCGCGACATCATCAACGCCGCGGTAAAGTGCCTGGACAAAATCTGGAAGGATGGTCACCGGTACCAGAAAGCCGGAATCATGCTTGGGGATTTTTTCAGCCAGGGTGTGGCTCAGCTCAACTTGTTCGATGAGAACGCGCCGCGCGAAGACAGCGCGCAGCTGATGCAGATCCTTGACCAGCTTAATGCCAAAGGAGGAAAGGGCACACTCTACTTTGCAGGGCAGGGAATTCAGCAACAATGGCAGATGAAGCGAGAAATGCTTTCTCCGCGGTATACGACCCGCTTCCAAGATTTATTAATTGTTAAATAAATGCAGGACATTATGGTCAAAATAAAGTATCTTATTCAGGCACTTATAAATACTTAAATGGAATTGATATGTTAAAATCTATTCTCGCATTAGCAGTTCTTACCTTATCTGGGTGTGCAATTATCCAAGAGCCTCCAAAACATGGCACTCCTGACGCTGTATATACGACTAAGAGCGATGCAAAAAGCGTTGCATTATGCATTGCTGATGTCTTTGCAGATTACGACCCTTTCATCAAAGCTCGCTATAAAGAAGAATTCTGGGGTTATAAAATTAATTATTCCGCCGGGCAATATGGCGAAGCTGAAATTTACAAGAAAAATAACGTTACCACTGTGAATTATTTTGGTCAGAATAATTCAGACAAGAAAATGGTAAAGCATCTTAAAGACGGCATCCAAAAATGTGTAAATAAGGTGTACGACATGTCTCCAGTGGGTGGTAAGCAGCCAGATGGAAGCGTAAAACTCTGGTAATATCTGTCAGGATATCACTGAATATTATCAATCAATTCAGCACCCTGATTTTTTGGATTACCAACGGCACGCGACACTGCGTGCCAGATAAACTTATCGGCGTCCACTGTGCCGTCGGCAACTATCTCTTCCGCTTCTTTCCCGCCTATATCCTGACGCATCCACTCCCTTGCAGCTTCCGGCGACAGAACAAGTGGCCGTCGGTCGTGAATATCGACCAGTCCTTTGTCAGCTGCAGACGTCACAATCAGAAAACCTTCTGCTTCGTCTCCGCGCTCGAACGGTGTGCTGCCGATCGCTGCCATGAATATTGGCTTACCGTCGGCCCGGTGGATGAAGTAGGGCTGTTTCTTATCGCCTTCCTTCTTCCATTCGAACCATCCATCCGCAAAGCAGATCGCCCGGCCATGCTGCCAGAGAGGTTTAAACATTCTGCTGGTGGCTGCCGTCTCGACGCGTGCGTTAATCAATGGCGGTTTATCCCACCACCCGGGCGCGTAGCCCCAGAACACCGGATCGAGATGCAGCTGCTCGTCACGTTCGCTCAACAAAAGGACTTTGGTACCGGGCGCCACGTTGTAACGTCCAATCGGTTCCGGGTCATATGCAATGTCTCGATCGCCTTCGTCGGCCAGGTAAGCCAGGTATTCTTCACGGGTTTGGGCTTGTGCAAAACGTCCACACATAGAAACCTCCAGCCAGATGTCAGACTGAAAGTATAGGGCAGGGAGAAAAAACAGGTGCGCACCGAAACTTTATGATTTTGAAACAGGGGCATCATGATGGAAGTCAGCGAGGCGGTAAAGCGGGGCTTCGTGAAACTGGAAGGAGCTACGCAAAGTTTGGCGGTGGGGCATGGGTGGGACATAAAACAGCACTCGCTCTAAGGTGAACTTAGACGACTGACGTTTTCGACGACTCTAACCATCTGTTATTTGGTGCGCTCTTGGACGATCTTTGTCGATTATGAAAAATGTATGCTCATGTGATGGGCATGCAGGTTTAAGCCCTTTATCTTCGCTGGCAGCCGCAGCGCTTTAATGCCACAATATTTTTTTCTTCGAAAGCAGGAAAGATGATGAAAAAAATAGCAATTGCTGGCGCGCTGCTGGCACTGACCGGGTGCGTACAGGTCGATAACTATCAGGATGTGATTAAGCATCCTGTCCCGGCGCATCTGGCGGGATACTGGCAGTCAAAAGGACCGCAGAGTAGCCTGGTCAGTCCTGAAGCGATTGCCACGCTGGTGGTGACCGAAGAGGGCGATACGCTGGACTGCCGCCAGTGGCAGCGTGTGATTGCCGTGCCGGGTAAAATCATGCTGCGTTCAGACAGCTACTACAACGTTACCCGCAAGCTGGATATCTATCCGCTGGAGCGCGATGGCGCGACGCTTGAGTATGACGGGATGGAGTTGCAGAAGGTTGACCGCCCAACGGTGGAATGTACTGATTACCTGAGCAAAAACCCGCTGGAGAGTAAACTACCGTAGCCGTTTGTTGCCGGGTGGCAGCTTCGCCTGGCCCGGCCTACAAAAGTACCGTCCCGTAGGCCGGGTAAGCGTCAGCGCCACCCGGCATTGTTTCTACAGCGCATCTTCTATTACCCAAACGCTGACACTCCCTCCATTACAGGTAAAGGTGCCTTCGCCATCTGCCGCGGTGGTGACCGTTTCTTCGCGATTGCCGAGGAAATCACGCCACGTTTTGTCGCCGTAATTTTCCCCAAGGCAAATCACTTTCTCGCCGTCGTCGCCGTTCGACATCACTACCACACAGCCGGGATCGTCTTCCGTACCGCTGCGGCTGAAGGCGATGCAGTTAGGATGGTCAAAAAACAGGGTCTGCACGCCGTGGGCAAAACGCTGCCGGGCGAGGATCAGTTCGTGAAGCTGCTCAATGACCGGCATGTCGATGTGGTAGGTCTCGCCATCTCCACCCGTATCGTCATAGCTCGCCCCGAAGAGATCCGGATAAAACACGCTCGGCACGCCGTTTTCCCGCAGCAGGATCAACGCATATGCCAGCGGTTTAAACCAGGCTTCTACCGGTGCTTCCAGCGCCTGCAAAGGTTGGGTGTCGTGGTTAGCGACGAGAGTGACCGCATGGAACGGATCCGCCTCCACCAGCGTACCGGTGAAGATCTGGCTCATGTCATAATCCCGTCCCTGACGAGACGCTTCGTGGAATTTCATCTGCAGGGGAGCATCAAAGAGCATGGTTTTACCGTCGACCTGGTCAATATAGGCCTGCAGCTTATCCACCTCATGGGACCAGTATTCCGCCACAATAAACAGCGGCTGGTCAGCGACGTCCTGGACGTGCTCAATCCACTCTTTATAAAACCAGGCGGGAATATGCTTGACGGCATCCAGACGAAAACCGTTGCAGCCCGTCTGTTCCATGACCCAGCGGGCCCAGTATTTGATCTCTTCGGTGACCGCGTGATTGCGAAAATCAATATTCTCGCCCATCAGATAATCGAAGTTACCCATCTCATCATCAACCTGATCGTTCCAGCCTTCGCCGGTGTAGTCGTTGACGATTTTAAAAATGCCGTCTTGATCCGGGTTTTCAATATGGTCCACGCCGCTGAAGCATTTGTAATCCCAGACGAATTGGGAATATTGCCCGGCACGGGCAGGGAAGGTGTAGCGGGTCCAGGCTTCACACTCAATGATTTCATCATCAATTTGCGTGCGGTCTTGCTCGTTCACGCGCTGAACGCGGACAGGTTCTTTCTCGTCTGCCCCCATCTTGTGGTTCACCACGACGTCCAGCAGCACGGCGATATCATTGCTTTTCAGCGCCTCTATGGCCTCCAGCAGCTGCGCTTTGTCACCGTATTTCGTGGCGATACTGCCTTTCTGGTCAAATTCGCCGAGATCGAACAGATCGTATGAGTCATAGCCAACCGAATACCCGCCGGACGCACCTTTATACGCGGGGGGAAGCCAGATCATATTGATGCCGATTTCATTAAGATTAGGGGCTAACGCCGTGACTTCGCGCCACAATTCACCGCCAGCAGGGTAATACCAGTGAAAACATTGTAAAAGTGTTGGGTTGCGCATGCACCATCTCCATGAGGTCGCGAGACTCAAGTATGGCGCAGGTTTGGCAGAAATGCTGGCGTACGAAACGGTTAAAGCTCGTACGCCAGTAAAATGGCTAACTGATATCGCTATTACTTTGCGGAACCAGGACATGGCCGCCTTGATTACCGTAGGTGGAGAGAACGGTTTTCTGGATGGAGGATTGCCCAACCAGCTTCGCCAGCTCATCCATTCTGGCTTGCAGCAATGTTTTTACCTGGCCTTCGTTGTCCAGGATCACCCGCAGCGTCGGGCGAAGCTGCTCCTGAATCTGCATCGAAGGTTCACTTTCCTGAGTGAGACGAGCCAGTGAGTGCACCGCATTAACATAGTCGGTTTCACAGATGATCAGATCATCCCATAGCCCCTGCCGGGCCAGTCGCAACATCAACTGGCTCTGCTCAAGGAGTTGCTGATAAAGGGTATAGAGCTGCGGTGCATTACTCATTAGACGGCGTCCTGCATCAGTTGTGGGGTACCGGCAACCTCCTTCCACCCGTCAGCGATATTGCGCAGCAATGTTTCCACCTCTTCGATGGCGCTGGCGTCGTTATTCACATTGGCGTGCAGGAGGCGACGAACCATATAGGCATAAAGGGCGATCAGGTTTTGTGTGAGCTCATCACCATTACTTTCCACCAGGCCGACCTTCAGACCGTTCTCGATAATGTTGATCGCTTTCGAAATCGCGAGTCCCTTTGCCGGGATATTGCCGTCTTGCAGGAACAGACGCGCGCGAACCAGCGCGCTGAGGGCTCCATCAAATAGCATGATAACCAGCTGTTGCTGGCTGGCGCTCATCACCGCGCTTTCAACCTCTATTTTTGCGTAGGCTTGTGTACCTTTTGCGCCGTACATGTTATCCCCCTCGGGTCTGATTAGCGTTTACTACTTGTTGCTGGACGTATTTTCAAACTGCTGCGTCAGGTAGCTACTGGTGTTGTTCAATGAGGTCATCAGTACGTCCAGCTGGGTAAACTGAGCTTTATACTGTGCCACACGAGCATCAATACGATCGCTGACTGAGTTGTATTGATCCGTCAGCTTGTTCAGCGTTTTGCTGACCCCATCTTTTGCCGCCTGGATAATCCCTTTGCTGGAGAGCCAGTCAGTCAGATTGGTGGCCATGGTGGTGGTGATACCGGTGGCTTTACCGTCGCCCACAACCAGATCTTTTACGGCGGTCGGGTTATCAGTTAGCGCTTTTTTCAGCTTCGTGCTGTCCAGCTCCAGTTTGCCTGAGCTTGGGTCTGAGGTAATGCCCAGTGACGACAGCGTCTTATAGGTGGTGCCGCCGACGGTGTTGCTCAGCATGGTTTTCAGCTGGGTCTGGATCGTACGCAGCGTGCTGTCACCGAGCAGGGCACCGTTGCTGGCATCCTGTGCATCTGTACCTGCATCCACCGCCGTATATTTGGTTAATGTTGCAAAGCTGTCCTGAAGGGTGTTGTAGGCATCCACCCAGGCTTTCATTGCCGTTTCCGCTTTCGACGTATCTTTGGTGATCGTCAGCGTCTGGTTGCCGGTGGTGACATCGTTCAGGTTCAGGGTGATATCTTCCAGCGCATCGCTGATGGTGTTGCTGCTGTTTTCGATATCTACGTTGTTCACCTTCAGCTTCGCGTTCTGCGCGGTGACGCTTTCCGTCATCCCGTTGCTGGCGTCGGTGCTGGTGCCGTTATAACCCATAAAGGATTGCAGAGCGCTGTCGCCGCTCACGCTGATGCTGACCGCGTTGTCCGCCCCGGTTTCGGTAGAGGTGATGGACAGACGATACTGACCATTACCGACGTTAATAATACTGGCGGTCACGCCAGCGTCAGCTTTGTTAATTGCATCGCGAATGCCGTTCAGCGAGGAGTTGGCGGCGCTGATATCTACCGTCACCGGTTTTTTACCGTTGCCTGCAGTAAAGGTAATTTTGCTATCTGTCGTGGCGATAGCGGTTTTAGTATCCGCCTGGGTATTTTTGGTGGTCAGCGTTTGCGCCTGCGCCAGCTGCGACACGCTAACGGTGTATTTACCCGCAATCGCGCTGCCGGAGGTGGTGGCGCTGAATGCCGTGGTGCTGCTCGCCGTGCTGGTGGCCGTAAACAAGTCGGCTTTATTCAGCGCGGTGTTGGCGGTCTGAAACGCTTCCAGTGAACTCTTCAACGTGCCGTAAGCGCTCAGCTTGGCGGTATAAGATGACTGTTGTTTGGAAATCGGTGTCAGCTGCTCTTTTTCGGCCTTGGTCAGACTATCCAGAATGTCTGCTAACTGAAGACCCGAACCAATCCCCAATGATGAAATACTTGCCATATTTATTCCTTAATCTATCGACACGTAGAACGAATAGTGGGGTTATCGGCCTTAATGGGGGAAAGTTTACGGTTAATTTCTTTTTTTT
>OJKA01000076.1_pt1 | contig 62128 bp, 61 predicted proteins | sample 1596451 | NCBI WGS metagenome assembly OJKA01 (sample SAMEA4350155, study PRJEB24818) | metagenome | biome: human; feature: gut; material: faeces | place: Denmark | collected 2013-09 | reverse complement strand
CCATTGACTGCCTGAAGTATGTAAGGCAACTCAAAGAAAAGAACATAGCTATTATTTTTGAAAAAGAAAACATTAATACGCTGGAAGCTAGTGGTGAGTTGCTTCTTACGATTATGGCTTCCTTGGCCCAGCAGGAGTCGGCTTCGCTTTCTCAGAACGTAAAGCTTGGCTTGCAGTTTCGTTATCAAGATGGAAAGGTACAGATTAACCACAATCATTTCCTGGGTTACACAAAGGATGAGAATGGGAACCTGATTGTTGAGGAAGAAGAAGCTAAAGTGGTAAGGCGCATTTTTAGAGAATATCTGGAAGGAGCCAGTTTTCGCGATATAGCAAAAGGACTGGAGCGTGATAAAATAAAAACCGGTGGTAAGCGTTACAAGTGGCACCTTAGTACAATTCAAGGTATTTTGCAAAATGAAAAGTACATGGGTGACGCACTTCTACAAAAGACTATCACAACGGATTTTATTGAAAAGACCAGAATCAAGAATGACGGTTCGGTTCCGAAGTATTACGTAAAAGATAGTCAGGAGGCCATTATTCCGAGGGATATTTTCACTCAGGTCCAAGAGGAAATGGTGCGAAGAGCAAATTTATTTAGCGGTGAGGAAGGCAAAAAGAAAAGAGTATATTCCAGCAAATATGCACTTTCTAGTATTTGCACCTGCTCGAAGTGTGGTGATATTTACCGCAGAATAGCATGGAACAACCGAGGTAAACACTCTATTGTTTGGCGCTGTTGTACTAGGGTGGAAAATGGACCATCAGCTTGTGATGCACCGACTGTTCAAGAAACAGAATTGCAGCAAGCAACGGTACAAGCCATCAATCAGCTTGTAAAAGGTTCTTCTGCTACATTGGGTATTCTGATGGAGAACATTGAAATTGCGTTGGCTGACGACAATGCCGGAGAGCTTGAAAAAATAAACGCGATGCTTTCTGAAAAACAAAAACAACTGGTAAAGCTGGCTCATGCCAAAAAGGATTATACTAGCCTTGCGGATGAAATTGATTTGCTACGAGATAAGAAGCAGGAGTTTCTTGTAGCAAAGGCTGAAAACGAAGGCTTCAAAAAGAGAATCAAAGAGCTAGAAGAGTTCCTAAAGGAAGCTGACCAAGAGCTCACAGAATACGATGAGTCGATGGTGCGCAGATACATTGATAAGATAGTAGTGTATGAAGATAAATTTACAGTTTGCTTTAAAGCAGGTGTAGATTTGGATATAGAACGATAAAAACACAAAAATGGCGGCAGGCTTTCGAGCTTGCCGCTTTTGTCGCTTTTTGGGAGGGATTGATTTTGTTCGTGGTTTGGTATATAATATATGAAGTAACCGTAGGCAAAGAAAAGTAGGTGCAAGAATGGAATATTTATCAATTAGACAAACAGCCGATAAATGGGGCATCTCAATTAGAAGAATACAAGTGTTATGCACTGAAGGTCGTATTCCTGGTGCGATGAAGGTTGGTTCCTATTGGGCCATTCCTGCTGATGCGGAAAAACCAGACGATCAGAGAATTAAAAGTGGAAAATATATAAAAGCAAAAGAACAGTAAGAAGGTGCAATGATGGGCCAAAAGGAAGATATAGTAAATTTACTAAATGTGAATAGGACAATGACTCAAGGGGCTTTGGCAGAAGCTATCTATGGGGATAAAAAGCATAGTCCTAATATCTATGCGGCTCTGAAGGCAATGGTTGATAAAGGCATAATTGTTCGAACTGGAAGTAATCCATCATATTATTCGCTGTCTGATGGGGAAATAAAGCTTCCGGAAAAAACAAAACAGCCTAATAAAAAAGAGATGCGAGATGTTTCTGGTGATGTAATATCCAATGAATCTATTGAAGAAATAGAGGCATTAGTTCAAGCAACAGATAACTATGGACCGGAGAATGATTTGATAACAAGGTGCTTGAAAAAGTTTCCGTTAAACACAGATCCAGATGTGGTAGCTATGAAGATTGGTCTAATTGATATCACTAATTCTACGCATTTATCACAGCATAAAAGTAAAATCAGTATGGTAGAGCTTGCGAACATAATAGCGGCTATTCCTGATGTGGATGAGAGGATAAAAAACGGAGATCCTGAGGTTGTAAATATCATTGCTCGTAGTAATGGAAAAATAAATTTATTCTCTTTTGCGTCTAAATACTGCTGCTACCACAACAGTAATTTATACGAGAATGATGATTTCTCGATTTTGGATACAGTACTAAAGGAATACCTTCCTAGGTATTTTGACGATGTCTCCAGAGGACAGATTCAAAAATGGCAAGATACATTTAATTACAAAGCGTACAATGATTACATAACCAGAAAGCTGGACGAGCTAAGAATTACGGTAGAAAGCAGAAAAAGAAAATTTGACCACTTTGTGTGGTACTTAAATAGATAAGAGCTTCGGAGGTGGAATACCACTATGAAAATACATTATTTCCAAAGATATCATGAGAAAGAAAACGTGGCTACAGCCAATACCATGTTGCTTTTGTCACGCTTATATTCTTACTCATCAGATAAATTTTTCAGATTTTTGAAATCGGAATATTTCGCGGATTCCTTTGAACCGGAGTTGGTTTTTGCATTGCAGGAAAAGAGCGTGGATAGCATACCTGATGCAACGATTACACAAGAAGGCTTCAAGATTGTTGTAGAAACGAAGTTGACGGATTGGTTTTACTCTGATCAATTAATGAGACATCTGAAATCTTTCGGAGATGAAAAGAATAAAGTGATGATTACGCTTGCCTCCGAATTGATGTCCGAAGAAAAACTTGTAGATTTTGAGAATCAGTTAAAAGAATATAACGCAACTCAAACCTATCCAGTAATACATATCAATACCACATTTGAAATGATGGCAAATGCCATCAGAGAAGTAATTGATGACAGAGATTACGAAATGCAGGATGTGTTGGAGGACTATTTGAATTATTGTTATAAGGATGGTTTGATTCCTGTTTCTGATTCCTGGAAGTATCTACGTATGCAGCTTGCTGGTACTACAATTGATTTTAATATTGGCAATAACATTTATTATGATAAAGCTGAGCGTGGGTTTAGAGCGCATGATTATCTTGGGTTATACAAACAGAAGAGCGTACGTGCTATTGGAAAAATCTGTGCTCGTATTACAGCTATTGAAACTGAATCGGGCATCAAATATACACCTGAATTTGGTGAGTTAACTGATGAACGCAAGGCATTGATTCAAAAAGCAATGGCTGATGGCGATTCTCATGGATATGACTTAAGAACGATCGAACATAGATATTTCTTTGTTGAGAATTTCTATGAAACTGACTTTAAGAAAATATCAGCAGGTGGTTCAATGGGAACTAGGATTTTTGATTTGTCTTATCTCTTAGAAACTGATGAGTTACCTGACGTTGAGCAGATTGCAGAAATGCTTAAAAACAAGAGTTGGAGTTAAGTTCTAATGCATAGGAGGTATGGATGATGGCTTTCGATCCAGGATTAAAAATAGGTCAAATATTAAAAAACGCGGATGTTGTTGAGACTTTTAAGTGTGGTAATATGGGCGGAATGCGTCGCTCTAGAACTACCAATACACTGGTTATTGTCTCTGATTATACAAAGGGCATTTATCATGATAAATGGATCGGAGGAGTTTTGCATTATACCGGTATGGGCAAATCTGGTGACCAGGATATCAATTGGGCCCAGAATGCGACATTAGCAGAGTGTGGGCATAATGGCGTTGATGTACATTTATTTGAAGTAATCGATGCTGGTGAATACATTTATTGTGGAAGAATCGAGCTTGTAAGTAAACCTTACACAGAAATTCAACCTGGTGAAGATGGTAATGACAGAAAGGTTTGGATGTTCCCTGTTCGCCCGGTACCTGATAATGACGTTAAAAAGCCACAAATGTTTGTTTTTAAGGATATGGATGACTATAAGACACGTGGTAAAAACGTTGATGCAGAATATGCAAAGATGATCGCAGACAAGAAAAAGAGTAAAGGTAAGGCACCAGTTGTAGTACAACCTGTCATTCCAAAGCCTGAACCAAAGCCTCCAGTAGTTATTCCTGCTGATATTGTAGGAAAGGCCGTAAAACATAAATCTTTTGGTACAGGTGTTATTACAGCTATCGAGGGAACCACAATCGCAGTAGAATTTGACAAAGTAGGTCTGAAGAAGATGGGGTACGAATTCTGCATGAACAATAAACTGTTAGAGTTTATTTAAGTGAGGCTATTATGAAAACTGTAAAAGTAGTAGCTGCGGTAATTTGTGATTCACTAAAAGAAAAGAATCGAATATTTGCTACAGCTAGAGGCTATGGTGAATTTAAAGGACAGTGGGAGTTTCCCGGCGGAAAAGTAGAGGCCGGTGAGACACCACAGCAAGCTCTCGTCAGAGAAATAAAAGAAGAATTAGAAACGGATATTAAGGTGGGAGATTTGATAGATACTATTGAATATGATTACCCAACCTTTCACTTATCAATGGATTGTTTCTGGTGCGAAGTAATAGAAGGTGAACTAAAGCTGTTAGAGGCGGAATCAGCACGCTGGCTTACCAAGGAATCGTTGTATGAGGTGCAGTGGTTGCCGGCAGATATCACACTTATATCAAAAATTGAAAAATTAATGTAAGTGCTTCAGAGGAGGTGTAACATGGAAGATATAATTCGAATAGTGATAAAAGGCGCGTCTGGATATTGCTGTATTGATGAAGCTTATAATGACAAAATAACCATCACATCAGAATCGATATCTTATGAGTATGTTCCTTCCATAGAAACAGAGATTAATCCCAAAAGAAAATGGAGTTATAAAACAAACAGTCCGATATTTAAAATGAAGTTTGATCATATTGCAAAGATGATACCAGAAATCATTGAAAGAGGCATCGACGAATTTTGTACAGATATTGGCGGCATAGAGTTTAATATTACGTATGCGGACAAAACTAAGTTTAAGGAAATATATTGGGTTCCAGGCGATTATTTTAATGAATTGTTTGGAATGATTAAAAATTTGGTTCCTGACTGCGAGTATACTCCGGCTGTATTACTAACTTCTGCAGACTATGAAGAGGATGAAGAAAATGAATAGGCAAGCGTTTATAAAAACAGCAATCGAAGTTCTCAAATATGACAGGTCTTTTAAGGAACTGAATGGTAGAGAACAACTTATAAGAATGTTGGCTAGAGCAGAAATTAATTATGTTCAGCAATATTCTTTTGTTAGAGGTGGAAAACCTTATCAAAAGTGGGAAGTTATAGAATTACGTTTTCCGGTACCACTTTTAGATGAAGCTAATGACAGATATGAAGAACTAAACAAACTGGTTAGATATGTATATGAAGAATCGGATGAGTATGCTCTGCAAGATGTAGAAATAAGACCTCTTGTGATGGATACACCATCAGAAGTAACAGAATATGATGTCGTTTTTGACGAAATTCAAGATACTGTTATTCAAGGAATTAGAAACGCGAAGTTTTTAGTCTGGGCAGCTGTTGCTTGGTTTTCAAATGAAGCAATATTTAATGAGTTATTGGCTAAAAAGAATCAAGGATTAAATGTTAGAATAATTGTGTCAGAGGAAGAATCAAATAGACGTATGATTACAAAGTTAAAAAGTGATGGTTTTGACGTCAAGGTAATCAAACGTTGGGGATACAATGATTATAATAGAATGCACGATAAGTTTTGCATAATCGACATGGACTATGTAATGCATGGTTCGTACAATTGGACACCTACAGCTAATAACAACGATGAAACTTTAGCGACGGCATTAGATCATGAATTTGTGTCCAAATTTGCACAGGAATTTATGAATTTGTATATGGAGTAACGTTATGAAAGTAGTAAACGTTAAAATGTGCTCGATATGTTTAGACATACGTACAGGCGGCATAGACGTACTTCCTGTCGTATCGAGCCATGTTGAGACGGTAGTATTGATGTCAAGAGTCGAAGGAAAATAGCCGCGAAAGCCCAGTAATACTGCGGTTTTCGGGCAATCGGGTAAATTAGGCGTCGGGCAGTACGAACGCTTCTCGGTAACTTATCCGAGGGCAAATCAGCTCAAAAAGTGTGAGAGTTGAGTTGCCACGATAGATGTCACATAGTTGAGTTGCCGAGTTAGATGTCGGGGAGTTGTGGCTGTGAGATAGATGTCAAGACCGGTAAGGCTTGATTTATTCGCGAAATATACCGTTCCTATTATAGAACGGTATAAGGAGGAACCTCGAATATGAAGTATGTTGTAGTTGGGATATGTATTGTTGCAGTGGCAATCATTATTGCTTTGCTGATTTATAGGAAAAAGAAAACAAATATTCCCGAAGGTGAGAATAACTCTGATTCGGGTAATGGTGAGATGATAGCAAAGCAAAACAGTGAATTATCTCAGCCAGATCAAAAGCTCGATGAACTTGTCATTCAGATGGAAATGCTCCCGGCAGAAGCAATATCTGATGAGAGTAAGCTGGTGGAGATAACTGATAGTAAAGTTCTGGCGCGTGTGAACAATCTTGTTCCCGGATTGGCACAGGCTGGTATAGCAGGTTCAAATGCAGTCCAAGCTGCAAAAGCAGGAAATGAGGTTTTGTATCGCGCTATAATCCCAGCAGGTGCTAAACTTACCAATTCTCAGGCTATGGAAGGAGCGGTTCGCGGATTCTATCGCGGTGCTGATGGAATTCAGGGTCATGCAAATCTTGTGGCAGTTCAAGCTCAGAAAGGAACGGCTGTAGTAGCAAATACTGCTGCGGCAGCTATGGGAGTTGCATCTATGGTCGTCGGGCAGTATTACATGACGCAAATAAACGCAGAGCTTGGGGAAATCAGTGACGGGATTTCAAAGATATCAGATTTTCAAGATAATGAGTTTCGAAGTCGTGTGTTTTCGCTTGTTGCTCACGTCAAAAAGATAGCGGACTTTCAGATAGAGATCATTGAGAATGATGAACTGCGACTGTCAAAGATTGCACAGCTCGATAGTCTTGAAGAAGAATGTACCCAGCTTCTCGGTCAGGCTAATTTGACTTTGGCTGGTTACGCAAAGAAAAATGATCTGGATTATACTGCGTATGAGAAGGAGTTAAAGGAGGCGCAAAACTGGTATATGTATCAAAATGCACTCCTTGATGTACTCCATAAGATTTCAGACCTCAGATACACACTTCACAAAGGAGCTGTATCGAGAGAACAGTGCATAGCGCTTTTGCCGACATATACAAAGCAGGTGGAAGATACTCAAGCATTATTGACAGGGTGGCATCAGACATCTGTAAATCGCTTAGGCATTGATACAGACGAGATCAGGCGTAAAAGAGCTGGATTCGATGGCGTCATTCATTTTATTCCCGGATTATTTAATGACGACCTTAATTTTAGGGCGATTGACGAAAAAACAGTAGATATGATAACGGTTCAAGCATCAGTCAAATCCATTGAACATCCGCAGGATACCTCTGACTTGTATGCCGAGGATGTGCAACTGATTTCTAAAGACGGGAAAATCTATTATTTACCAATGGATAAGGCAGAATGAATGTGAAAGAATAAGGCTCCTCACTACTGATTATGTTCAGTGGCGAGGAGCCTCTTTATGCTTCTATATCGATTGTAATACCGGACTTGAATTCCACGGTGAAGTGGTCGTTGAAGACGGTGATTTTCTCGATGAGTTTTTTGACCAGAGCCTCATCAAACTCTGTTATGTCGGCTTCCTGCCCGGAGATGAAGTCCTGCAGCTCCTTGATGCGGTTCATGGCTTCTTCCCGGTGGTGGCTGTCGAGTTCGGATTGTTCCTTTTGGTCGCGGAGCCGGAAAATCTCATCGGCGATGGCGTCATAGTCCTGTTTGTTATTTGCCTTCTTGATGAGCTCTTTTTGTAGTTCCTCCAGTCTTGCCTGAATGCCGTCCGGCGAGAGGGTGTCAGCGTTGACCACGGCCTTGGCGATGTTCTGCTGTAAGGTTTTCAGGAAAAAGTCCCGCTCGGTGAGAATCTGATGGAAGGCCTTGACCGTGACTTCCTGCAGCAGAAGCTCGTTTACCGTCCGGTTGGTACAGTTCTTTTCAGCGGAGATGGGCTCCAAGCGGCTGATGCAGCGCCATACGATGGACTTGCAGCCGTGATTGTTCCAGTGAACGCGCCGGTAAAGCTCACCGCAGTCTCCGCAGAAAACCATCTGTGCAAAACAGTGATTGCAGGAGAAGCTGCGTTTCTTGCCTGTCGGGCTGACGTGGACTACTCGGCGACGGACAAGCTCCGCCTGCACCTGCATGAAGAGCTCTTTCGGAATGATCGCTTCATGGTCGCCCTCGACGTAGTATTGAGGGACGGTACCGTTGTTCTTGATACGCTTCTTTGTCAGGAAGTCTGTGGTGTAGGTCTTTTGAAGCAGCGCGTCACCCATGTACTTCTCGTTGCGGAGAATCTTGTTGATGGTGCTGGTGTGCCATTTTGTCTTGCCAGCGCCGGTGAGAATGCCGTCAGCCATAAGCCCGTCGGCGATCTTATCCATGCTGGAACCTTCGAGGTATTCCCGGTAGATGCGCTTTACGATTTCTGCCTGCTCCGGATCAATGATCAGGTGCCCGTTTTCATCCTTGGTGTATCCGAGGAAGCGATTGTGGTTGACCTGAACCTTACCTTGCTGGTAGCGGTACTGGAGTCCCAGTTTGATGTTCTGGCTCATTGACTGGCTTTCCTGCTGGGCAAGGCTCGCCATGATCGTGATCAGCACCTCACCCTTAGCGTCCAGCGTGTTGATGGCTTCCTTCTCGAAATAAACTGGTATGTTCTTATCCTTCAGCTGCCGGATGTATTGAAGGCAGTCGAGAGTGTTTCGAGCAAATCGGCTGATGGACTTGGTGATGACCATGTCGATGTTACCAGCCATGCATTCGTCGATCATTCGATTGAATTCATCACGCTTTTTTGTGTTGGTACCGGAGATACCGTCGTCTGCAAATATGCCCGCCAGCTCCCATTCCGGATTCTTTTGAATGTACTCGGTGTAGTGCGTGACCTGAGCCTCGTAGCTTGTTTCCTGTTCTTCGGAATCCGTGCTGACGCGGCAGTAGGCTGCAACACGGAGCTTTTTCTGCGCTGATTGTTTTACCGTATTTCCGACCTGCCGTCTGGCCGGAATCACCATAACATTTCCCATTAGCTTACCTCGCTTTCAATGAGGCTGTAGAGGTATTCTGCCTGCAGCCTCGGATCTTCATAGTGTTGCTCTGCCGCTGCCATGCGAAAGCCGGTAGGAGACGCTGCAGGTTTCACACTCTTTTTTCTGTTCAACCTGCCAAGTTTCCCGGCACGTTCAAATCGGATGGCGGCAGCTTTATCGTAGGTTTCCTGATCAATGATAGCCGGGTAAAAATCGTCTCCGAGGTAGTGTCTGTTTTCCATCAGGCGCTTTGCCGTGCCGTGGTAGGTTTCAATGCCAGCAGCGGCAGCAGCCTTGGCCAGTGCCATCCCGGAGAGGTAATTCTCATAGAGCTTTCGTATTTTATTGGCTTCATCCTCTTTAATCGTGGCGCAGCCGTTTTCAATGCTGTAGCCGTAGGGTGTATGTCCCATGTATTCACATCCTTTCTCGAAGCGTCAGACCGCATTTCAGTTCAAAGCGTACTTCATTTCTGGAGCGGACAATGATGCGGTTCACATATTCATTAAACAGGTCATCATCGAATTCCTGAAGTATTCCACCTTTTTCTGTAAAGTGCAGAAGCGCTGTGGCTGCTGTGACCTTTGTTACATCTCCGGAAACAGCGTTTTTTAAGGCGTTGATCTCATCCCGGAAACTGTCTGCCTGCGAAAGCAGCTCGTTCGTTTCTTTGTTAAAAAGGATCGGGTCGATGATGCCCTGTGTCATGAGCTTTGTCAGCGTCTCGCGCTTTTCTGTGTTCTGCGCCAGTAGGGTCTGTATTTCCTGAATGCGCCGAAGCGAGTCATCAGACGAAGTGTTTTTCAATGCGTCCACATATGGTTTTAGGATGATCCTGTGCGCGTAGACCAGCTTGTTCATCATGGTGACGAAAGCCTGCTTCAGATCATCGTCCTTTACAAAAAGCATGTGGCATTTATCTTTATCCTTGATGTGGGTACTGCAGCACCATGCGGTGTATTTGTATCCGGTGCAGCTGTGTATCCGGCGCTTAAAGGTATCGCCGCACTCGCCGCAGATGATCTTCCCGGAGAAGGTGTAGCGATTCTGGTATTTGTCGCTCCCTTTGACGACACCTTTTTCCGTTGCCCGCTGGTGAATAAAAGCGTGAGCAGCTTCAAAGTCCTCCCGGCTGATGATTGCCTCGTGATGATCCTTGACCATGTACTGTGTCTGCTCGCCGTGATTGTTGTGCCGGACAAAGCGTGAATCCGAGTACGTTTTCTGGAAAAGGCAGTCGCCGACATACTTCTCATTGGAGAGCATCCCGCGAATGGTTGTGGCTGTCCAGCGTCCGTTTCGCTTGGTAGGAATGCCTCGCCGGTTCAGGTCGTCCGCGATGGCGTGGGTGCCTTTGCCGGAGAGCAGCGCTGCGAAGATTTCTTTTACCACAGCCGCCTGCTCCGGATTAATTACCATCTGCTCGCCATCCCAATCGTAGCCGTAGGGTGGGTAGCTGACTTTATAGGTGCCGCTCTCAAAGCGTTTCTGGATTGACCACTTGCTGTTTTCTGATATGGAAACAGACTCGCCTTCGGCCATGCTGGAGAGAATTGCCAGAAACAGCTCGCTCTCCATTGAGCCGGTGTTGATATTTTCCTTCTCGAAATAAATCGGAATGTGCAGGGCGAGCAGTTTTCTTACCAGTTCTAAGCAGTCCGTTGTGTTCCGGCTGAAGCGGCTGATGGATTTTGTGATAACAAAGTCCACTTTACCGGCCTTGCAGTCGTCAATGAGCCGTAGGAGCTCTGGGCGCTTGTCCTTCTTGGTGCCAGTAATGCCTTCGTCGTAATAGAGTCCAGCGAACTCCCAGTCATCACGAGATGTGATGTAATTTTCGTAGTGGGTTTTCTGTGCCTCAAGGCTTTCAAGCTGGGCATCGGAATCCGTAGAGACGCGGCAGTAGGCGGCTACCCTGATCTTCTTGAGTTTAACTTTCGAGCTCGCTGTTTCCGCGATTTTCGTGACTTTTTTCAAGGGAAGTCCCTCCTTTCCGTACGTCTATACATCACTCTAAAGCGACTACATATCAAGGGATTTTCGGCATTATTTCCGCGAACAAGGGAGAGAAAGTTTCGCGATTGATGGCGGTTAATTTGTTGAATTCTGCCACAGAAATGAGGCCGTCATCGAGCATCTTTTTCGCGATTGTCTGTGCTCTACGGTAGTCCAGATCGCCCTGAATCCGCTCCTGCGTGAAATATCCAGATTGAACATTTGTGATTTCGTCTGTCATAACATATCCACCTCCAGTTTCCACTGGAGATGAACTGCCTTTTTGAGCGGAGGAAAATAAAAAAAGCCTGCGGGCATTCCGAAGAACACTCGCAGGCATAGCAGATTGGATATTCAGTTATTTCACTCTGATCTTCCAGCCGGTCAGAATAAGGTTGACGTTTTTGATGAGCGTCGGGTTGAGCTTCTGGATTGCCGAAACCGTGGTGCTGTATTTCTTAGCAATTCCGGAGAGGGTATCACCGCTTTTTACGGTGTAGTAGACAGGAGTAGATTCCTGCTTTTTCACCAGAGCATTGACCTTTGCCTGCACAGCAGAATAATCATACCCGGCAGCGGTGAGGCGTTCTTTGCGGTCAGTTCCGTTTCCCCATTTGCCGTCCAGCACCTCCTGCGCCAGCTCATCTACGGTCTTTGCCGGAGTGACCGGAGCAGGAGTGGCAGGCTTGCTGTCATCGGACACAGCCTTTGTAAAGCCGTTGAAGCCGCCGTTCTGGATAATGGCAGGATAATCCACATAGGCGTAGTCCATATCCACATTACCACTGATGCCGTCAACAGAACCCTTGGAAGAATACTGCCATATGCCGTAGTCGCCCTTATAGGAGCATTTGCTCGCATACTGCGCTACCCAGTGAGCGTATGGCGTGAGTTTCGTGTCATCCATACGTTCTTTGAAGCCGGAAACAGCGGAGCCATAGATCCCGACGAAGTATCCGGCATCCTCCATCGTCTTACAGAAAGCAATGGTGGCCTCAGTGATTCCGGCTTTGGCAGAAGCGGGCTGTGCCTCGTTATCCATATAGACCGGGTATTCCAGCTGCTTGCCCTTCAGGATTTGCAGGAAGCGCTCAGCGTCTGCTTTTCCGGCAGCAGCAGTCACGCAGTCCTTTCCGACAAAGTAATAAGCGCCGATGGGGATACCGGCAGCCTTCGCACCTTTGTAATTTGCTTCCCATTTGCTGTCCGTATAAAAACCGGAATCGGAGCCGCCAGTCTTGATGATGGCAAACTCGATACCGGCCTTTTTGACCTTATTCCAGTCAATGGTTCCCTGCCAATGACTGACGTCGATTCCTTTTCTCGTCATGTTATTTTTCCTCCTCATCGTGACGGTCGTGGAGCTGCTCCAAGACCTCCTTTAATTTCTCCGGTACCGGCAGGCCGAGATGTGCTGCGTTCTCCGTCAGTGACAGTCCTTCATTAGACAGGTAAAAGAAGATGATCGCCGTGCGGAGCACTCCCGGATGTCCGAGCACCTGAACATCAATGACGTTCCCGATGCCCACCAGCAGGAAGATCAGCACCTTGCGGCAGATTCCCTTAAAGCCGACCTCGCTTGAGAGCTTTTTGTCGGCAATGGCACACATGATGCCGGTAAGGTAGTCGCAGGTCACAAAGATCACCAGCGCAATCAAGAGCCCGTCACAGCCGCCTAAGAAATAGCCAAGCCATCCTCCGACAGCGGCAAATACCAGTTGGATCGTGTTCCAGAATTCTTTCATGAGAAAATCCCTCCTTTGTGCAAAATAAAAGCCGCCTGCATTTTGCAGACAGCCTCATGAACTGTATCCGTGTATGAAGTTATATCTGTTTTGGCAGCGCTTCCCAGAGCCGCATATCCTCCTGTCCCAGCGACCACATGGCAAAGCCTCTCACTCCCCAGCGGTAGGCCGCTTCATTTGCCCAGTAAACGAGCGAATCCACGTCTTGATAGTAGAGGATGGAAAAGCCGTCAGCATCACCGAGAAAGAGCCTTGATATCCAGATGTCGATGTCCTTTGGCGTGATGGTCACCGTATAATCGTTGCCACAGGTCAGGGCAAACTCATGGGAGTGGTAGAACTCATAATCCAGAGAAATGCTCTCGCCGCGTGTCGCATCCTCCTCGATATCCGAGGTCAGCGTAAACACCTGAAATTCCGTATCCCATGTGGCGTTCGACCGGCTGATCCTTCCATACTGCGTAACTGTGCCGTCCGGGAAGGTAACATCAAAGCGCTCGTAGGGCTCGTAAGTCCATGCATCGCCAAGGCGGAGCAGCTCGCAGACCGTCCGGTTATCTGACCGGTATCCGGCATAGCCTCCGGAAAAGCCGCTGACCGTAGCTGTGAAGCGAAGCGTATAGGAAGAACCGGAATAAACACGCACCTTGTTTCCACGGATACGCAACTCGACCGTGTACATGGATGGATCGGTACGCAGGTCTGCATTTGCTGTTCGCTCTATGGTCTGGCTGTAGCTGCCAAGGAGCGTGCTGCCGTTATAAAGCTCCACAGCCTGAGAATCATAATTTAGGCAGCAGAACAGATCACCACAGAATACTCCGGCTTTGCCACTTCCTGTCACAGGAAAAGCCAGCCTTGCCCGCAGGTGAATATCGGAAAAACCATCGTATCGCCATGCGAGCTTTCCGGAGCCGTCAAGCTGGGAGTAAACGCGGCTTTCGGAATATTCATCCTCGCGCCATACAGTCCAAGAGCCTGAAAGGGTCGTCCAGTAGTTTGTTTGCAGCACACCGTAGTCTCGGAAATCCTCATACCAGATGAGGGCAGAGTCCGGCTTTCGTCTCAGCATTTCGCAGGTGAGTTTGAAAGCTCTATCCGGCTGACACTCATTGCCGTCCACGTCGATAAAGTGACGTGGAGAGAGCGTAAAGGTCGCAGTGCCTGCGGAGGGAGCCTCCGAAAAGCTGCTGCAAACACGGTAGCCATAAAACTGTACGCCTTTTACATCCACGGATATCACGATGGTGTGCGTACCGGCAGAGAGTGAAATGCTGCTGGCGAGTGTCGTCCAGAAGGTGCTTCTCCAATATGGCCACCAGAGCCTGCTTTCCGTAAAATGCGTCGTGTTGCCGTCAATCGAAACATAGATGCCGTTTTTATCCCAGAAGGGATAGCAGAGGCGGATGGCGATGTCGTAGGTTCCGGCGCTTGATACGGAAAAGGTATATGTGGCAGAGCCAGCGTCACCGAGAGTGGCCACACCATTTTCAAAGGATACAATGCCGGAGTAGGAGCTTGTCGTTCCATCCGCATCCACATAAATGGTGCCGAACTCTGTGTGTTGCTCTTTGCTGTAAGCCGTCAGGTAATGCCTCCTGTTATAGGTTCCGTTCATCAGAGGATACTCATAGCTTGTGGCATCTCTGCCTTCCATGAAGTCGTAGACTTGCGGAAGCGCCCAAGGCACCATATCGTAGTCATCCCAATATGCGAGGATCGGGATGAAGGGCTGCGGAGGAGCATCGTCCGTGAAGTTGTATTGTCCGGTCATCCAGTTCTTTGCCGCGTAATAGGTATTTGATGTGCCGCGATAGGTTTTACCGAGGTTTGCAGGAAGGTCATAAATCTGCCAGTTCCAGCCGTATGCAGGAAGGCCGAAGAATATCTTCTCCGGATTCATGACTGTGACCGCATAGTCGTAAATGCCCTCCAGCCAGTCCCTTGGAGAGACGGCTCCGGGAGCAGAGCCTGCCCACGCCATGCCATAGCTCATGATGGCCGCCGTATCGCAGTAAGCGTTGAGGTCGCCGTAAACGCACCAGTTCTCGCCGCCGACCGAGCCGTTGATGGAATTCATACCCGGCAAGCAGATGTTTATGAGTTTGCTGTTATCATAGCCTTTTACTGTGTTATAGATATTCCGAAACATTGCCGTGGAGGCAGCGTGCGTGGAATACCCGTCGCCCTTCTCAAGGTCGATGTCGATGCCGTCGCACCACGGGTATTTTTCCATAATGCGGACGATCTCCGAAAGGAAGGTATCTTGAGCGCCGTCGGTGTTATCCCGGAGAGCAGCAAAGATACTGTTCGTGCCATCGTTGGATATCGTCAGCAGCCATTTGATATGCGGCCATCGGTTGATGTAGGTCAGCATATTGGAAATGGCCACGCCGCTTTCCGTGATGACACCGGTGCTCGATACCTTAAAAGAAAAGAGACCTACCTGTGAGAGGCGGTCTCCATATGCGGCAAGTGCCTGATACATTCTGGAATTGCCCATGAATGTCCAGACCATGCACTTGCGGCCTTTCAAATAATTATAGCTCACAGGGCATCACCTCCGTCCTGCATTTCCTGAAACTCAACATAGATGCGTGCAGACTTTTTATCTGCCACAGTAATCGGGTGCTTGCTGTCACTGGCAGCAGAGTATTGGAAAAAGCCGTCCTTGGCTGTTGCAGCGCCGTTCTTCAGGCACTCCCTCGTAGAAGCGAAAAGGTCAAATTCATCACCGGCAGCCGCAGCCGCTTTGAAAGTTGCCTTATGAGCACCTTCACCCAGCGCAAGCGATATACTCCCGGCAGCCATCGCCTGAATCGGATAGACCTTGTAGTCAAGACCGGCAGCAGTGGAGCCGAGATTGTAGATAATGCAGGTCGCAGCAGAACGGACGATGCCGTTATAAAATCTCTTGCCTGCTTTCGCATCATCGCCATCATATTTTTCCAGAAGTTTTTCGGTATTGATGACAAAGCCTGTGACTTTATCGCCTTCCTGCAGCATCAGGTCGGTAAACCAGACCGAACCGGTGCAATCTGTGATGGTGGGCTTTACCGTAATGTTTACGACGCGCTTAGCCTGCTTTTTTGTAATTGTCTCTGTAAAGCGTGTAAACTCCGGCATTTATCCGTCCTCCGTCCATTGAATTTCTGATACATGTCCTACCCAGCCGGTCGCGATGGAGCCACCCTGCAGGAGCATATCTGTGATATAGACTGTACCGGTGCAGTCTGTCACGCATACCCGTATGGTGATCTTCGTAACGCGGCCATACTGAGGAGAGACATCCTGTGCCACGTGTGTAAATGAAGCCATAGAAATCCCTCCTTCAGATCAGGTCTATAAATCGTGTTTCCGTTGTTCCGTCCTCGTATTCAAAGGTCACCTCAATGCCCACCTGTCCATTCGTACCTTTTGAGAGATTCTCAGAGGCAATCTGCGCCGAAAAGGTATAGCACTGCCGGTTGGCGGGCGTTATGGTCTGTGAAAGACTCTTTGTGGTATTCAGCGCACCTTCGCATTTGAAGGAAGCCGTGCCGGATACGCCATTATCTGCATCCACGGTAAATCCGGAGTTTTGCCAGTAGCTAAGACCGGAATCTGCTCTGGAATTACGCAGGTGATTAAACGGCACCAGATCCTTCATTTCCTGACTGTCTATCAGATCGGTAGACTCCAGCGTATCGGCTGCGCTATCCCAGCGTGAGGAGGAATCGCCCAGTTCCCGGAGGGTAGTGGAAAGCTCCAGCACCGTATTCCAAGGCTCCTGCAGGTTGTATTCCCTACGGACGATTCTGGTCTTTACAGACAGGTTCAGGTCATCATCCTTCACCATGACCGTATCGCCCAGCGCCCATGTTTCATGTTCATAGCCGGTCAATACTGACAGATCCATCGCCTTTAGCACATAGGAGATACGCGGAGAGGCATAGTCTGCAAGTCGCATGTTGGCATATTCCAGCATCTGATACGGATTGGTGAAGTTCGAGCAATCCAGCGTAGCAATTCGTATTTCGGAAGTATAGGTCGTGTCCTGCACATACTCATTGCCGCCATTGATTGAAGCAAAGGTCATGCCGTCCTTGCCGTAGGCGTAAAGTCTTGTAATCAGGCTGGTCGTATCAATGACGCGCTGGATGGACTTCATATTTTTCTTGTAGCAGAACAGCACGCCAGAATCCTCACCGGAGAAGGTCAGGAGCTTCACGATCCTGTTTGCGTTATCAAAAATCAGGTCGCCGCCGTGAATGTCCTGTACTGCCCGCAGGATCGCCAGCGCGTTTTTCTCAGAGCAAGTCCAAGTACGCTTTGTGGAGACATTAACCGTGCCCACATCCCAGTCGGTATCCTGCAGGGCATAAGCCATCGGCACATCAGCCGTGTCTGCGTTAAAGGTAATCTCGTCCTTTTTTACGGAGTAGGCAAGGTCATAGAATGCCGCTTCTGCATAGACCGTGGTGATGGCCTTGCCGCTTTCTTCCTTGTCGTCCGTAATCGTGCGGATGCGATAGGTGTCGCTGACAATACGCACGGTCTTTTCGTTATCGATATAGGCGCGTTTGCTGTCCTGAAACGGCAGCTTAAATTCCAGCTCATCCACACCGTTGATCTCACTGGTCACTATGATGTCATAGGCGTTATCCAGCACAGCTTCCACATTCCCGTCTGAGTCCAGAATGACCGGCCTTGCATAGCCAAGTTTGGTATAGAGAGGCTTCGGATTATCGTACAGACTGATAGATGTCAGCGTAGGAGTCCTTGCTGTATTTGTGGTGGAAAGCGTGACGCGGTATTTGATGTATTTCCTTGCAGGAGATTCCAGCTCGCCGTTTGCACCGACAGCCTGCCACTCAGTCCAAGTGGAGAGGTCATCTGAGGTGGCTGTTTCCACAAGCGAGATAGAGGTCTCTCCCGGAGAGTAATCTGCCTTCACAGAAACTCTGCCGTTGCCAGTCACGCCACAGTCCCTTGCTGCAGTAATGAGCTGTCCGCTTGACGGATAGACAGAGTCTGTAGCTCGAAGCGTAACGACATCCGGTGTCGTCAGTGCGTCCACATCACCGGTCAGATCTGCACCGTTTGCGGAGAGCGATTCCAGAAAATATTCTGCAAGGTCATCGGCGGTTAGATCAGAATCGCAGTCGAGGAACCAGTCATCAAAGCCGCCCGCATACCAGTAGGAGTCCGCGTGCATTCCCCAGATGAGGTCTGCCACACAGCTACGGTTCAGCTCTCCGGTAAAGGTCAGCACGCTTGACTGCCAAACCGTGCCGGAGCTTTTATCGCCAAGGATATACTGTGCTGTCTTGGCATTAGGCTTGATCACACAGGCGATAAAATACCAGTAGCCGTTTAGCAAAGAGAATGATGGCGTTACCGATGTATCGAGGATCAGGGAACCGGAGGAGTTATACAGCATAATTCTCGGTTTTCCTCTGATCAGCGACAGATAGAAAATCGGCTGCCCGGAACCGTAGCGGGTATTCAAGATCGGAGTATAGGTGTTGCCGACTGAATATGTCGTAGGCTTCATCCAGCCGCCGACCACGATGGTTTCACCGAGGCTTGAGAAGATGCTGCCGTCGTTTTCTACCTTCAGGTAGGTTTTCTCAGATGAAGGATTATTGATGTTCATCTGAAAATAGCGACCGAAATTGCCCGTTTTCATATCTGCGGTTGTTCCGCTCCAGTTATGAATATATGCCTTGCGATCCTTCCCGGAGGAATCCGCCAGATAATCATCTGCATCCGGTTCGGACTCGTTAAAGCGCCAGAGACCGTCTGGAGCCCATGCCGCCGGGAATTCACCGGTGAAGGCATCTTGGGTATTCAATATATTTTTAAGAGCCATGCAATATCACCTCCAGCGGCTTCGGGCTTGAATGTTCAGTTCCGTAAATGTTGTACTCGTACCGACCACAGCAATCACGATGGTATTATCTCCCGTATTTAAGACCGGGAAATTCAGCTCCGACAAAAGCGGGAGACCGTTTCGGAGGGTTTCTCCATTAGAATCAACTACTTTTGCCGTCATCAGATCGGAGTCAATAATCAATGTTTCTCCGGCGGCAAGCCGTCCAATGATCTGAAGCTCGCTGCCGTTTGTGGTTATGGAGATATACGAGTCCGTCCCGGAAGGAATTACACCCGTTAAGGAGTAGACCGGGTAGGACTCGATATTTCCAAGAGCGCGTGAAGCGGTAAAGATTCCGGCTTCCGCAAAATCAAAGGTCTCGTCTGATATGGCATAGCCATAAGGGTCTGGGCAGAAAAATTCCAGATCGAAGGTGCAGGAATTACGGACTGCCCGGTCAAAGGAAAATCCGGACGTCAGCCTTGCTTCATACACTCGTCCCGGTTCCTTGTCCAGAATGAGCTGGCAGAGGCCGTTGTCCGGATTCAGCCATTCGATAATATCGTCCTTTTTTGAAAGAAACTGCTCGTCTGTACTTCCCGGAGGAATGAAGCAGGAAATCAGTATCTTTCGCTCGGATACCGTTTCTCCGAAATCAAATACGCCGTGCCGTCCGGGCATGGTGATCGTGTTGTTTCTAAGCTCCGGCATCCGGTATTCGTTTGTAATCCTTGTCGCAAGTCCCATAGACTGGGAGGTTGTTCCGTTAAATGAAAATCCCATATTACACCAGTCCTTTCGCCCTGCGTCCGGCAGTCAGCAGTGTGTTGAGCTGCTGAGAAATCTTCCGGATATCGTCGTCGCTTCTGACGCTCATCTCCTCGATATTGATGAGAGGCTGATCGCCTGAAACGCTGAGGGTAGCGCTGCTTACTGCATCCTGAATCATGGATCGCAGCGAGCTCACACCGACAACAGCCTCATCACCAGCCTCGCCGCCGCCAAGAAGGGTGCCGCCGCTCTGTCCGAAGATGGTCGCATCTTTTAAGATCATGCCGCCGGACATCGCCTTCTTATACCAGTCCACAGAAAAGTGCGGTATGGATGGCGGGTTTAGCGAAAAGCTGCCTGTTATAGAGAAATGCGGCAGCTTGATCTTCGGAAGGCTCCAGCTGAAATTGAACACACTTTTTAGCTTGTTTACGATGCCGGATACCGTGCTCCAGATCGTATTGAATACATTGGAGATCGTATTTTTGATCCCGTTTACAATATTGGACACCGTGCTCTTGATCGCATTGAAGCCATTGCTGATGCCGGACTTCATGGTATTCACCACATTCATGACCGCGCTCTTTATGCCGTTCCAAACGGAAGTGACCACGCTCTTTACGGCATTGAAAATCGTAGAGGTCGTAGTCTTTATGGCATTCCAAGCAGTGGTGATGACCGTCTTTATAGCATTCACGACAGTTTCCACAGCTGTTTTTATCGCGTTCCAAACAGTAGTAACCACGGTTTTTATCACGTTCAGGACGGTTTCGATGATCGTCTTGTAGATATTGAAATAGGTGGTCACTACAGTTTTGATTGCATTGAAAATGGTTTCAAAAAAGCTCTTGATGCCATTCCAGATCGTAGAGATAACCGTCTTTATGGCATTCATCACGGTTTCAACCGTGGTTTTTATCGTATTCCAAGCTGTGGTAAGAAAACTGCTGATTGCATTTACCACAGTGGTGAAGGTGTTCTTTATTGCCTCCCATATACTGACGAAGAAGTCCTTGATCGCCGTCCATACAGTAATGGCAATCTCCTTGACCTTTTCCCAGAGGTTGATCCAGAATTCTCTGAAGCCCTCGCAGTTGTTCCATAGGTAGATGAAGGCTGCCACCAGAAGGCCAATGGCCGTAATGATCAGGCCTATCGGATTTGCCGCCATGACAGCATTCAGACCAGCCATCGCCGTCTTTACTCCTGCCATAGCCGTGGTAACAGTAGGAATGATCGTCATTATCGTACCAACAGCGGATATAACCTTGCCTACGATTACAAGTACCGGCCCGATTGCAGCAGCCACAAGCGCAATTTTTACGATCATCTGCTGCATAGGTTCTCCGAGGTTGTTCCACCATTCGGCGAGAGATTTTAGCTTGTCAGAGAGCTCTTTCAGGACAGGAGCGAGAACTGACATCAGAGAGTTGCCGACCTCCGCACCGGTTTCCTTCAGAGAATTCATCGTCATCTGGAACTGGTCAATCGGGTCGAGGGTCTCATTGAAGGTGTTCTCGACACTGCCTTCAAAATCTCCGAGGAAGCCGGAGAAATCCGACAGGTTGAGCTTTCCGGTCTGCACGGCATTGTAGATGGAGGCACCGGCCTTACTTCCGAAGAGGTCATAGGCCGCCTGCAGCTTTTCTGCATCGCTGCCGCTTCCTGCATAGTAGTAGAGAATTCCGCAAGTGCCTGATCCAGTGTTTTACCGTCTGCCGTTGCATTCTTCATGGCGGTCTTTAAGCCCATCATAGCGGCAGAAGTATCAAGGCCGGACATTTCCACCATGCCCATAAAGCCAGCGGCTTGCTGGGCAGTGAGTCCCATTTCCTTCAGCTGCGCGGCATTGGAGGAGAGGGCATTTGCCAGCGTGTCCATATCAATGCCGGTGGCCTGACCGGTAGCGTTTAAGGCGTCCAGAAGATTATCCGCCTCGGAAGCGTCCATGCCGAAGGCGTTCATGACGGAGGATACATTGTCGATAGATGTCGAAACATCGGTATCATTGAGCTGGGCAAACTTGATGAATTTTGCCGAGAGGTCATCCAGCGCCTGCCCGGTCAGGCCGAAACGGGTGTTGACCTCGCCGACAGCAGCACCGGCAGTTTCGAAGTCCGTCGGTATCTCCGTGGCGAGGTCTTTTACGATCTGGCACATATCCTCCAGCTCATCGCCGGTAGCACCAGTTTTCTGCGCAACGATGTCGAGGCCAGCATCCACCTCGTTAAAGGCAGCAATGGAGGCAGCACCGATGGCGACAATGGGAGCCGTTACATGCGTCGATAGGCTCGTGCCAACATCAGATATTTTCCCACCGACCTCCTGCAGTTTAGAGCCGGTCGCCCGGAGTGTTGCCGTGATAGAAGTATCTGTTTCCCGACACTGCTGTTCGAGGTTTTTGAGCTCGTTTTCGGTCTCTATGATCTCACGCTGCCATGCATCATATTGCTGCTGGGTGACGGTACCGTTTTTAAGTCCAGCATCCATCTGGTCTTGCACGGACTTCAGCTGTGTGAGCTTTTCCTTCGTTTCGGAGACTGCCTGTTGTAGGAGCTTCTGTTTCTGTTCGAGCAGCGCGGTATTTGTCGGGTCGAGCTTTAGGAGTTTGTTGACGTCCTTTAGTTGCGACTGAGTTGATTTGATTTCTTTGTTTACGCCGGAGAGTGCTTTGGAAAGGCCGGTCGTATCGCCGCCGATTTCCACGGTTATGCCTTTTATTCTGTCAGCCATGCGATGACCTCCTTCCTGTTAAAATCGATCCATCTGCTCCTGTGTCGCGAGCGCAGGATAGTTGAAATCGTCGTTGCTCATTTCTGCATACATGTCATTGACAGTCCCGATAGTGAGCAGGTCGAGCTCCGAGATGGAAAGCCCGATCTGCACACACCGGAGTAAAAAGAGCGGGGTTGTCATTTCCCGCTCTGTCGGATGATGTTTTTTTTAGATTCCACCTGCTGTTCCACATTCAGTCCCCACAGTTCGATGATCTGGGGCAGGATTTCATAGATGGAGAAGGTGTTGAACTGGTCGAGCCAGTCCTCCGGAGTATCCGGGACATCAGGATTCTGATGCTTTGCCATCAGCCATGCGATGTTCTCAAAAAGCTCCAGACTGAAAGTGTCCAGATTGGAGCTTTCTGCGTCGCTTTCATCGATGCCTTTCTGCAGCTCGTTTAAATCCTTGTAAATGTCCCTGTGGAACTTATTTCTGTAAAGGCGAGGAATGGCGGCTGAGGCGCGGAACTGCACCTCTTTGCCGTCAACCTCGATTGTTTTTGTTACTGCCATATCGCGCCTCCTTATTCACCGCTACTTACTGAAGCACTCGGCTCATATACAGAGCTGTACCAAGCGTCGTAAACAGCACTTGTAGTGTTCGTACCGGTTTTGACCTTCACAATGCCGGAAGGGAGCGGAGAAGCTGTAATGGAGAGCGTCTCTGTCTGCACCTCGGTAGAGTCCTCCTTGGTGCTGCCGGTGACGGAAGGGCGGGTCGCGCTGCAGTAATACATGCAGTGACGGATCTTTCTCTGGTCGCCGGAAAACTCAAAAAGCAGTGCAAAATGCTCCGGCTCTACATCCTTGTTCTCAACGATGACGCCGTTTGCATCCTCAGTCTCATGCATGACATCCGTAAGAAAGCTCTCCGGGATCAGCGCCAGCTCAAAGTCGCCGGAATAGCCGTTGTTGTTTGAAACCATGTAATATACGGAGTCGTCCGCATAGAATGGATCATTATCTCCCTCAGCATCCAGCGAAAGGGATACGGCACCGGGCATTGCTACAGGCGTGCCAAAGGTAACAGTTCCGTCAGCTGCAAGTGTAGCAATGGCGTAGTGGCAGTTTTTAAGGCCGAACTTGACCTTGTTACTCGTGTTAGGCATAGTTTTTTAACCTCCTATAATCTGTGTTTGATATAAGACCTCGTACAGCTTCTCCGACTCGATCCATACCTCAGATTTCTCATAAGGCAGGTCGTGGGCGATTAAGATGTCCTCGATCTGGGTTTCTGTTTCCGGGTCTTTTACGTCCGTGTATAATTCGATGTTCAGCTCATCAATTTTCTGAAACACTGTGTCATCCGCGAACATATTGTCAGAGCCCGGATATAGAAAAACGAGGAAGGGTGGGTCTGGTGACTCGCCTTCGGCAAAATGGTCGTAGGCAAGCGGCAGACCGGCTTCCTCTAACATGGTGATTACATCGTCGTATGTCATGATCCACCTCCCAGCTTCTGCTTGATAGTATTGACGAGCTTTTCGTTTCCGCGCTCCTCGGCTGAGGCGATATGAGGCTGTGCCGGAACACGTCCGCCGCCTCGTTTCACATGTCCATGCTCCAGAAGGTGTGCCAGCTGATAGCGGTTCCTCGAATGCACTACAAGGTCAATGCTCTGTGAATCCTCATGCATATTCTTGACTGACCAGCTTTTCTTGTATTTACCGGTATCAACCGGAGCGCCTGCCTGAATATCCTTACGGACGGAAGCAGCAGTTTCTTTCACAGCGGCCTTCATGTCATCTGTGGCGAGCTTTGAATATTTTTCGAGTTCCTCCATAATGGCGTCGCCCATCTCGTTTATTGATACATTTCTACTCATGCGTTCTTCTCCAGCTTGCAGTTGAATTTCAGGCTGTTATGCTTATAGCCCATCGGATTCACATAGGTGATGTTGTAGGTGCGGCCTTCCGCGATGATCCGGTATTTTGTCGATTCCACATCCGCAAGCTCAGAGCAGTAGCGGCAGGTGAAGTCCAGCGATTCCTCCGGATTGATGACTACACCGGAAGATTCGGAACCGGAGCTCGTGCCGACAGTCGCCCAGCAGGAGAAATAATCCGCCCAGCCGGTTTTGTGGTTTCCGTATTTGTCGACGATGACCGTATTTTTCTGGAAAGTGATGCGCACCCTCATAGCTGCTATATTCATGAAAACGCTCCTTCCCGTATTGCAAAAAGAAGTGAGCGTAGTGTCATGGTAAGAGCATGGTGGTCGGCTTCCTCCCTGTGCTCAAAGAGATAGGCACAGGTATAGAGGATAGCGACCTTCATGGTTTCCCGGATTGCAGACAGCTCCGCTTCGGTATATTCATCAGAAGAAGCAGCATCGGAGTCGATCACTTCCCACTGATCATCCGTAAGTCTTGCAATATCAATACATAAGCGAATTGCGGAGGCCAAGAGGATACCGACCGTGGCATCCTCATCCGACGAATCTACGCGCAGATAGGCCTTCGCATCTTCAGTTGAAATCAAAGCCACGGTCGTTCACCTCCCTGTCTTAAGAACCGGAAGTTGCCTTCATGTCAAGAATCTTGATGCCTTCGGAAAGGATCAGCTTGCCGTCAACACGTTCCGTGCAGGTAAAGCCGACCTGACCGTTGGTAGCGTAAAGCTCGTTGAGGCGCTTGATTGTGCGACCGGCTCTATCAGCAATCCAGTAGCAGGAGAAGTCGCCGAATGCGATGGCTCTTGCACCTGCGGCCATTGTAGGTACCTTCGGAGAGGTGTAGAGCGGATAGCCAAGCAGTCTATCAGGCTCTCCGGCAGTAAGAGCAGGCTGCCATACATAGACGCCGTTCAGATCCTTGAGCTTTCTGATAGCTGCGACAGTGGCATCATTCATGAGGAACTTCGCCTTGCTGCGATACGGTGCCTTGAGAGAGTACACAAGGCTGATCAGCTCATCGGCGGTAATTGCCGTAGCGGAAGCTGCGGTTACGCCGGAAGGAGCACCACCAGCGGCAGAAGGAATGAACAGGCCAGTAGGTCTGTCGATAGCCGTCTGGCCGGTCTGCACAGCACCGTTGATGAAGGCATCTTCTTCAGCTTCACCGAAGGCGCGACCGAATTCCTCAGAGATGTAACCTTCGATATCAAAGAAGCTGTCGGAAAGCAGCTCGTCGGACACCTTGATGAGGTCAGTCAGCTTAAAAGCGTCAATGCTGGTCTGCGCGAAGGTCGGATTGCTCTCGGTGTAGGCACCGTTCTCGGCAGTCCACGTCGCCTGCGTGTGACCATTTGCCACAGGGATCTTGCGCTCGTTCTGCGTGGTGATGACCTTGCAGCCGATAGTACGCATGATATTGTTTTCATTGAGCGCCTGAACAAGGGTGTGCTCGAATTCAATCGGAACAAGGTATCCGCCGTTTGCATCGGTTCCTTCCTCAAGTACATCGCGGATTGCGGGATTGCCGGGATGACGGATGTTGTCCCAGAAGGCCTTTTTATAGGCTGCAGAAGCTCTGCCGGGCTTATCCTCCGGTTCATCCTTTACACCGGGCTTTCCAGTGAGCGGAGTAGAAGTCGGTGCGCTCATCATCTTGTCGATCTGCTCCTGACGCTGCAGGCGCTCGATATCCTTGGTGAGGTCGGTGACTTCCTTTTCCATCTTGTCGTAGGTTGCGGCGTCCTCCGCAGAAACCATGCCGCCGTTCTGAGAGTGGCTATTAAGAAACGCCTTAGCGGCCTCCCATGCCTTCGCTCTCTTGTCCATGAGTTCCATAATCTGAGTCATAGTAAAAATCCTCCTTTAATGTGCGAGAAGCGAAAGGCGCTTCTCAAGATCGGTTACTGGTACCATGTGTTTATTTGCTTCCGGCTTTTTCTTAGGAATCAGTCGGGAAAGCAGTGAATCAGTGACGGCCTTGCGAGAGAAAAGCTTCTCCGCGTCAGCCGTATCCTCCGGGACGGATTTCTCTCCTTCTCTGAACAGAATCTCGTCAGCAAAGCCGAGCTTCACGGCTTCTTTGGCGTTCATCCATGTCTCGGCATCCATGAGCTGTGAAATCTTGTGACGGGAGAGCCCGGACTTGATTTCGTAGGCATTCATAATGGATTCCTTGACTTCGTTTAACATGTCGATGGCTTTCTGCATTTCCTCAGTATCACCGATGGCGATGGTCGCAGGGTTGTGTACCATCATCATGGCCACAGGACTCATGCAGACCTTTGTTCCGGCCATAGCGATAACCGATGCCGCCGAAGCAGCAAGAGCATCAATCTTGACCGTCACATCATGTGGGTAATCCATCAGCATGTTGTAGATCTGTGCAGCAGCAAAAACATCACCGCCCGGAGAGTTGATCCAGAGGGTGATGTTTCCATCTCCTGCATGCAGTTCATCACTAAATAGCTTGGGTGTTACTTCGTCGCCGAACCACGTTTCATCGGAAATTTCCCCGTCGAGGTAGAGCGTTCGGTCGGAGCCAAAGCTGTCCGGCTCCTCGTTTCGCACCCAGTTCCAAAACTTTCTGGTCATAGTGCCTCCTTCTTTCTGAACCGGGTGCGCCCGTCTTCGGGTTCCGGTTCGGTTTGTGTTTCCTTCGTTTCATCAGCTTCCTCCTGCGTCTGTGCTGAGGCCGCAAAAATACCTGCGTCCTTGAGCTTGGTCATATTGCCATTGATCAGGTACAGGTCGCCGCCTTCCTCCTCTGGAATACGGTCGAGGTTTTCAAGTTCCCGGATATCGTTAGCGGACATCCAGCCATTTTGGCGTCCGACCGCATAGCCGTTCATGCGGCTCTGGTAGTCGCCTCTGAGCAGACCGTCCACGTTGAATTTGAAGAAGTAGTCCTTCTTTTCATCCGTAGAGAGCAGGGCTCTCTGCATGGACTGTTCCCAGCGGCATACCCACGGGTCGAGCGTGTATTTCACAAATTCCAGCGACTGTTGCTCGATATTTGAGAAACTCGATTTCTCAAGATCGCCGATCATGTGAGGCGGGATGCGGAAGATACGTGCGATTTCATTGATCTGGAATTTACGTGTCTCTAAAAACTGCGCCTGTTCCGGTGAGATGGAGATAGGCGTATATTTCATGCCTTCCTCCAGCACAGCCACCTTGTTTGCATTAGAGCTGCCGCCGAAAGCAGAGTTCCAGCTTTCTCTTACACGCTCCGGATCTTTTACCACACCGGGATGCTCCAAGATGCCGCCGGGAGTCGCGCCGTTTGCAAAAAACTTAGCGCCGTATTCTTCGCAGGCTATTGCCATGCCGATGGCATTTTTAGCCATTGCAATCGGACTGTAGCCCACAAGGCCGTCAAAGCCAAGGCCGGGAACATGCAGCACGTCGGACGGCTGGAGTCTTACACGGCTGCCATTCATCGTGTGCGCCTCATCCTGTGATGTTTGGTATTCGTAATAAAGCTCACCGTTTTCATCGCGGTTGACCGTCATACGATTTGGCATCAGAGGATAGAGTGCGATCACTTCACCTTTGCCGTTTCGAATGATCTGCGCGTAGGCGTTTCCCCACAGGAGTAGGTGCGTCATCAATGTTTCCCGGAATACAAAGGATGTCATTTCCGGATTTGGCTCATCGTGAAGCAGGAAGTATAGCGGGTGATTTATCGCTTTTTCCTTGCTGCCGCCTTCGCCGTATCGATAGAGGTGAATCGGCAGTCCTGCAATCGCCTCGGACAGAATCCTCACGCAGGAGTAGACCGCCGTCATCTGCATGGCGGAGCGCTCCGTTACAGCCTTGCCGGAGGTCGTGCCGCCGAAGAAGAAGCGGTAGGAACTTCCGGTTGTTGAATTGGTAGGCTTATCTCTTGAACGAAACAGTCCTGAAAATATGCTCATATTGATCACCTGCCTTTCAGATAAATAAAATGCCTCTGTCGTCATAGACAGAAGCACCGTTGTCATTGCCGCAGCGGATCGCACGGTCAAGCGCCATGATGGTGGCGATAGCACCGTCGATCTTCTCTGTAGATTTTTCCTTGTCAGCCTTGATATTTCCGGCTGGGTCAGTACGGATGAAGATGTTATCCATATTCCAGCGGAGCACCGGGTGGCCGCCGTGAGCGAGCTTTTGCTCAAGTGTCAGCTTCATGAGTTCCTTTGTGGGCGGGCTCATATCCTTAAAGCCCTGTCCGAAGGGCACGACAGTAAAGCCCATGTTCTCCAAGTTCTGAACCATCTGGACTGCTCCCCAGCGGTCGAATGCGATCTCGCGGATATTGAAGCGCTCGCCGAGGCGCTCGATGAATTTCTCGATATAGCCATAATGGATGACATTGCCCTCGGTGGTCTGCAGCATGCCTTCCTTCTCCCAAGTGTCATAGGGCACGTGATCGCGTCTCACGCGAAGCTCCAGCGTATCCTCTGGTACCCAGAAGTACGGGAGGATCACATACTTGTCGTCTTCATCCCGTGGCGGGAATACCAGTACAAAGGAAGTAATATCCGTAGTGGAGGACAGGTCAAGACCGCCATAGCAGACACGGCCTTCGAGGTCGTCCTCATTGACCGGAAAGGCGCAGGCGTCCCATTTATCCATTGGCATCCAGCGGACAGCCTGCTTTACCCATTGATTAAGGCGCAGCTGCCTGAAGGAATTCTCTTCACCGGGGTTTTGCTTTGCCGATTCGCAGGCCGCTTCCACCTTGTCAATGCCGACTGTGATACCGAGAGAGGGGTTCGCCTTTTTCCACACCTCCGGATCAGTCCAGTCCTCGTCAGGTTCCGCACCATAAATGACCGGATAGAAGGTTGGATCGACCTTCCTGCCATCGAGGATGTCCTGCGCTTTCTGGTGGACTTCATAGCAGATGGTGTTTGTATCATTTCCGGCTGTGGTAATCAGGAAATACAGCGGCTGCATTCTGGCATCGCCGGAGCCCTTTGTCATTACATCAAAGAGTTTCCGGTTCGGTTGGGTGTGCAGCTCATCGAATACCACACCGTGGATGTTAAAGCCGTGCTTACTGTAGGCCTCAGCGGAGAGCACCTGATAGAAGCTGTTGGTAGGCTCATAGATGATCCGTTTCTGGGAGGCCAGTATTTTGACGCGACGATTAAGCGCCGGGCACATTCTCACCATATCCGCAGCAACATCAAAAACGATGGTGGCCTGCTGTCTATCTGCAGCGCAACCGTAGACTTCAGCGCGTTCCTCACCGTCACCGCAGCAAAGGAGCAGGGCGACCGCAGCGGCCAGCTCTGACTTTCCCATCTTCTTCGGAATTTCGATGTAGGCCGTATTGAACTGACGGTAACCGTTCGGCTTCAGGACACCGAACAGGTCGCGGATGATTCGTTCCTGCCAGTCGATGAGCTCGAAGGGTTTTCCTGCCCATGTGCCTTTGGTGTGGGTGAGCTGCTCGATGAACATCACAGCGAAGTCCGCCATCTGCTTGCTGTAGTGAGAAGTCTCTGCCATGAAGCGGGTCGGCTTATAGTTTTTCAGTTTTCGCATTGGCACGGTGGCCGCCTCCTTTCAGGGCAAAATAAAAGACCGCCATAGCGATCCGGTATCAGTACGAGAGAAAGAGCCTTCTGGCTCAGTCTCCCGGAATATTCATATTCGGGGTTTAATGCTTAGTTGTGGTTCTCCAGCAGGATGCAAAGCGCCATCTCTGCTTCTTTGCAGGTGGGATGAATGTCCCAGCCTCTGTCGTAGTTGCAAACGATCGTGCCGTCAATCTTGATCATGAGCTTGCTGATCCTGCCGCCATTGATGCCGTAAGTTTCGCTTGGCTCATCGTAGTGCTTTACCCAGTAGTGGCACTTGGTATATTTTTCCTTGTCCTTGGCATCCGGGATGCCGATCACTCCTTCGCTCCACATTTTCCTTACGCCTCCTTTACCGTCATCTTGAAGGCCGGGATGAGGGCGTGCTCGTCGCTTCCGAAGTGGGTGTAGCGCTCCTTGACCTTTACAATTCCGTCCAGCGTGCAGCCGAGCTCCTCAAACTTTGCAATGGTCTCGATGAGGCTTGAGAAGGTGGAGCTGATGGTGAATTCCTTTACTCCGAGCTTCCGGCAATCTGCAAGGATCGCTTCGATGTCGTAATCCCAGATGACTTCGGCGAAGTTCGGCAGGTCGTTTCCGGCTTCCTTGCTGTAAAGGTAGGCCTGTCCCAGCGTCCAATGGCATCCGATCTCTTCCCAGCGCATTCCGGGCTTTGCGTTTTCTATGGCTTCGATTGTGTACTTCATGGTGGTTCCTCCTTGTGGTTGTTTTCCCTTTTGGTATGTACATATATCACTCTGAACGCCTGTAATAGCAAGCTATTTATCGAAATATATGTGACAATCCTGCAGGAAGTTTTGAGGCCTAAATTGTGTAGTTTATGCCTCGCCGGTCAGAATGAAATTCACGTATTCTTTCCGGTGATCCTCAAGGTATAAAACCAGCTCGTAGAAGTCTCTCTCGTAGGCCAGACGCTGTACCGTGTTCACATCGAACATATTGGTAAGACCGGTGTCCCGGATGGCAAGAATCTGCTCCTTTACCTTTTCATCCATATCAGCCCACCACCTTCCGCACACGGTCGATGCCGTAGATGACATTCAGGCCGGAGCCGTTGTCCCAGTTCACCATGAGGCTCCCGGTATCGTCGACTCCCGTAACGGTTCCCTTGGTGCCGATAGGCGGAGCCTGCACATCGTCCATCTGGAGAAGCTCCACGCGGGTGCCTGCCGGGTAGCGGGAGCGGAGCGCTTCAAGCTGCTCTTTCGTGATTATTCGCATGCTGCCACCTCCTTTTCCGGTGCGCCGTTCTTCCAGCTGGAGTTGCCGGAGAGGTTCTTAAGGAGAATTTTGCGTTCTGTCTTATATTCGTTTCCGATGAAGCCAAGCCGCAGGAGGAAGCAGCGGAATGCGTACTTCTCGTTGTCGACTTCCTTTTCAGTGGCACTGATGCGCTTCAGATCCATGCTCATCTTGCCAAGGGCTGCAATGAAGTGGCTGTAGGCCTTGACCTCGTCCGGCTCAGGCATCTCAGTAAACCAAGGGAAGCTGACCGCATCCTCCGTGACCTCAATGCCAAGGTCGTCAATGCCGAGTGCCTTTTTGATGAGGCTCTCCTTGGCGGTGAGGAGGTTGGTGAGATTTCCGACCGCCACCTTGTCGAGCGGGAGGCTGACAGTAAGGCCGGTGGCTTCGTCGGCGCTTTCGACCTCTTCGGTATTCTCCGGTGTGAAGCCATCCGCGATCAGGCTGTGGATGATGCGTTCCAGCTTGTCTGCGTCCTCGCAGGTTACGCTGCCTTCCTTGTCGACCGTGACGTCGCCGATCTCGTAAGCGCAGGTCGGCATACGCATGTAGATCGCCTTGTCGCCGGTGAGGTTTTCGATGGCTGCGACCAATGCTTTTCTGTCGTTTCCGGTTACGTTGTAATTTGCTTTCATGAGTGTGTTCCTCCTTTGTAAGATTTCGTTTTCTGCTGTGCCTTTCGGCATGTATATACATCACTCTGAAAGCCTTATTTATCAAGCAATTTTCGACATTTTCTGAGATAGAAAATCGCCGAAGAATCCGGGCAGAAATTGTGTATTATACACCCGCCGTCGGAGAGGTCTCGACTTCCTTTGCCAGAGCGGAATAGAGGAGCTTTTCGCCGTTTCTTATTACATACACATTCTCCTCATCACCGGTATCCTCCACGTAGCGACGAAGGATGACAGAGGCGTACTTCGGATCAAGCTCCATCATGTAGCAGATACGGTTTAACTGCTCACAGGCCATCAGTGTGGAACCGGAGCCGCCGAAGGTATCAATAACTACAGAATTCTCCTGAGAGGAGTTCTGGATGGGATAGCCCAGAAGATCGAGCGGCTTGCTGGTAGGGTGATCCTTATTGCGCTTTGGCTTATCGTAGTTCCAGATGGTGGTCTGCTTGCGGTCGGAATACCACGGGTGCTTGCCGTTTTGCAAAAAGCCGTAGAGCACAGGCTCGTGCTGCCATTGATAATCGGAGCGACCGAGCACGAGGCTGTTCTTTACCCAGATACACACACCGGCGAGGTGGAAGCCTGCGTCAATGAATGCCTTTCGGAACGTGAGCCCTTCGGTATCCGCATGGAAGCAGTAAGCGGCTCCGCCTTTTTCGAGGTGGTCAGCCATGTTCTTAAAAGCTGCCAGCAGGAACTTGTAAAATTCCTCGCCCTTGAGAGAGTCGTTCTGGATCGTAAGGCCGTCCGAGGCTTTGAAAGATACGCCGTAGGGCGGATCGGTCAGGACGAGATTTGCTTTCTTGCCGTCCATGAGCTTTTCCACATCTTCCGGCGAGGTGGCATCGCCACACATAACACGATGCCTGCCGACTGCCCAGATGTCGCCGGGCTCCACGAAGGAAGCCTTCTCAAGGGCAGCGGTGAGGTCAAAGTCATCATCGGCGATGTCCTTTTCATTCCCAGTACCGAGCAGCTTATCCAGTTCACCGGCATCAAAGCCGAGGAGAGATAGGTCAAAGGACTGATCCTGCAGGTCAGATAATTCGACCGACAGCATTTCCTCATCCCAGCCTGCGTTGAGCGCCAGCTGATTGTCCGCAAGGATATACGCACGCTTTTGTGCTTCCGTCAGGTTCTCGGCAAAGACGCAGGGCACGGTTTCATATCCTTCCTCGCGGGCAGCCGTAACGCGACCGTGGCCGACGAGGATGTTATAATCTGCGTCAATGACCGCAGGACTCACAAAGCCGAACTCCCTGAGAGAAGCGCGGAGCTGTGCGATCTGTTCTTTGCCATGTGTCCGGGCATTCCGGGCATAGGGCACCAGCTTATCAATAGGTACCTGTTCCAATTTCTGTGTGTTCATTTACATATTCCTCCTGCTTCGAAGCAGCTGCTCCATCACGCTGTCCTGCGGGCTGCCCTCAAAGGGCTCGGTGCAGTTTTGCTTCACAATGTCGTAGATTTCATACCAGAGCAGGTTGGCCTGCTTCTGAAAGTTCATCAAAAGCTGTGTGAAAGGGCTCGCAATGGCAGCACCGGTAGTCGGGTGTTTTCCGAGCATGCCGTATTTGCTGACAGCTTCGGAGCACTGAATGTACCGGGCAAAGGCCTCAGAATAGCTTTCGAGCAGGCGCTTGTTTACCAGCCTCTCGCAGCCGCGTTCCTTGAGCCACAGCCATGTTTCCTTATAGATTTCATCTGCGCCGAGGGGCTTGCCGTCCTTCTGCAGAGCAGAGAGGTAATCGTCCGGACTCGGCATATCCATGCCTTCCAGTTCTACGCCGTCACCGATGTCGTCAACATCGAAGTCGGTCATGTCTTCTGTGAAGTCCGGCAGCTCCATACGCTTTGCAGGTGCGCCTTTCATAATTTTGTCGGCGAGGGCGTCCGGCTTGGAGCCAGCTTTGACACGCCGCCCGCCGCGATAGGTTCCGTCTTTCGCCATGTCGATCACTTCCATTTCTGTGGTGCAGGGTTTAATACCCTGTTTGAATTGCAATTTTTGCGTAAAAGACCCCGCGCCGTTTTCCGGGGAAAAGGGTCGTAGAGATTTTGACCGCCCTACCGGTCGCCGCGCTCGTGGTGAATCTTCTCGTGACACGAACGGCAAAGACTCATAAGGTTGGACTCGTCATTCGAGCCTCCCTCAGCAAGCGGCACGATGTGGTGGACTTCCTCAACCGCGACGTAGCGTCCTTCCTTTAAGCACTGCTCACAAAGCGGGTGCTTATGAACGTAGCGGTCACGGATTCGTTTCCATGCTCTGCCGTAGCGTTTGCCGGGAGAGTAGCCGCGCTGGAACTTCTCGTAGTGCTGTTCCATGACCTTGGCGTGCTCCTCACAATAAACACCGTCCGTTAGGTGTGGGCAGCCGGGATAGCGGCACGGTCGTTGTGGTTTTCTTGGCATAAGCCGTGCCTCCTTTCAGGGCATAAAGAAAGCCCTGCAGGGTGTTCCCGCAAGGCTTGCGTGCTGCGCGTGCAGCTGTTTCTTTATTCTTTTCGCTGATTATATACTATCATAAAGGGCGGGTGGACATCTTAGGACAAAGCAGGACATTTCGGGCGCATTTCAAATGATAATTGGATCATCCGGAAGCGTCACATGAAGGAGCGCTTTGCCGTGCCAACGGCGAATGGTGCGGGCATCTGCACAGAGTTCCATTCCAATCTGCTCCCATGTATAGTTGTGGATGTACCGGTACTTCAGTACCATGCGCTCGTCGGTATCAGGAACTGCCTCAATGACCTCCCGTATCTGTTTCTTAAGGTCTGATAGCATTTCCAGCTCACCGGCGATTTTCTTTTCCAGTGTCCACAGCTTCTCAAGCGTCCGGACAAATGGTGCTTCGGTATTACGCGATGTCTGCACGCGGTCTTTATCATATTGGATAGCCGACACGCTGCCTGCCATCTCACGCAGGTTTTGTGCTTCCATCGTGTCGGACTTGATTCTCTGATCAAGGCGGTAGGCCTGATGGAGATATTCTTTTACTGTCATAAGGACTTCGCCTCCTCTCGTAGTTTTTGTATGAGATACTCGCCGTCTACACTCGTCAGTGTTTTGTACCAGCCGGAGCGGAAGAACCGTTCACATTCCATTGCATCCGACATGGCGGCTTGATTGCCGGGCTTCTTTTTCAGGCGCTTCAGGGCGTCCCGGTAATCCTTCACTGCCTGCAGCACGATAGCGTTGGCGAGATTTTCATAAGGATCGGTCATCACACCATCTCAAGGTCAGCCTTGACCGCGTCAATCAGTGCAGTCTGCGTCATTTCTTTTTTGGATAGCGCCTTTACGATCTTTTCGTCGATGGTGCCCTTGGTAATAATGTGCTGGATCACCACAGTGCCGGATTCTTGACCTTGCCGCCAGAGACGGGCGTTAGTCTGTTGATATAATTCCAGAGACCATGTAAGGCCGAACCACACAAGGGTGGAGCCTCCGGCCTGAAGGTTCAAACCGTGACCGGCAGAGGCCGGATGGATGACTGCTACAGGAATCTTTCCCGCATTCCAGTCAGCAATATCGCGGCTGGTCTTGATCTCCCGGACATTGAAGCGGTTCTTGATGCGGCTTAGGTCATGTCGGAACCAGTAGGCCACAAGAAGCGGTTTTTCATTGGCGGCCTCGATAATATCCTCCAAAGCGTCCAGCTTCCTATCGTGGAACTCGATGACCTCACCGGTATCGGCATATATGGCACCATTTGCGAGCTGTGAGAGCTTGCCTGTAAGCGATGCGGCATTGGCAGCAGTCACCTCACCATCAGGGAGCTGCAATATGAGCTCCTGTTTCAAATCTTCATAACGGCTGCTCTCAGAGTCAGAAAGCTGCACTTCATATTCTGTTGAAACCAGCTCCGGCATCTTCAGATGGTCGGTAGATTTCATGGAAATCGTGATATCCGAGATCCTCCGATAGATGGCGTCCTCCGCATAGGGCAGTGGCTTGTAGGAGTAGATGATCTCGCCGTTTCTCTTGTCCGGCATGAAGTAATTTGTCCGGTACTGTGTGATAAAGCGTCCGAGGCGCTCGCCCATATCCAGTACTTTAAACTCTGCCCACAGATCCATGAGGCCGTTGGAGGAAGGAGTGCCGGTCAGGCCGATAATCCGGTGAATCCGTGGCCGTACCTTCATCAGCGACTTAAAGCGCTTGGATTTGTGATTTTTGAAGGATGACAGCTCATCGATAATCACCATATCGAAGTCAAAGGGAGAGCCGGACTCGTCAATGAGCCACTGCAGGTTCTCACGGTTGATGATCGTGATATCCGCTTGCTGCATGAGGGCGGCTTTTCGCTCCTTCGGTGTCCCGACTGCGACCGCATAGGTAAGACCTTTTAGGTGCTCCCATTTCTGGATTTCTGCTGGCCATGTATCGCGGGCGACTCTTAAGGGAGCCACCACTAAAACGCGATGCACTTCAAAGCTGTCAAACAACAGGTCATATACTGCCGTCAGGCTGATGATCGTCTTGCCAAGTCCCATATCTAAAAGGACTGCGGCCACAGGGTGCTTTTCAATATAGCGGATGGCATAGTCCTGATAATCATGTGGATTGAAGTTCATCGATTATCCCTCCAATCTGCTCCGGATCGTCAATGACATATACCCGGTAGCCAAGTTCCCGCAGCAGCCTGTGGCGTGAGAGCTGGAGAGGGCGTGGCTTTTTGCCGGGTGCCTTCAGCTCCGCGAAACCGATATGGCCGTCAGGGAGTAATATCAGGCGGTCGGGCATTCCTGCGAAAGAGGGACACACCAGCTTAAGTGCAATGCCGCCGTTCTTTTTCACCGCCATAGTTAACTTGTTTTCTATCTGTTTTTCTATCATTGCAAACCTCCGTCAGGCGTTAATTTCAGGGGATGTGCAAGGTGTATCAATGGTATTTACCAAACTTTTTCTTAGAGCTATTTTTTTAGGCCTAAGAGAGTTTTTATATAAGACCTTGATACACCTTGTCATAGTCCCGGATTACTGCAGAAAATCTTCCTCTGCGCCGTTATCATCATGAATCTTTAAGCCCTTAAAATAGCGCTTCCGATTCAGTGTCAGCCGCTCGAATCCGGCTTTCTCCAGCGCAAAGTAAAAGTCTGCCGTGCTGCGCACATACTCATTGCAGTCCAGTGAGTAGTTGCGGTATGCCTGATAAAGTGCCGAGGAGCTTTCCTTAAAGGACTCATCTACATCGCACTTCTCGTCCAGAAAATGTCCGAACCAGTCGTTCTGGCTGCGATATTCATCGATGGCCTTCGTCACGCAGTCCGGTACCGGAATCTGGTAGTCCAGCGCGATGACCTTTTTGGCTCCTTCGATGATCCATGCCAGAATGCTTTCACCGGCATTTTCATATAGGTACTCACCGTAATTTTTGATGTCGGCCTTGCCATCGATCTTGGCATTGAACGGAATCACGATAAGCCTGCGCCAGATACCGTCATCGGAGGCGGAGACGCGAGGCAGGTGGTTCGTATAGAGCACCAGCGTATGGCAGGGCTTGAAGGAAAACGGATCTTTATACTTTTTCTCCGCAAATACATCATCCGTAGAGCAGAGCTGCTTGACGGTGGAGTCGTTGAGCCTTGCACCTTCCTGCATTTCCGCAGCGATCAGCAGGCGTTTGCCTTTGACCTCAGCCATTTCCGGCTTGATGTTCCTGCGGCAGCCTACGGTAAGAGTATCTGCGGATATATTTCCGCTGTAGAGTCCCAGCACGCGGGAAATGGCATTCCAGAAGGTGGATTTGCCGTTGCGTCCGTCGCCGTATGCGATGATGAGCGCCTCCACAAAAACTTTCCCGATAGCAGCAAGGCCGCAGATCATCTGTACATAGTCGATAAGCTGCTGATCCTTCTGGAAAATCAGATCCAGATTATCCTGCCAGAGCTGCGCTCCTTTACTGCCGGGTGACACGGACGTGATTTTCGTAATAAAGTCATCTGCTGAGTGCTCGCGGGCTCCGGCCATACCTTTACGAAGGTCGTAGGTCGCCTCCGGTGTGCAGAGCAGGAAGCAGTCTGCGTCCAAGTCTCTCGGCGAGATTTCCAGCATCGGGTGCGTCTCTTTGAGGGTAGATGTAATGTTCTTGGAGTCGCGTCTTCGGACGGCAAAGCTCTGGTAGGCCTTGGCAGCAAGGAACTCCTGATAGGCCGCCATCTGCTCGTCGCTCATCAACTGTTCGGCTTTGGCCTTGGATGTGTTATCAAGGATTTCCTGCGCTCCGCAATTTTTGAGCTTCTGCAGAGCCTCCATCATATTTCGATTGGCTTCAGCGAGCTGCCTGCGGGTGAGTTCATGAGCAACGGCCTGTGCGCCGGGCTCTGTTTCCTGCCAGTAGTGATCGCTGTATCGGATAAAATGGGTGGCCGGTGAGTAGCGCAGCTCGTTTGCAAAATACTTCGAGAGCACCTCGGCCTGCCCGACGTCGGAAAAGTCCTCCGGCTTATAGCTATTCTCATCGTTATAAACTTCCGGAGGGACATAACCGTCCTCACGGCTGATCTTGGAATAAAAGCGCTGGGCGCTGTGCCAGATTGTATTAAGCTCGCTGCTATCCAGAGGCGGCACGCAGGTTGCGGCCTTTTCCAGAAAACTTTGGTAGGCTTTTTCCGTGTCGCCGTATTTCTTAATGACGATACCGGCAAAGCGGGACATGGTAGCATTACGGCTTCCTTCCGGGATCACGACATCTTTCTCGTGGCCGCCGGGCAGGTCTGCATCGAACTCGTCGTCATTCAAAAATTCCGTGAGGTTCATGCGACCGGGATAGAGCTCCACATTCGGCTCCTGTGTTCCGAAGAAGAAGCGAGCAGCATCCAGCGCCTTCGTATCGAAATACGGAAATATGGAATTGACCAGCTTCTTCATATCGCTATAGAGGGCAGCATCCGTTACCCGGTCGATGGGAAAGAGCACATGGAACTTTGGCCTTGCCGGTTTGCCGTTTTTCTCGCGCTGATTAAAGCGGCTGTAATGGATGGCGAGGCTTACTCCCGGAAATGCCTCCAGCACGTCTGCCGGTGTGATCCAGTCTTTCGGATCTTCTGAATGGTCATTATCACAGTCCACGGGAAGACAGTCAGCGGAGAGGAAATTGTCGCTGTTGCGGTAGTGGTTTTTGTACTCCGCGCACACATAGTCGTGACCGACTGCGTCTCTCATGCTGTCCGTATTCATGACAACGGTCTTATGCGGATAGGAGCAGTTTCCGGGATTGCCGATAAAATCGGCGCTATACAGGGTAAACATCAGTCGTACACCTCCTCCGATTCTTCTTCCAGCACCTTCGTGATAAATTTCAGGGCGCGGATCATAGTTTCCAGTTCGCAGTCGCCGCCGAGGGTAACTTCAAAACCGTTGCAGCCGAATCTGTCCATAAAAGGCCTGATATGGATATCTGTGCTGGCTTCATCGGAAATGCGGAAATAAGTGCGTCCGCCGTGGCCGGTGTCGCCACCTTTGTAGCCGGTCGTCCCGGCTTCGACCTGCAGGATATTGGCACTTACCACATCACGGGTGTAGGTAGTAATCTCCGTGCCATCGAAAAGCTCTCTGCGATTTTCTTTAATTTCATACATAGCGTTAAACCTCCTGACATTCTTCTGTGAAATAGCGCAAGCGATAGTCCTTCCACTTGGCGCGTTTGATTTCTGCTTCCATACCGGATGAGATGCGGCTGCCGAATACCCAGACTTCAGCGCACTTGCTCATGAGGGCATTTCCGAAGAAAAGACCAAGCTCACGTTCATCCGGATTGTCGTCGTCAAGGAACTGCGGAAATAGCAGATGCGGTGCGATAGGGATATATCCCTTGTCCACGGCATACCGACTGTAGCGTCTGGCGTTGGCTACGTTTGTCTCCACATCTCCGGAAAACGGAGAGCAGATGTAGACGATAGGCCGGAAAGCACGAAGGGACTGCTTTTCATTTGCTGCAATCCGGGAGAGTGCTTCACCTGCGGTTGGGTCAGGATAGCCTTCGCTGTTGCGATAATCGTTGCTCACTCAAAAGTCCTCCTTTCCGGGCAGACTTAAAGGCGTCCACCTCCAATTTCCACTGGAGATGAACGCCTGATTTGAGCGGACGATTTTTAATCTTTTTTGTAGAAGGGCGTGGTGTAACCGTCTGCGCGGAGCTTCAGGCCTTTTGCCCACGGCGGAGTCCTGCCCATCTGTTCACAGAGAACGTCAAGAGACATGCGAGGGTCTGCTTCGATGACCAGCTCGTCGTGAATATGCATGACGATGGAGCAGCAGCGCAGCGTCTTCATGGCATAGCAGAGAATGTCGCGGGAGGTTGCCTGCACGATATTTTCCACGAATTTCGGCCCGTATGAATCGAGCCGTTCCCATTTTTTCGTGCTGCCGATGCCCTCATAGGTAATACACTCGCCTCCGAATTTATTCGTACCGACCTTTGGCTTCACATAGGCGAGGTTCCGTCCGGAGGGCAGCGTAATAAAGAGCATCCCGGAGCGGCAGGAGAAAGTAAGCCCGTAGCTGCTGGTTGTGTGTTTATACTTCACAGCCTCCATGACAGCGCGGTCGACATCCCACCAGAATTTTACGATGTTAGGATTTGTCTGCCGCCATGCATCCACCAGCGGAGGAAGCTCATCTTCGGAGAGTCCCATCTCTATAGCGCCCATTGCCTTTAAGGCACCGACCGAGCCGCCATAGCCGAGCGCGAGTTCCGCAATTTTGCCCTTTTGGCGCAGATGGCCGTTAATGCCATGTTTCTCAACCGGAACATGGAACATCTGACTGGCACTGGCGCAGTAGATGTCACCTCCGGTTTCAAAGACCTTTTGACGCCACGTCTCACCGGCATACCACGCGATGACTCTTGCTTCGATGGCGCTGAAGTCGGAAACATAAAATTGCGTACCGTCCTTCGGAATGAATGCTGTTCGGATCAGCTGAGAGAGGGTGTCCGGGACGTCTTCATATAAGAGCTTCACAGCATCGAAGTCGCCGGATTTGACAAGGGCACGAGCATCGGCCAGATCCGGGAGATGATTTTGCGGGAGGTTTTGTAATTGTATAAGCCTGCCTGCCCAGCGTCCGGTACGATTAGCGCCGTAAAATGCAAACATGCCGCGAGCCCTGCCGTCATCACAGACCGCACGCTCCATCGTCTGATATTTCTTGACGGAGGATTTGGCAAGCTGCTGTCGGAGTTCCAGAACGGTCTGAAGTTCGGGCGGAGCGGTTTTGATAAGCTCTGCCACGACTTTCTTTCCAAGGCTGTCGGTTTCGAGTCCGTTGTCAGAGAGCCACTGTTTCATTTGCTGGACGGAGTTTGGATTATCAAGTGCTGTCATATCTTTCATGGCAGCAGTCAGTTCTGACCGGGAGCGTGAGTCCATTTCGATGGCTTTCTTTACCAGATCCATATCGAGCCGGACACCACGGTCATTGATTTCCTGATCGATGTGGTATTCATCCCAGACTTCCTCCGGTACAGGGAACTTGGCAAGACGATCCTTAATGCCGATCTCGGTTTCTACATCGCGGATGTTATATTTTTTGAAGGCCTCCCACTTGTCCGGCGCATGGAAAGGGTGGTTCCTTGTGCGACCGCCGTTTGTTTTCGTCGGAGCACAGGGCACGGAGAAGTATTTGATCAGGTCTTTTCCCTCCGTGAGTTTCTGTTTTTCAAGACCAAGGACGGCACCGACGCCTTCCAGAGAGAGCGGCAGTCCCATTGTTGCCGCCCAGACCATAGAGCAGCGCCAGCTTTCCGGATTCAAGAAGCGTGCGCATTCGGTCGAGAGAGGGTGGTTATCATGGAAGGGATCAAGGCTTACTCCAAGATCACGGAGATATCGTGATAAGCACACCCGTTCAAAATTTGCGTTGAAAGCCCATTTGATGACAGTATCATCAGTCAGAGCATCTATAATTTCCTGCGGCAGACGTTCTCCCTGTGCAAGGTCGATGACCGTCACCTCGGAGCCATCGGAGCTGTAGCCGAACAGCAGTATCTCAAAATCCGGTGACTCGGCATATTTATATACGCCACATTTGGATAGGTTCACGTCGCTGTAGGTTTCGATATCAATACTAAGTGTTTGCATAGATTTTCACCTCAATTCAAACAAGCGGCTTAAGATCACTCCTAAGCCGCCTGCCGGTACTGGATTATTTCAGGGATTCCATACGCTTGATATGGTATTCGTCGTCCTGCGCGGCCTTTTTCTCCTCGCGTTTCTCACGCTTGAAGTCGTTAATCACCGTCTGGATGGCGACCACTGCCCAAGACAGGACTACGATGCAGAAGCATCCGATCAGGATGTTGCAGAGAAGGGATGAAATCATAACTGTGCTTTCCATTGTTTTGCGCTCCTTTCCTTAGTTGAGAAAATCTTCATCGTCGTCAGTAGCAAAGTCGGACTCAGCGCTTGCCTTGCCACCAAGAGGCTCACCGTCGCGGATCTTCTGCAAATTGTTAAGCCCGCAGGCGATTCCCTTGTTGCCGGAAGAGTTGAAAGCATAAAACGTGATGCTGGCTCTACCGTACACGCCGCTGTACACTTCGGAACGGGTAAGAATCGGATTCAGGTCTGCGTCCACGATGCCGGGAGCAGAGGTTGCATTGGCATTAACGAAGTAGGCATTCTTGTAGGCCTCGTCGTCCGGACGCTCTGCATCGCCGTCACGCAGAGGAGTCTTCAAAACAGAGAGCGCCGGTACGGACTTGCCATTGCCCTTGAGCTTGGCCTCGCCCTCTTTGTAGGCAGCCTCGATAGCAGCCTGAATCTTGGCGATGGTCTTGGTGTCGGACTTCGGGATGATGAGACTCACGCTGTACTTGGGAGTGCCGCCGTTGATGGATTTCGGCTCCCAGACGTTCGCGTAGCTCCAGCGGGTGTCAACACCGGTGATAACCTTCATGGGATTGCTGATTTTTACATTCTTACTCATTGTCGTTTTCCTCCATAAAATCATTTTTTGCTGTATTCATGGCCGGGCGCTTGTCGCTATCCGGCACAAGTGTGGGTTTGCCCTGCGGCTTTTCAATGTAAGCCGTTAGGAGTTCATCAAAGCGGGACTTGCCGAGGAGCTTCTGCATGGCGGTGATGCCGAGCAGCTTTTTCTCATACGGGTCAAAGCCTGCTTTCTCGACCGCATCAATGACGGCGGCCTCGTTGCTGTATCTGCGGTTGCTGCGTCCTTCGACGAGCTTAAAGCCAGTCCATTCCTTACCGGAGAGAGCCTGCTGCAGAGCGTATTCCTTGATATCGGAAGCCCAGCTAACCAGTTCATCTACCTTGCCGAGAATGACCTCGATCTCGGTATCTGTAAGCAGTGGCGGGAGCTTGAAATCATGCTGCGCGAGCTTCAGATTTGCCTCGGCTCTGGCGCGGCACTCGTTCTTAGCCTTACAGAAGCCGCACCATTCACCGCACAGGAAGTTCCCGTCACCGGCAAAAGCCAGATCTGCGGTAGGCTTTAGGACTTCATCCGCCCAGCGATACAGGTCGTTCTTGCTGATTTCGTAGGTGCTGACGTTCTGTCGTCTCGGTTGGTAAATGGTCATGGAAACCTGTTCGATGTCGTAAATGTCATCGAAAAGCTCCAAAGCGCCGAGGGCATAACACTGCATCTGCGGATTCTCCTCTGCGGAGACTAAGACGCCTAAGCCGTGCTTGTAGTCGATCACCCGGAGCGTACCGTCTGCAATGATGACGCAATCGGCGGTTCCGAAGCCCTGTTCTACCCAGCGGGAGAAGTCTACACGCTGTTCGATAAGTACTACTGGGTCAGCACAGGTCTCCTTGGCGGCTTCGATCTGCTCCAGCACATATTCTGCATAGCCGCTGGTGCAGTCCTCCATTTCCTCGGAATACCACTTGAGGCTGTCGGTCGGGTCTTCTGAAGGAAGTCCCAGCGCGGTTTTCAATTTGTGCTCGCCAAGTGCGTGAGCGTCGGTGCCTTCTGCAGCGTAGTCTGATCCTTTGTCATCATAGGTTTCGCAGAGCCTTGCCGACGGTGGGCAGTGCAGCCACCTGTCGGAGCTGGACGCGGACAGGATCGCGTGTGCTTTAGCTGCCATTGCCGATCACCTCCGCGTCCTTCATCAGGGCTTCGTAGTTTGCCGGATCGATCTCCGAGAGCTTTGCAGCACCGTACTTTTTAAGCAGGGCGCGTACTACTGCGGTATGACCGGCACGGGACTTTTCGGCAAGGACGGCTCTTACGTCCTCCAGCTTGAGTTCAGACTTCGGTTCTTTCTTTGTGGGAGCTTCCGTGGCCTGCGCTTCGTTGCCGTCACCGGAAAACTGCTGGTAGAGCCAGTCGGCTGCGGCATTAATAGAAGCAGCAGCGGTGCGGAGCTCTTCGATGATCTGTGCCATTTCTGCCATTTTTGACATTTTCTTTTCCTCCTTCCTCGGATTGGCTTGCGACAAGGAGTGAGAGGTTCCTTGCCAGTCTGGCGGATACGTGACTGATGGAATTCAGGAGCTTGATCTCCTCGTTCACGTTGCCGCCGGTGTCTGCGTAACTGCGAATCATCTGTTGTTCACCTCGCTTTCTGAAGGCTGTGTTCTCTTGCCTTCACCTTCCACTGGAGATGAACTGCAGATTTGAGCGGAGGATTTTATAAAAAATTTCCGACCACCATCCGAAAGAGGGACGGTGGCCGGAAAGAGTGTGGTTCGTGGTTTTGGTATTACTTATCGCCGGTAATCCTGCGCAGGTCGGTGCGATACTTCTTCATCTGATCCGCGAAGGTCTTCTGCGGGCGACCGAGTTCTCTTGCAATAGCACGGTCGGAGATGCCCTCCGGGTGATTCTTCCAAAGCTGGATGATGGTATCGGCCTCTGGATCAAGCTCACGCAGTCTGGCAAAGAGCTGCTCCAGCAGCATGCGGTCGGCGATGACTTCCTCCATCGGCTTACTGCGGTCGGGGATATAATCACCGAGGGTGCCGTTGCCATCAGGGAGTGGCTGATCCAGAGAAGTAATGTCGCCTGCCGCATGGTATTCGCAACCGATACAGTCGCCGTCGCATTTCCAAATAAAGCGGTAAGGACACATGCACCTGCCGTGATCCTGCTCTTTGTGGCGAATACGGTCGGCTTCCTTATAGAAGGAGTCGTGCTGTTCCTTGGTGACTGGTACCTTCTCGCCGGTGCTGCGAACGTAGATAAAATAAGTCTTTTCTTTTGTCATAAGATTTCCTCCTGTGATTTGCATTTGTTGAGCAATCACAGAGGGAAATTCATGGCATGTTCATCAGGAATTCATCGCAACATATTGATTTCTGCGTGTATTTCTGATATAATAGGAATTGGTAGGAATAACTCGGAAACACCACGAACCATAGTACCCGTCTATCCAGCCACTTCCCAGACGTCATATCGCCCTTGTGACTACTCACAAGAGCTATCCAATCGTTCGGTAGGTCAGCTGCCATAGTTCGTAAGGTTCTTAGGGTTCGACTTTGAAAATTGGAGAGAAAATCAATGACAAAAGGTGACAATCCACGGCTTTGTGGCGGCACCTTCTTCGTGCTTGTATTGCAGGCGCTGAAGCAGCGCGTCAAAGCAAGACAGCACTATAAAGGAGAGAGGGACGGCCTCTCAGATCCGGAGGTTTTAATCGGACTGATTAAAGTAATCAATCCCGACTATCAGGAGCCGAAGGAAGGTGCGCTGAAAGGAAAAACAAACGACTTTAAATCTTGCAAAACCTCGACCGGTCAGTATCTGCCCTTTGGCAATACTCCGGAGATTGAGGCTTTTGACGAGCGTGTCCGGAATGAGTATCAGGACGCACTCGGTGCGATGACAGAGTTCGTTGCCCTGTTCCTTGAAACAGGCACAAAGGTAAAGAAAGATGAAAGACTCGTGAAGGCGCTGATCGACCTAATTGAGCAAGATGACAGCATCAAGCAGGATGAGGAGTTTCATATAGAAGAGAACGGTCAGAAAATAAAAAAGACCGCACTTGGCGGTCTCGATGATGTCTGCCTCCCGGCATTCCTGCTGGGCGTATGGCACTATGTGGTTGTTTATAGGAAAGACAACAGCGTAGGCAGAGATACCTACGACAGGTGGTGTCCAGAGAACGGCGGAGCTCCGAGAACATATTCTGGCGATATGGGCAAGCGCATCACAAAAACGATAAATGTTCGTATGCCTGAAACAAGCATGGCCGAGGACGATGAGATATTCGATTTTGGAGAAGAAGATGCGGATCAGCCCTCAGATAATACAGAGACAGATTACGATTTTGATTTCGGAGATGAGGACGCTAAAACCGGCACGCCTCCTCCCCGGCAGCAGATCATAAACAATCCGTTGTTTATTTCACAGACGGGAGACAACAGTAATGTCATCCCGAATTATGGAACGATGAATCTGACGCTGGGCAAGCATGGAGGTGGCTCCAATGAGTGATGAAATAAGAGTAATATCTGCGGCTAATCTCCCGGCGAATGGGAAACCGCAATATTCTCAGAGCGGAAACGACGCAGTAATGATTCCGAACTACGGCACCATCAATATGCAAATTACGCAGCAGACTGCGTCGATGCCGTATTTTGGTGGAAACATCTATCTTCCTCCGAAAGTGGATCGGGAGTATTACAACATTTTTGTACTTGCCGGAGAGGAATTTGACAGGCCATATATCAAGGTTCCGCGTGACCGGGCGCTAAATCAATGTATGACGCAGGAAACAATGGATAAGTTTGCGCCGATGACTGAAGAAAACCGCGAACAGATAAAAACCATGCCCTCGCTCTTTATGGCAGAAAATAATCAGTACGGGAAAGCTGATGAAAACCAGAATGTGATCTACGGGTTTGTGCCCGATATAAAGGTTTACGACAATTATGTAAAAGTTTATTACTGCGGCTATAGACTCGATGTCCCGCAGTGGAGACTGAACGAATTGTTAGAGGAGCTTCAACTTGTAGGTAATGATAAATTCAACGAACTGAACCGGACTCACTGGTCAATCAAGCGCTGCGATCTGATTCAGGAGCTGCTTGAAGGCGGAGTCCAAATTCCCGTATTCACCATTGGTGATTCGCATTGATGGAGGAAAGCACATGAGTAACGAAAACGAAATTATTACAAATGAAGCAATGCCTGAAAAATGGGTAAATCTTGAGGATATAGCTGAACACTTGAGCGTAAGTACAGATACCGTCAGGAACTGGATAAAAGACGGAAAACTGCCATTCTATCGCGCGGGCAAACGCTATAAATTCAAAATTTCCGAAGTCGATGAATGGCTACGTGATGGGAAGATCACGGATTAAATGTTGCACGCAGAAATGTGGCAGAAGGGAGAATGCCTATGCAGGACAAGATGAAGTCCCTCATAACAAATATAAAATTAGATGCTGCCACTTTTCATGGTGAGACAGTAGAACCTACATACATCAATTTCTTTTTCGGGAAAAATGGGGCTGGTAAAAGCACGGTAGCATATGCGTTTGACCACCCGGAGTGCCTTAAATGGCAGACCGGTGTAAATCCTGCCGACTACACGATCCTCATTTACAATCAGGAGTTTATAGATCGCAATCTGGCAAACTACGGTGATCTCAAGGGCGTATTCACGCTCAGCGAGGAAAACGCTGAGACAAGGAAGCAGATTGATGATAAGACGGAGGAAAGAAAAGGCGTTATAGCTGATGGCAAGCAGGCTGCTGAAGACCGCGACAAAAAGAGTGGTGAGCTGAAACCACTGCGCGACGCATTCGAAACTACCTGCTGGGATGATACGGAGGATATAAGAAAGTGCTTTGACCAGACGCAGAATGGCAAGAAAAAGAAGCTCCAATTTACAGATGAAGTGTTGTCCGGGAAGCACTCGCCGATTGAACACAAAAAAGAGGATATTCAGAAGCTATACGATATTGCCTATGATCCAAAGGCTCGGAAATATCCACTATTTAAGTCCACTGGTGATTTGGAAGGCGAATATGATCTGTCCGGTGAATGTCATCTCGGTGAAAAAGTAACCAGCCGGAGCGAGACACAGTTTGCACAGTTCATGAAGGCACTGAATGCGACCGAATGGGTGAAACAAGGCCATGCTGATTATGTGGTTGGCCATGATGACGACAAGTGTCCGTTCTGTCAGAGAAAGTTGCCGGACACCTTTGAAAAGGATATCGCAGAGGCCTTTGACGAGGGATACCAGAAGGCTCTTGATGCTTTGGAATCTTTCGAAGCGGAATACGCAAGAAAGATGGCAGACCTGCTTGAGCTGCTGAAAAATAATCTGAGCGATGTATTCCCAAAGGTTCAGACCGCAGAATACGAAAAGCTCGTGGCGCAGCTTGAAACTGTCATTACAGAGAATGAGCAGCTGATAGCAAAGAAACGGACTACACCGGGTGAGGCCGTGACGCTCAAAGATACAGATACCATTCTCTCTGATATTGATACAGCCATAGCGGGTATCAATGAACTGATTCAGGAGAATAACGACATCGTAGCTACCAAGCCGGATAAGCAGCTCGAATGCTTCAATATGGTATGGGAGGAAATCGCATTTATCCTGAAGGATAAAGTGGTGGCCTATACAAAGAGCAAGGGCGATATCGAGGCTGAAGCTAAGAGACTGGACGGAGATGTCAAAAAGCTGCAGGAGAAATATAAAGCCCTGTCGGCTGAAATTAATAAACTCAATGCCAGCGTGATCAACACGGCGACTACGGTGGAAAGTATCAATGCCCACCTAAAGGATTCTGGATTTGAAGGATTCCGGCTCCGCGAAAAGGAAGGCGTCAAAGGTACTTACGAGGTTATCCGGGAGGATGGCAAGGTTGCGGAAAAGCTCAGCGAGGGTGAGCGTAACTTCATTGCTTTCCTGTACTTTTACCACTTGGTGCGCGGCAGCCAGACCGAGACGGACTCCGGCAAGGATAAGATTGTGGTCATAGATGATCCTGTTTCTAGTATGGACTCCAGTGCGCTCTTTATCGTCAGTGCGCTGGTGCGTGAAATGTTGGGTGTATGCAGCAATAACGTCCGACTGGAAGACCACGAATATAAAGGAAAGTATATTCAGCAGATTTTCATCCTGACGCACAATGCCTTCTTTCACAGGGAGATCACATACAATCAGGTTAGCCATTATCGGTATGTTTCGTTCTTTAAGGTAAGCAAGAAGAATAACATCTCGACTGTAGAGAAATCCGTCATTGAGGCCACAAAGGTCTCCGAGAAGGATAGGAACTTCAATCCGGTTCAGAATTCCTATGCGGCTCTCTGGCGGGAATATGAAAAGCTGGATGCACCGATTCCACTCATGAACGTGATCCGGAGAATCCTTGAATACTACTTCCTGCAGCTATGTGGCTTTGATAGTAGTTTTCTTAGCAGCACAGTGCTCAGTGCGATAAAGAAACAGATCATGGACGAGGCCGCCGGTGGCGTTCCGGATTACACGAAATACCATCTCGCGCAGGCCATGCTCTCGTATATAAACAGGTCGGATGCTTTTAACGACGGACTCCACTTCGTAGATGAGAGCATTGATTGTGACCAATACAGAAGCGTGTTCTATTCTATCTTTGAGGTGATGAATCAAGGACAGCACTTCAAGCACATGATGGAGGAGGCAGAATAGAACATGAAAATAATGAAAATCATAGAGGAGGCTAAAGATGGGTAAAGTTATCAATCGCGTCTCCTTCGCAAGTGCCCAGCGCAGTGGCCTCCTGAAGCCAATCATCTATTGTGGCGATTTTGCTGACACAGGACAAGATGCAGAATCAATCAATATAGAGCTGGCAAAAGAACTGGAGGCGCTAAGGCCAAAGCGAAGAACGATGCAACTGGAAGCGTGTTTTAATCGCGTGTTGGATGGCTTGCCGGATAATGTTGTGATAAAGGATTTTGATGTCATATTTAATCCGGCTTACAAAGTGGACGTTTTGAAGATGCTTGTAGCAGCGTGTAAGAGGAAGCCGTTTAGCGTGATCTGGCCGGGAAAGTATGAGGATGGGAAACTGTTCTATGCGGAAGTAGGATACTCAGATTACAAGGTGTTCGATATAAACAATTATGACGTGACCTGCGTCATTTAGGAGGAAAGCCACATGAAATATTCTCAATTGATCAGCTTTAATCCGATAGAGGACGTCATCCAGCTTGTGACGGCTGAAAACAAAGACAAAGCTCGTGAATACGTTAAGACCTATGTCATGTCTGATTCCATGGCAGACGCACTGCAGGCTCCAATGATCGACCAACTGCAGATGGATGAGGTTATAGATAATAAAGGTGTTCTTGTTGTTGGTAACTATGGTACCGGTAAATCTCACCTTATGTCCGTGATCTCTGCGGTTGCCACGGATGCAGATAATGTGCAGTACCTGCAGAATGAAAAGTTCAAACAGCAGGTACAGCCGATTGCCGGGAAGTTCGAGGTGCTTCGCATCGAGATCGGTGGCGTCGTTATGCCGCTCTACGATGTCATCATGGGCTATGTTCAGGATGATTTTGACCGGAGAGGCATAAAATTTGAAGCACCTGATTACAGCAGTGTAAAGAGCATCAAGACCGTGATTCAGAATATGATGATGGCCTTTTCGGAAAAGTATCCGGATAAAGGTTATCTGATTGTGGTGGATGAATTCCTTTCCTATCTATCCTCTCGTAATGAGCGCGAGATTGTTCTCGACCTTGAGTTTTTCCGCGCACTCGGAGAGATGTGTTCAAAGTCTAAGCTTCGCGTGATTTTTGGTATGCAGGAGAAGATCTTCGACAATCCTCGGTTCAGCTTTGTCGCAGATACACTGAAGCATGTCAGCGACCGCTTCACACAGCTTATCATTACAAAGGAAGCAACATCCTACGTTGTGTCAGAGAGAATATTAAAGAAATCTCCTGAGCAGAAAGCTTTGATCCGTAAACATCTGGAAAAATTCTGTGGCCTTTATACGGGGATGTCTTCTCGCTTAGAGGAGTTCGTGGATTTGTTCCCGATTCATCCTTCGTACATTGACGTGTTCAATAAGATTTATCTGATCGAGAACAGACACATCCTGAAAAATATCTCTGTGACCATCAAGGAAATTTTCAACACCGAAGTGCCGGAAAATGCACCGGGTATCATCTCCTTTGATGATTATTGGCCTGCAATCAAGTCAAATGGTCTCTTGAAGAGTGACGTGACCATAAGTCGTGTTGTAAATGCCAGCCAGCAGCTGGAGGACATTATCAATCGTGCATTCCCGAAGCCCGTGTATAAGCCTCTGGCTATCAAGATAATCTATGCGTTGAGCGTTCACCGTCTGACGACCAATGGTCTGGATGTGCAGTTCGGTCTCACAGCAGAAAATCTGAAGGACGACCTTTGCCTTTATCTTCCGATGCCGGAGGAGGATGCTGATTTTCTGCTCTCGCTGATAAAGACGACACTGAAGGACATCATGACGACAGTCTCCGGACAGTTCATTATTTATAACGATGCTAATAACCAGTATTACATCGATGTAGATAAGATCGTTGATTACGATGAGAAGATTAAGCAGAAGGCTTCCATCATGGCAGATGGTGAGTTGAATCGCTACTTCTACGACGTTGTGTATCGTTGCCTCGAGTGGGATGCAAAGCAGTATGTCACGAATTTCAATATATACGAATATGATCTGAATTGGGATTCTCACAACATCTTCCGAGAGGGATATCTGTTTATGGGGCTTCCGGGAGAGAGAAGCACAGCACAGCCGGAGCGCGATTTCTATATCCACATCATGCCTCCGTATGACGCTGCTGGTACTTCGGTTCAGAATCTGCAGGATGAAGTTTATTTGTATTTCAAGTCTACGGACGAATTCCGGGAGGCTATGGGACTTTATGCTGCAGCTAACAGCCTCGCTCAGATCAGCGAGGGCAAAGACAAGGATGCATACCTGAATAAGGCGAATATGCTCCGTAAGCGCTTGATCAAATATCTAAGCGAGAATAAGAACACCTGCTTTGATGTGCTGTACAAGAAGCAAAAGCGTCAGATGATCGAGGTGCTGAAAGGAAGATATAAGACTGACCTCACATTTAAGGACACGATTGATCTGGCCGCATCCCTGACCTTTGATGAATATTTCAATACCAAGTATCCGGACTTCCCTGTAATGAAGACGAAGATTACACGCCGGAACATGGCAGACTGCGCACGCGCCGCTTTTGACCACTTTGCAGGCAGAAAGACACAGCAGTCCACAGCTATGTTGCAGAGCTTTGGCATTCTGGATGGTGAGAAGATCCGTCCGGAAGGCTCGAAGTACGCCTCCTATTACATTGACCTTGTAAAGAAGCTGCCGCCACAGGGTGTGTTGAATTATTCTGATATGTTTGAGCAGCGGTTTATGGAGATGTATATAGATAAGCGGTTCCAGATCGAATTTGTCTTCACTCCGATTATTTTCTTGTCGCTGGTTTATGGTGGCTACGCAGTCATTACGCTGAAGGACGGCAAAACCATCACAGCCTCTAACCTCGATCAGATTCCAAAGATCGGTGTGATGGATCTGTATGAGTTCAAGTACTTGTCCAGACCGGCGCAGATTTCTATGGCTGAGCTGAAGCGTCTGTTCGATGTGATTGGCCTGAATCCGGCGCTGCTGGATAATCCGAACGACCGCGAGACCGGAGTAGCACAGCTTCTTGCGAAGGCGCAGGAACTGAGTAATTCTTCTGTCATGGCGGCGAACAAGCTGAATAATGGCTTTGACCTTTGGGGAGAACCTCTGGTCAGCACTACTGACATGAATCGTCTGCGTGATGCTTGCAATGCAGTTCGTAATGAATTCAGCAACTACTCAGCTAAGTTCAATACTCCGGCAAAGCTGAATAATTTCAGCCTGTCGATGGACGATGTGGACAAGCTGCAGGAACAGATTAAACTGGCGATGCTGATTCCGCAGTATATGGATTTTAAGTCTGGTTGCGGAGATGTAGTCTCCTACATCCAGAACATCGAATACATAGATCTGGGAGAAGCATTTAAGTCAGAAGTGGAGCAGGCAAAGAGTGCATTCCGTTCTATCCGCGACAGCATTATGGATGGCGAGTCCGGCGAGACTGCGGCACAGAAGGTTGATGCGGCTCTTGGAAAGGTCAAAGCGAAGTACATCGATATTTACTTTGACGCACATAAGAAAAAGAGACTCGATATCACAGATGCGCAGCGCAGAGGAAAGATTCAGGAGGGCAAGGCGCTGGCCAATCTCCGCAAGCTCCGCTCCATAGAGATTCTTTCTGCGGCGAAGCTCACGGATATCGAAACCGATATGTCCGGTCTTGTTGTCTGCTATGAGCTGACGCCGGAGGAATTGAAAACGACACATATCTGCCCGCACTGCAGATTCCATCTGGACGACAAGGCCAAGAACGTATTCGGGCAGCTGGATAATATTGAAATCAGAATTGACAGCCTGTTGGAGGAATGGACTCAGACGCTGTTGAACACGATCTCTGATCCGATTGTTTCCAGCCAGAAGACATTCCTTCCGGAGGATCAGCAGAAAGCCATCGACACCTTCATCGAATCCGGATCGCTTCCGAAGCGCGTAGACGACTTCTTTGTGAAAGCTATCAATGCGTTGCTAAAGGGCTTTGAACCGGTGGTGATTGATACCGATGAGCTGGTGGCCAAGTTGGAGCAGTTGCCGCCGATGGATGAGGCGACTTTTAAGGCCAAGATTGGCGAACTGGTCGGTGCCTATACCAAAGGCAAGGATGCCAGCAAGCTCCGCATTGTCGTAAAGAGAAAAGAAAGTGAGGCGTAATCTATGGAACATAGAAAACTGACAAAAGCGGATATAGATAAGGTACGCGAAATCGAAGGCTTCCCGGTCGGAAGCGATGAGGACATCATTGCTCTTTCAGATGCGCCTTATTACACAGCGTGCCCAAATCCGTTTATTGAGGAGTTTATTCATGAGAACGGGACTCCCTATGACGAGGCGACAGATGATTACCATCGGGAACCTTTTGCTGCAGATGTGAGCGAGGGTAAGGGCGATGCAATTTATAATGCACACACTTATCATACAAAGGTTCCTTACAAGGCGATAATGCGATATATATTGCATTACACCAATCCCGGCGATGTTGTCTATGATGGGTTTTGCGGGACTGGTATGGCGGGTGTTGCTGCACAGATGTGTGGGAGCGATGATCGCACGCTTGAGTTTGAAATGACAGGTGAATTTTCCAGCCAAAGATGGGGAGTTCGCAAAGCAATATTGAATGATCTTTCGCCGGTAGCAACCTTTATAGCGAAAAACTATACTACTCCTATTTCAGTCGCAGACTTTGAAAGTGAAGCATCACGTATTTTGGATGAATGCTTCAAAGAATGCAGATGGATGTGGCTTACTCATCATCTTGATGGCACAGAAAAAAAAGAAGCTATTATTAATTTTGTTGCGTGGTCAGATGTGATGATATGTCCTCATTGTAGTGGAGAAATTATCTTTGGGAAAACTGCTGCAACAAAAGATGGCAAAATAAAGGATAAATTTATTTGTCCGCATTGCCAGATGGAGCTAAAGAAGGGAGATTACGAGAAACAGAGAAAAATATGCTATGATTCGAGATCACAAACTACATACTCTGTCGCTAAGCAGGTTCCTTTGGTGATTAACTACACCTATGCAGGAAAGCGGTTTGAAAAAGAACCAGATGCAGATGATCTCGAATTGTTAGAGAAAATCGAGAATACTGTAATTCCATATTGGTATCCGTCAGACGAGTTGCCAGACGGATATAATACTGCGCAACCCATAAGATCACATGGCTATAACAAAGTGAACTTATTCTATACAAATAGGATTCTGTTTTTTCTTTCCAAACTTTATGACCTTATTGAGAAGAGTCAGATGAAGGATTCTCTGACAATATGGTTTACAAGTCAGTTGATCAATATTAGCAAGTTGAATCGATACAGACCAGCCGTAACCTTTCCGTATAATCCTCTAAGCGGAACTCTTTACATATCATCTTTGACTTGTGAATCGAGTCCGTATATAGCTTATGAAGGAAAGATAAAGAAATTTGTAAAAGCGCTCCAAGTTTTAAACACAAGGAATAGCATCATTTCAGTTAATTCCACCACGGATTTAGGGAATGTTCCCGATAATTCGATTGATTATATTTTTACAGATCCGCCTTTCGGTGGAAATTTGAACTATTCGGAATTGAGCTTTATTTGGGAGTCGTGGCTGAAAGTCAAGACAAACAATAAATGCGAAGCGATTATGAATCCAGTTCAGCAGAAAGGACTTTCTGAGTATCAACAACTGATGACAGATAGCTTCTGCGAGTACTTTAGAGTTTTGAAGCCCAATAGATGGATGACCGTTGAATTCCACAATTCCAAGAATGCTGTTTGGAATGCCATACAAGAAGGATTACAGCGTGCGGGGTTCGTTGTGGCAGATGTTCGGACACTTGATAAACAGTTGGGAACGTTTAAGCAAACAACATCGACTTCGGCAGTAAAGCAAGACTTGGTAATTTCTGCGTATAAGCCGAAAGATAGTTTCAGAAGAGAGATTATTGAGAAGGCTGGAAATGTTGAAACTGCATGGAGCTTTGTTCGCCAACATTTAGCAAATGTGCCTGTTGCGGTTGATTCCGACCATAATGGAAAGCTGGATATAATTGCTGAGAGGCAAGCCTTTTTACTGTTTGACAGAATGGTTTCATATCACATTATGCAGGGGATTCCTGTGCCGCTGGACTCAACAGACTTCTATTCAGGTTTAGAAGACCGCTTCCTTAAAAGGGATGGAATGTTTTTCCTGCCAGATCAGGTTAACGAGTATGACATAGCAAGATCAACTATGGAAGTTGAGAATATTCAATTTTCACTGTTTGTATCCGACGAAAAATCAGCTATAGGATGGCTGTACCAGCAATTGGATGAGAATTCAGGAATCGGGCCTCAGACTTATGCGGAACTTCAACCGAGATTTATGCAAGAGGTAAAAGCTGTTGATAAACGAGAAAAGATGCCGGAGTTGATGGAGATCCTCGAAGAGAACTTCCTGAAGGACGATGATGGCAAGTGGTATATTCCTGATCTAACGAAGAGCGGTGACCTTGCTAAGCTGCGTGAGAAGAACCTGCTGAAAGAATTCCAGTCCTATCTGGAGTCTAAGGGCAAGCTGAAAGTATTCCGCTCTGAGGCTATCCGGGCAGGTTTCTCGAAGCTCTGGAAGGACAAGGATTACAAGAGTATCGTGGCAGTGGCCGAGCGCTTGCCGGAACAGACCATTCAGGAAGACCCGAATCTGCTTATGTACTATGACATCAGCCTGAGCCGCGTATAAAGAAGGAGCAATATAATGTTTGATACCGGTGATTTCGTTTTTGATTCTGTAGCCGGTGCCAATGTTCAGGTGCTGGAGAGAATCGAGATGTGGGGATATACATCCTACAAGGTTTTCGATTCTGCGACAGGACAGGTATATAAGGCGACCGAAGAACAACTGAATAAAGGAAGTGGCTCAGTTCAGCACGACGAGAACTATCTGCGCTATGTCACCCTGCTGGCCAAGATCAAGAACGAGACCGCCGGTGGTTTCCTTTCTGCACTTTCGAGCGGGATCATTCCGTTGCCGCATCAGCTGCACGTGCTGAACAGGGCGATGGAAACGAACAACATCCGCTACATACTGGCAGATGAAGTCGGCCTTGGTAAAACCATCGAAGCCGGGATGATTGTCAAAGAGCTGAAAAGTCGTGGCCTTGTGCAGCGAGTGCTCGTTGTCTGCCCTACCGGCCTTGTTACGCAGTGGGCTTCCGAAATGCAGGAGAAGTTCCATGAGAAGTTTCAGGTGATCCTGCCGTCCGACTATGATACGATCCGTAGGCTCACGGATGCAGATGATGTGTATGGCCAGTTCGATCAGGTCATTTCTCCGATGGACTCTATAAAGCCAATTGAGAAGCATGCCGGATGGACAGATGAGCGCGTAGAAAAATATAACGAAGAGAGAATTTACTCGATTATCAATAGCGGTTGGGATCTGATCATTATCGATGAGGCGCACCGTGTTGCCGGTTCCTCCGGAGAGGTGGCTCGCTACAAGCTGGGCTATCTGCTTTCACAGGCAAGTCCATATTTGCTCTTGCTGTCTGCTACTCCGCACAATGGAAAGACAGAGCCATTCTTGCGCTTGGTGAGGCTTTTGGATGAAGAGGCTTTCCCTAATGCAAAGTCCATTGTAAAGGAACAGGTCGCTCCATACTTAATTCGTACAGAAAAGCGTGAAGCTATCGACAACAATGGGAACCTTCTATTCAAAAATCGTATCACGCACCTTGTAGAGCTGAATTGGGATGAAAGGCACACGCTCCAGCGCGAGCTTTATCAGATGGTCAGCTCGTATGTGTCCAAGACCTATGACAAGGCACGTCGGAATCGAAAGAAGAATATGTGCTTGATCTTCCTGCTGATCATCATGCAGCGTATGGTTACCAGCAGCACGGCAGCTGTTCGTCAGAGCTTGGAACGCCGCTTGCAAGTATTGAAAACGCAAAGCATGAGGATCGGTTCCCTTACAGAAGAGGATCTGGCTGAGCTGGATATCGAGGATGGCGTCGAGGAAGCTATTGAGGCTATGTCCTTGGATATCGATGCAGAGATTGAGGAACTGGAACGTATCATCGCAGTTGCCAAGCAGGCAGAATTTCAGTATCCGGATGTCAAGGTAGAAAAACTGATAGATACGATTGACGAGATTTTAAGCGAAGATAGAAATCAGAAGATCATAGTTTTCACCGAGTTCGTTGCCACGCAGGCATATTTGAAGACGGTGCTGGAAAAGCGCGGCTTCACGGTAACAATTCTGAACGGTGGGATGAGTATTGATGAGCGTAATGAAGCGCTGCTGGAATTCAAGACAAAGAGCAACATTTTTATTTCCACGGATGCCGGTGGCGAAGGTCTAAACCTCCAGTTTTCCAATATTATCATCAACTACGACTTGCCATGGAATCCGATGAAAATTGAGCAGCGGTGCGGTCGTGCAGATCGTATCGGGCAGCAGAGAGATGTTCATATCTACAACTTCATCATCACTGATACGGTTGAGTGCCGTGTCCGTGAAGTGCTGGAGGAGAAACTATCAGTCATTCTGAAGGAAATGGGCGTAGACAAGTATTCGGATGTTCTTGATAGCGAGGTGGCGGAGGTCGATTTTACTGAGGTCTACATGAAATCAATCGGAAAACCACGCTCCGTTGAAAAAAACTTATATCCGGTGGAATCTGAGGTGAAGCAGCAGGTCGCTAATGCCCAGAAGTATAGAGACATCATCCGGGAGGAGAAAGATTTACATAGCCTTGTTGGCACAGAATCTGATTTTGATGTAGACAGTGCTCTGCGCCAGATGATGGCATACTACGAAAGCTGGAAAGGTCATGATTTACATCTCATCGACAGGATCAGTATTAATGATGTGGAAATCATAAAACATCTGCGAACAAGTATTGTTCAGGATCATAGTTCGCAGCTCCTGTCCGTTGGAATAAAAGATTTTCCGAACGAGGCTGGGTATTTTATGCTGTGGGAACTCTCTATTTCTGATGAGGAAAGCGGCAAACGAATTATTCCTATCTTTGTGAACGAGGGTTTCATCCTGCGTCCGATGGCCGGGAAACGTTTGATGGATGTTTTCCTCGACGGTACCAGCAAGCTGACCGTACACTCGGCACCGAATATTACAGAGGACGAGTATAAAAAGCTGAATGGCATGTGTATGGGGTTTGCATACGATACTTTCGTAGAACTGAAAGACAAGCAAATCCAGACGAAAAAAGAAAGCTACAACAAATACATGTATGCTCTGCAGCTTAGAACAGAGGCCGCTGAGCACATTGGTATTGATAATATCCGACGTTCCAGACTGGCAAAGTTGGAACGTGAGAAAGCTGCCATTGAGGCAGAATATAAAAAAGGAAGTCAGGTTTTCCCGGACTTCCGAATGATGATTTTAATCAGATTGGAGGCGTAACAGATGTTCGGAGACTATGTGTACGAGAAATCGTCTGCTCCATATTCGAATAAGGTTTTACTTGTGGACAATGATGATCTGTATCAACAGGTTGATTACACGTCTGCATTCTCTGCACATGGCTTTGAGGTCGTTGTTTACGAGGATGATCTGAAGTTCCGGATTCAGTATCAGGAAAAGTTATACTCAGATAAAGATAAGCTGGTGGTATTGGCGCATATTGACAGCTATATTCCTTATGACATTCACCGGAGGCTCCGTGCCTATGAGGTGTCATTAGAGCGCCTGTTCCCCAAATTGAATGCAGATGTGTTAAAGGAAAAAACGGAGACAGAACTGGATCTGCTCAGTAATGTTTATCCGACAAATTTTGATGACCTTCGATCCCGCATGGAAACGGATCAGTTCCTTCGGGTGAAAGCATATGCCAAGGCAAATGTGCAATGGTACCTTGAGCAAAAGCTGACTGACCTCATGCGCCGAGTGATTGGAGCGAAAACACATAAGGATTGGTTTGCAATCGCTGAGGAAAAGTCCAGATTAGACTTGCTTGCAATTCAGAACGATATAGAACTGGATACAACAGAGATCAACAGTGTTTTCCAGACATACGCCTTGGAGCAGTTCGGGAAACTTTCTCAAGCTATCGATAGGGATTCTCCGGTTCTTGTTAGCAAGGCGATGGATTACATGCATGAACATAGTGAGAAATTTGTAATCATTGTAATGGACGGAATGTCGGAGTTCGATTGGAGAATACTCTCCACATCATTTAATGGAATAAAATATGAGCAGTCAGCGGCCTTTGCCATGATTCCATCAACCACCTCGATTTCAAGACAGTGCCTGCTCTCAAATAAATATCCAAGCCAGCTTATGGAACCGTGGAAACAGAGCAAGGAAAAAGCGGAGTTTATCGCCTGTGCCAAGAGTCTCGGTTACACAGACACTCAGATTGGATATGAGCGCGGCTATGATGCGAATTTCGGCTCCTTTGTCCGGTGCGGTGCTGTTATCATTCTTGATGTTGATGAGATGGTACATGCGCAGACGCAGGAACGGATCGGGATGTTCCACGATATAAAATTACTGGCTGGGCAGAACAAGCTGAGCAATATGGTGCGACGTTTCCTTTCAGATGGTTTCGATGTTTATATCTCTGCAGATCACGGTAATACTGCATGCGTTGGCCTTGGCAGAGTCATGGGATCAGGAGTAGAGGTCGAGACGAGAAGCCACAAGATGATGGTACTGAAGGACTTTGCTGACAAGGACTCACTTGTTCAAAAATACGGATTGATAGAGTATCCAAAGTACTACCTTCCAAAGGAGTACGATTATTTAATTTGTAATGTAGGAGAATCACTTGATATCAAAGGCGAGGCCGTTATGACGCATGGCGGAATGTCGCTCGATGAGGTAGTGGTACCTTTTATCAAAATAAAGGCGGTGCGGAATAATGGCTAAAATGGTCGGATTAAGTTTAGTTGTAAAACAAGGATGGATGAGAAAGGCTGTGGCTTTGCTGGAAGAGGATCTTCCGGAGGCAGACTACAGAAAGCAGCTGGAGGAGCATCTGTCCTATGAAATAGATAGTCCTACGAACAGGCGTAAAGCTCGTGAGATTCTGATGCGCATCTGGTATCTGAACTCAGAAGGTGTGGAGGGGCTTCAGGAGGAAGGCAGAAGACTTATACAAAAATATCCTGAGAAGTTGACGGAGATTGGCTGGTGTATGATGCCGTTGGCTTATCCTGTTTTCTTGGATATTAGCAGACTTATGGGAAAAATGTTCGAGTTCGAGGATACCATTACAACCACACAGATTCGCAAAAAGATGTTTGATGAATATGGTGAGCGTGGTACGGTGGATTACTCTACCACGAAGATAATCTCAACAATGCGTGAACTTGGTGGCATAGAATCAGCCTCAGTAGGAAAACAGACCCGCGTAAAGGTAGGAGTAACAAATCCAGAAATCGTAACTTTTATGACTAAGGTGGCGATGTACTTGGGAGGAAGCAGCTATTACACTTTCTCCTCACTTACAGATTTCCCGTTCCTATTTCCGTTTGAATACAAACTGGCTAAGGAAGTGATCCTGCAGGACGAGGATTTTGTAACGACAAATTTTGGAGGAGAACTGTCGGTATCCCTTAAAAGTTAATAGGAGACGACAATTTAGTAATGCCTATGAAGCACAAGGTTAAAGTGCAGGTTCCGGTCGAAAAGCGTGGACTCTTTGGAATCAAGAAAACCGTTATGGAGACACGCACAATAGAAGTGGACGGCAAAACTTATAAGAAAATGCAGAAGGAAAAGAAAAATCGCCCGTACAGTATTGAGGAAATGATGTTCTACGACGAGATTTTCGATGAATGGGATAGTTGAATGTTTGGATTTGGCAAAAGGAGAATTGATAAGGCTGCTTGGGCAGAAGCTATCTATGGTCAAAAGCTGAAACATCCGGAAAAGGAATCTGAAGAGCAGCTTTCAGCACTGACTACAGGAATGCTGATGCAGCATCATCGGATTATTTTGGATAGCGTGCGTCTTATACATACGACGAAAAATGCTGATACCCGTGCAGGTCGAGTTGAGCTTTGCCGCAAGCACTATCAGGAGATGCTCAAACTAAAGATCTTCTGCAATAGGGAACAGCTGGATATAATCCAAAATGCGGAAGATGCGATGAAGGGAGTAAAGCTGCTATAACATAGGCGTTATTAGAGTTGAGGCGATGGGATTTCAGACTTGTTTCCTCAGTGCGAGGTCTTGAAGCGGTCGGCGAATATGTGGATTTGCATATTATAGGTAGGAGCAAGGTCTTTGACCTGTTTCCGAGAACGTACAAGGGTAAAAAACGGTGTGTTTTACGGCAAAAAACACGCTTTGATAAATTCCCGCGAACGAACGCGAATTTGGCTACATACTTGACATCAATCTGGAGCAATCGAGCCATGTTGAGACAATCGTACTGCTATCAAAAATATAAAAGTTTAGAGCGTAATTTAGTTGCGCTTTTTTTTATTAAATAATGAAAATAAGTGAGAATATAAAAAATCTTTATTTTAATAGATATGAAGATTATTCTTTTATTAGGATTAATTATTAGATTAAGAAGGATTGTGATGATTTATAATATTGCAAATAAAATGATTAAATATGCTAATGGAAATAACTATAACATTAAACATTTCTTAAAAGTGCATGCTTATGCTAAAACATTGGTGAATTAGTAAAACTGAATCAGCAAGACTTAAAAGCTCTTGAAACAGCAGCAATTATTCCGTTGAAGATATAAGAAATTTTATGGAAAAAATATTTAAAACAAAAACGGGTATTGAATTATTAAAATCGATACATCAAGTATAAGCATAGTAA
>OJKA01000061.1_pt1 | contig 76471 bp, 61 predicted proteins | sample 1596451 | NCBI WGS metagenome assembly OJKA01 (sample SAMEA4350155, study PRJEB24818) | metagenome | biome: human; feature: gut; material: faeces | place: Denmark | collected 2013-09 | reverse complement strand
ATAGGGGTTCACATGGTACGGCCCGTACTGAACCCGGGTAGGCTGCTTGAGCCAGTGAGCGATTGCTGGCCTAGATGAATGACTGTCCACGACAGAACCCGGCTTATCGGTCAGCTTCAACTTCTTAAAAAACCCCGCTTCGGCGGGGTTTTTGCTTTCAGTAGGTTGTAGGTCGGTTAAGTGCTGCGCCACCCGACAACCCCACAAACGACATCAATTCTCATATTTGCGACATTAAGCACATTTCACTGTTTTTATCTCTTCAATGGCCTCAAGCAATCTACAGGCGATCGTTATCACAAAATTTCGCGCTGAAAAGGGGTTAATCCACGGTGTTGTTAATTTGTTGTGATTGTTGTCTTAATGATTCAATATGTTTTCATGTTTGATATCTACATATTGCATTTAAAAACATTCATCCTGCGAATGTGTGACGTATTCCTCTTTTTATCGAAAGCCAGCCTAAAAGCATCTGTAAAAATTGATAAATTGAAAGAATGTTTCAACTGAATAACGGTTATTTATTGGTCTTTAATTGCCTGAAAGATCGTCTTTATTGATTTTATTAACGCAGGAAAATTTATCCAGGTTATCGCCATAAAATAAATTTATTAGTGTTGGTTTTGTTGATCGATATCAGCGTAATGGTGTGATATGACAAGATTATATGATTGATTATAAAAGCTTTTTATGTTTTTTGTTGTTCCGGTGAATAATGCGGGAAGGCAAATTGTGAGTAACAGCACATACCCCCTGAAACAATATTGGGTAGAATCCGCTGCGTCATAGGGAAATAAGCGCAGAATATTATGAACACTATTATTCTACCGAAAACACAGCACCTCGTGGTATTTCAGGAAGTCATTAAAAGTGGCTCCATAGGTTCTGCTGCAAGACAACTGGGCCTGACGCAACCCGCCGTCAGCAAAATCATCAGCGATATCGAATCCTACTTCGGCGTGGAAGTCATGGTGCGTAAAAACACGGGCGTAAAACTGACTGCCGCAGGCCAGGTGCTGCTCTCCTACTCAGAGTCGATCACCCGCGAAATGAAAAACATGGTGAGCGAGATCAACAGCCTGAGTTTCAGCACCGTGATGGACGTTTCCTTTGGCTACCCATCACTGATTGGTTTCACCTTCCTGTCCGAAATGATCAAAAAATTCAAGGAAGTGTTCCCGAAAGCGCGTGTATCTATGTATGAAGCCCAACTCTCCTCTTTCCTGCCAGCCATTCGCGATGGTCGGCTGGATTTCGCCATCGGCACGCTGAGTGATGAGATGCTGCTGCAGGATCTGCACGTCGAGCCCTTGTTTGAGTCAGAATTTGTGCTGGTCGCCAGTAAATCACGAACGTGCACCGGCCCGACGACACTGGCATCGCTCACGCATGAGCAGTGGGTGATGCCGCAAACCGATATGGGCTACTACAAAGAACTTCTGACCACTCTGCAAGACAACCACATCAGTATTGAAAACATCGTCCAGACCGATTCCGTGGTCACCATTTATAACCTTGTCCTGAATGCCGATTATCTGACGGTGATTCCACGCGACATGATTGCTCCGTTCGGCTCGGATCAATTTATTGTTCTGCCGGTAGAGGATGAATTACCCGTGGCGCGTTATGCCGCCGTGTGGTCGAAAAATTACAGAATTAAAAAATCCGCGTCAGTATTGGTTGAACTGGCAAAACAATATGCCTCACTCACCGGTGAAAGACGACGATGAAATATTGATCTCCTTAGAAGCAATAAACATTTTTTAAAAAAAACACCCAGAGATAATTTTATGCTCTGATACCCTGACTTTGCCTGAAAAGAATGAATTATTATAACGAGGATATTATGCACATTACCTACGACCTTCCGGTAACGATTGAAGATATTCAGGACGCCAGAAAACGCCTGGCGGGTAAAATATATAAAACCGGCATGCCGCGTTCGAATTATCTCAGCGAGCGCTGTAAGGGTGAAATATTCCTGAAGTTTGAAAATATGCAGCGTACCGGCTCGTTTAAAATTCGCGGTGCGTTTAATAAATTAAGCTCGCTGACCGATGCTGAAAAGCGTAAGGGCGTCGTCGCCTGCTCGGCGGGAAACCACGCGCAGGGTGTGTCGCTATCGTGTGCAATGCTCGGCATTGACGGCAAAGTGGTGATGCCGATGGGCGCGCCAAAGTCTAAAGTAGCCGCGACGCGTGACTACTCGGCGGAAGTGGTGCTGCACGGCGAGAACTTCAACGACACCATCGCGAAAGTGAGTGAAATCGTCGAGATGGAAGGGCGCATTTTTATCCCGCCGTATGACGATCCGAAAGTGATCGCCGGACAGGGCACCATTGGCCTGGAAATTCTCGAAGATTTGTATGATGTGGATAACGTGATTGTTCCCATCGGCGGTGGCGGATTAATTGCCGGGATTGCAACGGCCATTAAATCCATTAACCCGACCATTAATATTATTGGCGTACAGTCTGAAAATGTTCATGGGATGGCGGCATCATACCAGGCCGGAGAAATCATCAACCATCGCGTCACCGGTACATTAGCTGACGGTTGCGACGTATCTCGTCCGGGTAAATTAACCTTCGAAATCGTCCGCGAACTGGTTGATGACATTGTGCTGGTGAGCGAAGACGATATTCGCAACAGCATGATTGCGCTTATTCAGCGAAATAAAGTGGTGACGGAAGGTGCTGGCGCGCTGGCCTGCGCGGCATTATTAAGCGGCAAACTTGACCACTATATTCAGGGCCGAAAAACCGTCTGCATTATTTCCGGCGGCAATATCGATCTCTCCCGTGTTTCCCAAATTACCGGCTTCGTTGACGCATAAAGGTGACCTATGAGCAACACAGAAAGCATTATCGTTGGCCAGACAAAAACGTCCTCCTGGCGTAAGTCTGATACCACCTGGACGCTGGGCCTGTTCGGAACCGCCATTGGCGCAGGCGTGCTGTTCTTCCCTATTCGCGCAGGCTTTGGCGGGTTGATCCCCATCCTGCTGATGCTGGTCCTCGCGTTCCCGATTGCATTTTACTGTCACCGCGCGCTGGCGCGTCTGTGCCTGTCCGGGAGTAATGTCTCCGGCAACATTACCGAAACGGTGGAAGAGCACTTCGGCAAGACCGGCGGGGTGGTCATCACCTTCCTCTACTTCTTTGCCATTTGCCCACTGCTGTGGATTTACGGCGTGACCATTACCAACACCTTTATGACGTTCTGGGAAAACCAGCTCCAGCTGCCTGCGCTGAACCGTGGTGTAGTGGCGCTGTTCCTGCTGCTGCTGATGGCCTTTGTGATCTGGTTTGGTAAAGATCTGATGGTGAAGGTGATGAGCTTCCTGGTGTTCCCGTTCATCGCCAGCCTGGTGCTGATTTCCCTGTCGCTGATCCCATACTGGAACTCGGCGGTGATCGACCAGGTCAACCTGAGCGATATTTCCTTTACCGGTCATGACGGCATTCTGGTCACGGTGTGGCTGGGGATCTCCATCATGGTCTTCTCCTTCAACTTCTCGCCCATCGTCTCCTCATTTGTGGTCTCCAAGCGTGAAGAGTACGAGCCCGAGTTCGGTAAAGCGTTTACCGAGCAGAAATGTTCCAAAATCATCGGTCGCGCCAGCATGCTGATGGTCGCCGTGGTGATGTTCTTCGCCTTTAGCTGCCTGTTTACGCTCTCTCCGCAGAACATGGCGGATGCCAAAGCGCAGAACATTCCGGTGCTCTCTTATCTGGCGAACCACTTTGCCTCCATGTCGGGAACCAAATCGACATTTGCCACGGTGCTGGAATACGGTGCGTCCATCATCGCGCTGGTCGCTATCTTTAAATCCTTCTTTGGGCACTATCTGGGCACGCTGGAAGGGCTGAACGGCCTGATCCTCAAGTTCGGTTATAAGGGGGATAAGAAGAAGGTTTCCGTTGGCAAGCTGAACACCATCAGCATGGTCTTCATCATGGGCTCCACCTGGGTTGTGGCCTATGCCAACCCGAACATTCTCGACCTTATCGAAGCCATGGGCGCACCGATCATCGCCTCTCTGCTGTGCCTGCTGCCGATGTACGCCATCCGCAAAGCGCCAGCCATGGCGAAATATAAGGGCAAACCCGAGAACATCTTCGTCACGGTTGTGGGCCTGCTGACCATTCTGAATATCGTTTACAAACTGTTCTAACCCATAGCTCAGGAAGAGCGGAGTCATATGATGATTGAGTTTCCGGTAGTACTGGTTATTAACTGCGGTTCGTCCTCTGTTAAGTTTTCGGTGCTCGACGCCAGCAGCTGTGAGACCCTGATGACGGGCATTGCGGACGGTATCAACACCGAAAAGGCCTTTATTTCCGTGAACGGGGGTGAGCCAGTCAAACTGGCTCACCAGGACTACGAAGGGGCGCTGGCAGCCATCGCCCTGGAGCTGGAGAAGCGCAACCTGATGAGCAGCGTGGCCTTAATTGGCCACCGTATTGCACACGGCGGCGACCTCTTCAGCGAGTCGACCCTGATTACGAAAGAGGTGATTGAGCAGATCCGTCAGGTTTCCCCGCTGGCACCGCTGCATAACTACGCCAACTTAAGCGGCGTGGAAGCCGCAGAGCGGTTGTTCCCGGGCGTGCAGCAGGTGGCGGTATTCGATACCAGCTTCCATCAGACGCTGCCGCCTCAGGCGTATCTGTACGGCTTGCCGTACCGCTATTTTGAAGCGCTGGGCGTACGGCGTTACGGTTTTCACGGCACTTCCCATCGTTACGTGGCCGGACAGGCGCATACGCTTCTCGGGCTGTCCCCCGACGACAGCGGGCTGGTGATTGCTCATCTTGGTAACGGGGCCTCCATCTGCGCGGTGCGCAACGGTGAGAGCGTCGATACCTCCATGGGCATGACGCCGCTGGAAGGGCTGGTGATGGGCACGCGCTGTGGCGACGTGGATTTTGGCGCGATGGCGTGGATTGCCCAGCAAACCGGCCAGTCATTTGATGATCTGGAGCGCGTGGTTAACAAAGAGTCAGGGTTGTTGGGGATATCCGGCATCTCCTCCGATTTACGCGCGCTGGAGAAAGCCTGGCACGAGGGCAATCAACGGGCGCAGCTGGCGATCCACACCTTTGTCCACCGGATTGCGCGGCATATCGCCGGTCACGCGGCATCGCTGCATCGTCTGGATGGCGTGATCTTTACCGGTGGTATTGGCGAAAACTCGAAACTGATCCGCGCGCTGGTGGCGGAGCATCTGAAGGTCTTCGGCATCCTCCTCGACGAGGCTAAAAATGCCCTGCCGGGCAGCGCGGGCGAGCGCGTCATCAGCACCGATTCCTCCCGCGTAGTCTGCGCGGTTGTCCCTACCAATGAAGAAAAAATGATCGCGCTGGACGCCCTCCGTCTTGGGAAGGTCACCCCGGCTGCGGCTTACGCCTGATATAGCGAGAAACACATGAACGTAACAATCGATACAGGCGTCGCGCCCTACAGCGACGCATGGGCTGGCTTTCGCGGTGAAGAATGGAAAAACGCCGTCAACGTGCGCGATTTTATTCAGCATAACTACACCCCTTATGAAGGCGACGAAGCTTTCCTCGCGCAGGCGACGCCAGCAACGACGGCGCTGTGGCAGAAGGTGATGGTCGGCATTCGTCAGGAGAATGCCACCCACGCCCCGGTAGATTTTGATACTAACATTGCCACCACCATTACCGCTCACGGGCCGGGTTATATCGATCAGGATCTGGAGACGATCGTCGGGCTGCAAACCGATAAACCGCTCAAGCGCGCCCTGCATCCGTATGGCGGGATCAACATGATCCGCAGCTCGTTTGAAGCCTATGGCCGCGAGATGGATCCGCAGTTTGAATACCTGTTTACCGACCTGCGTAAAACCCATAACCAGGGCGTGTTTGACGTCTACTCGCCGGAGATGATGCGCTGCCGTAAATCCGGCGTGCTGACCGGTCTGCCGGACGGCTACGGACGCGGGCGCATCATCGGTGACTACCGACGCGTGGCGCTGTACGGCATCACCTATCTGGTGCGCGAGCGTGAGCTGCAGTTTGCGGATCTCCAGCCGAAGCTGGAACGCGGTGACGATCTCGAAGCGACGATCCGCCTGCGTGAAGAGCTGGCGGAGCACAAGCGTGCTTTGCTCCAGATCCAGCAGATGGCGGCGAACTACGGCTTTGATATTGCGCGTCCGGCGATGAACGCGCAGGAAGCGGTGCAGTGGGTCTACTTTGCCTACCTGGCGGCGGTGAAATCCCAGAACGGCGGGGCGATGTCGCTGGGGCGCACGGCGTCGTTCCTTGATATCTACATTGAGCGCGACATGCAGGCCGGACGGCTAAATGAGGCGCAGGCGCAGGAGCTGATCGACCACTTCATCATGAAGATCCGCATGGTCCGCTTCCTACGCACGCCGGAGTTCGACACGCTCTTCTCGGGCGATCCGATCTGGGCGACGGAAGTGATTGGCGGAATGGGGCTGGACGGCCGCACGCTGGTGACCAAAAACAGCTTCCGCTATTTGCACACCCTGCACACCATGGGGCCTGCGCCGGAGCCCAATCTGACGATCCTCTGGTCTGAACAGCTGCCGATTGCGTTTAAGAAATATGCCGCGCAGGTGTCGATTGTCACCTCCTCACTGCAGTACGAGAACGACGATCTGATGCGAGCCGACTTCAACAGCGACGACTACGCCATTGCCTGCTGCGTCAGCCCGATGGTGATCGGCAAGCAGATGCAGTTCTTTGGCGCCCGCGCCAACCTCGCGAAAACGCTGCTGTACGCCATCAACGGCGGAGTGGATGAGAAGCTGAAGATTCAGGTCGGCCCGAAAACCGCGCCATTGCTGGATGAGGTGCTGGATTACGACACCGTGATGGCCAGCCTCGATCACTTTATGGACTGGCTGGCGGTGCAGTACATCAGCGCGCTGAATCTCATTCACTATATGCACGATAAGTACAGCTACGAAGCCTCACTGATGGCGTTGCATGACCGTGACGTCTATCGCACCATGGCCTGCGGCATCGCCGGGCTGTCGGTCGCGGCGGACTCTCTCTCCGCGATTAAATACGCCACGGTGAAACCGGTGCGCGACCACACCGGTCTGGCGGTTGATTTCGTCATCGAAGGTGACTATCCGCAGTACGGCAACAACGACGACCGCGTGGACAGCATCGCCTGCGACCTGGTTGAGCGCTTTATGAAGAAAATTCAGGCGCTGCCGACCTATCGCAATGCGGTGCCGACCCAGTCTATTCTGACCATTACCTCCAACGTGGTTTACGGTCAGAAGACCGGGAATACGCCGGACGGTCGCCGCGGCGGCACGCCGTTTGCCCCTGGCGCGAACCCGATGCATGGCCGTGACAGAAAGGGGGCGGTGGCCTCGCTGACGTCGGTGGCCAAGCTGCCGTTCACCTATGCGAAGGACGGGATCTCCTACACCTTCTCTATCGTGCCGCAGGCGCTGGGCAAAGATGAGCTGGTGCGCAAAACCAACCTGGTGGGGCTGCTGGACGGGTACTTCCACCATGAAGCGGCCATTGAAGGCGGGCAGCACCTGAACGTCAACGTAATGAACCGGGAAATGCTGCTGGACGCCATTGCGCATCCGGAAAATTACCCGAATCTGACCATTCGTGTTTCAGGCTATGCCGTGCGCTTTAATGCCCTGACGCGCGAGCAGCAGCAGGATGTGATATCGAGGACGTTTACTCAATCTATCTAAAAGTGTGTTCACATGCCCCCTCAACGCAGGGGGCACTTTTTTGCCCGCTAAACATACAAAATTGTTTATATAATTACTCACACATATTCATCCGCTCTTGAAAAACAATGTTCCTGCTTTTCCCAATAACAAAATGTAAGGACAGTAAGATGATGAAAATGACCCGTATTGCTTTGATTGCAGCGTCGTTGGCGGTGTGCAGTTTTACCGCGCAGGCCGCGAACGTTGAGGCAGCCCCGTCTCCATCGCAGGATCCGCTGGTACAGCACCTGAAGCTCAGCAATGAGCAGATTAATAAGATTAAAGAGTTGCATCAGCAACTGGAGCAAAACGTCAGCAAGATCCCAATGACGGGCGTGAAGGACGGCGCGCTGATCGACATGTTCCAGGCGGGTAAATGGGACGAAAGCACGGTGAAAAGCCAGCTTACCGCCTTCAGCAAAATTGAAGAGCAGACCCGTTATTACCGCGTGAAATATTACTTCGACGTCAGCCAGGTATTGACACCGGAACAGCGTAAGCAGATCAGAACCGATATGGCTAACGCGCTGGCTGAGTGATGTTGGAATCATTCGTATAAAATGAAACCTCACAGAATCGCTTTAAGTAGATTCTGTGAGGAATGAGCGTGACCATCATGCTGATGCCCGTTCGTTCCATGCATCAGAGAATTGAATATTCCCGTCGCAATAGGTCCAGGTCGCTTTTTCATAGCGCAATTGAACAGATTCAAGGTGGCCAGTACCTGGACAGTTACGAGTATCGTTAACAATAGGCGAAATAGAGACAACTTTCACACCTTCCAGCTCAGTTCTAAAGTATTCAACCTCCCAACCTGCGTTATTGATTCGGTAATATCTAATCTCAACTTTCTTAAGGTTTTGCCCTGTCGCTACCGCCTTATAAAGATAGGGAGATGAGCTATCAATTTCCTTCTCGAATAAAAAAGGCGCGTGTTTCCTCGTTCCGGTTAATCTTCCGGAGAGTGGATCGGTTGGAATACTCAAGTTATGGGTTAAACCTCTAATTTCAACACTCCCTTCACGATCCTGAACATCACATGAACCTTTAATGAGTGAGCCACCGTCGTCATAGAACCAAATGTGAACAGGTACGGCCATGATAAAAAACTCCTTCTATATATCAATCGTGTATCCATTTTCCTGCTTTTACCGCTTCGTCAAACATTCTTACCGTCAATGGCTTTGATATTTGCTTAACCGGTTCTTTTGTAAACCATTTCCTGAAAAACCATGTTTGAGTCCAGGGGAAATAATTTCCAGTGTTAACTTCGATAAGATACTCTTTTTCAAATCTCTCAATGGCATATATGACATCATCCAGATCGGTGTAATCCTGTAAAACATCATCTATCTCAAGCGGAATTCTCTTGCCTGTAAATGTTCCTTGTTCTGGTAAGTTGTCCCTGAAGAATTTTAAAACATCAGTTTCAGTGTCCATCTTCACCAAATCCGGTCTTTTGGGTGAGCAATCGTATTATATCTCGAAAGCGTTTTGTAACTTATCATTGCAACATCTGCTGCAAGTATGGTTATCCCGAGGGCAGGTATCCATCGGCCAATGAACGCACCTAAATTTTTGGTATACATTGGTTTTCTGTATTTGAAACTTGCGAGTGTAATTGTAGATAGTCGGTGTGGTAGCTGTACATTCAGTAGATCTCGCAGGTATTTAGATGCCACGGATGTGCCTATTGTAGCCGTTTCTGGTTTTGTTCTGGTTTCAAGTACAGGTAAACCAAGAATCATACTTGCCATCATTACTGCATCCTTTAATCCGCCGAACTGTTCATCGGTGGCATCGAGAAAAATCCAAAAAAATAGCTCAGATGCCGAGATGTTACACACTCCTTTATAAAAGTATGTTCCATTGAGTTCTTCAACGGTGTCCATAGTATAACCATAATCATCAGGTGGTTTGTTGAGATGTCATCCTATAAAAAAGAAAGGGGTGAGAGTAGGACATTCATCTTTATAAATTCCGAAATATTCTCGTTTTGAGGATGATATAATTTTTTAAGCTGCATCACACTTAGAATTATTTACCTGTATTTTAGGATTTTATAGAAAATCTTTACTCGCAATTTAGCAAATCCTCACAAAGATTGTGACTTTTTTCTCCGCCTCAGCGGATATGATCTTCCCACACCAATAACAAGCACCTGCTGCCCTCTGACTCGCAATCGCTGGCGATCGGAATCTAATAAAAACAACTGTTTACCCTACAAAATAAGCGAGTACCCAATGGATACGGCAACAAACAGCAGTGTGATTGTGAATGATTCCCCTGCGGCAAGGCGGGCGGGAATGAGTGAAAGCGAGTGGCGAGAAGCGATTAAATTCGACAGCACCGACACGGGCTGGGTCATCATGAGTATCGGGATGGCCATTGGCGCGGGGATTGTTTTTCTCCCAGTGCAGGTTGGATTAATGGGATTGTGGGTCTTTTTGCTCTCGTCGATTATTGGTTATCCGGCCATGTATCTGTTCCAGCGTTTGTTTATTAATACGCTGGCGGAGTCTCCGGAATGCAAAGACTACCCAAGCGTAATTAGCGGTTACTTAGGTAAAAACTGGGGCATCCTATTAGGTGCGCTCTATTTCGTGATGCTGGTGATCTGGATGTTTGTTTATTCCACTGCCATCACCAACGACAGCGCATCGTATTTGCATACTTTCGGTGTGACCGACGGGTTGCTGTCTGACAATCCGTTCTACGGTTTATTCCTGATCTGCATTCTGGTCGCCATTTCTTCACGCGGTGAAAAGCTGCTGTTTAAGGTCTCCAGCCTGATGGTGCTGACCAAACTATTCGTGGTTGCCGCGCTGGGGCTGTCGATGATTGGCCTCTGGCATTTAGCCAATGTGGGCATGCTGCCACCGGTGGGTCTGCTGATTAAAAACGCCATTATTACGTTGCCCTTTACCTTAACCTCCATTCTGTTTATTCAGACTTTAAGCCCGATGGTTATCTCGTACCGCTCACGGGAAAAGTCCGTTGAAGTGGCGCGACACAAAGCATTGCGGGCAATGAATATCGCTTTTGGCGTACTGTTTGTGACGGTCTTCTTTTACGCTGTCTCTTTCACCCTGGCAATGGGACACGACGAAGCGGTCAAAGCCTACGAACAGAATATCTCTGCCCTGGCGATCGCGGCGCAATTTATCAGCGGCGACGGTGCGGGCTGGGTCAAAATCGTCAGCGTAATTCTCAATATCTTTGCCGTGATGACGGCATTCTTCGGCGTCTATCTGGGCTTTCGTGAGGCCACGCAGGGGATCGTGATGAACGTCCTGCGCCGCAAAATGCCAACAGAGAAAATCAATGAAAGCACCGTCCAGCGCGGCATCATGTTATTCGCCATTCTGCTGGCCTGGAGCGCGATTGTCTTAAACGCGCCGGTATTAAGCTTCACCTCCATTTGTAGCCCTATCTTCGGCATGGTGGGCTGCCTGATCCCTGCATGGCTGGTCTATAAAGTGCCAGCACTGCATAAATATAAAGGCGTGTCGCTGGTGATTATTGTTATCACCGGGCTGCTGCTTTGTGTTTCTCCTTTCCTCGCATTCTCCTGAGGGTAATTAAGGTCGTAACGATGTCTGAGCAAACTCATCCTTTATGGAATCAATTTATTCGCGTGGTGCAGGAAGAAGTTAAACCTGCACTGGGGTGCACCGAACCCGTTTCTCTGGCGCTGGCTTGTGCAATTGCCGCAGAGCACCTGTCAGGCGACGTAACACAAATTGAGGCGTGGGTATCGCCGAACCTGATGAAGAACGGGCTGGGCGTAACGGTACCGGGTACCGGAATGGTCGGGTTGCCGATTGCGGCGGCGCTGGGCGCCATCGGTGGTAATGCGCAGGCGGGGCTGGAGGTACTGAAAGATGCCAGTGCGGATGCGCTGGTACGGGCTAAAGCGCTGCTGAATGCCGGTCAGGTGCAGGTGAAACTTCAGGAACCGTGCGAAGAGATTCTCTATTCACGAGCCTGTGTATACGCCGGTGATGCCTCGGCGATGGTGACTATCGCGGGCGGGCATACCCGTGTGGTGGAGGTGGTGTGTCAGGGCGAAACGCGCTTCAGGCTGGACGATCAACAGGCAGAGGCAGGGAGTGACCCCCTGGCGGTGCTGTCAACCACGACGCTTTCGCAGATCCTGGAGTTTGTCGAGCAGGTCCCGTTCGATGCGATCCGGTTTATCCTTGATGCCGGGCGTTTGAACGATGCGCTCTCACGTGAAGGGCTCAGCGGGCAATGGGGGTTGCACATTGGTGCGACGCTCGATAAACAGCGCACCCGCGGATGGATGGCACAGGATCTGGGTTCAGATATTGTTATCCGCACCAGCGCGGCCTCGGATGCCCGCATGGGCGGTGCGACACTGCCAGCGATGAGTAATTCCGGGTCAGGAAACCAGGGGATCACCGCGACTATGCCGGTTGTTGTTGTGGCTGAACACGTTCAGGCTGACGACGAGCGGCTGGCGCGGGCGCTGATGCTTTCACATCTGGCGGCCATTTATATCCACTACCAGCTTCCGCGCTTGTCCGCATTATGTGCAGCAACGACGGCGGCAATGGGCGCAGCGGCAGGCATGGCGTGGCTGATGGACGGAAGCTACAAGACGGTTGCGATGGCAATCGGCAGTATGATCGGGGATGTCAGTGGGATGATCTGTGATGGCGCCTCCAATAGCTGCGCGATGAAAGTCTCCACCAGCGTCAACAGTGCCTGGAAAGCAGTCATGATGGCGCTGGACGATTCTGCCGTAACGGGCAATGAGGGGATTGTGGCGCACGATGTGGAACAGTCTATTTCCAACCTGTGCGCACTGGCGTGCCGCTCGATGCAGGCAACGGATCGGCAGATTATCGAGATTATGGCGAGTAAGGTGTAAAGAATACCCCTCTCCCGTTTGGGAGAGGGGTAAGGTTAATTACACCGGTAAATCAATCAGTAGCGCCCGCAATGCCGTATCGGCCTCCAGGGTAATATTCGCTTCATCACGAATAAACGCCCCGTCACCACAGGTGAGCGCCTCTTTCTCTTCCGTATGCGTTACGGCATGCACCGTACCGTGGATGGACTGTAAATACGCACGCGGTCCATGAAGCTGGAAGCTCGCCTGCTCACCTTTCTTCAGTTCGATATGATGCAGCCATACCTGCTGACGTAGCTGCAGGCTGCCTTTGCTGCCATCAGGCGACGCAATCAGCTGCTGCTTATCGCCCGTTAAATCTACCTTTTGTACCAGCGGGTTTTCCCGCTCAGGGCAGGCGTCCAGCCACAACTGCATACGGGTCAGCGTTTTATCTTTGCTGAGGTTATGCTCGCTGTAACTGATGCCCGGCTGCGTGGAAATTAACAACGCTTCGCCAGCCTTTGCCTGGACATGATTGCCCTCGCTATCGCGGTATTCTGCCTCGCCTTCCAGGATCAGGTTCAGGATATCGACTTTCGGGTACGTACGCGGCTGGAAGGACGCGCCAGGGGCGAGCACTTCCTGGTTCAATACGCGTAATGAAGCGTAACCGAGGAGTTTAGGGTCAAAGTAGTGTCCAAAAGAAAAGGTGTAGCGGGCCTGCAGCCAGCCGAAATCGGCTTGTCCGCACTGTTTAGCTGTTCTTGTCGTAATCATAAACTTGACCTCTCTTTACACTAAAACAATGGTAAAGGTATGGACGCTGCATTGTTAGCCAGATATTCTGCCCGGTATGTTCAAATTTCCTGAATGAGAACGAGATGGCTAAAGAGAGAGCATTGACGCTTGAGGCGCTTCGCGTCATGGACGCGATTGACCGGCGCGGCAGTTTTGCGGCAGCCGCTGATGAACTGGGGCGCGTTCCGTCGGCGCTGAGTTACACCATGCAGAAGCTGGAAGAGGAGCTGGACGTGGTGCTGTTTGACCGCTCCGGTCATCGAACAAAATTCACCAACGTGGGCCGAATGCTGCTGGAGCGCGGTCGCGTGTTGCTGGAAGCGGCGGATAAGTTAACGACCGATGCCGAAGCGCTGGCGCGCGGTTGGGAAACCCATCTGACGTTAGTGACCGAAGCGCTGGTGCCTACTGAAGCGCTGTTCCCGCTGGTTGACCGTCTGGCTGATAAAGCGAACACGCAGCTGTCGATCATTACCGAAGTGCTGGCAGGCGCGTGGGAGCGCCTGGAGACGGGCAGGGCGGATATCGTTATTGCGCCGGATATGCACTTCCGCTCGTCGTCGGAAATCAACTCGCGCAAGCTCTACAGCGTGATGAACGTTTACGTTGCCGCACCCAATCACCCGATTCACCAGGAGCCAGAGCCGCTCTCTGAGGTGACGCGCGTGAAGTATCGCGGCGTGGCGGTCGCTGATACCGCGCGTGAACGTCCGGTGCTGACGGTGCAGTTGCTGGATAAACAGCCTCGTCTGACGGTCACTTCACTGGAAGACAAACGACAGGCGCTGCTGGCCGGGCTTGGCGTGGCAACCATGCCGTATCCGTTTGTGGAAAAAGATATTGCGGAAGGGCGTCTGCGCGTTGTGAGCCCGGAGTACACCAGCGAAGTGGACATTATTATGGCCTGGCGTCGCGACAGCATGGGCGAAGCCAAATCGTGGTGCCTGCGCGAAATACCCAAACTCTTTGCGCACCACAACAAATAAGCGTGCAGGCCCGGTAAGCGTAAGCGCCACCGGGCAATAATTTACGCAGCGATCTTAGGATCCGGACCAAAGCGGTTTTCGCCCGGCGTACCGGACTGGCAGTTGAAGATCAAAATCACAATCCATCCCACGATCGGGATCAGCAGCAGCAACAGCCACCACGCCGAACGATCGGTATCGTGGAGGCGTCGAAACTGCACGGCCCAGGAAGGCAACAGAATAAATAAGCCGTAAATTGAGGTGAGAACGCCTTCCCCGCTCGCCCACTCCCAGCCCAGAATTTTATCCACGATGCTTAGCACCAGCGCGAAGATGAAGTTCACCAGAATGAACATCCAGTACTCTTTGCGGCGGGCGCGGCCACCAAATCCAATATAGTTGCGCAGTACGTTTAAATACCAGTCCATTTTTCCTTGCCTCAATAATCGGTCAATCACTTGTTTTTTAAGCGATCGAGATAAGGATAGATGGAGATTGTGAATTAAAAAAGGGCATCTGGTGATGCCCTTGATATTTATCCAAAACGCACGTCGCGACCGTGCGGCTCATCCAGATCCTGCCACGGGCCGATGGAGATAATGCCCGTCGGATTAATGGTCTTGTGGCTGCGGAAATAGTGGGTGCGGATATGGTCGAAGTCGACCGTTTCGGCAATGCCCGGCATCTGGTAGATGTCGCGCAGGAAACCATACAGGTTCAGATAGTCACTGATACGATGCTTGTCGCACTTAAAGTGAGTGACATAGACCGGATCAAAGCGCACCAGCGTGGTCCACAGACGAATATCGGCTTCCGTCAGGCGGTCGCCTGTCAGATAGCGATGCTGGCCTAGGATCTGCTCCAGACGCTCCAGCGATTCAAACACTTTCCCGACCGCGTCGTCATAGGCTTCCTGGCTGGTCGCAAACCCGGCTTTATAGACACCGTTGTTGACGTTGTCGTAGATCCAGCTGTTCAGCTCGTCAATTTTATCGCGCAGCTCAACCGGGTAGTAGTCCCCGGCGCGGGCGCCGTGTGCATCAAACGCGGTATTGAACATGCGGATGATTTCCGCAGATTCGTTGCTGACAATCGTCTGGTTTTTCTTGTCCCACAGTACCGGGACAGTAACGCGTCCGGTGTAGTGCGGATCGGCACGCAAATAAAGCTGGTAGAGGAAATCGTGGTGGTAAAGATCGTCACCGGTCGCGGCGGGGAAATCACTGTCAAACGTCCAGCCGTTTTCCAGCATCAGCGGGTTGACCACCGAAACCGGAATGAGGGATTCAAGGCCTTTAAGTTTGCGCACAATCAGCGTGCGGTGTGCCCACGGGCAGGCCAGAGAAACATAAAGATGATAACGATCTTTCTCGGCCGCGAAGCCGCCTTCACCGCTCGGGCCAGGTGCGCCATCGGCGGTCAGCCAGTTACGGAAGGCCGAAACAGAGCGCTTAAAGCGTCCTCCGGTGGATTTTGTGTCATACCAGACATCCTGCCAGACGCCGTCTACGAGTTGTCCCATTTTTTCTCCTCCGTCAGATAGCAAAAGCGAGGAGATGTCTCCTCGCTTTGTGTTTATTCAGTATAGCGTGCTTACCACTTCTTATTCAGAAGGCGGTCGATGCTGTATGCGCCCGGGCCAGTGACTGCCAGCAGCAGGAAGCCACCCGCGATGGTCAGGTTTTTCATGAACATCAGAGAGTTCACGCCTTCCGCAAAGTTGCTGTGGAAGATGAACGCTGTCAGCACGGTGAAGCCCGCGGTAAACAGCGCGGTAGTACGGGTCAGGAAACCGAACAGAACCGCCAGGCCGCCGCCGAACTCAAGCAGAATGGTCAGAGGCAGCAGGAACCCCGGCACGCCCATGGCTTCCATGTACTGCTGGGTACCCGCATAACCGGTGATTTTTCCCCAACCCGCTACGATAAACAGGATTGGCATCAGAATACGCGCTACCAGTACACCAACATCTTCTAATTTTTTCATTTTACTCTCCAGGAAACCACATCAGCGGCTGAACTTTATTTGTGTGCAATTCCGGGTAGATACCGCGGCTTTGCTGTCGATGGAGAGGATAATAAACGGGGCGGGTGACAATTGTTAGCAAGGAAAACTGTCAATCTTCTTCAAAGATATTGAGTAAAAACAGGTGCGCGCTGGTGCCCTCACCCCAACCCTCTCCCACGGGGAGAGGGCGCAAAAACAAAAACGGTAACCTGAGTTACCGTTTTGCTTTTACCTCGAAGCCGCCACCCGGCGAGAAGGCTACCTCAGCTGCTGCTGACGCAACGTCGCTTTCACCAAACGCCAGGCGCTCCAGGCACCAAAACCGCGGCGTGCACAGCGGATGAGCATATTTGGATGACGAACCGTCCAGATAGCCATTACGCTACTGCCGACCAGCGCCCATGAACGCAGGCTCAGAAAGGTATTCCAGCCACGGTCAAACCGCCGCGTCGCGTCAATCCAGTCGCGACGGCTGGCAGAAAGATCCAGCCGTTGCTGCTGGATCTGACTTAACAGGTAGGCTTTGCGCTTCTGACGTTCGGCTTTATCGCTCACGGCTTGTCATCCTCCAGCAGGGCGCGATCGTTAGCCAGCTCCTGACGCGTATGGCGCAGGAAAGTCGACTTGCGTGCTTTGCGCAGCGTCCAGATGCCGCCAATCAACGCGGCGACCAGCAAAACGACGGTGGTGGCAATCATCGCGTTGAGTCGATACTGCGGATCAATGGCCCAGATGATTAACACCATCAGGCTCATCAGACCAAACGCGGCGAAGAGCATGGTCAGGCCGAGCATCAGCAGCATCTGGAAGAGATTTGCTTTCTCCTCTTCCAGCTCGACCACTGCCAGCCGGACGCGCGTTTCGGCAATCCCGACCAGCGTGGTTAAAATACGCTGGCCGATGCCGAGGACGTTGTTAGCAGGCCCTTGTGCGTGACGAGGATCTTCCATATCAACGACGCGTCAGAAGAACACCCAGTACCACACCGACGGCGGCACCAATACCTACCCCCGTCCATGGATTATCGCGCACATATTCGTCCGCGCGAGCCGCCGCTTCACGGGTCTGTTTTGCCAGTGCATCACCGGTTTCACCCAGGCGGTAGCGGCTCTCTTTCAGCGCCTGCTCCGCTTTGCTACGCAGCTTGCTCACTTCTTCTTTCGACTTGTCGGCGGAAGAGTTCAACACCTCTTCAAGGGTATCGGCCAGGGATTTCAGTTCAGCGCGCAGATGTTCAGACGTCGTATCTTTTGACATGATTCTCTCCTGTTGAGATTTCCGTTAACTCAATAATCGCGAGCTTCCAGCGCTTTCAGGTCGTCCTGCGCTTCTTTCAACTTCTTCTCGCGCTTAGCAATTTTTTCCGCATCCCCTTTCTCTTTCGCTTCCTGCAGGTCTTGACGGCGCTCGGCTATCTCGTCCTTCTGTTCAGCGATTTTTTTCTGATGATCGGCACGTAGCTTGCTGTCTGTACAGTTTGCTTTCACTTCGCTCAGCGCTTTTTTAAGACCATCAACACGGTGCTGATTGTTATGCTTTTCGGCATAACCGATCTCACGCTGAATATCCTGTTCTTTCTCCTGACAGAGAGAGTTGGCGAAGGTCGCTGTGCTTAAAGAAAAAAGGGCCAGAGCCAGAGTCATGCGGAATTTCATTATCGAAACCTTCCATTGTGTTGCGGCGTAAGCCGCTTTCCAGAATGATGCGGAGTACATTCGAGGGGTGCTCCGCGTACTTAAGCATAGTAAGTAAACGGGGGATTCACCAAAGTGAGTGAAAAGATTCGGAATCCTGGTAATTATCCAAACCGATGCGACGTATCGCGAATCAATGACAGCCACGCCGCTGGCTGGTTGTCATCTTCCTGCTGGGCAATGATATACCCACGCGGCAGCGTACGGTCAAGAACCGCTTTCGCCGCGGCGCTCTGCGTGCGGGAGTCAAACTTGATCAGTAGCACATCGTCTTTCGGCGTAATGCTTTTAAAGCGGATCCCGTTCGCGTCCAGATGATGCCAGACAGAGAAACCGTCGGGCACGCTGGCGCCCTGATTAACCGGACGAATGGCCAGCGTAGATTCCTCATGTGAAAGCGCGCTCCAGGCCAGCAGAAGGGCGCAGAGGAACATCAGTACAATGAATGCACAGGCAGAACGGCGCAGGGCGAGGGGAGAGATAACCATCGTTAACCTCGCGCTCCGTACTTTTTCTTCCACAGAACAACCAGCGAGCCAATCAGGCCGAAGACCAGCAGAACCACTGGAAGCAGCATCAGACAAGACATCAGCTGATCTTCGTATTTCATGAAGACCGGCGTTTTACCCAGCGCATAGCCCAGCGTCGTCAGGATCAGCACCCACAGCAGGCCGCTCATCCAGTTAAAGAACTGGAAGCGCGTGCTGCTCAACCCGGACAGCCCGGCAATGGTGGGCAGCAGGGTGCGCACAAAGGCAATAAAGCGGCCCATCAGCAGTGCGGAAAGCCCGTGCTTATGGAAAAGGTGATGCGCCCGCTGGTGGTAATGCGCCGGCAGATGAGAAAGCCAGTTCTGTACGATCCGGGTATTGCCCAGCCACCTTCCCTGGATATAACTTACCCAGCAGCCGAGGCTGGCCGCGATGGTCAGTAATAAAACGGTTTGCGGGAATGCCATTGCCCCTTTGGCACACAGCACACCGACAAGCACCAGCAAACTGTCACCCGGTAAGAAGGCCGCAGGCAGCAAACCATTCTCCAGGAACAGGATCATAAATAAGACAAAATAGAGCATGCCAATCATGGAAGGGTTGGCCAGCGTTTCAAAATCCTGCGCCCAGAGGGCTTGCAGTAGTTGAGTCAAAAGTTCCATTCAGTGTTCCTGGAAATCGGTTAACGTCACGCCTGTTAGCCGGGACAAACAGCTCGGCGACATTGTTGTGATTTCATTATGGTCGCTCGCGGACACATTGCGGTGTGGCCAACACTGTTCCCTGTTAATTGGCTGGTTAGCAAGCACTAACTTACAAAATAACGAAGTGAATCCAATTGTAACAAAGCCCAACGTTCTGCGTCACAGAATTTGCAGGGTGAGGTGATTTTGGCGTAAGCCCTGGAAGTGAGCGAGGGGATTTACAAAGGCTGACACAATATATGTTTTGCTTACCCACTTAAGCCGGAAGGCGCAGCGAAGCGCCTGCCAGCAGAAAGGTCATCTATTTTGCGGCACTGGGTGCCGTATCAAGATGAACCACTGGATTATCAGCAAAAAGATAGCGGTCTGCGTTAAATTCGAAGTCGTCGCTGGTTTCATTGAACAGCATCTGCTTGGTGTTTTCCAGATGTTGCCACATCGCCAGTTTTGCCGCGTGAGGATCTTTACGAATCAGCGCCTTAAGGATTTGATCATGATCGTCACACCAGTTGTCGACGGTGCGGGAATCGATATGATCGTGCAGTTTTTTCCAGTAAGGGTTGTGAACGCGCTGAGTCCACATTTTCTCAACGATTGCCGCCAGCGCCGTATTCTGGGTTGCCAGCGCAACCTGGACGTGAAACTGCAGGTCCCACTCAGAATCCCGGAAACATTTTTCTTTGCGGGCGTTCTCCTGGATTTCCATTAACTTCATGATGTCCTGCTTGGTCACCTGCGTCGCGGCAAATTCGGCAATATTGCTTTCGATTAACTGGCGAGCCTGGAGCAGCTCAAACGGACCATAGCTGGCGAATTCCAGACTTTCATCCGTTACCGGAGAGTGTTTAGGCTGATTGGAAATCACATGAATACCGGAGCCTTTGCGGACCTCAACATAGCCTTCCACTTCCAGCATGATAATGGCTTCACGCACGACGGTACGGCTCACGCTTTTTTCATCGGCAATGAAACGCTCGGCGGGAAGTTTATCACCGACAAGATAGACGCCTTGCTCGATGCGATCTTTCAGCTCCGCAGCAAGTTGTTGATATAAACGACGTGGTTCGGTGATGTCCATATGCGCTCCAGGCAGGGTACGGCAGATGATTTGTTATACCACTTCTGCGTGCCACTCTCCAGATTTTGACATGAAAAAAGCCGCTACGGAGCGGCCTTTAATGCCCGGCGGCGCTTCGCTTGCACGGGCCTACGGGGTTTGTAGGCCGGGTAAGGCGAAGCCGCCACCCGGCACAGCGATGCTAACTCTGCGTGGCCGGTTTCCCGAGCGTCTCTTTCTGCAGCTCCTCGGCGGATTTGTTTTTCAGTACCGTCCAGATCACTACCGCACCCATCAGGTCGAAGACGGCCAGCACGGCGAACAGCGGGCTAAAGCCGATGGTGTCTGCCAGGGCACCCACTACCAGCGCAAACAGCGTACTTGCAGTCCATGCCGCCATCCCGGTCAGGCCGTTAGCGGTGGCGACTTCATTACGGCCGAAGACGTCAGACGAGAGCGTAATCAGCGCGCCGGAAAGTGACTGGTGAGCAAAACCGCCAACGCACAGCAGCGCGATAGCCACGTAAGGGCTGGTGAACAGGCCAATCATCCCCGGTCCAATCATCAGCAGCGCGCCCATGGTCACGACCATTTTACGGGAGACAATCAGGTTCACACCAAACCAGCGCTGGAACAGCGGGGGCAGGTAGCCACCCACGATACAGCCCAGATCGGCGAACAGCATCGGCATCCAGGCGAACATCGCGATCTCTTTCAGGTTAAAGCCGTAGACTTTAAACATGAACAGCGGGATCCACGCGTTGAACGTCCCCCAGGCAGGCTCAGCGAGGAAGCGCGGCAGGGCAATACCCCAGAACTGACGGGTGCCCAGGATCTGCCAGACGGACAGTTTCTTGCCGTTGTTGACCTGATGCTGCGCTTCCTGACCGCCAATAATGTATTCGCGTTCTTCTTCGGAGAGTTTTTTCTGGTCGCGCGGATGCTTGTAGAAAATCAGCCACGCCATTGCCCATGCGAAGCTCAGCACGCCTGAGATAATGAACGCCAGCTGCCAGCTGTGCATCACGATAGCCCACACCACCAGCGGCGGTGCAATCATCGCGCCAATCGACGACCCCACGTTGAAGTATCCGACAGCAATGGAACGCTCTTTCGCCGGGAACCATTCGGAGCTGGCTTTCAGCCCTGCCGGGATCATTGCCGCTTCGGCGGCACCTACTGCACCACGCGCCAGCGCGAGCCCGCCCCAACTGCCTGCCAGCGCCGTTGCGCCACAGAAAATGGCCCAGGTGACGGCGAAGAAGGCATAGCCGATTTTGGTGCCTAAAATATCCAGAACATAGCCAGCAACCGGCTGCATAATGGTATAAGCCGCGGAGTAGGCCGCAATGATGTAGGAATATTGCTGGGTTGAAATGTGCAGCTCTTCCATTAGCGTAGGCGCCGCCGCCGCTATGGTGTTACGCGTCAGGTAGCCCAGCACGGTGCCCAGCGTCACCAGTGCGATCATATACCAACGTAACCCTTTAATTTTACGCATCTAAAACCTCATCGTTATGTTATTTCCGTGCCAGAGCACGACAACCTCTCAACCGTTTCCGGGAGCAGCTGTGTAACGGGAGGGGCGTAGCCGGAAGGTGGTTCCGGAACGGCCCGAACTTTGCCATCAGTAAGCGTCTTTCAGTCGGTATCCGTACCGTTAAATCCGATGTTTCACACCGGCAATTCATTCCGTCGGCTTATGGTTTGCGACGGCGAAAAGATAACTTGTCATACAACTTTAAAAGGTGAGTGATATCACAAATGTATGATTATTTGTGTGGGCATTCTGCTTTGCGGATGAAGCCAGTGCTGGCGCGGGATGGAGAAGAGTTTACGTCATTCAGGGGGATTTATTTGTTGGCGTTTATTGATCTTACTCACGAAAAAAACGTCTGCTGATGGAAATTGGTGTGATAACTTTGCAGCATATGAACATACGCTTTCTGACGCTCCCGTAATGAGGATGACGATAATGACGCCGTTTATGACTGACGATTTTCTGCTAGATACCGAATTTGCTCGCCGTCTGTATCATGACTATGCCAAAGACCAGCCGATTTTCGACTACCACTGCCACTTGCCGCCGCAGCAGGTTGCCGAAAATTACCGTTTCAAAAACCTGTATGACATCTGGCTGAAGGGTGACCACTATAAATGGCGTGCGATGCGCACCAACGGTGTGGCTGAGCGCCTGTGTACCGGCGACGCCAGCGACCGCGAGAAGTTTGACGCCTGGGCCGCGACCGTTCCACACACGATCGGCAACCCGCTCTTTCACTGGACCCATCTGGAACTGCGCCGTCCGTTTGGCATCACCGGCAAACTGCTTTCACCTGCCACTGCGGATGAAATCTGGGACCAGTGCAACGAACTGCTGGCGCAGGATAACTTCTCCGCACGCGGTATCATGAAGCAGATGAACGTGAAGATGGTGGGTACCACCGACGATCCCATTGACTCCCTGGAACATCACGCTGTCGTGGCGAAAGATACCTCTTTCGATATTAAAGTGTTGCCAAGCTGGCGCCCGGACAAAGCTTTCAACATCGAACAGGCCACCTTCAACGATTACATGGCGAAGCTGGCAGAGGTGTCCGATACCGATATCCGCCGTTTCGCCGATCTGCAAACCGCGCTGACCAAACGTCTGGATCACTTTGCGGCACATGGCTGTAAAGTCTCTGACCATGCGCTGGACGTGGTGCTGTTTGCGGACGCCAGCGAAGCCGAGCTGGACAGCATTCTGGCGCGTCGTCTCTCGGGTGAAACGCTTAACGAGCACGACGTGGCGCAGTTTAAAACGGCGGTGCTGGTGTTCCTCGGTGCGGAATACGCCCGTCGCGGCTGGGTACAGCAGTACCACATCGGCGCGCTGCGCAACAACAACCAGCGTCAGTTCAAACTGCTCGGTGCTGACGTGGGCTTTGACTCCATCAACGATCGCCCGCTGGCGGAAGAGTTATCTAAACTGCTGAGCAAACAGAACGAACAAAACCTGCTGCCCAAAACCATCCTGTACTGCCTGAACCCGCGCGATAACGAAGTGCTGGGCACCATGATTGGCAACTTCCAGGGCGAAGGGATGCCGGGCAAGATGCAGTTCGGTTCCGGCTGGTGGTTCAACGACCAGAAAGATGGCATGGAGCGTCAGATGACGCAGCTGGCACAGCTTGGCCTGCTGAGCCGCTTTGTCGGCATGCTGACTGACAGCCGCAGCTTCCTGTCCTATACGCGCCATGAATATTTCCGCCGCATTTTGTGCCAGATGATTGGCCGTTGGGTTCACGCAGGCGAAGCGCCAGCCGATATCCAGCTGCTGGGCGACATGGTGAAAAACATCTGCTTTAACAATGCGCGTGACTACTTCGCCATTGAACTGAACTAAGGCCGTCTGAGGTTGATATGCAATACATCAAAATCCATTCGCTGGATAACGTTGCCGTCGCGCTGGCAGATTTAACCGAAGGGACGGAAGTGACCTTCAACAACCAGTCGGTGACGTTACGCCAGGCCGTTGGGCGTGGACACAAGTTTGCCCTGATCCCCATTGCGAAAGGGGAGAACGTGGTGAAGTACGGCTTGCCCATCGGTCATGCACTGGCGGATATTGCGCCGGGTGAATATATTCATTCCCACAACACCCGCACAAATCTGAGCGATCTTGACGAGTACAGCTATCAACCTGATTTTCAGGTGGAAGAAGAGCAGGCGGCGGATCGGGACGTGCAGATCTACCGTCGTGCGAACGGTGAGGTGGGGATCCGCAACGAGCTGTGGATCCTTCCAACCGTCGGCTGCGTGAACGGCATTGCACGCCAGATCCAGACGCGTTTTCTGAAAGAAACTCACGATGCTGAAGGTACCGACGGCGTACATCTCTTCAGCCATACCTACGGCTGTTCGCAGCTCGGCGACGACCATATCAACACCCGCACCATGCTGCAAAACATGGTGCGCCACCCTAACGCGGGAGCGGTGCTGGTGATTGGCCTCGGCTGTGAAAACAACCAGGTCGATGCCTTCCGCGACACGCTGGGCGAATTTGACCCGGCGCGCGTTCATTTTATGGTATGTCAGCACCAGGATGACGAAGTGGAGGCGGGCGTGGAACATCTGCACCAGCTGTACGAGGTGATGCGTCACGATAAACGCCAGCCGGGCAAGCTAAGCGAGCTGAAGTTTGGTCTGGAGTGCGGCGGGTCCGATGGCCTGTCCGGCATCACGGCGAACCCGATGCTGGGCCGCTTCTCGGATTACGTGATCGCTAACGGCGGCACAACGGTGCTGACCGAGGTGCCGGAAATGTTCGGCGCAGAGCGCATTCTGATGAGCCACTGCCGCGACGAAGAGACGTTTGAGAAGACCGTCACCATGGTGAACGACTTCAAACAGTACTTCATCGCCCATAATCAGCCGATTTATGAGAACCCGTCGCCGGGTAACAAAGCGGGCGGGATCACGACGCTTGAAGAGAAATCCCTCGGCTGTACCCAGAAAGCGGGGGCAAGCCGGGTCGTGGACGTCCTGCGTTACGGCGAGCGCCTGAAAACCCACGGTCTGAACCTGCTGAGCGCACCGGGTAACGATGCGGTCGCCACCAGCGCGCTGGCGGGGGCAGGCTGCCACATGGTGCTGTTCAGTACCGGTCGCGGCACGCCGTACGGTGGTTTTGTGCCGACGGTCAAAATCGCGACCAACAGCGAGCTGGCGGCGAAGAAAAAGCACTGGATTGATTTCGACGCAGGCCAGCTGATTCACGGCAAAGCGATGCCGCAGCTGCTGACGGAGTTTGTGGACGCCATCGTGGCGTTTGCCAGCGGCAGACAGACCTGCAATGAGAAGAACGATTTTCGCGAGCTGGCGATCTTTAAGAGTGGTGTGACGCTTTAGGTTGAGTGCGGGCTGGTGCCCTCACCCCGGCCCTCTCCCACGGGGAGAGGGTGAAAACATTAAAAGCGGCAACCAGAGGTTGCCGCTTTGCTGTTAACCTCGCAGAGCGTTCTTCGCTAAACGCGCGTCTTCCGCCTGACAGGCCGCTGCGGTGAACAGCACATCGGTTGAGGAGTTCAGCGCCGTTTCGCAGGAGTCCTGCAATACGCCGATGATAAAGCCGACGGCCACAACCTGCATGGCGATCTCGTTCGGGATACCGAACATGTTACATGCCAGTGGGATCAGCAGCAGCGAGCCACCCGCCACGCCGGACGCGCCACAGGCACACAGAGAAGCCACCACGCTCAGCAGCAGCGCCGTTGGTAGATCGACCGGAACACCTAAGGTATGTACCGCTGCCAGGGTCAGCACGGTGATGGTGATTGCCGCGCCCGCCATGTTCACGGTCGCACCTAGCGGGATCGACACGGAATAGGTATCGCGGTCCAGATTCAGCTTCTCCGCCAGCGCCATGTTAACCGGGATATTTGCCGCAGAGCTGCGGGTGAAGAAGGCATACACACCGCTCTCACGCAGGCAGGTTAGCACCAGCGGATACGGGTTGCGGCGGATCTGCCAGAACACCAGCAGCGGGTTGATCACCAGCGCCACCAGCAGCATACAGCCGACCAGAACAACCAGCAGCTGCGCGTAGCCCCACAGCGCGTCGAAACCGGTGGTAGCCAGCGTGGAGGAGACCAGCCCGAAAATACCGATTGGCGCAAAACGAATCACCAGTTTCACCATAAAGGTGACGGCATTCGATAAATCGTTGACCAGATTTTTCGTGGTCTCGTTGCCGTGACGCAGCGCGAAGCCCAGACCAATCGCCCAGACCAGGATGCCGATGTAGTTCGCGTTCATCAGCGCCGTGATGGGGTTGGATACCATGCTCATCAGCAGACCGCGCAGCACTTCCACAATGCCGGACGGCGGTGTGATGTCACCGGCCGCGCTGGTCAGGTGCAGCGTAGACGGGAACAGGAAGCTAAATACCACGGCCGTTAAGGCAGCGGAGAAGGTTCCCAGAAGATACAGGAACAGAATAGGGCGAATGTTGGTTTTTTGTCCGTGCTGGTGGTTGGCAATGGAGGCCATGACCAGCATCAGAACCAGAACCGGTGCGACGGCCTTCAGGGCGCCAACAAAGAGGGTGCCGAGAAGCCCGGTGGCTTCTGCAGCGGGTTTTGACACCATTGCCAGCAGAATGCCCAGTACCAACCCGACGAGAATTTGTTTAACGAGGCTGCCCTGCGCCAGGCGCGCGAACAGACCGCTTGATTGTGTGCTCATACGTTATTCCTGAGTGAAATTGCGTTCCATCCTGTATGTGCTCTAAGTCACATTTATGTCCGGATGTAAGTATTTGTTTGCCTGGTTGAGTATCAGGGAAAGCAGGGCAAGGCGGAAGAGTAAAATGCTGGATTTTACGTGTTGCGTCATGTTTTTTAACTATTGGTTAACGGAAATGCCGGGTGGCGCTGAGCTTACCCGGCAAAACGCACTAAACCTGCTGCTTCTTATCGTGCTGGCGGTTAACCCAGGTATTGATAATCAGCGTCACGATCAGAATGCCGAACACCACGCCGAGCGAGATAGCGATCGGGATATGGTAGAAATCGACGATCAGCATCTTGATACCGATGAACACGAGGATCACCGACAGGCCATACTTCAGCATCGAGAAGCGCTCTGCGGCACCTGCCAGCAGGAAGTACATGGCGCGCAGGCCAAGGATCGCGAACAGGTTAGAGGTCAGGACGATGAACGGATCTGTCGTCACCGCAAAGATGGCCGGAATGCTGTCTACGGCGAAAATCACGTCGCTCAGCTCAACCAGAATCAGCACCAGCAGCAGCGGGGTGGCAAACAGCAGACCGTTCTTGCGCACGAAGAAGTGCTCGCTCTCGATCTTATCCGTCATGCGCAGGTGGCTGCGGATCCACTTGACCAGCGGCTTTTCGCCAATACCGGTTTCATCTTCCTTCGCCAGCGCCATTTTGACCCCGGTGAACAGCAGGAACGCGCCGAAGACGTACAGCAGCCATTCGAACTGGGTAATCAGCCAACTACCGGCGAAGATCATGATCGTACGCAGGATAATCGCACCCAGCACGCCATAGACCAGCACACGGCGCTGCAGTGACGCAGGCACGGCAAAGTAACTGAACAGCATCAGCCAGACGAAGACGTTATCGACCGCGAGGGCTTTTTCAATCAGATAGCCAGTGAGGAAGGCGAGCGCCTGAGGATCGGCCACCGCACGGCCTTCGGTTGAGGCCAGGTACCACCAGAAGGCAGCACAGAAGAGCAGAGAGAGGGTGACCCATACCAGGGACCAGACGGCGGCCTGCTTTATGGACATGCCGTGCTCACCGCGACGCCCCTGCAAAAAGAGGTCGATCGCCAGCATGATGAGCACGACAACCGCGAATCCGCCCCACAACATTGGAGTGCCGACAGAATGCATACTATTTTCCTTACACATAAAAAACAAAAACGGCTATGGTCAGAAGACGATAGCCGTTAGCTTTTTATGCATAGACCTCGCCTTCCGGCAAGGTCTCACTTACAACCACGAAGGTTGCCCGGCGACCGGATGCGATTTTGCACGCATCGTAATGACGATCCACCGGCGAAGAAGTTACTCCCCTTTGCAGGTAACAAAATATGTCAGACCATCGGTTTCGTCAATGGTCTGCGCCTTTTCATTACACAGCTTTACGCGATAGCTTCTGCGCCCACACCGTCTGCCGGGAACACCACGCCGGTCTGACGGCGGATCTCCGTTTGCAGCTTCGCCGTGGTGCGGCTCACCGCGAGGCCCGGGTGATTCACTTCATTGTCTTCCACGAGACGGGCGAAGACCTCTGCCTCATAGAGCATAGTGTTAATATGCTGAGGCTGCGTCAGCTCCTGCGCTTTACCGCCGCGCGGCACAAAGCTCACTTTCTGACACTCGGAAATCTTCTCAATCACCAGCGACCCGGCTTCGCCCTGAATTTCGCTCGGCAGCACAGAATCACTGACTTTAGAGTGCTGCAGCGTGACGCTGAAATCGCCGTAATCCAGCACCACGACCCCGTGCGCATCCACACCGCTTTCCAGCAGGCTGGCCGTGGCCGTGACGCCGTGCGGCTCGCCCCACAGCGCGATTGCAGAGGCCAGGCAGTAAAAACCGATATCCATAATCGAGCCGTTAGAGAAGGCCGGGTTAAAGGTATTGGGGTTCTCGCCGTCCAGATAACGCTGATAGCGCGACGAGTACTGGCAATAGTTGATGAAGGCTTTACGCACTTTGCCTATTTTCGGCAGCGACTGCTGCAATAGCAGGAAATTCGGCAGGCTGGCCGTTTTGAACGCTTCGAACAGCACCACCTGGTTTTCGCGGGCAAGCGCGATGGCGGCTTCCACTTCCTGGATATTCGACGCCAGCGGCTTCTCGCAAATCACATGCTTTTTATGGCTGAGAAACAGCTTCGTTTGGGGGAAGTGCAGGGAATTCGGGCTGGCGATATACACCGCGTCTATGGCGTCGCTTTGCGCCATCTCGTCGAGAGAGGTGAAGAGATGCTCGACGAGGTAATCATTCGAAAAACTCTGCGCCTGCTCAAGGCTGCGGGAATAGACTGCGGTGAGTTTAAGTTTGCCGGTTTCGTGGGCGGCGTCGACGAACTGGCGCGTGATCCAGTTCGTTCCAATGACTGCGAAACGTATCATAAACGTTTACGTACTCCGTAGCGGGGAACCTTTAACCACTGTAGCACGTCATCATGACAATTCGCGTGCGTTACTGCGCATTACTCTTTAACGATAAATGCGTCAGCCACAGTCGGGTATCAAACTCCAGTTGGTGGTACTGCGGCTCCATGTGGCAGCACAGGGAATAGAACGCTTTGTCGTGCTCTTTCTCTTTCAGGTGCGCCAGCTCATGGACCACGATCATCCGCAGAAAGGCTTCCGGTGCGTTACGGAAAACCGTCGCCACGCGGATCTCGGCTTTGGCTTTCAGCTTGCCGCCCTGCACGCGGGAGATAGCGGTGTGCAGGCCGAGCGCGTTTTTCAGAACGTGGATTTTGTTGTCGTACATCACCTTGTTGATCGGCGGCGCGCTCTTCAGATACCGGCTTTTTAGATCCTGCGTATACCCCCAGAGGGCTTTATCGGTCGTGAAATCGTGCGTACCGGGGTAGCGTTTTTCCAGCACCGCGCCCAGCTTCTGCTCGGCAATCAGGCTGCGAACCTGAGAAAGTAAATGCTCCGGGTAGCCCTGGAGATAAGTAAGTTGGTTCATCAACGCCCCAAATCGACAATAAAACGGGTATACTCACGCACCCTTTTCAGGGATACGCCAAATTTTACCATTCAGGAGGGCCGATGAGCCACTTAGACAACGGTTTCCGTTCACTCAACCTTAAACGTTTCCCGGAAACGGACGACGTTAACCCGCTTCAGGCGTGGGAAGCGGCGGATGAGTATCTGCTGCAGCAGTTGGATGATACCGAAATCCTCGGGCCGGTTCTGATCCTGAATGATGCATTCGGCGCGCTGGGCTGCGCGCTGGCGGAGCACAAACCTTACAGCATCGGCGATTCTTACTTAAGCGAGCTGGCGACGCGTGAAAACCTGCGCCATAACGAAATCGACGAATCCAGCGTGAAGTTCCTCGACAGCACCGCGGAGTACCCTCAGGCGCCGGGTGTAGTGCTGATCAAAGTGCCAAAAACCATGGCGCTGCTGGAGCAGCAGCTGCGCGCGTTGCGAAAAGTCGTCACGCCAGAAACCCGTATTATCGCGGGTGCCAAGGCACGCGATATCCACACGTCGACGCTGGAGCTGTTCGAGAAAGTCCTCGGTCCAACCACCACTACGCTTGCCTGGAAAAAAGCGCGCCTGATCAACTGTACGTTTAGCGCACCGGAGCTGGCCGACGCGCCAGAGACGCTGAGCTGGAAGCTGGAAGGCACCGACTGGACCATCCACAACCATGCGAACGTCTTCTCCCGTACCGGCCTGGATATCGGCGCACGCTTCTTTATGGAACATCTGCCGAAAAATCTGGAAGGGGAGATCGTCGACCTGGGCTGCGGGAACGGTGTGATTGGCCTGACGCTGCTGGCGAAAAACCCGGACGCCAGCGTGGTGTTTAGCGACGAATCGCCAATGGCGGTGGCCTCCAGCCGTCTGAACGTGGAAACTAACCTGCCAGAGGCGCTGGATCGCTGCGAGTTTATGATCAACAACGCGCTCTCCGGCGTGGAGCCGTTCCGCTTCAACGCCGTGTTCTGTAACCCGCCGTTCCATCAGAAGCATGCTCTGACGGATAACGTCGCCTGGGAGATGTTCCACCACGCGCGCCGCTGTCTGAAAATCAACGGCGAGCTGTATATCGTGGCGAACCGCCACCTGGACTACTTCCACAAGCTGAAGAAAATTTTCGGCAACTGCGTCACCATCGCGACCAACAACAAGTTTGTGGTGCTGAAGGCGGTGAAGCTGGGGCGTCGTCGGTAAGGTTGTTTTGCCCGGCGGCGCTGCGCTTGCACAGGCCTACGGTTTTGTAGGCCCGGTAAGCGCAGCGCCACCGGGCAAGAAATCAAATCGCTAATGCTAACTTCGTCCCCTGTGCAATCGCCCGCCGTGCGTCCAGCTCCATCGCCACATCGCACCCGCCAATCAAATGCACTGTTCTTCCGGCTTCTCGCAGCGGATCCGCCAGATCCCTTCTCGGCTCCTGCCCGGCACACAAAATCACATGATCCACACGCAACAGCTGCGGTTCGCCGCCGATCGTAACGTGCAGACCCTCGTCGTCGATCTTTTCGTAGCTCACCGCCGGGATCATCTTCACCCCGCGTGAAAGCAGGGTTGCCCGATGGATCCAGCCCGTGGTTTTACCCAGTCCTTCGCCCGGCTTGCTGGCTTTACGCTGCAGCATCACAATCTGACGCGGGCTTTTCGGCAATTGCGGTCCTTCCGGACGCAGGCCGCCGGACTGGCTCAGGCTGGTGTCGATACCCCATTCCACGCAAAACTCGGCAATGTTCTGGCTGGTAGCCTCACCCGGCTGGCTTAAGTACATGGCGGTATCAAAGCCAATTCCGCCGCAGCCGATAATCGCTACGCTTTTCCCGACCGGCACTTTGTCACGCAATACGTCGAGATAGCTCAGCACTTTTGGATGATCGATACCTGCGATCGCAGGCGTTCGCGGTACGATCCCGCTTGCCAGGATCACCTCATCAAAACCGATCAGATCCGCCGCGCTGACAAACTGATTGAGCCGGAGCTCGACGCCCGTCAGGTCGATCATCCGGCGGTAGTAGCGCAGGGTCTCGTAGAACTCCTCTTTGCCGGGGATCTGTTTGGCGATATTAAACTGCCCGCCAATCTCGCCTGCGGCGTCAAAAAGCGTCACGCTGTGGCCGCGCGAGGCGGCATTCACTGCAAACGCCAGGCCCGCCGGGCCTGCGCCCACGACGGCCAGGCGTTTTATGCTGGCCGCCGGAACGACCGGCATTTTAGTTTCGTGGCAGGCTCTCGGGTTGACGAGGCAGGAGGTCACCTTGCCGACGAAGATCTGATCCAGGCAGGCCTGGTTACAGCCGATGCAGGTGTTGATCTCATCCGCGCGTCCGCTTTGCGCTTTGGACAGCAGCTCGGCATCCGCAAGGAACGGCCGCGCCATCGACACCATGTCGGCATCGCCGCGCGATATCACATCGTCCGCCACCTGCGGGTCGTTAATGCGGTTGGTGGTGACCAGCGGAACAGACACTTTGCCTTTCAGCTTGCGCGTCACCCAACTGAATGCCGCGCGCGGCACCGGTGTGGCGATGGTCGGAATACGGGCTTCGTGCCAGCCAATCCCGGTGTTAATGAGGGTGGCACCAGCGGCTTCAATCGCCTGCGCCAGCTGCACGGTTTCGTCGAACGTCCCGCCGCCCTCCACCAGGTCGAGCATCGACAGGCGGAAGATGATAATAAAATCTGTTCCTGTTTGTTCGCGCACCGCACGCACAACTTCAACGGCAAAGCGCATGCGGCGGACATAGTCGCCGCCCCATTCGTCCTCGCGCTGGTTAGTGCGGGCGGCAAGGAATTCGTTAATCAGATAACCTTCTGAGCCCATAACTTCGACGCCGTCATAACCTGCTTCACGCGCCAGCGCCGCGCAGCGGGCGAAGTCGTCAATCAGCGCTATGATCTCGTCGTGGCTGAGGGCATGCGGTGTGAAGCGGTTAATCGGCGCCTGAATGGCCGACGGCGCGACCAGTTTCGGCTGATAGCTGTAGCGCCCGGTGTGCAGGATTTGCAGGGCGATTTTGCCGCCCTCTTTGTGAACCGCGTCGGTAACGATACGGTGATGTGCAAGCTGGCTCGCATCGTTCAACACCGCGCCACCTTCCATCGTCACGCCTGAAGACGCAGGTGCTACGCCACCGGTGACAATCAGCGCCACGCCATGCCGCGCGCGCTCGGCGTAGAAGGCCGCCAGACGCTCGGCACCGTCCGGACGCTCTTCCAGCCCAGTGTGCATCGAGCCCATTAACACGCGGTTTTTAAGGGTGGTGAACCCCAGATCCAGGGGGGCGAACAACGACGGGTAGCGGCTCATAGTCTCTTCCAGTGTAAAATTATTGTTATGTGGTCGGATGAGTTACTAATTTAGCCAGCGGCAGCGGAAAGGTAAAAGCGGGATCGAATGATTGTGATAGATCTCAAAGAACTTCCCCGGTGGCGCTGCGCTTACCGGGGCTACAAAACCCCAGGACGGATAAGCGCAGCGCCATCCGGCGTTTTTTTACGGCGCCGCTGCCCGTACCAATCCCGGGGCCTGCCACATCGATGTGGTCAGCCCGCTATCCACCAGCCCAAGCTGGTCGGCATACACCGCCTGCCATTTTTGCATCATGCCGTCATACAGCTCACGATGCTGGGGATTTGGCGTGAACTCACGGCTCCACTTCACCAGCCGCTCGCCCGTTGAGGCCATATCTGCAAATAATCCCGCGCCTGCGCCTGCCGCAATCGCGCAGCCGAGCGCTGTCGCCTCTTTCACTTCCGGCACGCGTACCGGCAGTCCGGTGACGTCGCTTAAGATCTGACTCCACAGGGCGCCTTTTGCTCCTCCGCCCGCAAAAACTAAACTTTGAAACGTCACGCCGGAGAAGCGCGAAATCTGCGCCAGGTTGCAGGCCGAAACGATTGCCGCATTCTCTTCCAGGGCACGGAACAGCGTCGCTTTGTTGCACTTTTCCGGGTCGATAGAGAGGTTAATAAACGACGGCGCGGCGTGGTACCACTGCTTGAAATGCATCGCGTCGGAGAAGATCGGCATCACCCCGTGGGAGCCTGCCGGCACGCGGCTCGCCATCTCTTCCAGCAGGGTATAGGTGTCCACTCCCATCCGCCCGGCAATCAGCTTTTCTTCTGCGCAAAAGGCGTCGCGGAACCAGCGCATGGTCAGCCCGGTGAAGAAGCTGATCGACTCCGCCTGGGCCATGCCGGGGATGACGTGCGGGTTCACGCGGATATTCATATCGGGATCGGTGCGCACCTGCGGCAGGTTCACCACCTGCTGCCAGAAGGTGCCGCCCAGCACCGCCGTTTGTCCGGCGCGGACCACTCCCAGCCCCAGGCAGCCCAGCTGTACATCGCCACCGCCCATTACCACCGGCGTGCCTTCGCGCAGGCCGCTTTGCTGCGCGGCTTCATGGGTAATGGCTCCCAGTACGCTGCCGGTCTCTTTCACCGGGGAGAGAATATCGGCGCGCAGCCCGGCCATGTCGAGCAGCGCCGGACGCCAGTCGCGGGAAAAGAGATCGAGCATGCCCGTGGTGCCCGCATTGGAGGGATCCACCGCCAGCTCGCCGGAAAGCTTCGCCGCCAGCCAGTCGCTGATCATGGTGATGGTCGCGGCCTTGCGGTAAATGTCGGGGCGATGGTGCGCCAGCCACAGAAGGCGCGGCATGGCGCTCAGGGCGAGAGTTTGCCCGGAGACGTCATACACTTCGGATTCAAAGCGGTTGTCGTGGATCTCTTTGAGCTCGGCCACCTCGCGGCTGGCGCGGGCGTCGACGTTGGCGCAGGCCCAGATGGCCTCGCCGTTGCGGTCGTACAGCACAATCCCTTCGCGCATGGAGCAGCAGGCAACGGACTGGATATCCGCCGCGGTCAGGTGCGCACGCTCCAGCGCCTGATGAATGCACTGGCAGGTCAGCCGCCAGTTGGTGTCGAGATCGAACTCCATCGATCCCGGTACGTTCTCCACGCTCAGGTGCTTCCACTCGGCCTGACCGACGGCAATCTGGTTGCCCTGTAAATCGAAAATCACGGCGCGAACGCTGCCGGTCCCTGCATCTAACGCTAAAAGGTAACTCATGAGCTTGCCTCGTTGTTAGCGCAGGGCATCCCCGTTACGCCAGGGCCAGCACCGCGCGGGCTGTCGTCTCCTCCGTCACCAGGCCATTGATACGGCGACCCTTCAGTGCGGCATAAATCGCATCGGCTTTCTCTTCCCCGCCGGCCACGCCAACGATGGTGGGCAGTTGCGCCAGTTCATCGAGCGTGACGCCGAGTAATTCTTTATGGATCTCCAGCTCCTCAACGCATTCCCCCTCGGCATTAAGGAAATAACCGAGAATGTCGCCGACTGCGCCTTTGCGGGCGTACATCAGCTGTTCACCTTCGCTGATATAGCCGGAGCGCAGTATCGTGGCGTCACGGCGCTGGTTCACCGAACCAATGCCAACCACCGCCACGTCGGCGGCGGTGGCGGCGAGGATCACGTCCCGCACGCTGGTTTCACGTTTTAAGATCCCGGCAACGGAGGCGGATGACACGCGCAGCGGGGCGGGGATCATGCTGACGCTGCAGGCCGCGTCCAGCTGGCCGATACCGGTCATATACGGCCCGACGCCGCCGGAGAGCGTCACCAGGCGGATCTGCTGCGAGCTGATAAAGCCGCTCAGGTGCTGCAGGCTGCTCATGGTCGTTTCACCAAATCCCACCGCCAACAGCTGGCCGGGCTCCAGCACGCCCATTAGCGACTGCGCCGCGCCAATGCCCAGCCGCACGTTCATCGGCGGCGTATTCAGGGCGGGCATCACGCGCACCAGCTTCAGCCCAAAGCGCTGCTGTAGTTCGGTTTCCAGCGCCAGACAGCCCTCGTAACGGGAGTTGATCTGCACGCGGATCACCCCGGACTGGCGGCCTTTCTCCAGCAGACGGGAGATCTTCAAACGCGGCAGCCCGAGTCGCTCACCGATGTCGTTCTGGGTCAGCCCGTCGTGGTAATAGCACCAGGCCACGCGCGCCACCAGCTCCTCTTCCGCCAGCGCCAGCCCGGCAAACCGTCCTTCTTCCGCAGTGCGTTTATCGCTCATAATTGAACTCTTATAAAAATTTAGATCATATGTTCGTGATGACGCGAAGGGAAAATGTGAGCCACGCGACAAAACGGATCTTTAAGCGGGTTTCTGTTTTATCTGGATCTTAATCAATAAAACTGTGATCCCTGCACGGTTGTAAATATAGTTCACCGTCTACGCTTTTGAACATTATTAAATCTAAAAATCATTTGTTCAATAGCGGAGCGATGATGACACCACTTATTGAAGCGCGGGGGATCAGCAAGCAGTTCTCGGGCGTGCCGGTGTTAAAAGGCATTGATTTCACGCTGCTCGCGGGCCAGGTACACGCCCTGATGGGCGGGAACGGCGCGGGAAAATCGACGCTGATGAAGATCATCGCCGGAGTTGAAACGCCCGACAGCGGTGAACTTTCGGTTGCGGGGGAGTCTTTTGCACGGCTTACGCCAGCGCAGGCGCATAAGCTCGGCATTTATCTGGTACCGCAGGAGCCGCTGCTGTTCCCCAACCTGACGGTGCGGGAAAACATCCTCTTTCGCCTGCCCCGTGAACGGGATCTGGAACCGCGCCTGGCCGATAAGCTCCAGCAGCTGCAATGCCAGCTTAACCTTGATGCCACCGCCAGCACTCTGGAAGTGGCGGATCAGCAGATGGTAGAGATCCTCCGCGGATTAATGCGCAACGCCAGGATCCTGATCCTCGACGAACCCACCGCCTCGCTCACGCCCGGCGAAACCGAACGCCTGTTCCGCCAGATCCGTGCGTTGCAGGCGCTTGGCGTCGGCATTGTTTTTATCTCGCATAAGCTGCCGGAAATTCGCCTGCTTTCGAGCCACATCTCGGTGATGCGCGACGGTGCAGTGGTGCTGAGCGGTGAAACCGCGCAGTTTGACGATAACGCCCTGATTGCCGCCATGACGCCAGTGAGTCGGGAAAAATCTCTGAGCGAGACGCAAAAGCTGTGGCTGGCGTTGCCGGGCAACCGCCGCACCCAGCCGCAGGATTTCCCGGTGCTGCGCGTGGAGGATCTCACCGGGGAGGGGTTTATCGATCTGAGTCTTGAGATCTTCGCCGGTGAGATCGTCGGCCTGGCCGGGCTGGTGGGATCCGGGCGCACCGAGTTTGCCGAAACGCTTTACGGCCTGCGTCCGGTGCGCGGGGGGCGCGTCTGGCTAGAGAATCAGGAAATCACTGCCGAGCCGCCTGGTTCACGTCTGGAAAAAGGGCTGGTTTACCTGCCGGAAGACAGGCAGGTTTCCGGCCTGTTCCTCGACGCGCCGATCCGCTGGAACACCGTGGTGCTGAACGAGCCGTCTTTCTGGCAGCAGCGCAAGCGGGAGTCGGCGGTGGTAGAGCGCTATCACCGTGCACTCGGGATTAAGCTCAACCATGCGGATCAAACCGTGCGTACGCTCTCCGGCGGCAACCAGCAGAAGGTACTGCTGGCGCGCTGTCTGGAGGCCAATCCTTTACTTCTTATTGTCGATGAACCGACGCGTGGCGTGGACGTCTCCGCGCGCGCCGATATCTACCAGCTCATCAAAAGCGTAGCCGCGCAGAACGTCGCGGTACTGATGATCTCAAGCGATCTCGATGAGTTCCCGGGCCTTGCCGATCGCGTACTGGTGATGCATCAGGGCGTACTCAGCGGCGAGCTGCCGCGCCATGCCGTTAGCCTCGACAGGATGATGGCGCTGGCGTTCGGAGGGCAATCATGAAGACCTTATTAAAGAACCGTGAGTTGAGCGCGTTTCTCGCCATTCTGGCACTGTTTGCCGTGCTGGTGGCGCTGAACCCGTCTTACTTCAGCCTGCAAACGCTGGGGATGATCTTCGCCAGTGCCCAGATCCTGATCCTGCTGGCCATCGGTGCCGCGCTGGTCATGCTGACCCGCAATATTGACGTCTCGGTGGGCTCGACCGTTGGGCTGTCGGCAATCGCCGTCGGCGTGGCGCTCAATGGCGGCTACAGCCTGCCCGTTTCCATCCTCTTCGCACTGTCGATTGGCGCACTGGCCGGGGCGTTCAACGGCGTGCTGGTGGTGGGGCTGCGCATCCCGGCGATTGTCGCCACCCTCGGCACGTTGGGGCTGTATCGCGGGGCGATGCTGCTCTGGACGGGCGGGAAGTGGATTGAAGGGTTGCCGCCGGGGCTGAAATCTCTCTCTGAACCGCTTGCCATCGGCATGTCGCCACTCGGTATGGTGGTGTTAATTATCGCAGCCGCGGGCGCGTGGACGCTGTCGCGTACCGCGTTCGGCCGTGATTTCTACGCGGTGGGGGATAACCTCGCCGCCGCGCGTCAGCTGGGCGTAGCGGTGAACCGCACCCGCATGCTCGCCTTTACCCTGAACGGCATGCTGGCGGCCTGCGCAGGGATTGTCTTTGCCGCGCAAATTGGTTTTGTCCCCAACCAGACCGGCAGCGGGCTGGAGATGAAGGCCATCGCCGCCTGCGTGCTCGGGGGGATCTCTCTGCTGGGCGGCACCGGCACGCTGATCGGTGCCTTGCTTGGGGCTTTCTTCCTCACCCAAATCGACACCGTACTGGTGCTGTTCAGGCTGCCAGCCTGGTGGAATGACTTTATCGCCGGGCTGGTGCTGCTGGGCGTACTGGTGCTCGACGGGCGGCTGCGTCAGGCGCTGGCGCGCCATCAGCGGGCGCTGAAATACGGCCGCTTCCAGCCAGGTCACAGAGGGGGAAAGCACGTCACTCCCTTTCCCAAACGCAAAAAAGAGGTGGCGTAAATGAAGCTTAACTGGGAAAGCGCGCTGCTGGTTTTGCTGGTGCTGGAGATCCTGCTCTTTGGCGCCATTAACCCGCGCATGCTCGACATCAATATGCTGCTGTTCAGCACCAGCGACTTCATCTGTATCGGTATCGTGGCGCTGCCGCTCACGCTTGTCATTATCAGCGGCGGGATCGACATCTCGCTGGGTTCGACCATCGGCCTGTGCGCCATCGCGCTGGGGGTGATGATGCAGGCCGGGTGGCCGATGGCGGTGGCCATTCCGCTGACGCTGCTGCTCGGCCTGCTGTGCGGGCTGGTGAATGCGGCGCTGATCCACTACACCGGCATCAGTCCACTGGTGATTACCCTCGGCACGCTCTATCTCTACGGTGGCGGGGCGTTGCTGCTTTCCGGCATGGCGGGGGCGACGGGCTATGAGGGCATCGGCGGCTTCCCGGACAGCTTTACTGCGTTCGCGAATCTCACGGTCGTTGGCCTGCCGCTCCCGCTGGTGCTGTTCGCTGTGATTACCGTTTTCTTCTGGCTGATTACCCACCGCGGGCGCTTTGGCCGTCATCTGTTTTTGATTGGCCAGAACCCGCGTGCGGCACGCTATGCGGCGCTGTCGGTTAACGGTATGCCCTACGCGCTGTATGGTCTGGTGGGCGTGGCCTCGGCCATTGCCGCACTGGTCATGGTCTCCTATTTCGGTTCCGCGCGGTCAGATCTGGGGCGCGATTTGCTGATGCCTGCGCTCACCGCCGCCGTACTCGGCGGGGCGAATATCTACGGCGGGTCAGGTTCGGTTGTCGGTACGGCGCTGGCAGCGCTGCTGGTGGGGTACCTGCAACAGGGTTTACAGATGGTCGGCATCCCCAGCCAGGTATCGAGCGCGCTTTCAGGAGCGCTGCTGGTTGTGGTGGTGATGGGTCGTTCGCTGAGTCTGCACCGCGAATGGGTGCGTTCTCTCTTTAGAAAACTTTCCGGAGCGTAAGATGAAAACAAAACTGATAGTCCTGGCAATGGCCCTCAGCTTCGCCTCGGCGCAGGCGGCGGATCGGATTGCCTTTATCCCGAAACTGGTGGGGGTTGGCTTCTTCACCAGCGGCGGCAACGGTGCGAAAGAGGCGGGGAAAGACCTCGGCGTGGATGTCACCTATGACGGTCCAACCGAGCCGAGCGTTTCCGGCCAGGTGCAGCTCATCAACAACTTCGTTAACCAGGGCTACAACGCGATTATCGTCTCTGCTGTGTCGCCGGACGGCCTCTGCCCGGCCTTAAAACGCGCGATGCAGCGCGGCGTCAAAGTGCTGACCTGGGATTCCGACACCAAACCGGAGTGCCGCAGCATATATATCAACCAGGGGACGCCGGAACAGCTCGGCGGCCTGCTGGTGGAGATGGCGGGCAAGCAGGTCACCAAACCGAATGCCAAAGTGGCATTCTTCTACTCCAGCCCAACGGTCACCGACCAGAACCAGTGGGTGAAAGAGGCGAAGGCTAAAATCGAGAAAGATCATCCTCAGTGGCAGATCGTGACCACTCAGTTTGGCTATAACGATGCCACCAAATCCCTGCAAACCGCCGAGGGGATCTTAAAAGCGTATCCGGATCTGGATGCGATCATCGCCCCGGATGCCAACGCCCTGCCAGCCGCTGCGCAGGCAGCAGAAAATCTGAAGCGGGAAGGGGTGGCGATTGTCGGGTTCAGCACGCCAAACGTCATGCGTCCATACGTGGAGCGCGGCACGGTAAAAGCCTTCGGCCTGTGGGACGTGGTGCAACAGGGCAAAATTGCGGTCAATGTCGCCGATCGTTTACTGAAAAAAGGCGATCTTAACGTTGGCGACAGCGTGGACGTGAAAGAGATCGGTACGCTGAAGGTCGAACCGAACAGCGTGCAGGGCTACCAGTATGAGGCGAAAGGTAACGGCATCGTGCTGCTGCCGGAACGCGTGGTGTTCACTAAAGAGAACATCAACAAATACGATTTCTGACGGGGGAACAAATGGCTGATTTAGACGACATCAAAGACGGGAAGGATTTTGGCATCGGCACGCCACAGCAAAATGTGCCGTTTACCCTGAAGGGCTGTGGTTCGCTGGACTGGGGGATGCAGTCAAGGCTTTCGCGCATCTTCAACCCGCAAAGCAACCGCACGGTGATGCTGGCCTTTGACCACGGTTATTTCCAGGGGCCGACCACCGGCCTTGAGCGTATCGATCTCTCCATTGCGCCGCTGTTTGGCGAAACCGATGTGCTGATGTGTACCCGCGGTATCCTGCGGAGCACCGTGCCTGCGGCCACCAACAAACCGGTCGTGCTGCGCGCCTCCGGCGGTAACTCAATTCTGGGCGAATTGTCCAACGAGTGCGTGGCGGTGGCAATGGAAGATGCGCTCCGGCTGAACGTCTGTGCGGTCGCAGCACAGGTCTACATTGGCAGCGAGTTCGAGCATCAGTCGATCAACAACATCATCAAGCTTGTCGACGCCGGTGCCCGCTACGGCATGCCGACCCTCGCGGTGACAGGGGTGGGGAAAGAGATGGCGCGCGACGCGCGGTATTTCTCACTTGCCAGCCGCATTGCCGCCGAAATGGGGGCGCAGTTCGTCAAAACCTATTATGTGGATGAGGGCTTTGAAAAAGTCACCGCCAGCTGCCCGGTGCCGATCGTCATCGCCGGCGGCAAAAAGCTGCCGGAGCACGAGGCGCTGGAGATGTGCTGGCGCGCGATTGACCAAGGCGCATCCGGTGTGGACATGGGGCGCAATATCTTCCAGTCCAGCGCGCCGCTCGCCATGCTGAAGGCAGTGAAAAAAGTGGTTCACGAGAACATGAGCGCCCGTGAAGCGTTCCAGTTCTGGCAGGAAGAGAAACAGGGAGAAGCAAAATGAACGTGACGTTAGTGGAGATCAACATCAAACCCGAGCGGGTGGACGAGTTTCTGACGGTGTTTCGCGCCAACCATGAAGGGGCGATTAAGGAGCCGGGAAACCTGCGTTTTGACGTCCTGCAGGATCCGAGGGTGAAAACCCGGTTCTTTATCTACGAAGCCTATAAAGACGAAGCGGCGGTGCTGGCGCATAAGCAGACGCCGCACTATCTGGCGTGCGTGGATAAGCTTGAGGACCTGATGTCGGAGCCGCGCAAAAAACGCAGTTTTGTGGGGTTGTTGCCGGAGTAGTTTTTTTGCCCGGTAGACCGGTCTGCCGGGCAAGCATCGATCAGGGATGATGCTTTTGTAACGTTGTGAGCAGGCTGTCTGCACAATATTGTCTGAGGAGTTTTTCATCTCTTTCAGGCAGGCCGCTGTGAAGAAACGCTTCCAGACTCTCGGTATTTACACCGTTAAAAATGAAAATACGGTCGGGATGGTAAAGCGCCATGTTTTTAATCGACGCGTTTGTGGTGATCAGCTTCTTATTCAGAATCAGGGCTTCCAGAGCGCGGAGAGTTAATCCCTGTTGCTCGGGTTTGTTTATTTCCAGCATGACAGAGCAGCGTTTGGCTTTTTCAATATTTTCCTGATAGCTCAGTTTTTTATTTTGACAATTATCGGGATAGTTATCCTGGTTATCGTACTTATCCAGCAGGTAGAAATCTGTCTTGTAGCCGCAATTTTCGAGTACCGGCGTCAATGTGCGCACAACATTTGCGCGAATGGGTTCATAGCCACCGACAAAAAAACAGCTTTTATTTTCAGTTGGATTTTGTTTTTGAAACTGCTCGATTTCTTTCCAGCTAAAGGGCAAAAACTGCTCAATTGCACGCAGGTTATAACGTTCGCAATCAGCGGGATCAAAGCTATAAATAGCATCAAAGATCGGGCGAACGGTCTCGATGTAATCTTGATCCTGAGCCAGTTGCCCAAGGTGACGCCGTTTACGTGTCAGGGCTTCAACGGAGTCGCGGAGAATCAGCACTTTTTTACAAGGCATACTGGCGACATAATCCAGGAATGGAAAGACGCTGTATCCATTGCAAATCGCAATATCATCGGGCTTGATTGCTGATAATTTCACAGCACAGTGGGTGCGTTTATGCCATTTTTTTAATGCGTTGCCTGGTAACAGGGCATTGATTGATTTATAACGTCGCATAATGCGATTAATTTGCTTAACGGGATGATCCTGAGCAAGCGAATTAAGCATCATGATTTCGAAAGGATTGACCCATTCCAGAAAAAAATAGCGCATGGTCCCTCAGAGATGGCTGGCAGATTATCGGGAAATGATATCTCATACTGGAAAAGGAATCATTATTGCGAGATTCCACGTTTGATCGGGGACGCAACAGATTGATGAAGTTTTGTAGGCCGGGTAAGCGCTAGCGCCACCCGGCATTTTTCAGGCCAGCTTCAGGTCCGCCAGGATCGCAGCAAGCGCCTCGCGCGGCTCACCCTGAATCGCCTGCAGTGGGAAGGGGAGCGCCGGTGCCTCCACTTTTCCCATCATCTCGGCTGCCGCTGCCATCACCCGCACGCTGCCGTAACGGCGGAACAGCGCCCACAGTGGCTCCAGACGTTCTGATTCCATGCTGTCTTTCGAGTGCGCAATTGCCAGTGCCGCCTGAGGGAACAGCCCGCCGACGACGGAATACCAGACGTCAAACCCGGCCTGCAGGGCGGATGCTGCCCGCCAGTCGCCGCTTATCCCCAGCGTGACCGTCTTCGGAAGACGCGCCCGCACCTGCGACACATCCTCCGGCATGTGGCCCATTTTCACCGAGCCAATATTGGGCAGCGCCGCCACGGCAAACATCAGCTCGTCGCTAAACTCAAACCCGGTGGTGGCGGGATTATCATAAACGCACAGCGGGACGGAGAGCTGGCGAGTTACCGTCTCATACAGCGAATAGACCTCGTCCGTCGTCAAACGCTGGTACGACACCGGTGCCATCAGCACGCTGGATGCACCTGCCTTCTGCGCGTGCTCAGCCAGACGCAGAATGTCATCCAGTCTCAGTGCGCCAATACTGACCATGACCGGAATGTCATTGGCATGTTCCACCGCGCAGCGGGTAATATGCGTGCGCTCCTCAACCGTGAGGTAGGCATAGCTGCCCGTTGAACCCAGAATACCCAGCGAATCCACCCCCGCGTCGATCAGGGGGCGCAGCAGGTTGATAAAGGCCTGCTCGTCAAACTTCCCCTCTTTCAGGGGCGTTAACGGAAACGCACTTAACCCGTGAAACATCGTGTTGTCCTCTTACAGTTCCAGCAGTTGAACCTGAGCCGTTGCGCCTGGCATTAATCGTTGCAGATTGCTGACCAGCTCCTCGCCCGCTTCTTCGAGCGCACCTGACGGCATCGTTGGCAGACTTTCGAGAATAAACCACATGGTCTGCGCCTGGCTATCAAGACGGGTGCGTATCCCTTGTCGCCAGTTCCAGCGACGACAGGTGACGCCCATATCGTCTCGCCAGATGACCTCGCCAGCATCCGGGTATTCCACCACCGGCTGGCCCTCTTTCAGGGTGTCAAAGGGTTCATTGCCCTCGGCCAGCGTCAGGCGCGGCGCACCGGAATAGGCCGCGAGATTCTCGCCCCCTACCGGAATGGCGTAGCGAATACTGACCGCATTATAGATGTCCACTACCGGGTCGAGTGAAGGTAGCGAACCGTCTTTAAGCACCCGCTTTCGCAGTGCGGAGGCCGAGCAGGGGGTACGTTTTGGCTTCGCGCCAAAGTTTTTAAATACCTCATCCCAGGCAGCGAGATGCGCTTGTGCCCACGGTACATCATCATTCAACACCTGCTGGCAAGCCTGTGTCAGCGCGGCGGGGGCAACTTCTGGATGGGTAATCTGTGCGGCTTCAACCAGAATGCTCAGCGCCCGAAAGCCCGGGGCAATCCCGGCAAGACGCGGGTCTATTGACGGCGTAACGAGAGACATAAATAATCCTGTATCGACTGTTTTATACCATGGTAGTGACCAATGACTGATAAAGTCAATATAATGACTGAGCAGGGGGCCGATGTTGCCCAGGTAAGCCTGGCCGTGGCGAACCGCATCCGCAACTGGCGTAAAGATAAAAAATTGTCGCTGGATGAGCTATCCCGCCGCGCCAGCGTCAGCAAAGGCATGCTGGTGGAAATCGAAAAGGGGGCCGCCAATCCCAGTATCGCTATCCTGTGCAAACTGGCTGCCGCGCTGGGCGTTTCCGTGGCGGATATTGTTAACGTCTCCAGCGAACCGGTCGTGCATGTTATTGAAAAACAGGCCATCCCGGTTCTGTGGCAGGGCGCAAAGGGCGGTTCTGCCAGATTACTGGCGGGTACCGCTGGCCCGGACATGATTGAACTGTGGCAGTGGGAGATGCAGCCGGGGGAACACTTCTCTTCACCGGGGCACCCGGCAGGCACATGTGAACTGCTACACGTAAACGAGGGGGTGTTGTCGCTGACGGTGGGCGAGACGGTGACGCAGGTTGAGGCTGGCGCGTCGGCGGTGGCGAAAACGGAAGCCGCACACGGCTACGGGAATGAAGGCGATACCGTGCTTCGCTTCACTATGACGGTGGCGGAGTTTCACCGGTAAAAAACTGCCCGGCGGCGCTAACGCTTACCGGGCTTGCTTAGGCTGGGTAAGCGTAGCGTCACCCGGCGCTTTTTACGCCTCTTCCACGCTCACACGCAGTGCTGCCAGCGCTTTACGTGCCGCTTTCAGCACCTGCTCGCACTGCTCAATCGTCAGCGTCAGCGGCGGTTCAATACGGATGGTTTTCGAGTTGTTGAGCGTTCCGGCCACCAGTACCCGCTGGCGGAACATCTCGCTCGCGAAGCTATAGCCGATTTCATTGTCGACAAACTCAATTGCCATCAATAACCCTCTGCCGCGTGCATCCTGCACCAGATCCGGATATTCCCGGCCCAGCTGGCGGAAGCCATCCAGCAGCATGTCGCCTTTCTGCTCTGCTTGCGCAGGCAGGTTTTGTTCCAGCAGCACGTTGATGGTCGCCAGCGCGGCCGCACAGGCCAGCGGGTTACCGCCAAAGGTCGTGGTATGCAGGAACGGGTTGTCGAACAGCACCGAGAATACCTCCTCGGTGGCTACCGTAGCACCAATCGGCATCACGCCGCCGCCGAGCGCTTTCGCCAGACACAGAATGTCTGGCTGAACGTTCTCGTGCTCGCAGGCAAACATCTTGCCGGTGCGTCCCATCCCGGTCTGGACTTCGTCGAGGATCAGCAGGGCGCCAAACTCATCGCACAGCTGACGCACGGCAGGCAAAAAGCCCTGCGGAGGCAGGATCACGCCGCCTTCGCCCTGAATCGGCTCCAGAATCACCGCCGCCACGTCATCGCCGGTTTTACGGCATTCACTCAGCGCGGTGCGCATGGCGTTAATGTCGCCGAACGGCACGTGGCGGAAGCCCGGCAGCAGCGGCATAAACGGCTTGCGGAAGGTGGATTTAGCGGTCGCCGACAGTGCGCCCAGGGATTTACCGTGGAACGCGCCGCTGGTGGCAATGAAGGTGAATTTCCCACGCGGCGACTGGTACGCTTTGGCGAGTTTAATCGCCGCTTCGACCGATTCCGTGCCGCTGTTACTAAAGAAGCTGTATTTCAGTTTGCCGGGCGTTAAGGCCGCCAGCGTTTTCGCGAGCATGGCGCGAAGCGGGTCGAGCAGTTCCTGGCTATGGAGAGGTTGTTTCGCAAGTTGATTCTGTACGGCGGAAACCACAACTGGATTACGGTGCCCCACGTTGAAGATACCAAAACCACCAAGGCAATCGATAAACTCCTGTCCCTGGGTGTCGACAAGCGTGTTCAGACTTCCCGCTTGCCACTCTACGGCTCCGTAATCCCCGCCGGCGGTAACAGATTTGCGATACTCCAGAAATCCTGGATTGACGTGCTCTTTAAAGTAATCGATGACCTCTCGGTTAAGTTGTTTCATCTCCTCATGATCGAGCGTTTGCTTCTCTATGAGATTCAATGCGTGCGCGGTACAGGCAAGAGCCGAGGCGCTGGAAGGTAACCTGTTCAAAATATGCTCCCGGGGATCGCGTATCATATGATACTGGTTTAAGTATTGCAGGGATTACGCCACTTCAGAGGACGTAACGAAAATCGGGATAAACGCCAGGTTAAAATAATGTTGCACAATATTTAATCATGCCGATACAACCGAAACGGGATTTAGCGATAAGGTACAGCATGTGCAGGACGGGGCATAAAAGCGCAATTGCACGAAAGGAGTGCACTGCATGCCACTTAAGCGGGCGTTAACAGGTCATGCTTTGCAGGTAATTTCCAGGAGAAAGTATTTCAAATCAATGAATTATAAATTCTCACAAAAAGTGCGGTTTAAGTGAAATCTGCGATCTCCATCAAGTTTAACAACTAAAGATAAATTGGTTACCGCCGAAAAAACAATTACCCACAAATTTAACATTCAAATAACCTGCAAGGGATGCTCACAATGTCCTCTCCAACCTATGTCACCCAGAATGAATATCCTCTGGACGATGACACCACCTTAATGTCTACCACAGACATCCACAGCTACATTACCCACGCCAACGACACGTTTGTGCAGGTGAGCGGTTACCCGCTTGATGAGCTGACGGGCCAGCCGCACAATATGGTGCGCCACCCTGATATGCCAAAAGCCGCCTTTGCCGATATGTGGTACACCCTGCAACAGGGGGAACCGTGGAGCGGGATTGTCAAAAATCGGCGCAAAAACGGTGACCACTACTGGGTGCGCGCGAATGCGGTGCCAATGGTGCGTCACGGGAAGGTGACGGGCTATATGTCGATCCGCACCAAAGCCACGGCGGAAGAGATAGCCACCGTGGAGCCGCTCTACCGCGCGCTGAATGACGGCAGCTGTAAGAAACGTATTCATAAAGGACTGGTGGTGGGAAAGGGCTGGCTGGGTAAACTGCCGGCCATGCCGCTGCGCTGGCGGGTGCGTAGCGTAATGGCGGTGCTTTTTGCCGTCCTCGCCGCCACGCTGGTCGCCACCTCCGCAGGGTGGATGCCGCTCGTTGCGGCTGCGGTGGTCATGCTGCTGGGGACGCTGCTGTTTGAGCAACAGATTGTGCGTCCGGTCGAAAACGTGGCGCGACAGGCCCTGAGGGTGGCTACCGGGGAGCGCAACAGCGTGCAGCATTTGAACCGCAGTGACGAGCTGGGGCTAACCCTGCGCGCGATAGGCCAGCTGGGGCTGATGTGCCGCTGGTTGATCAACGACGTCTCGAGCCAGGTGGTGAGCGTGCGTGACGGCAGCGACAGGCTGGCCCGGGGTAATGAAGATCTGAACGATCGTACGCGTCAGACGGTAGCGAATGTGCAGCAGACCGTCGCAACGATGAACCAGATGGCCGCGTCCGTGCAGAGCAACTCTGAAACTGCCGCCGAGGTGGATAAACTCTCCGTTGCCGCGAGCAGTGCGGCGACGAAGGGCGGCAATGCGATGCAGACCGTGGTCAAAACCATGGATGACATCGCCGACAGCACGCAGCGAATTGGCTCGATTACCTCCCTGATAAACGACATCGCTTTCCAGACCAATATCCTGGCGCTCAATGCGGCAGTTGAAGCGGCACGGGCGGGTGAGCAGGGGAAAGGGTTTGCCGTGGTCGCGGGCGAAGTCCGCCATCTCGCCAGCCGCAGCGCCAGTGCGGCTAACGATATTCGTAAACTCATCGATGCCAGCGCCAGCAAAGTGCAGTCCGGCTCCGAGCAGGTGCACGCCGCCGGCCGCACGATGGATGACATTGTCGAGCAGGTGAAAAACGTGACGCAGCTTATCGCTCAGATCAGTCACTCCACCTCCGAGCAGGCCACCGGGCTCTCAGAATTAACCCGTGCGGTGGCCGAGCTGGACAGCATCACGCAGAAAAATGCCGACCTGGTCGAGGAGAGCGCGCACATTTCTGCCATGGTGAAACACCGTGCCGGGCGTCTGAAGGATGCGGTAACCGTGCTCCATTGAGTCAGTAAAGTTCCGGAAAAGCCGTTTATTCCGTAAGGAATAAACGGCTTTTTTATGGCTGCTTGTGACTATTAATGTGCTTTATTGTTAATATAATATTAAATAACTAAAAAAAGTACCTCAGTTATTTATTCCTGCCTAAGTCAGTTTCCCATGATGCTGTTTTGCAAAACACGCTTCTGGTGGTCTGGTAACGATCGATGAGACGAAATTAATAGTCTCTGCCTATCCATTGTGATGGTTATGAAATAAAAAAACGATCAAAGTCATAAAGTTAGCGAATTCGTTACCGATAACAGCGATCGTCTGAGAAATAATCACATCGATGGAGTAAATATGTTCTTACATGACGTAAAGATCGGCACGAAATTATTTCTGGCGTTTGGGTTCTTTATTGTCCTGATGGCAATCAGCGCGAGCCTGTCTCTGCTGAGTCTGAACCGGGCAAATAATGGGATGCAATCCATTATTACCCGTGATTATCCGACCACGGTAAAAGCGAACCAGTTAATCGATAACTTCCAGGAATTTATTAGCACTCAACAGCTGATGCTGCTGGACGAGCAGGGAACTTACACGGGGCAATCTCAGCAGCACCTGAAAGAGATCAGCGAGCACATCACGGTGATCCTGGGCGAGCTGAACAACGCGTTGCAGGATGAAAAGTCTCAGCAGGTGCTGGCGGATATCCGTAGCGTGCGCCAGCAGTATCTGGACTCGCGCTATCGCATCCTGCAGGCGGTGCAGAACAACAATCGTGCGGGTGCCATTCAAGAGATGATGACCACCACCCTTGCCGTGCAGCAGGCTTATAAAGCGAAAGTGAAGGAGCTGATTGCCATTCAAAACAGCGAGATGCAAAGTGCAGGCGCGCAGGTAGAAGGGGATTTCAGGTCTAACCGACTGCTGCTGATCCTCATCACCCTCTTTAGCGTCGCGGCAGGCAGCCTGATCGGCTGGTTTATCGTGCGCGCTATCACCCGTCCGCTCGGCGAGGCGGTGAATTTTGCGAAGGCCATTTCAGAGGGCGATCTGACGGGCAGCATCACGCCGCACGGCAAAGACGAAACGGGCTTACTGCTGCATGCGTTGATGGAGATGAAAAACCGTCTGCTGGACATTGTGCAGCAGGTGCAAACCGGCTCGGAGAATATCTCCAGCGCAGCCGCGCAGATCGTTGCGGGTAACCAGGATCTCGCCGCGCGCACGGAAGAGCAGGCAAGTTCCGTTGAACAGACAGCAGCCTCGATGGAGCAGATCACCGCGACGGTGAAAAACACCGCCTCGCACACTGGCGAAGCGACCAACCTCTCGGCAGATGCTGCCACGGTGGTCAAAAACAACGGTGAGATGATGAAGCAGGTGACCAGCAAAATGCGCCTGATTAACGAGACGTCGAACCGGATGTCCGACATTATCGACCTGATCGACGCCATTGCTTTCCAGACCAACATTCTGGCGCTGAACGCGGCCGTGGAAGCAGCGCGCGCCGGTGAGCACGGTCGTGGCTTTGCGGTGGTGGCCGGTGAGGTGCGCCAGCTTGCCCAGAAGAGCGCGTCGTCGGCCAGCGAAATCCGTGAGCTTATTGAGAGCTCCACCAGTCAGACCCAGGACGGCATGAACCTGGTGGAAAAAGCGAGCGCGCTGATCAACGGGATGGTGGGCAACGTGGAAGAGATGGACGTCATCCTGCGTGAGATCCGCCAGGCCAGCCATGAGCAGACGGAAGGGATCTCGCAGATTAACAGCGCGATTGGCCTGATTGATGCCACCACCCAGCAGAACTCCGCGCTGGTGGAGGAGTCCGTCGCCGCGGCGGCATCGCTTAACGAACAGGCGATGCACCTGAAAGAGCTGGTACGCGTCTTCCGCGTGAGCGAACACGCTCCGGCTTAATCCAGCTGGGAGATCTCGAGCGCCGCGCGGTCAATGACGCCGATAATCTGCTTAAGCTGCGCGTCGCTGAGCTCTCCCTGATTCACCTTCAGGTCTAACACCGCTTTAAAGTTATCCAGCGCCCGCTTCATCTGCGGGTTTTTGCGCAGCTGGAAGCCGACAGAACGCGCTTTGATGCGTGCCTGTATGTGCTCAAGCTGTTCCTGGTTCTCATCCAGCCACTGCTGGCCCGTCACGGTAATCGCAATTCGCTTTCTGCCGTTCTCTTCTTCCGTAATGGTGATAAAGGTCTGATCCTGCAGATAATCCAGCGTCGGGTAGATCACCCCAGGGCTCGGGGTGTAATTACCCTGGGTCAGGTTCTCAATCTCTTTGATCAGCTCATAGCCGTGGCTCGCATTGCGGGTCAGGATATCCAGAATCACCAGCCGCAGATCGCCGTGGCCGAAAAAGCGCGGTCGGCGTCCGCCGCCATCATGTTCGTGTCGCATAGTAATTCCTTCAATTTGATATATCTAAACTATATCTAAGATATATTCAGATGCAATCTAAAAGATCTTGCTTTTTTACTGATTAGTAATCATTATCATTTAAAAATTAATTTAGATATATCGTATTCATCAGAGAAGGGGCTAAAAATGGCATCTACCCGTTACCCACAGCGTGTTCGTAATGACCTGCGTTTTCGCGAGCTGACGGTGCTCCGCGTGGAACGCGTGAGCGCGGGTTTCCAGCGCGTTGTATTAGGTGGCGAGGCGCTGGAGGGGTTTAGCTCCCGCGGCTTCGACGACCACACCAAAGTCTTTTTCCCGGCACCGGGGGCGGTGTTTGTGCCGCCCGTGGTGACTGATGAAGGCATCGACTGGGGCGACGGCGTGCGTCCGCAGACGCGCGACTATACGCCGCTGTATGATGAGTCTCGCCATGAACTGGTGCTCGATTTCTTCATTCATGACGGCGGCATTGCCAGCAACTGGGCGGTTGAGGCGAAAGCGGGGGACACGTTGACCATTGGTGGGCCGCGCGGTTCGCTGGTGGTGCCGGAAGATTACGCCTGGCAACTGTACGTGTGCGATGAATCCGGTATGCCTGCGCTACGTCGACGCTTAGAGAGTCTTGCTAAACTGCCGGTTCGCCCAGAAATTCACGCGGTAGTAACGGTCGGGAACGACGCATATAAGGACTATCTGGCGCACCTGAGCGACGTCGACATCACCTGGGTAGTGGGCCACAGCGAGCAGGCGGTGGCGGATCGTCTGGCGGCGTTGACCGTTCCGGCGGAAGAGTACTTTATCTGGCTGACCGGGGAAGGAAAGGTAGTAAAAAGCCTGAGCCGTCAGTTTGACACTGACGCGATTGATCAACAGTTGGTGCGTGCCAGCGCCTACTGGCACGCTAAATAATCAGGCTGCTGAATCCATTTGCGCTTCGTTCACCTGGTGTTCGAGCGAGGCGCGAACCTCGTGCAGGGCTTTCTCCTGCTGAGCAAAGTACGCCTCCATATTGCTCAGCGACGACACCAGCAGCCAGGACTCTTCTTTCTCCAGCTCCGCCAGCTCGTTCACTAAGGTGTCGATTTGCTCGCGTACCTGCGCCATTTTTTTGCGGATACGTTCCAGATCGTTCAGCCTGTCGCTGGCCATCAGCGGCTCGAAGCCCTGCTGCAGGCGGGCGACCAGCGAGCGAATAGCCTTGACGTCGCCACGCTGTTTGGCCTGGTTGAGCTGCACCATCATCGCGTTGGCTTCCTCTTTCAGGTCGTCCGCCACCAGGTCCGGATGACAGAGTTTGCTCGCCTGCCGCCAGAGACGCTTGAGTTCGTTCTGATCTTCTTCAGAGAGGTGCTTCCCTTTGCGCAGCCGCATTTCGACATCGTGATGTTGCTCGCGATACTTCTCGTACTCTTCGTTGGCTTCGTCACGCGCCTGGCGAGCAGGCTCCTCTTCGCGCGTTAAGCCGCTCTCCAGCTCCAGCGCCTCGGCCAGCAGATTAGCAATCAGATTACTTTGCTGCTCCAGATGCTTGCGCGCCTCAGCCGCCTGCACGGAGTCGGCCGGGAGATCGCGCCAGCGCTGGGTGAGCGTCGCCAGCACCTCCACCGCCTGCGCCATATAGCGCTGGCAGCGACGGTAATCTTCCTCGCGACGACGCGCTTCCGCCTGCTGACGACGCAGGTTGAGCTCTGCCAGCGTTTTACGCAGGGCGAGGATCTGCTGCATCAGCGGGCCGAGACGGGAGAAATAGAGATCGTTGAACTCATCAAGCTGCTGCACCCGCGCGTTGCGGCGATCGATGAGATCGCGCAGACGCTCTTCCAGCGCCTTCAGCTCCAGCTTGCTGGCTGCCACTTGCGGGTCGCGCCACGGAGTGATGGCGCGCTGGCCCTGCAGCCAGGCGGTAATGGCCCTGATGGCGGCGGTGTAGTTCTTCTGCTCAAGCGCCACGACGATTGCCTGTAGCTCATCGTCAAACGCTTCATTCTTCAGCCGTGTCAGCTGGCTCTGGATGATGTCGTCATCTTCCAGTTCAATGGCATTTTTAATGATTTCTAGCCGTTTGATCGGTGTGCTCATGATGCCTTTCGCTTTGGCGCTTAAGTATTTGAGTTAAGGGTAGTTGTGGGCAACGCTACAGGAAATAATACACACGGATGATGATCGGCGCGATGGGGGATTTCTTTAGTTTTTAGGGTTTGTGAGGGTGAGCGGCAGGACGGACTACATTTGATTGATTCTGTGTGTGCTTGCACAGGGTGCAGCAAAAAATCAGAGGAGGAATATAGCCTGGCGAATGCCAGGAGGAAAACTCAGGGGACAACAAGGGGGCACCCGTCATTCAGCCAACAAAAAAGCCACTCATTCGAGTGGCTTAATCATATGAATTTAAAGCTAAAATTTGGTGGCCCCTGCTGGACTTGAACCAGAGACCAAGCGATTATGAGTCATATTAATAACGCGTTTCATCTTTGTGCATTTTTCATCGCCATGATTTTATTTTGTTTAATAACATGGTGTTAATTCATTTTCGTTGTTTCATGTTGTGCTGTGTTTTGGCCTTCAGTATCATCCTTACGTCACCCACTACGTCACCTGTAAATGTTCAGGTAACGTAACACCGAAGGACTGAAAAAGGCTATGTCTGATAATTTAACTGTCTCGCTGATAAGCGGCTTAAAGCCGAAGAAAACTGCCTATTATGAGTGGGACAAAAGTGGTGAACGCGGGGCAGGGCGATTAGGGGTGAAAGTTGAGCCATCAGGCCAGAGAGTTTTTTATTATCGCTACTTTTGGCAAGGGAAACGGCAGTTCATTCTGCTAGGGCGGTTCCCGGAGCTGTCACTGGCACAGGCCAGGCAGCAATGTAAAGAGCATGCGGGTCTTCTTAAAGAAGGAAAAGCACCCAAGGCTGAAATCGCGGAACAACTTTTAACTGCCGAACAGCAACAGTATGAAGACCAGCTCAAAGGCAGCATTGAGCAACTCATTTTGGGGTACACCACCAAAATGCGTGAAGACGGTAAACGTACCTGGCAGCAGGTTCTGTACCGGCTGGAAAAAGAAACCTACCCATTTATACCTAAAGCAACAAAAGCACGTGACGTTACACCTGCTCATATCAAACAGATTCTGGCAGCCATTATTAAACGAGGTGCCTCGGTTGAAGCAAACCGTGTCCGCTCTTATCTGATGGCAGCCTTCAACTATGGATTGAAAGCTGACAACGATCCGGCAAACCATCAGCAGAATGTGATGTTTGGTCTTCAGATGAATCCAGTGGGCGTCATACCCAAACAATCCTCAGCGGAGAAGGCAGGGACAAACTGGCTCAAGCTGGATGAGTTGCAGCAGCTGATGGGGGATTTCCCTAAAGCTTCAAAGGTAGGTTCGTTAATTAGCCAATTGCTCAACTTGTGTGTCTACACTGGTGGTCAGCGGCCTCATGAGCTGGTTTCCAGCCGTTGGGATGCTGTTAACTGGGAAGAGAAAACGCTATTGGTAGTGGCGGGTGTGTCGAAAAATAAAAGGGATCATCTGGTGCCCTTGACTGACTCAGCTCTTGAGATACTCGAAAGGTTAAAAGCTGAAAATCTAAATCAGAGTCCTTACATCTTCCCGCAACGAACCAAGCCAGAGCAGCATTTGCGCACAGACAGCTTTGCACAAGCCATCATCTATTACCGGGAACACTTTGCGCTGAGCCCATTTTTTATTGCGCGTGATATTCGTCGTACCTGTAAGACCCTGATGGGCGAAGCGGGTATTGCTAAAGACCTGCGTGACCGCATTCAGAACCATGCTCTACAGGATGTGAGTTCTAAACACTACGATCGTTACGATTACCTAGTTGAAAAGCGTAAGGCTCTCGAGATCTGGGAGTCTCGGGTGAATAACCACCAGCAACAGCAGGAAAACAATGTCGTTAACCTGTTTGGGCAGAGATAGAGGCTTAATCGGATCTCTGGATTTGCTGGCGAGGCCGACGTTCTTCGCCAGTGTTCGGTTACGTTTGAGCTGTCGCTCAATTTCTTGCACGGGTTTTCCGGTTTCAATGGCTGTAGAACTGGCAACGGAACGATAGATTTGTGCCGGGGTTACTTGATATGGCGGAACTAATTTTTTCATGATAGTCACTTAAATTAATTGTACCTTTATTATTTGATGCTAAATACAATCAGCGAAAATATTAGAGGTGACGCCATCCCCTCACCTCTAATATAAAAATATCTAATATTTATTACATTGTGATTCCTGCAGGAGCAGTTTTTTTATCTAACCCGGATTGCATACTTTTTCCTACATTATCACGACGGAAATCAAACATGTTCATTTCAAACGTACTTATAGCTACCTGATCATTGCCATGAACATGAGCAATCAAACGATTAAACGGCTCCTTGTAAGGTGCTTTAGCGTAAGATCCGCCGAATTCCCCTGAGTTAACGAGCACAACATGCTGGTACATATGATAATGCAGTGCTTCAACCATGGAATCGAATGTATTAACATCCCTGTTTAATGCTGCCACAAGATAAGCATTTGATTTATCTCTGAGATCTGCACTTAGTGCGATGTCGGTTGCGTCATAACAAATGGAGCCTGTGAGAATAAATCCTTTTTTATCAGGGAATTGGGGGTGAACAAGTTCAAGCATCAATTGGTATGGTCTCCAGGGTTCAACCCGGCCTTTCTCATCTTCCATCATATTATGCTTGCCTTGAAGTCTTATCATTTCTTTCTGGCTGCTATTGCTTTTAGGTGGGACAATCCAAACGGCACAATTATTTGGTCCTTTGATTCCAGGTTGCTCAATAAATGTCAGGCCCGAGTATATGATTGCATTGGTTTTTCTAGATAAGGCGATGAGTACATCCAAATCGTCACTATGTACAGCGAGCTCAGGCCATACTATTAAATCAATGTTCTCTATTTTTTCACCATGAGTTCGTTGAGTTGTTTTTTGTGCAAGCGTGTGTTTTACAACTAAATCAGCCACTTCAGCAACATGTCTGCGATGAATCACTCTATATTTTGCGGAGTTTAAAAGAAGTCCATGGCTGGCAAAATCTTTCGTTGCAGGCAGTTTTGACTGGACCATAGCAACTGTTAGGGCTTTTTTCGAGTCAGACCAGTCGAACTGTATTTTTTCTGTAAGTCCCGGAGTTCCTGATAGTTTGCAGTAATCCTGCTTAAGCTTACTCAGCCGAGCATCAACTAGTTTTCTGACAGCATCTACTGTAAAAATTGCTGGCCATTGATATCCATTATCACCCACTGAAATTCCCGGCCAGGCAAGCAACTTGGATAAGAGTGTGGTAAGCCAACCAGAAACCTGAGAGTTCTCACCGGCAATGGACTCAGGTGTTGTCATCATCCCCAATTGACGTTTGTCTCTACTAGTTTTAATACCCCGATAACCCTGTTTGGGGGAAATTGCTTGACCAAAATCTGTCCAGTCTTGTTTGCCGAGTAGTACTGATCGGATGCACATGGCAACTCTATACAATATTTGAGTGTCTGCATCATCCGTGAAAATAGAATCGACCCATCCCGATGATTTGAATAATTTTGCATCCACATCCATTCCTGCATCGAAGACATTCGATGTTGGAGGGTTGGAGTAGTTATGAAACGTTACTTTAGTGTTTGCTACACTTATTTGATAATCTTTTTTATTATCCAGGCAAACAATCCTGTCCAATAAAAGGGCTTGCATCAGTTTTAATGCCATTATCTCATTGGAAAATGGGTTATCAGGTCTTGATATGATTCTAAGTAATGAGTGACTACTTTTTATCATACCTAAAGAAGTCGCCAAAGGTTGTATATCTATATGACATTCATTAATTATTGTTTTCACGGAGTCTGAGTTTAGCCACCTCTGTTGTAAAGGTCGTGAATGATAAACTAAGAATTTAAACAATGATAAGTTTTGATGTGATATTATGCTAACTGTTTTCTTCAATTTTATGACGTGTTTTTTGTCATAAATTCTTTCGCACAAAGAAGCACATGAGCGAATAAATGGTTTGTTATCTTTAACTAATTGACTAGCCAGCAAAATACATGAGGCTATAGTCTTGCTATCCATTTTAGTGGGAAGTGTAATTGTTCTAAAGCCTGATGCCAGTTTTAAGATAAGATCATGCCTGGCATCAGTGCCATTTTTTTCTAATGTATTATCTAAACGCACAAGCAACAGAAAACTAGCCTGATTAATTAACAGGTTCCAAGTTTCGTTGTCAGAGGCGCTGCGCTTATTAATGAATGTCGCGGCACAATGTTGTATTTTTTCAAAGTACCCATCCACATTGGCTTGCGCAGGGAATGCATAGGTATCTTTTTTATGAATAGTCATTGCTGAATGTCGAAATATTTCAGCAAGGCAATAAGTAGCTACAGCACTTTGTTTTTCATTATCGCTTTCAATGAGGGTGCAAAGCTGTTCAAGTATAGGGTCTAATAGCTTAGGATCTGGGAAAAGTTCCAGTCCTTTCTTGAGTAGCAGTGCCAGTGACGGGTCATGGCTCCAACAGACAATAAAACGCCGTGCCAAACGTTCTTGCAGATAATCCCATTCCCCGGCAATAACATCCCCATCAGTATCTATATCCTGCGAGGTGAAATGTCTTAATTCTTTTAGTATCTTACTGATTTTATTTGCAGAAAAACGCTTGAGGGTATCCTCCCTGACATCGAAACGGTCTTTTTCAATCTCAGCTAATCGATTTGATTTACCATTTTTCGGTGGTTCAAAATCGGTTTTTGTTAGACTTAATAATGACTCAAGATGCCCAAGTTGTTCGTTGGCGCTATCCATTGATATTGGACCACTTAACTTGGTCTGGATGTTTTCTAGGCTGCGTGAGAGGCCCGCTGATTTACCTCTAAAAATCTCTATTTTTGTTTTTTTAGGGTTAATTATCAGTCCAAGATTATCTATTTCATGGTTAAGGAGATTAGTTATTGCATCATTTATGAATTCGGTATTATTATTTTTTTGTTTTTTAACCTTAACCACAAGTCGCATATCATCGACATATCGACAGTAATCAATAAGTTTAATGTTATCAGCGATGTTTGTGTTGATTTTATTTTGCAGGAATAGATCTAATTCAAGTAAATAAATATTTGAGAAAAATCCTGCGGCAACTAATCCCTGAGGGATGCCTTTGGGTATTTCTTTTACTTCGTCCGACTTACATAGGCCATAATTCTTTATACTAGATGCAGTCCAGTCCCAGTTTGTAAAACATTTAAATAAATGATTGATGAGAGGGTTTTCTTTATTGTTTATTGGCTCACTGATATGGCTTTTTATCTTTTGAATTAGAGTCTTCCTGTTTACTAAATCGAAAAACTTCGCAAGATCTAGTTCTATGATGTAAACGGCTTCGTCCGGCGAAATTTCACTTTGCGCTTTTGACGCAAAATGATAAGGCCTGTTTAAAAATTTCCGATAGTCAGTGAAATATTTACTATATGTCACTGTTGCACCGAAGCTATGCTCTGCTTTATCGTCAATATACTGACAATAAAGTCTATTTCCGTAATTGACGATACCTTTCTGGTGGACGATGTCATAGCTGGTGTCTGGGTTTCCTTGCTTGGTTTCTATTGTATTGGCTAGGCACATCATGACTAATGTCATGATGGTTTGTTCAGCTATGGGTATATGGGCAAGGGGGCGTAGGGTAAGTTCTTTTTCATCACAAGGTTGCCATAGAACCTTATTTTCGACAGTCTTAAACTCCCATTTACAGGCTTTTGGTACAGGAACAAGTTGTAGCTCTGAAAATTTAAATTTTTTTTTGTCCTGCATTCTTTTGACCCAATCTTTACAGTGCTGCATTAGGTCCAAAGCCGACAGGTCTAGTTCAAAGTTGTCAGCATACCAATTTGTGGTACGTATGTAGTGATGGCTTTTCTTCCAGGCTAGGGCCATGAGCAGTGGATCGGTAATGTACTCATCTGTTAACTGAAGCTCTTGATACTTTTTATTAATAATTGGCATGGTTTTTGTTTTTAAAGGTTTGTGATTGTTTTTTTCTGTTTTCTTCAAAAGTAGATGTTAATGCTTTTTAATCTTAAAAGTACATGTCAGCCCCTGTGACCCCCATCACCATTGTGTTTCAAACTGATGCGTTATAAGTCAAAGCATCTTATGCCTGATGGGGTATAATCTTGCCACTTTTTTATGCCATTTTTTTGGGTGTCGCTCATGACTAACACGAACTTTTCTCAAACGGCTGCGTTTATCTGGTCGGTGGCCGATCTGCTGCGCGGTGATTTTAAACAGTCTCAGTACGGGCGTGTGATCCTGCCCTTTACACTGCTGCGCCGTCTTGAGTGCGTGTTGGCGGAGACCAAAGATGCGGTGGTGGCGAAATATGATGAGTTAAAAACCAGCTCACTGCCGGAAGATGCCAAAGAGAAGTTTCTGCTGCGCGCCAGCACACTTTCCTTCTTCAACACCTCGAAGATGGATCTGGGCAAGATGGGGCAGAACGACATCAAAGCCAACCTGGAGAACTACGTCCAGTCGTTCTCACCCGATGCGCGTGAAATCTTCGAACACTTCAAATTCAGTGAGTTCGTCGGCCTGCTGGAAGACGCCAACCTGCTATTTAAAGTGGTGAAAAAATTCGCCACCACCGATCTCAGTCCGAAAGCAATTTCCAACTATGAGATGGGCCTGGTGTTTGAAGAGCTTATCCGTCGTTTCGCGGAAAGCTCTAACGAGACCGCCGGGGAGCACTTCACCCCACGTGATATTGTGCGTTTGACTACCTCGCTGGTGTTTATGGAAGATGATGAAGCCCTGACGCAGCCTGGTATTATCCGCACCATTTATGACCCGACGGCCGGGACCGGCGGCTTCCTCTCTTCAGGCATGGAATATGTGCACGAGCTGAACCCTAACGCGGTCATGCGCGCCTTTGGTCAGGAGCTGAACCCGGAATCCTACGCTATCTGTAAAGCCGATATGTTGATCAAAGGTCAGGATGTCAGCCGTATTAAGCTGGGTAACACCCTCTCTAACGACCAACTTCCGCTGGACCAGTTCGACTACATGCTTTCTAACCCGCCGTTTGGCGTGGACTGGAAGAAGATTGAGGGCGAGATTAACGACGAACATACGCAGAAAGGCTTTAACGGTCGCTTTGGCCCGGGCCTGCCGCGTGTATCCGACGGCTCGCTGCTATTCCTGATGCACCTGATCAGCAAAATGCGCGACAACCACAATGTGGATGGCACCGTGAGCAACGGCGGGCGTATCGGGATTATCCTTAACGGTTCCCCACTGTTTACCGGTGGTGCGGGCAGTGGCGAGAGCGAAATCCGTCGCTACATTCTGGAAGCCGACTTGCTGGAAGGCATTGTCGCGCTGCCAACGGACATGTTCTACAACACCGGCATTGCCACCTACGTCTGGATCCTCTCCAACAAGAAAGCGCCTGAGCGTAAAGGCAAAGTCCAGCTGATTGATGGCACCAACCTGTGCGGGAAAATGCGTAAATCGCTGGGTTCCAAGCGCAACCTGATGGGCGAAGACGATATCAAGCTGATCACCCAGACCTTTGGTGATTTTGAAGTAGTGGATGCTACAACCCTGGAAGAACTGGGTCTGGAAAAAGCCGCCGAGCAAAAATCCAACCGTGGTCGCCAGCCTGCCACCGCCAAAACCGAAACGCCGAAAACCTTCGCAAGCAAAATCTTTAACAGCACCGACTTTGGCTATCGCCGTCTGACGATTGAACGCCCGCTGCGTTTATCTGCTCAGGTGACGGATGAGGCGATTGCGACTCTGCGCTTTGCGCCGAAGCCGTTTAACGCGCCGATGGAACGTCTGTATGAAGAGTTCGTAGCCCAATGGCAGGAGGATAACTACGGTGATTTCTCCGAGCTGGAAGCCGATGTGCGCGCCATCATTAAAGCTGAATTTGCCGAGCTGAAAGAGAAGCAGATTAAAGATCTGCTCGACAGCAAACTGTGGCTGGCGCAGCGCGCCTTGATGGAAAAAGCGCAGCAGATTCAGACGGCTCTGGGTACGCAGGCGGGTGGCAAAACGCTGGTAAGCAATGACTTTAACCAGTTCCAGCTGACCCTGAAAGGGGCCATCAAAGCGGCTGGCGTGAAGCTGGACACGAAAGAGAATAAGCAGTTTATCGACGCCATCACCACCAAAAACCCGGATGCCGAACCGGTGGTGAAGAAGGTGCTGAAAGAAGCCGCTCAGCCGCTGTACGGTGCGTTTGAATACAAAGGCAAAGTGGTTGAGTTTGAACAAGACGGTGAGTTACGCGATAACGAGAACGTGCCGCTGAACCCAGCAGTGTCCACCAGCGACCTGATTGAAAACTACTTCAAAGCCGAAGTGTTGCCGCACGTGAATGACGCGTGGATCAACGCCGATAAGCGCGATGCGAAAGATGGCGAGGTAGGGATTGTCGGTTACGAGATTCCGTTTAACCGCCATTTCTACGTCTATCAGCCACCGCGCCCGCTGGAAGAAATTGATGCCGACCTGGATGCGGTCAGCGCCGAGATTATGAAGCTGCTGCAGGAGGTACATTCCTGATGGCTAAGTATAAGGCGTATCCGGAGTATAAGGATTCTGGGGTGGAGTGGTTGGGCGAACTTCCAGCTCATTGGACAACGCTAGCAATAAAACATGTTGCTCAATTAAATCCTTCTAAATCAAGCATTAGCGTAGAAAAAATGAAAGGGATGTGTAGCTTCATTCCGATGGAAAAGCTCAAATTCAATTCCTTATGTTTAGATGAAATAAAAGATGTTACCGATGTATATAATGGATATACATATTTTGAAAATGAAGACATCCTAATTGCAAAAGTCACACCATGCTTCGAAAATAAAAACATGGTCGTTGCGCATGATTTGAATAATGGCATAGGATTTGGTTCTTCTGAAATTTATGTTTTACGTTGCAATGATATTATAAACAATAATTTTTTATTTTATCGTCTTCAGGAAGATAACTTCATGTCCATAGCTGAAGGTGCTATGACCGGTGCTGGTGGATTGAAGAGGGTACCTTCAGAAGTTCTAAATAATTTTAAATTTGGGCTTCCAAGTAAAAAAGAGCAATCAATAATAGTAGATTTCCTCGATCACGAAACCACAAAAATCGACAACATGATCGAGAAGCAACAGCAACTGATTGAACTGCTGAAAGAAAAACGTCAGGCAGTAATTAGCCATGCCGTCACCAAAGGGCTAAACTCTGATGCGCCGATGAAAGATTCTGGCGTGGAGTGGTTGGGGGAAGTGCCGGAGCATTGGGTTCCAATACAATTAGGAAAGGTTTGTTATCAAGTATCAGATGGGCCTCATTTCTCTCCTAACTATGTTGATTCAGGAGTTTTGTTTATTTCTGCAAGAAATATCAAAGTTAATGGGTGGTCATTAGATGATGCTAAATATATAACTGAAAAGGATTACAATGAGTTTTCCAAAAGAGTGATCCCTGAAATAGGTGATGTTTTATACACAAAAGGTGGCACGACGGGAATAGCTAGAACTGTTGATATTGAAGATAAATTTCAAGTATGGGTTCACGTAGCTGTATTAAAAATATTAAAAGAAAAAGCCGTCCCAGATTTCATAGCATATTCTTTAAATGGCACATCTTGCTACGCCCAATCTCAACTTTATACCCAAGGTGCAACAAATAATGATCTTGGGCTCACTCGTCTGATAAAGATATGGTTGGCTTTGCCACCAAAAAACGAACAGCAGGAAATTGTTGATGCTTTAAATAGTATTACAAAAAAATATGATGTGGTTACCGACAATGCTATGACCGCAATAACCATTCTCCTGGAACGCCGCGCTGCCCTTATCTCCGCCGCCGTCACCGGAAGAATCGACGTCCGCGATTGGGTTGCCCCTGACACGCAGGGCACTGAGGAGTCACAGGAGGCCACCGCATGAGCATGGATAGCACCAAAGAACTGATTTTCCAAAATGAGATAATTACTCAGATGGAGGAAAAAGGTTGGGTTAGTGGAAAAACCGACGGCTATGATCGTGAACGTGCGCTGTACTCGCAGGATGCGCTGACCTTTGTGCAGACCACGCAGCCGCAGGAGTGGGAGAAGTTTGCCAAAATTTATCCTACCGATACCGAGCGTCATTTCCTCGATGCGATGGTGGCGCAGCTGAAAAAAGCAGATATCAATGCCACCGATGTTTTGTCTCGCACCTACGGTACGCTCGGCGTGCTGCGTCATGGTATCAAAAGCCATAACGCGCGTTTTTCCCTGTGCCAGTTTAAACCGGAACATAACCTCAATCCGGAAACCCTGACGCGCTACAAACAGAATATCTGCCGCATTGTGCCGGAGCTGGTTTACAGCCCGCATGCGTCGAACGCCGCATTCGAAGAAACGGGTATAAAAGCGAAGAAGTGGCGTATCGACCTTGTGCTGTTCGTCAATGGCCTGCCGATAGCGACCCTCGAACTGAAGTCTGAATTTAAGCAGACGGTGCAAAACGCCATTACTCAATATAAGAAAACGCGTTTACCGAAGGACCCTGGCACCAATAAGCCTGAGCCGCTGCTGACCTTTAAACGCGGCGCGCTGGTGCACTTTGCCGTCAGCCAGTACGAAGTGTTTATGGCGACCAAACTCGATGGCGATAAAACCTTCTTCCTGCCGTTTAACAAAGGCACCCATGACGGCGGTGCAGGAAACGATATCCCGGAAGATGCCAACGACTACGCCACCAGCTACCTGTGGAACGAGGTGCTGCTGCCGGACAATCTGCTGAAAATTGTTGCCAGTTTTGTGCATCTGCAAATCGTCGAAAAAGAAAACGCCATTGGACTAAAGTACAAAAGCGAGAGCCTGATTTTCCCGCGCTATCACCAGTGGGATGTGGTGAATAAACTGATCACCGCCGCCACGGTGGAAGGCACCGGCAATAAATACCTGATTCAGCACAGTGCGGGTTCGGGTAAATCGAACTCTATCGCCTGGACGGCTCATCAGCTTTCCCGCCTGTACGATGAGAATGGTGAGAAGCAGTTCCACTCGGTGATTGTGGTGACGGACCGCACCGTGCTGGACGATCAGCTGCAGGACACTATCTATCAGTTTGAGCATCAGGATGGCGTAGTCGGGCGTATCAATAACAAAGAAGGTGATGGCTCTAAATCAGAGAAGCTGGCCAGCGCGCTGGAAAACTCGCAGCCAATCATTATCGTCACCATTCAGACCTTCCCGTTTGTGCTGAAGGCCATTGAAAACAGCGTCAGCCTCAAGCAGCGTAAATACGCGGTGATTGCCGATGAAGCGCACTCCTCGCAGAGCGGCTCTACGGCGCGTCAACTGAAAGAAGTGCTGATGACCGAAGAAACAGATGACGATGTGGAGATGTCTTCAGAAGATATTCTGGATGCCACCGTCGCCGCGCGCAAAGGCAGCAACAATCTCAACTATTACGCCTTTACCGCCACGCCGAAAGCCAAAACCCTGGAGCTTTTTGGCCGTCGTCCTAACCCGCAGGAACCAGCTTCAAAAACCAATAAGCCGGAAGCGTTCCACGTTTACTCCATGCGTCAGGCCATCGAAGAAGGCTTTATTCTCGATGTGCTGAAGAACTACACCAACTACAAGGTGGCGTATAAGCTACTGCAAAAGCTGGACGATCCTGACCGGGAAGTGGACAGCAAAAAAGCCAAAATCAAACTTAACCAGTGGGTCTCGCTGCACGATCATAACGTGTCGCAGAAAGTGAAGGTGATTGTTGAGCACTTCCGCAAGCATGTGATGCATTTACTGGCTGGCCAGGCAAAAGCGATGGTGGTGACCAGTTCGCGTAAGGCGGCGGTGCGTTATAAGCTGGCGTTCGATAAATACATCGCCGAGCACAAGTACGACAAGATAAGCGCAATGGTGGCGTTTTCCGGGGAGGTGGAATTCCATGAAGATGACCACAACAGCCTTGCGCTGCTCAATCAAAAGTTCACCGAGATCAATATGAACCCAGGCCTGAAAGGCCGGGATATGCGTAAAGCGTTTGATACCGATGACTACCAGGTGATGCTGGTGGCGAACAAATTCCAGACCGGTTTTGACCAGCCCAAGCTCTGCGCTATGTATGTGGATAAAAAGCTGGGGGGCGTGGAGTGCGTACAGACGCTGTCGCGCCTGAACCGTACCTATCCAGGGAAGGCACAGTCCGGCACGTTTGTGCTCGATTTCTACAACGAACCTGATGAGATTTTGGGGGCTTTCCAGCCGTACTACCAGACAGCAGAGCTGATGGATGTCAGCGATCCGCAGTTGGTCTTTGAGCTTTATGAAAAGCTGCGTACCAGCGGTATTTTCCTGTGGAACGAAGTGGAGCAGTTCTGTGAGGCGTTCTTCAGTAAAAACAAATCCAACGCGGCCATTAGCAATATCTGTAAACCTGCAGTGCAGCGCTGGAAGCATCGTTACACCTCAGCGATTGATGCCTATATGCTGGCCAAAGAGATGTTTGAACGCACCAAGAAGACCGGTGATGTTGTGCTGATCACCAATGCGGAAAACACCTTTAAAGAGTGCGAGAAAGAAAAAAGTAAGCTGGATATCTTCAAGAAAGATCTCGGCAGCTTTGTCCGCTTTTACGAGTTTATGTCGCAAATCGTCGATTATGACGACAAGAATCTTGAAAAGCTGAGTCTCTTTGCTCGTCATTTGCGTCCGTTACTGCATGAACAGCATATTGAAGAAGATGAAATTGATTTAAGCAACGTGGAGATGAGCCATTATCGCCTGTCGAAGCTTCACGAACAGCACCTAAAGCTGCAGGAAGATGCGGCAGAATACAAAATCACACCGGGGAATGATGTCGGCACAGCGAAGCCGAAGGACAAAAAAGAAGAGTTTCTGTCGAATATCCTGGCGCGTCTTAATGAGCTGTTCGTTACCGATAATCTCACTGATAAAGACATGATTAATTATGCCTTCGCGGTGCGCGACAAGCTGTCAGAAAACCAGGCGGTGATGACCCAGATCGCGAACAATACGCGCGAGCAGGCGATGCTGGGGGATTTCCCGAAAGCCATTGATGATGCCGTGATGGACAGCAACGACGCCCAGCAGGAGATGATGGTGCAATACCTTTCTAACCCTGAACTGGCGAAGGGCTTTGCCCGCGTGGTGTTTGATATGTTGAAAGGGGCTTAACGCTTTTTCATCAAGGAGTGGTGTAAGAAATGCTGAATTCGCTCGAGATATACCAGGCGTTGAATGAATTGGGGTACCGGCTTGAGGCTGGAAAATTCGAGCCAAGCTATGCATCCGAGCACGTACTCGGGAATGGAAAGTATCTGTACGTCAAACGTAGCCGGGACGGCGTGGTTAAAAAGAGCCCATTAGTTCTTGCACCAGAAACTTATGCCCTAAAGGCGGAAATTGATCGCATCGAGGGTATCCACTGCCTTTGGGAAAAAGTAAAAAGCACCAGCTACCGCCGTTACCCGAAAGATAATGGTACGTCCCAATATGGTTTTGCGGTAGATGTTGAATCCGTTGAAGCGTTACAGGCGCTGGTGGCTTTGCTGGGTGGACAACCTGGACTAAAAAGAGATAACCAAAACAAGGAACAATTGCCAATGTACCCTTTAAACCAGATTCTCTTTGGGCCACCAGGCACGGGTAAAACCTACAGTACCACCGAGATGGCGGTCAAAATTGCCGATAATGCGTGGTACCAACAGACCACGCGGGAACATCATGACAATGACTTACGGGAGTTGGTAAAAGAACGCTATAAGGCGTTGGTAGAAAAGCAGCGCATTATGTTTACCACCTTCCACCAGAGCTTCTCCTATGAAGATTTTATCGAAGGGATTCGCGCAACTACTGATGAAAAATCGGGTGCGCTTCGCTACGAAGTTGTGGATGGTATTTTTAAACAGCTGTGCCTGAACTCCAGGGTTAAAGTTCAGGGGAGTGCAACACAATCTATCTCACTCAAAGGTCGGCGGATCTGGAAGATGTCTCTGGGTAATACCATGGGCGGAGAAGAGGATGTGTATGAGGACTGCCTGGCAAACAATTATGTCCTGCTAGGTTGGGGAGAAGATATCGATTTTAGTAACTGCTCTACCTATGAGTCAGTTAAAGCTCGGATTGCATCAGAAAAACAGTCACTGGAAGGCACCAGTAATTATATGGCTGTTGCCGTGAATACCTTTAAAAATATTATTAAGAATGGCGACTTAGTCGTCGTCTCTGATGGAAATCATAAGTTCCGTGCAATAGCTGAGATGACAGGTGAGTATAGTTATTTACCCAATGATGAACGTGAGTATTACCATCAAATGCGTTCAGTTAAATGGCTAAGGACATACACCCCAAGTCTTCCTAAAGAGCAAATTTTCATCAAGTCATTATCTCAGATGACCCTTTATGAGTTGCAGGATACGACGATTGATCGTGAAAAATTAACCCAGTTGCTGGCTCCTGTTGATAATGTCGATAGTCAGGATCTACCACATGTACTGATAATAGATGAAATCAACCGCGGTAATATAGCGCGTATCTTTGGTGAGCTTATTACTCTTCTTGAGCCGGACAAACGTCAAGGGGCCGATGATGAGCGGTCGCTGATGCTTCCTTATTCAAAGCAAGCATTCTCAGTACCGCAAAATGTTTATGTCATTGGGACGATGAATACTGCGGATAAATCACTTATCCAAATGGACCTGGCGCTAAGACGACGCTTTAGCTTTACCGAAATGCCTGCACGACCGGAGCTGTTAGCTGGGGTCACTGCGTTCGGTGTTGATGTCGAAACGTTGTTAACGCGTATTAATCAGCGTATCGAAGCGCTGCTGGATAGTGAGCATATGATTGGCCATGCTTACTTTATGCCGCTAAAAAAATTAGAAAATAATGCCGACCGCGAAGCCTGTCTTGCCAGCATCTTCCAGGACAAAATCATTCCATTGCTGAGAGAGTATTTCTTTGATGATTATGAACGCATTGGTTGGGTGTTGAATGATTCGGTGAAAGCGAAAGAAAACCGTTTTATTCTGTTGCAGCAGTCAGTACAACTACCAGCATTTTCTGCATTATTTCCGAAAGATATTGCGGATGGTTTGTCTGACAGGCGCTTCCGTATCAATCAAGATGCTTTCGCGTCGGCAGAGGCTTATCAGGGTATTGTCGCATGATGATCCAGGTCCGGGAATATGCTCTGCTTACCTGTGATAACTCTCAACCAGCCAGCATGGATTTGGGAATTGTCTCTGAGGCAACCTTATCCTGGCTTGAGCAATTGCAACAAACGTGGAGTGGGACCTCTCAAATTCTCAGCCGAGAAGGGAAGCGGTTTTTGCGTTTGGGAAGCTATGTCGGTTATCTACAATCCCCGAATGGCGAGTCAATTGAAATTCTGCCAAAAACCACATTTGAAGCGCCAACGGAGGTAGACCCTCTACGTCAGCTTTTACGCCGAATGCTAAGCGCCTCTTTAGGCATTACGCCCCGCGAGGCGAACCAGGCGGCATTGCAACGTAGTGAGCAGCCTCTACATGAATGGATAATCAGTGAGTTTTTGCGGCATCTTGCTGATTTAGTACGCAAAGGACTGCGTTTCGATTATCACCTCATCGAGGACGAACATAGCGCGTTCATCCGCGGTCAATTGAATGTCACTGCACAAATGAGAATGCCTCCGGGCAGAGGCACTCATTTTCATGTGCGCTATGCGGAGTTCTCCCCTCAGCGCATCGAAAACCGCCTGTTACGGACGGCTTTGGATTGGGCGCTTAAAATGACCAGACAAGGGCAGAGCTGGAGGCTAGCAAATTCACTTAGCCACCAACTGGATGGAATAGAGCCTATTTGTGGCAATACGACACAATCCTTGAGGCAATGGAGTGACGGCAAGTATCTCCTCGACTATCGTGCCATAAAACCGTGGTGCCAGCTCATTCTTGAGCAAATGAATCCAGATTTTCAACATGGACCCCATCAGGGAATTTCCCTGTTGTTCCCGATGGAGAGGTTATATGAAGGCTGGGTAGGATACGGCCTGGCTGGAGCGTTGCATCATGATTTCAAACTTATAGAACAGACTAAGAGCCAGTACTTGTTAGAGCATGTCCCTGTTGGTGAAGAGTCATATCAACGATGGTTTATGCTTAAACCGGACTTTCTTATCAACGGTGAGCAGACGGTAGTTCTGGATGCCAAATGGAAGCTATTAGATAACAGAGCCGGTGACAGTCTGAAGAAGTATGAAATGAGCCAGGTTGACCTGTATCAGATGTTCGCCTATGGGCAAAAGTACCTTCATGGGCAAGGCAATATGATGCTGATTTATCCCCGCCATCAGTACTTTGCTACACCATTGCCGGTGTTCCGTTTCGACGAAGATTTATCTCTATGGTGTGTGCCCTTTGACCTTGAATCTGGTGAGTTGGTAAAAGGCGAGTGGCAGGATTCGTTCCGTTGCTTCCCCGGTGATGATCCTTCACCAGTTTATGACGAACAACAAAATAGCCACGAATTACTTGTGGGTTAGAGAGATGAGGGAGGAGTAATAATGGCCTATAAGGATTTCTACCATTTACTGTTGGAGTCATTTTCCCAACCTGTTGAGCTGTTCACTGGGTCAAGGAATGTACCTTTTACTCTCTACGCTGAAGAAACAAAGCTGTTTGTTCGAAATGGAAAAGATAATATCAGCCGTATCGATCCTAAAGAAGTTGCGGCGTTTGTTGAGCGGTTTGAAGAAAGTGAAAGTTTGTTAGCGAAAGACTACCAGGATGTGACTTTCAAAGCCTCCTATTTGCTAGCTGCGATGAAATATATTACTGGGCAACATGCTTCCATTGTACGATTTCACAGCGAGGAGCTTTATAACAGCGAAGCGCAATATAAAGACTGGCTGAATTCAAACCCTGAAGGCTATGTTTTAAATTTGCTAAAAAGGAGTGAGGAAAGCCTTGGACTGGATCCTACAAATTCAACTTGCCTGCATTCAGCTAGTTGCTCTTCGGTGAATAATGAGCGCAGCTATTCTCATTCTGAGCCATTCACTGGCAATGATTACTTTAAAATTTGCTCAGTAAACCTCGGTGAACTTGAGCAAGTGGCCATCAAAATAACGAAGCTTGGCATCGTGAAAAAACATTCTTGTTTAAAGGATAAGGTGCGTTAATTAATTCCACTTTAACGTTTTATATTGGCTAATCTCTATGAGCCTAACAGTACACTCAGCGTTTGTGTGGGAATTTGTCTGCTGGCAGAGATACAACGATTGCCGTAACGTCTGGTTTTGGTATTGAAACGTTTTTTAGTGATGTTTTTCGCCAAATAACTGAGCCGATAAATAATCAGGCCGAGTAAATGGCTATCGCCACGTTTCCAGAAATAATAACTGTTAGATGGCAGGCTGAAAGTGCCCCCGGAAGAGGTCTGCCAGCGCTCCTCTATCATTGGGATGAGTTTCGCCGGATGCTGTATCTTGTGACCGTTAGCCATTAACACACAGTGATAATGCTGTTTCGGGCTACGACCATGCTCACGAACCCACATCAGATGAAACCAGGTACCAGAATATTGTTTCTTCAGTGTGCTTGCCAGTGTCTGACTGAATTGGCTGATGACCTGATTAGACTCGCTGTGTTCTTTGACATGCAAGTCGAAACGTAGCACCAGCACTTTAGTCGATTGGCTGAATATCTCAGTAAGGCAGTTCATCATCGCACGCATGATTTTAGGTTCAGGATATACCGCACGCTGAGAACATTCATACACGGGTAAGGCATAACCTTGATAGATAAAGACACCAAGCTTTTTTCTTGATATCTGAAACGGATTCATGGGTGTGCTGGTGGACATATATTATAAATAATCCTGAGTTAGTTTTGGCAATATGGCCATGAGGCCTGTAGCTCTGATGGTTTATTGTCTGTAAAAATTACGCCATTCAGGTTCATGCTTATGATAAATAAAACCCGCAGGCTCCGGGAGCCTGCTGATTTTCGTTATATCCTTTAGCGTTTAACTATTTCTGGCGGCCAGCCCACAATGCACTGACCAAATTTATGGGGTGGGGGGAAATCGCCATTACGTATCCAGCGGTTAAGCGTCGGTAAGCTGATGCGAAGAAAAAGGCACACTTCAACTTTGTTGAGGTAACGTCGGAAAGAAACCGGTGCCATATTATTGTGAGAGAAAATATCCATATCGGACTCCCTAACGCTGATGGCTCCAGACTAACAAATCAGAAAGCAGCCATGCGCAACTGTGAGAACCCAGTTTTTTGCGCGGGGGAAATTTGCCCTGATTTTCTAGCTCCCATGCACGAGAACGAGAGATGCTGGTAATCGATTTGCGCTCATCTTCACGTACCAATCTGTCGACAGTCAGTCCATAGGTTTTTAGAATGCTAAGGCGTTGTTCTGGTGAAACTTCAAACATTGATAATGCCTCTTTGGTTTTAATGGGTAGGAGGCATTCTGGTTCGTACGACTGGGGACGTATACCGAACCACTTACTGGTTCGGTGTTGATGGCTCAAAAAATGGTCTAAGCCGACCTTCTTTTCTGAGCAAACGTAGTTTGTCTTCGATAGCACGCGTGGCGTCAGGTCCATCCTTAGGCGAGTTATCGGGATTTAAGAGGATTTTTTTGCTCTGGGGTAGCTCAGGATTTTCTTTGAAGAAATTGATGACATCTTCATGTATGGCAGCATTTACTTCTTTCAACGTAAATGAAGCATCTGAAGGTCTGGGAGAGTGAACTTCCAAAAAGGCCATTGCAAGATTATGAATATGATTCTTGACTGTCTCCATGCGTTCATGGCTCTTTTGACCACCATTTTTCCGTTTTTTAGTTTCTCGCTGGTTTTCATCTTTTCTCATGCTGTTTACAACATGGCCTGACTCTACAAGCGTGATTTTGTTGAATCGGTCAGAAAGGTAACGCTTTACATTATCGAGTCGTAAGATGTTCAAATGGTTTAAAATAAATCGGGGAGCCAGTACCTGAAAATCGGCCTTTAAATCAGTAACTGAGCCCGGACCCATACCTGCAATTTGTTGCTTTAACAGATGGCCGCTATCCTCGAAACGAACCTTGTAAACTGACTCCAATCCATTTTCAGCCACCAGTAAGTTATATAGCGCCACCTCAAGGTGTGATAGCAAATCCTTATCGTACTTACTCAGGTTTGGGGTTTCTTCGCTGACGAGGCGTTGCAGCAGAGCATGGATGTCCGAAGCAAAAGTGTTCATGTAAACCTTAGTCTGGAAGTTGGCATTTCAGGTTCGAAGCCAAAACGTTACCTGACCCATTACCTGACCCATTACCTGACCCAAATTTGACGCAAAGAAAAAGGACTTAGATAATTTCTCATCTAAGTCCTTGATATATTTGGTGGCCCCTGCTGGACTTGAACCAGCGACCAAGCGATTATGAGTCGCCTGCTCTAACCACTGAGCTAAGGGGCCGTGGCGGTGAATTATAAAGTAACTCTCTACAGCAATCCAGCCATTCACACCTGCCTGCTGTTTTTATAAACAATGCATAATCAATCCTTTATACTTCCCTGACGATGTATCGAGTGGGAGTAAAAATGATCAACGATATTCTGGCCCCTGGCCTGCGGGTGGTGTTCTGCGGAATCAACCCGGGTAAGTCCTCGGCGCACACCGGCTTTCACTTCGCCCATCCGGGCAATCGCTTCTGGAAAGTGATCCACCAGGCCGGGTTTACCGACAGATTACTCAGGCCCGAAGAGGAACAGCACCTGCTGGATACGCGCTGCGGCATTACTATGCTTGTCGAGCGCCCGACGGTGCAGGCGAGCGAGGTCAATCTGCATGAGCTCCGCAGCGGCGGACGGGAGTTGGTCAAAAAGATAGAGGACTATCAGCCCGCAGCGCTGGCGATCCTCGGCAAGCAGGCCTACGAGCAGGCGTTCAGCCAGCGCGGCGCTAAATGGGGTAAGCAGAGCATCACCATCGGCGTGACGCAGGTGTGGGTGCTGGCGAACCCGAGCGGGCTCAACAGGGCGACGCTGGATAAGCTGGTAGAGGCGTATCGGGAGCTGGATGAGGCGCTGATGGTGCGGGGGCTGTAATCCTCTGCGGCCTGATGCCCTCACCCTGACCCTCTCCCACAGGGAGAGGGAATAAACAAAAAAAAGCTCCCCGAAGGGAGCTTTTTCACTGTCAGGACAGGTTAGTCGTCCAGGAAGCTACGCAGCACTTCAGAGCGGCTTGGATGACGCAGCTTACGCAGCGCCTTCGCTTCGATCTGACGGATACGTTCGCGGGTCACGTCGAACTGTTTACCCACTTCTTCCAGCGTGTGGTCCGTGTTCATATCAATACCGAAACGCATACGCAGCACTTTTGCTTCACGGGCGGTGAGGCCGGCCAGAACGTCGTGCGTCGCAGCGCGCAGGCTCTCGGTGGTGGCAGAGTCCAGCGGCAGCTCGAGGGTGGTATCCTCGATGAAATCACCCAGATGCGAATCTTCATCATCACCAATTGGTGTTTCCATGGAGATTGGCTCTTTGGCGATCTTCAGCACTTTACGGATCTTGTCTTCCGGCATCAGCATGCGCTCAGCCAGCTCTTCCGGCGTTGGCTCACGGCCCATCTCCTGCAGCATCTGGCGGGAGATACGGTTGAGCTTGTTGATGGTCTCAATCATATGCACCGGAATACGGATGGTGCGCGCCTGATCCGCGATAGAGCGGGTGATAGCCTGACGGATCCACCAGGTAGCGTAGGTGGAGAACTTGTAACCACGACGGTATTCGAACTTATCTACCGCTTTCATCAGACCGATGTTGCCTTCCTGGATCAGATCCAGGAACTGCAGGCCACGGTTGGTGTATTTCTTGGCGATAGAGATAACCAGACGTAAGTTCGCCTCAACCATCTCTTTCTTCGCACGGCGGGCTTTCGCTTCACCGATAGACATACGACGGTTGATGTCCTTGACCTGCTCGATGGTCAGGCCGGTCTCTTCTTCAATCTGATGCAGCTTCTGCAGACCACGATAGACATCGTCCTTCACGTCGTGCAGTTTTTCAGACCATGGCTTGTTCATCGCGATAGCGGCGTTGAACCAGGTTTCGCTGGTTTCGTTGCCGGTGAAGAGGGTGATGAAGTTCTTCTTCGGCATTTTGCACTGCTCAACGCACAGCTTCATGATGATGCGTTCCTGGGTGCGTACGCGATCCATCATCACGCGCATGCTGTTTACCAGGTAGTCGAACTGTTTTGGCACCAGGCGGAACTGTTTGAATACTTCAGACAGTTTCAGGATCTCTTCCTGCGCGGCGGCATGGCTGCGGCCTTTCGCTTTGATGGTGTCACGCGTGACTTCGTACTGGGTACGCAGCTCGGCAAACTTCTCACGCGCCAGTTCCGGGTCGATGCTGTTGTCATCGTCCGCGCTGTCGTCGTCTTCTTCCTCATCTTCGTCTTCGTCGTCATCCATCTCTTCCTGAGACAGTTCGGAACCAACGTGAGTCGCGGTAGGCGCCAGATCTTCTTCCGCGTTCGGGTCAACAAACCCGGTGATCAGGTCAGACAGGCGCGCTTCTTCCGCTTCAACGCGATCGTACTGCTCCAGCAGATAGGTGATCGCTTCAGGGTATTCGGCAACAGAACACTGAACCTGGTTGATCCCGTCTTCGATGCGTTTTGCGATGTCAATTTCGCCTTCGCGGGTCAACAGTTCAACGGTACCCATTTCACGCATGTACATGCGGACCGGGTCAGTGGTACGCCCGATTTCAGATTCAACGCTGGACAGTACCTGTGCGGCAGCTTCTTCCGCATCTTCGTCGGTATTGTTGGAGGTTTCAGCCAGCAACAGATCATCGGCATCCGGTGCTTCTTCCATCACCTGAATGCCCATGTCATTGATCATTTGGATGATGTCTTCGATCTGATCTGAATCGACGATATCTTCCGGCAGATGGTCATTGACCTCGGCATAGGTCAGATAGCCTTGCTCCTTACCGCGTTGGACAAGAAGTTTCAGCTGTGACTGCGGGTTTTGCTCCATAAGACGGTATCCACACTTAATTCGTTTGATTGGTGTCGGCGATGGGGCTGCCAACCTTTAAAGCGAGGGCGTACTTATATTTTGGCCGCTGCCTCTCAGTGCGGCTGCCGGGGGCTCCCCGATCGATATTCGGCACTTAAGCCGTTAAATACTTTTGTCTTTCACTTATTTCTTCGCCAGTTCCTGGTTAATCATCCAGAGTTCCCGGCGTTCTTCGCTGCTTAAGCCGTGCGTGCGCTCGCGAGCTATCAACTCTTCCTGGCGCAACTCAAGCATCGAATCAAACATATGGTTGAGCGAGTCGGTGAACGTTTTTTCTGCAATGTCCTTATCTGCTATATCGTCCCACATCGACAATTTTTCAAGGGTAGCGGCCTCTTTTGTGCCGCGATAATGTTCTAAAAGTTGTCCGGTGGTCAGACCTGGCTGAGACAAACACGTGTTGACCAGTTCTGAAAATAAGCCAAGTCCGGGCAATTTTTCGTGGTTCAAACCCGCCAGCGATGGCACTTGCGGCGCAAGTTCGGGGTTTTGTACCAGTAACCCTATCAGTATACGCATGGTTGTGCGTTTTAGCTGAGGCGCGGGGCGAACCGTGCCGTTTTCAGCCTGTTTAGGCATTAAACGTTCAAGCTGGCTGTCATCCAGAATGCCGAGCTTGTTGCCTAACTCCTGACGCAGATAGATACGCAGCGTTTCGCCGGGCACCTGGCTGATTAACGGCAGCGCCAGCGTACTGAGCTGCGCGCGCCCGTCAGGGGTACTTAAATCCACCTGCGGCATCAGGCTGTTAAACAGAAACGTGGAGAGCGGCTGAGCCTGATCCATCCGCGCTTCAAACGCCGCTTTGCCCTCTTTACGCACCAGCGTATCCGGATCTTCGCCATCCGGCAGGAACATAAAGCGTAGCTGACGCCCGTCGGTCATATACGGTAGCGCCGTTTCCAGCGCACGCCAGGCGGCATCGCGTCCTGCGCGGTCACCGTCGTAACAGCAAATCACGTTGTTGGTGACGCGAAACAGCAGCTGGATATGGTCTGCCGTCGTGGACGTTCCTAATGACGCCACCGCATAGTTAATGTCGTACTGCGCCAGCGCGACAACGTCCATATAGCCTTCGACGACCAGAAGACGCGGAGGTTCCGCGTTATCCTGCTGCGCCTCATAAAGACCGTAAAGCTGGCGGCCCTTATGGAAAATATCGGTTTCCGGGGAGTTGAGGTATTTCGGCAGGGCATCACCCAGCACGCGACCACCAAAACCAATCACCCGGCCACGCTTATCGCGGATCGGGAACATCACCCGTTCACGGAAGCGGTCGTAGCTTCGTCCCTGGTCGTTGGTGACCAGCATGCCTGCGTCGATGAGAGACTTACGATCTTCGCTATTGCCGCCAAAACGTTTTAACACGTTGTCCCAGCCGGGCGGGGCGTAACCAATAGCGAAACGCGCAATCACATCGTCGCTCAGTCCGCGCTTTGTCAGGTATTGACGCGCAGGCTCAGCCGCAGAGTGCTTAAGAGACTGTTGGTAAAACGAATTCAGGCCATCCATCAGTTGATACAGCGTTTGCCGTTGATGGCGCTCGATCTGACTTGGCCCACTGCCTGCTTCATACGGCACTTCAAGGTTATGCATCGCCGCCAGCTCTTCGACGGTTTCAACGAACTCGAGCTTGTCGTAGTTCATCAAAAAATCGACGG
>OJKA01000057.1_pt1 | contig 81829 bp, 69 predicted proteins | sample 1596451 | NCBI WGS metagenome assembly OJKA01 (sample SAMEA4350155, study PRJEB24818) | metagenome | biome: human; feature: gut; material: faeces | place: Denmark | collected 2013-09 | reverse complement strand
AACCAATCACCGCAATGATGGCGTAATCAATCCAGACCATATGTGTCCCACGATTTAACGCCCTGTCATCCAGTTCGGGGCGAATTCTAACAGAAAAAGAAAACGTTTGCGTAGGGATTTCCTTCCCGCGCGTAAATAAAAAAGGCGCTGAAAAAATAATCAACGCCACGGTCCTTTTGACATCTCTGTGGACGTCTTCTCCCCCTCACCCCGGCCCTCTCCCTTGAGGGGCGAGGGTTAGGGTGAGGGGGAGATCTTATCAGTTCGCGCTATAGTTCATCACCACACCGCTCAGACCGGAGATCTGCTTCAGCTCACCCAGCGAGCCTTTCAGCTTATCTTTAGACGCTTCCGGCCCCACAAGGATACGGGTAATTTTACCCTGCACCGGCGTGGAAGGTGAAGTGTAAACACGATAGCCCGCGCTGCGCAGTTTACCCACGACCTCGTTAACTTTATCGGCGTTTTTCAACGCGCCCAGTTGCACAACATAGGCTTTGCCGGTCGGGGCTGCGTCTTGCTTCGCTGGCGGAGGGGTTTCTGACGCAGCAGCCAGTTGCTCTGCCGCTTTATCACGCGTTGGCTTCGGCTGCGGTTTCTCTACCGGCTTCGGTTTTTCAACAGGCTTAGGCTTCTCTACCGGTACCGGATCAATCTCGATGTTGTTATTCGCCGCCAGACGCGACGGGTCGAGCGACGGCGCAGCGGCATCGCCCGCGCGAACTTCTTCAGCCGCCCCTTCCGGCGGCTGGGCAGGCAGCGCCTGTGTCGCCGCAGGCAGCATATCCGGTTCATCACGGTCGCCCGGTTTCGGCACCAGCGGAATGGCTGCAAACTCGTCCTGATAATGCTTTTTCTGCCCGTCGAGCAGCCCGGGAAGAATAATCACCCCGAGCGCGACCAGCACAATCGTTCCTGTTAAACGGTTCTGAAACTTACTCGCCACCGGTTCTCCCCGCGTCCATCACTTCCATGACATGTGCCACCGTGTGGAAAGAGCCACACACCAGCACGGTATCTTCTGGTTTAGCATCCGCCATCGCGGCATGCCAGGCCTGAGCCACGCTACTATAGATTGCGCCTTTGCCGAGATGTTCCATCAACTGCTCGGCCGTCGCACCACGCGGCCCCTCAAGAGGAGCACAATACCAGCTATCGACCACACTCTCCATGCAGGCCAGCGTGCCACCGATATCTTTATCATGAAGCATACCGATAACCGCCAGCACGCGCCCGGTTTTTGGTAACGATTTGAGACGTCCTGCGAGGTACGCCGCTGCGTGTGGGTTGTGCGCCACGTCCAGGATCAGGCGCGGTGACTCACTCACTATCTGAAAACGTCCCGGCAGTAGCGCATTCTGAATGCCGTCGCGGATAGCCTGATCGCTGACCGCTAATCCGCTGGCGCGCAATGCCGCCAGCACGGTTGCCGCGTTAGGCTGTGGCACCTGCGGCAGAGGCAGGTTGTCCAGCATTCCCTGCGCATCGCTAAAGCGCCAGCCGTTATCCTGAACCTCATATTGCCAGTCAACGCCACGGCGCAGCAACAGAGCGCCCTTCTCCTGGGCCACGTCAGCAATAGTGTGCGGCATATCCGGCTCACCGACCACGGCGGGTTTATTCGCCCGGAAAATTCCGGCCTTCTCGCGACCAATGCTTTCACGATCCGGCCCCAGCCAGTCGATATGGTCCAGCGCGATACTGGTGACCACCGCCACGTCCGCATCCACCATATTGGTGGCATCAAGCCGCCCGCCAAGACCCACTTCCAGAATCACCACATCCAACTGCGCCTGTTTGAACAGCCACAATGCCGAAAGCGTGCCGTACTCGAAATAGGTTAACGAGATATCACCTCGCGCGGCTTCGATTTCCGCGAACGACGCCGTATGCGCCGATTCCGGCAGCTCGCTGTTCTGCACGCGAACCCGCTCAGTGTAACGTACCAGGTGTGGTGAGCTGTAAACGCCTACCTTGTAACCCGCCGCCATCAGGACGGATTCCAGCGTACGGCAGGTAGTGCCTTTACCGTTGGTGCCTGCGACGGTGAAAACGAAAGGCGCAGGTTTCAGCACGCCCAGACGCGCGGCAACCTGGCTTACGCGCTCAAGCCCCATATCAATGGTTTTACTGTGCAGGTTTTCCAGATAAGAAAGCCACGCGGCCAGGGGCGACGTGGCTTGAGGAATGCTTTTATTTTCCATGATGCCCGGTTGTCATTAGCAGGTTATAAAGCAAAAGGGCAGCGCCATCTGGCCCTGCCCTTTTCAGTTATCAGGCCTCGGGTTCCTGATCCGGTACCACCACGCCTTCGCGCGGCTCATCCGGGTTTGGCGCGGGCAGATTCATCAGCTTCGCCAGAACGCTTGCCAGTTTCAGGCGCATTTCCGGACGGCGGACGATCATATCGATGGCGCCTTTCTCAATGAGGAACTCACTGCGCTGGAAGCCCGGCGGCAGTTTTTCACGAACGGTTTGCTCAATGACGCGAGGACCAGCGAAACCGATCAGTGCTTTTGGCTCAGCAATGTTCAGATCGCCCAGCATCGCGAAGCTTGCAGAGACGCCACCCATGGTTGGGTCTGTCAGCACGGAAATGTAAGGCAGACCGCGTTCCTGCATTTTCGCGAGCGCCGCAGAGGTTTTCGCCATCTGCATCAGAGACATCAGCGCTTCCTGCATACGTGCTCCGCCAGAGGCAGAGAAGCAGATCAGCGGGCAGTTATCTTCCAGCGCTTGCTCAACGGCACGCACAAAACGTGCGCCCACGACAGAGCCCATTGAGCCACCCATAAAGGAGAACTCAAACGCCGCGGCGACAACCGGCATTTCATGCAGGGTGCCTTTCATGACGATCAGCGCGTCTTTCTCGCCAGTCTCTTTCTGTGCAGAGGCAAGACGATCTTTGTATTTTTTGGAATCGCGGAACTTCAGCACATCTTTTGGCTCAAGCTCGCTGCCCAGTTCTACCAGTGAACCTTCGTCCAGCAGGCTATGCAGGCGGTTACGCGCCGACATACGCATATGGTGGTCACACTTCGGACACACTTCAAGATTGCGTTCCAGCTCTGCACGGTACAGAACCTGGCCGCAGCTATCACACTTCGTCCATACCCCTTCAGGAATGCTCGCTTTGCGCGTTGGGGTAATGTTGCTTTTAATTCGTTCAATCCAGCTCATTGATAACCTTTCTGCCTGAACCTGGTCGTATGCCAGTTTTGCTATAAGAGGCGAATAATGCCATTTTTGCCTCCAACAGACCATGAATGTTGCACATTAAAACATAACAGCCCGAAACTTTGGATAAAAAAGTGGTCGAACCGCCAGCGTGCATTTACTTCGCTTGCTTTGCCGCCGCGCGTTTGTGACGAATAATCTCGATAACGCCAGGCAGTACGGAAAGCACAATAATCGCTACAATCAGTAACTTAAGGTTTTCCTGAACCACCGGCAAGTCGCCAAACAGGTAGCCTGCATAGGTAAACAACAGCACCCACAGCAGCGCGCCCACGACGTTATACATCGCAAAATGACGATAGGACATATGCCCCATTCCCGCCACAAACGGTGCAAATGTGCGCACAATAGGCACAAAACGCGCAAGGATAATGGTTTTTCCGCCATGACGTTCATAAAACGCATGGGTTTTATCTAAATAGCTGCGACGGAAAATTCTCGAATCAGGATTGCTGAACAAGCGCTCACCGAACACCCGGCCAATGGTATAGTTGACGGCATCCCCGATAATTGCGGCAATCACCATCAACACCACCATCAGATGCACGTTCAAATCATTGGTCGGTAGGGCCGATAACGCACCCGCAACAAACAGCAGGGAGTCCCCCGGCAGGAAGGGGGTAACGACCAGACCGGTTTCACAGAACAGAATGAGGAACAGGATGGCATAAACCCAGACGCCATACTGCGCGACCAGTTCCGCCAGGTGAACATCAATATGCAGAATGAAATCAATCAGAAAACGTATTACGTCCATATTGTCTAAGCCTTAATTGCACCTTTGTTTAGTCCGCTAAAAACAGCGGGCCCATTGGCGGTTTTGGCAGGTCAAACCGATCCGGATAGTCTACCGCAACCAGATACAGTCCTTCTGCTTTCGCCGTGGCTGCCGCAAGCGTTCTGTCCTTCGCTGCCAGCAGGTCTGCAATCCAGCTCTCCGGCTGGTGTCCGGCACCCACTTCCATCAGGCTGCCTACAATATTCCGCACCATATGATGTACAAAGGCATTGGCTTTGATATCCACCACCACATACGCGCCAAAACGGCTGACGTTTATGTGCATAACGTTACGCCACGGCGTACGGGACTGACATTGCACCGCACGAAACGACGTAAAGTCATTTTCACCAATCAGACACTGCGCCGCACGATGCATGCGTTCAGCATCGAGCGGTTCATAAAAATGCGTTACGCCCTGGCTTAGCACCGCCGGACGCAGACGCTGGTTGTAGATGACATAGCGGTAGCGACGCGCCGTCGCGCTGAAGCGCGCGTGAAAATCATCCGGCACAGCTTTCACCCAACGCACCGCAATGTCACCAGGTAAATTCGCATTTACACCCAGCGTCCAGGCAGCATCTTTGCGCACGGCAGTGGTTTCAAAGTGGACCACCTGCCCGGTACCGTGAACACCCGCATCCGTTCGGCCTGCGCACAGAACGTTAATCGGCTCGTTTGCCACCTGAGAGAGCGCTTTCTCCAGCTTTTCCTGGACGCTACGCACCTCATTCTGACGCTGCCAGCCATAATATTTACTGCCATCGTACTCGATACCGAGGGCAATTTTATGAACCGGCTTTTGTTCCACTTCTGACATCAGTACAGGTACTCCTGCACCAGTTTCTCAGCAATTTTGACCGCCATCAGCGCGCCGCCAAAACGAACGTTGTCCGCAACGGACCAGAACTGAACCTGCTCCGGCATACCGTAATCGTTCCGCACGCAACCGACTGAAAGATGGGCGCTACCGGTGGCGTCACCGACCTGCGTCGGAAACTCGCTCTCTTCGGAAAGTACGATATCTTCACCGCGGCCAAACGCATCGCGCGCTTCTTCCGCCGCCAGCGGGCGCAGGGCTTCAAAACCTACCATCTGCGCGTGACCGTAGAATACCGGCGACTGCACGACGTTTGCGGAGATCATCAGCCCCTCATCCTGCAGAATTTTGCGCGCTTCATCGACGATACGGCGCTCTTCGCGCACGGAACCTTCACGATCCGGCAGCAGTGGCAGCATGTTGAACGCCAGCTGGCGACCGAAGAAATCATCCTCATCAATCGGGATACCGTTCAGCAGCTTCGCGCTCTGCCCGGCCAGCGCATCGACGGCCTTTTTGCCATTTGCGGAGGCAGACAGCAGGCTGGTGACGGTTATACGCGACAGGCCACCGTCGTCAATCAGCGGTTTCAGCGCGGTCAGCAGCTGGCTGGTCAGACTGTTCGGTACCGCGATGATATTACGGTTACGGTAGTCAGCCAGGACATACGGGTTGACGTCCGGCACCACCAGCGGCACGTCCGGCTCCATGGCGAACAGACCGCTCAGGTCGATCACCAGGCAACCTGAATTGGTCGCCTCTTCGATGTAAGACGCCGTGGCTTCAGCACCTGCGGCGAAAAATGCCAGCTGCGCCTGGGTCCAGTCAAACGCAGCCGCATCCTGGACCATGACGGATTTACCGTTAAAGCGCAGATGCTCACCCGCGCTATCGGTACGCGCCAGCGCATAGATATCGCCCACCGGGAACTGACGCTCAGCAAGGGTTTCGAGCAGGGCTTCGCCCACGGCACCGGTGGCACCTAAAATGGCAATGTTCCAGCCTTCAGACATGGTGGTTTACTCCAGAAATAAAAAAGCGTCCCTGTCGGAGTATCCGACAGGGAGCATTAAGAAGACATTAATGCGCCGGGTGATGAACGGCGTTAAAACCCAGTTTTTTCAGCAGCGTCGCGGCCGTTGCGTCGTCGCACATCACATACAGGGACGACCACTCGCGGCGCTCAACATAGTTCTTACGCAGCTTGTCAAATTCACCCGGGATCCCCGCCACTTTACGCAGCAGCGCATCATCGCGGCGCACATCATACACCAAATGCACCAGCCTTTTCAGCGTTGCCTGATCGAGCGGGCCGTGCAGGGTAATGCGGCCAAATTCAGGTGCGGGAAGTAAGGTATCCAGCGCCACCTGCTGCGGATGGCCAATAAACATGCTGTAGGCTTCAAACACCTGCGTTGTGCCGCGGGCTTTGCCTTCAAGCGTATAGCCCGCGATATGCGCAGTGGCTACGTCCACCTTGTTAAGCAGTTCAACGTTAAGATCCGGCTCCGGCTCCCAGACGTCCAGCACAACGCGGAGGTCTTGTCCTTCATTCAGACATTTCAGCAGCGCGGCGTTGTCCACCACCGGGCCACGGCAGGCATTTATCAGAATAGTGCCAGCCTTCAGACGACGGATCAGTGCTTCATCGGCAAGATGCAGGGACGTATAGGGGCCCTCTTTAAACAGCGGCGTGTGGAACGTCAGCACATCGCACTGTTCAACCAGCTCATCCAGCGAGCGGAAATCCCCTTCGTCACCGTTGTCTTTACGCGGTGGGTCGCACAGCAGCGTGCGAATACCTAACGCCTCCAGGCGCTTTTGCAGGCGTCCACCCACGTTACCCACCCCGACGATCCCCACGGTGCGGTCTTTCAGCACAAAACCGTCGCGCTCGGCCAGCATCAGCAAAGAGGAGAAGACATATTCCACGACGGCAATAGCATTACAGCCGGGCGCGGCGGAAAAGCCGATCCCCGCCTGCTTCAGCCATTGGTCATCCACATGATCGGTCCCTGCCGTTGCGGTTCCGACAAACTTAATCGCTTTTCCGGCGAGCAACGACGCATTTACTTTGGTCACCGAGCGCACCATCAGCGCGTCTGCGTCATCCAGTTCGTTGACCGGGATCGGGCGACCAGGGACAGCCTTAACGTTACCCAGGCGGCTAAACAGCTCACGGGCATAAGGCATATTTTCATCAACGAGGATTTTCACGTCTGAGTACCTGTTTGAGAGGAAGTAAACCTGCCAAGTGTGCCATAATCTGGCCGCCAGGCATATACGTCTGCCAGGTTTACGCTGAGTTTTGACTTTAAGGATTTTTGACGATGCAGCCCATTTCAGGTACGCCGCCACGCCCTCCGGGTGAAGGCCCTGTCACGCCAAACGTTGCCGGTGAACAACCGCTATCCACGCAACAGCGCACCGTGCTGGAGCGACTGATCACGCGCCTGATTGCGCTGACTTCACAGCAAAACGCGGAAGTCTGGGCCGGGGTAAAGCATGATTTAGGCGTCAGGAACGACGCACCGCTGCAGTCGCGACATTTCCCTGCTGCCGAGCAAAATCTCAACCAGCGTATTACGACCGCACAGCAGAACCACACCACGCGGCAGATTGTCACGCAACTGACCGAGCTGCTCGGCCAGGGAAATAACCGTCAGGCGGTCAGCGACTTTATCCGCCAGCAGTATGGCCAGACTGCCCTGAGCCAGCTGACGCCAGACCAGCTTAAAACCGTGCTGACGCTGTTGCAGAACAATCAGCTGTCTATCCCACAGCCGCAGCTGCGGCCAGCGACCGAGCGTTCGCTGCTGCCTGCTGAGCACAACACGCTGAATCAAATGGTGACCAAACTGGCCGCCGCCACCGGCGAGTCAACAAAGCTTATCTGGCAATCCATGCTCGAACTGTCCGGCGTAAAGGCGGGCGAGTTGATCCCGGCCAAACAGTTTCCCCATCTGGTGACCTGGCTACAGGCGCGCCAGACGCTCAGCACCCAGAGCGCCCCTACCCTGCATACCGTTCAGGCTGCGCTTAAACAGCCGCTGGAACCGCACGAGTTCGAGGCGATTCGGGATAACGCCCAGCAGAACTGGCAGGCGACACCGCAAACGGTACTGACCACCGCGCAGGTGCAGGATGTGCTCAATCAGATCTTCGTGCGCCGCGCCGAGCGGGAAGGCGGCGTACCGGAGGCAAGAAACATTCAGCCGATCTACAGCCCGCTTTTTGCGCCCGTTGTGGAGACGTTCAGAACGCTCTCCGCCCGTCCGGGATTGTTGTTTATTGCGTTACTGATTGCGCTGGCGATTTTCTGGCTGGTTGCTTAACACTGCCGGGTGGCGGCTTCGCCTTACCCGGCCTACGGTTAGTGCGGTTGTAGGCCCGGTAAGCGAAGCGCCACCGGGCAAAAACTACGACCGGCGAAACGCCACCAGCGTCATCACGATCCCCACGACCGCAGAAATGGCACCGGCCAGGAAGACGGACGGGTAGCCAAACGAGGTGGCCAGCAGTCCGGCCAGCGGTCCGGTTACTCCGTATGAGATATCCTGAAACGCCGCATAGCCGCCGAGTGCTGTGCCACGCACCTGCGGGGCCACACGCTTCACGACTTCCACGCCAAGCGCCGGGAAAATCAACGAGCAACCGCAGCCGGTGAGTGCTGCGCCAATCAGCGCGACAGAGGCGACCGGTGCGTGCCACAGCAGCAGCAGGCCAACGGTCTCTATCATCAGCGATGCCACCGCCACCTTCACGCCACCAAAGCGATCCGGCATCCAGCCGAAGAACACGCGCATCAGCACAAACGCCCCGCCAAACGCCGTGAGCGTAAATCCGGCCATCGCCCAGCCGCGGCTCATAAAGTAGAGGGAGACGAACGTGCCAATCACCGCAAAACCTACGCCCTGCAGCGCCAGGCCCAGACCCGGCTGCCAGATTTGGCCGATCACGCTCCACAGGGAAGGACGCTCCCCTTTGTGAGCGGGTACCTTACGTACCGAGCCGTTAAATGCCCACGCCAGCAGCGGCAACACCATGGTGGTGGCTGCCAGCGCCACAAAGCCAAACTGGCTATTGATCAGCAGTCCCAGCGGTGCGCCAGCGGCCAGCGCGCCATAGATAGCCATGCCGTTCCAGGACATCACTTTGCCCGAACGAGCAGGCCCCACCAGGCCCATTCCCCAGGTCAGGGTGCCGGTCAGCAGCTGGCTTTCACCAAAGCCAAGGATTAAACGTCCCAGCACCAGCAGCGCAAATTTATACCCTGCGTCTACCGGCAAAAGCGCGGCTAACAGCCATGCCCCGCCCGCCAGACCACAGGCAAACATCCCCTGTAACGCCGAGCGTTTTGCACCATGCTGATCTGCCAGCCGTCCGGCGTACCCGCGGGTTAACACCGTGGCTAAAAACTGAATGCCCACGGCAATGCCGACCATGGTGATGCCATAGCCGAGTTCCTGATGAACGTACAGTGGGATCACCGGCAGCGGCAGGCCAACGGTCATGTAGGTCAGAAATACCGCAAAGGCGATTCGGAAAAGGGAAAGGTTACCGGAAGGGGCGCTCTTCTCTGGGATAACAGCCTTCATGCATAACTCCGTGTTGAGGCATAAAAAAAGGGAACCTTCCGGTTCCCTTCTACTATACATTCAAACGCTTATGCTTTGTACTTACGCATTACCAGCGTCGCGTTCGTGCCGCCGAAACCGAAGCTGTTAGACATGACGGTGGTCAGTGTCGCTTCCGTTGGTTTCGTCACGATATTCAGGCCAGCAGCCTGCTCGTCCATCTCATCAATGTTGATGCTTGGGGCGATAAAGCCGTTTTCCAGCATCAGCAGAGAGTAGATCGCTTCCTGCACGCCCGCAGCACCCAGAGAGTGACCGGTCATTGCTTTAGTGGCAGAAATTGCCGGGCTGTTGTCGCCGAAGACTTCGCGGATTGCACCCAGCTCTTTCACGTCGCCTACCGGAGTAGAGGTACCGTGAGAGTTCAGGTAGTCGATTGGCGTATCAACGCCGTGCATCGCCATCTTCATGCAGCGCACCGCACCTTCACCGGATGGCGCAACCATGTCGGCGCCATCAGACGTTGCGCCGTAGCCCACGATCTCAGCGTAGATATGCGCACCACGTGCCAGCGCGTGCTCCAGCTCTTCAACCACAACCATACCGCCGCCGCCTGCGATGATGAAGCCATCACGGTGCGCGTCGTAAGTACGGGACGCTTTTTCCGGGGTTTCGTTGTACTTGGTGGACAGAGCGCCCATCGCGTCGAACTCACAGGCCATTTCCCAGCCCAGCTCTTCGCCGCCGCCAGCAAAGACGATGTCCTGTTTACCCAGCTGGATCTGCTCAACCGCGTTACCGATGCAGTGTGCGGACGTCGCACACGCGGAACTGATGGAGTAGTTCACACCGTGGATTTTGAACGGAGTGGCCAGGCATGCGGAAACCGCAGAGCCCATGGCTTTGGTGACCACGTACGGACCTACCGCTTTCAGACCACGCGGGCTACGCATTGCGTCAGCACCGAATACCTGCGCTTTAGATGAGCCGCCGGAACCAGCGATAAGACCTACGCGGGGATTGTTCTGGTAAACTTCCGCGCTCAGACCTGCATCTGCAATCGCTTCCTGCATGGAGAGATAAGCATAAATAGAGGCATCGTTCATGAAACGAACCACTTTGCGGTCAATCAAACCGGTGGTGTCCAGTTTGACGTTACCCCATACGTGGCTACGCATACCTGAATCTTTAAACTCTTCAGAGAAAGTGATCCCGGAGCGTCCTTCACGCAGAGATGCCAGGACTTCCTGCTGGTTATTACCGATGCTGGAAACAATGCCCAGGCCAGTAATCACTGCACGTTTCATTCAATACCTCTGTAAGTCGCACTATAGTAAGTTTCGAGTCGCACAATAGCGTACACTTGTACGCCGAACAAGTCCGATCAGACATTTTCTGCGGAAATTTGCACCGATGGACTCACATCGTTAAGATCGTGCCACTGCCTGTCAGACGAGTAACTTACGTGAAACAAAACGCTATACATCCCGCCAACCTCGAATTCAACGCTGAGGGTACACCTGTTTCCCGAGATTTTGATGACGTCTATTTTTCTAATGATAACGGACTCGAAGAAACTCGCTATGTTTTCCTCGACGGAAACCAGCTCAGCACCCGCTTCCCGGAGCATCCGCGGAGCCTGTTTGTGGTCGCGGAAAGCGGATTCGGCACCGGGCTCAATTTTCTGACCCTCTGGCAGGCGTTTGACCAGTTTCACGCTGCCCACCCTGAGGCTACGCTACAAAGATTACATTTCATCAGTTTCGAAAAATTCCCGCTCACCGCGCACGATCTGCGCCTGGCCCATCAACGCTGGCCGGAGCTTGCCACCTGGGCTGAACAGCTTCAGGCGCAGTGGCCGCCTCACATTGGGGGCTGCCACCGTCTGATTCTGGACGGCGGACGCGTGACGCTGGATTTGTGGCTGGGCGACATCAACGACCTTACCGATAAGCTTGATGATGCGATGAATCAGACGGTGGACGCGTGGTTCCTGGACGGTTTTGCGCCTGCCAAAAACCCGGATATGTGGAGCCAGCATCTGTTTAACGCGATGGCGCGACTGGCGCGTCCGGGCGCAACGCTCGCCACCTTCACCTCAGCAGGCTTTGTTCGCCGCGGCTTGCAGGAAGCGGGCTTTACTATGCAGAAAACCAAAGGTTTTGGCCGCAAGCGCGACATGCTGGTCGGCAGGATGGAGCAGACGCTGGACATCCCCGCCAGTGCACCCTGGTTTGCGCGCAGCGCCGGCGCGTCACGGGAAGTGGCGATAGCAGGCGGAGGGATCGCCAGCGCCCTGCTGTCTCTTGCGCTTATCCACCGTGGCTGGCAGGTGACGCTTTATTGTGCTGACGATGCGCCAGCAGGTGGGGCCTCCGGCAACCGCCAGGGGGCGCTCTATCCCCTTTTAAGCGCGCACGATCCGGCACTGTTCCAGTTTTTCCCGGCGGCCTTTACCTTTGCCCGTCGCCTGTATGATGCCCTGCCGGTGACGTTCGATCATGAATGGTGCGGCGTGACGCAGCTCGGCTGGGATGAGAGAAGTCAGCAAAAAATCGCGCAGATGCTGTCCCTGGGACTGCCGGAAGACATTGCGCGGGCGGTAAGCGCGCAAGAGGCCGCCGACACCACCGGCGTTGAAACCGGCTGCGAGGGCATTCAGTATCCGCTCGGCGGCTGGCTGTGCCCGGCTGAACTGACCGCTGCGGCGATTGACCTTGCGCAGTCACGCGGGCTGACGGTCTACTATGCCCACAAGGTTGAATCGCTGTCCCGAACAGAACGCTGGAATTTGCGTTTTGCTGATGGCAAAGAGGCAAGCCATGCCAGCGTTGTGCTGGCGAACGGACATAGCATCAACCAGTTTATCCAGACAGAATCCGTGCCGGTTTATCCGGTCGGCGGCCAGGTGAGTCATATCCCTACTACGTCCGAACTGGGCAAACTGCGTCAGGTGCTGTGCTATGACGGCTATCTGACGCCACAAAATCCGTCTAATGGTCATCACTGCATCGGGGCGAGCTATCATCGTGGCGAAGCGGATATGCGCTACAGCGAGGCGGATCAACAGCAAAACCGCCAGCGCCTGATTGACTGCTTCCCGGATGCAGCGTGGGCGAAAGAGGTTGACGTCAGCGAAGGCGCGGCCCGCTGTGGCGTGCGCTGCGCAACACGCGATCATCTGCCGATGATGGGGAATGTGCCGAACTATGAGGCAACGCTTGAAGCCTATCACGACCTTGCAAACCACCAGGAAACGGCGGTAGCTGCACCGGTTTATCCCGAACTGTTTATGCTGGGTGGGCTGGGTTCGCGTGGATTGTGTTCTGCACCGCTACTGGCTGAAGCCTTAGCCGCACAAATGAGCAACGAGCCGCTACCGCTGGACAGAACAACGCTTGCGGGGCTGAACCCGAATCGATTGTGGGTGCGAAAACTGCTGAAGGGGAAGAAGGTTAAGTAGGGTGCGGACGGGTGCCCTCACCCTAACCCTCTCCCACAAGGAGAGGGGATATTCGTAGGCCCGGTAAGCGCAGCGCCACCGGGCGAAATACGATGACTTAGCGTTTAGCCTGCTGGAACAACGTGTCCCACATGCCCAGCACCAGAGACTGGTCGCGCGGGGACAGTTCACCCGCCTGAATCGCCTTTTCCAGGCTGCGGGTGACTTCATCATGCACTGCTTCGGCAGAATGATCGTCTCCTGCCTCCAGCTCGGCAACAGCCAGCGTCAGGTGACCACGCAGATAACCGCTGGCGAACAGCTCATCATCACTGGCGTGTTCCACCATGTCATCAATTAACGCCAGAATGCGTGATTCAAATTCTGCGATCATCTTTTTTCCTCAGTTAAAGATCTTCCGGCCAGGGGAAGCATTCCGCCGTGATCACCGGCGTGTGGTAATAATTCTGTAAAGCCTCGATCAGGCGGGCCGGACGTTCCGGGATGCCTTTCTCAAGATATTCCATCACCTGTGCATGCACGCGGCGCTGGAAGACGATACGGTCTGGCTCGAAGTCGCCTTCGAGGTTGTCACAGCTGACGTTGAACGGGAAACCCGCCGCGACACAGAATAGCCATTCCAGCGCCTGCGGTTTCACTTCCACATCTTCAAACTGGCCCTGGGTTGCGGCGTCGCGTCCGTCCGGACAGTACCAGTAGCCGAAGTCCACCAGCTCGCGACGCGCTTTCCCCGCAATACACCAGTGCGAAATTTCATGCAGCGCGCTGGCGTAAAAGCCGTGCGCAAAGACGATCCGGTTGTACGGCACTTCGGCATCAGCAGGAAGATAGATCGGTTCGTCGTCGCCTTTAATCAGACGGGTATTAAAATCATCAGCAAAGCAGCCGTTAAAAATCTCAATCAGCTGTTCGTAGTTATGCGTACTGTTCATTAGTTCATCCCCAACCAGTGGAGGATCTCCTGTCCATGGCTGTCATAAAGAAGCTTTGCGCTCATGACCGCCGAAACGATGACGATCATCGGGCGAATCAGCTTCTGTCCTTTGCTTAATACCAGGCGCGAGCCCGCGCGCGCGCCCAGGAACTGCCCTGCCATCATGACAAAACCGGTTGCCCAGATGACCTTGCCGCCAATGATAAACAGCAACAGGCCACCAAGGTTAGAGGTCGCATTAAGCACTTTGGCATGGGCGGTAGATTTAGCGAGGTTAAACCCGGCCAGCGTCACAAACGCCAGCGCGTAAAACGAGCCTGCGCCCGGGCCAAAGAAGCCGTCGTAAAAACCGACGCAGCCCCCGGCTATCAGGGCAAACGGCAAGCCATGCAAGCGACGCTGACGGTCTTCTTCACCGAGCTTTGGCATCAGCAGGAAGTAGAGACCGATGCAGATAACCAGAATCGGCAGGATCTGGCGCAAAATATCGGACTGTACGTGCTGCACCAGCAGCGCGCCCGACGTCGAGCCGATAAAGGTCATCAGAATATTGAGCTTCTGATCGGCGAGGCTCACCACCTTGCGGCGGATAAAATAGAGCGATGCCGAAAGCGAGCCGCCGCAGGCCTGAAGTTTGTTGGTGGCCAGTGCCTGAGCGGGGCTCATGCCCGCCGCCAGCAGTGCGGGTACCGTTAACAACCCGCCGCCGCCAGCAAGCGCATCAATAAACCCGGCTAACATAGCAACAAAAAACAGCACCACCAGCAGCAGCGGGGACACCATAAACAGATCGACGAAATTATCCATTAAAGTACATGCTCATCCAGTAGCGCCTGGCAGGAAGGCGGCAACGGAGGCGGTGTCTTCTTCTCAGGCTTAGAGGTTCCAGGTTTTGCCGGTTCAAACCAGCTCTGCAGCTCCGCACCGCAGCCATCGCCTGGCGGAGGTAACGGCTGATCTTCACATTCCAGGCTGTTTGCCGGGCAACGCAAACGAACGTGCATGTGCGCACGATGCTGGAACCACGGGCGCACTTTGCTCAGCCAGTCGCGGTCAGTTCCGGCATCCAGGCAGAGCTGTTGTTTGATGGCCGGATTCACAAAGATCCGCGTGACGTCATTATCTTCTGCTGCCAGCTTGATCATGCTGGACACATCCCGCGTCCACAGGGAGGGCACCACGCGCTTACCGTCACTCGCCACCAGATCCAGCGCCTGCGGTTTCAGAAGTTGCGCGGACGTCCAGCGTGTTTTCGGTAGCTGCAGGAAGATATCGACATCCAGTCCGGTCTGGTGGCTGGCGTGCCCGCCGTTAAAGCGCCCGCCCGCAGGCATGCCCATATCGCCAATCAGCATCGTCCCCAGCCCCAGGTTATTTACCTGGTTTCCCAGTCGCTGAATAAACAGCACCAGGTCAGGGTGACCGAAGTAACGGCGCTGGTCGGTACGCATCACCTGATAAGTATCCGATTGCAGCGGAAGTGCCTGCGCGCCGACGATACAGCCGTTCGAAAAGGCGCCGATAGACTGCGCGCTGCCCGCCACCGGATGGGTGATCTTTTGCCACGGCGTGGCGGCCAGACTGGCTCCACTGGCGAGCAGCGCCAGCAGAGCAATTGCGGTTTTTTTCATGGTTACCAGCGTGGAATGGTGGTCGTCACATCCGCATTCTGCGCGCGCTGGCGCAGGAAGTGATCCATCAGCACGATCGCCAGCATCGCTTCTGCGATCGGCACCGCACGGATCCCCACGCAAGGATCGTGACGTCCTTTGGTGATCATCTCAACTTCTTCGCCAGAGCGGTTAATCGTGTGGCCCGGCACGGTAATGCTGGAGGTTGGCTTCAGGGCAATATTCGCAACAATCTGCTGCCCGCTGCTGATCCCGCCGAGGATGCCACCCGCATGGTTGCTCTGGAAGCCCGCTTTCGTGATTTCGTCGCGGTTCTGGCTGCCGCGAAGCTGAACCACGTCAAACCCGTCGCCAATCTCTACGCCCTTCACCGCGTTGATGCTCATCAGCGCGTGCGCAATGTCAGCGTCGAGACGGTCAAACACCGGCTCGCCCCAGCCTGGCGGCACGCCGTCGGCCACCACGGTGACCTTTGCCCCAATGGAGTCACCCTCTTTTTTCAGGCCACGCATCAGCTCGTCCAGCGCATCCAGCTTGTCGGCATCGGCGCAGAAGAACGGGTTTTGCTCAACCTGGTCCCAGTCTTTAATGGCCAGCGGAATATCGCCCATCTGGGTCAGACAGCCGCGAATGACGATGCCAAATTTCTGCTGCAGGTATTTTTTGGCAATGGCACCCGCCGCCACGCGCATCGCGGTTTCACGCGCGGAAGAGCGTCCGCCGCCGCGATAGTCGCGGAAACCGTACTTTTGCTCGTAGGTATAGTCAGCGTGGCCCGGACGGAATACGTCTTTAATAGCGCCGTAGTCCTGAGAACGCTGGTCGGTGTTTTCGATCAGCAGACCAATGCTGGTCCCGGTGGTGCGGCCTTCAAAGACGCCAGAGAGAATTTTGACCTGATCCGGCTCGCGACGCTGCGTGGTGTAGCGAGAGGTGCCCGGACGACGGCGGTCAAGGTCGTGCTGCAAATCAGCTTCAGTCAGTTCGATGCCGGGCGGTACGCCGTCAACGATACAACCTAAAGCCAGCCCGTGCGACTCGCCAAAGGTGGTCACGCGGAATATCTGTCCAATACTGTTTCCTGCCATCACGGCTCCGATGTTGTTGTTTGTGTTTGAGCGTTGTGAAACGGGCCGAAGCCCGCTGGATTAATCTTTATAGATACTGAAGTATTCGCGCGCGTCGAGCAGCTGCGCTTTGGTCAGCATAAAGACGCCGTCACCGCCGTTATCGAACTCAAGCCAGGTGAACGGCACATCCGGGTACTGCTCTATCAGATGTACCATGCTGTTGCCCACTTCACAAATCAGAACACCGTCGTCGGTCAGGTAATCCGGCGCGCAGGCCAGAATGCGACGAGTCAGCTTCAGGCCGTCAGTGCCTGACGCCAGACCCAGCTCCGGCTCATGACGGTATTCATTTGGCAGATCGGACATGTCTTCCGCGTCGACGTACGGCGGGTTAGTGACGATCAGGTCGTACTGCAGCGTCGGCAGGTCGCGGAACAGATCCGAGCGGATTGGCGTAACGTGATGGATCAGGCCGTGCTCTTCAATGTTGTGCTCGGTGACGGCCAGCGCGTCGGTAGAGATATCGACGGCGTCCACTTCCGCTTCCGGGAAGGCATAGGCGCAGGCAATCGCGATGCAGCCGCTGCCGGTGCACATATCCAGAATGTGCTGCGGCTGATGGTGAATCAGGCCTTCAAAGTGGTTGTTGATCAGCTCACCAATCGGTGAACGCGGCACCAGCACGCGCTCATCAACATAGAATTCGTGGCCGCAGAACCAGGCCTTGTTGGTCAGGTAGGCGACCGGAATGCGTTCGTTGACGCGGCGGATCACCCGCTCAACAATGCGGTGTTTTTCACTGGAGGTCAGGCGCGCGGTGCGCATGTCTTCCGGAATATCCAGCGGCAGATAAAGAGACGGCAGCACCAGCTGAACGGCCTCATCCCACGGGTTATCGGTACCATGACCGTACCAGATGTTGGCGGCGCTGAAGCGGCTAACCGACCAGCGCAACATGTCCTGTATGGTATGCAGCTCGTTTACTGCTTCATCGACAAATATTTTATCCACTCTTTCCTCCAGGGCATGCTCGCATAATTTTCGGCGGCTAGTTTGCCATGAAGACGGCGATAAATCAGCAATGACGCGTCGCGCTTGAGGTTAAAAAATGCGTTTAGTCGGGTACACTATCGGAAATACGAGATGAGAATGACGAATGAAAAAGAAAACATCGCTCAGCGAGGAGGATCAGGCTCTCTTCCGCCAGCTGATGACCGGGACGCGTAAAATCACGCAGGACACCATTGTCCATCGCCCGCAGCGTAAAAAAATCAGCGACGTTCCGGTCAAACGACTGCTGCAGGAGCAGGCGGATAACAGCCACTATTTTTCAGATGAGTTTCAACCGCTGCTGAATACGCAGGGTGCGGTGAAATACGTGCGCGAGGACGTCAGCCACTTTGAACTGAAAAAATTACGTCGGGGAGATTATTCACCGGAGCTGTTTCTCGATCTGCACGGGTTAACGCAGATGCAGGCGAAACAGGAGCTGGGGGCACTGATCGCCGCCTGTCGCCGCGAACACGTGTTTTGCGCCTGCGTGATGCACGGCCATGGGAAACATATTCTTAAGCAGCAAACGCCGCTGTGGCTGGCTCAGCATCCACATGTTATGGCGTTTCATCAGGCACCCAAAGAGTACGGCGGAGATGCCGCATTGCTGGTGTTGATAGAAGTTGAGGAGTGGCAACCGCCTGAGTTGCCCTGACAGCATGGCGGGAAGCACATTTGCACCCCGCCCTGTCGCACGTCACGTCAGATAGCTTTTGCCATCTTCAGGTTGCACGGACTCATTTGCCAGTTAAAGACCCCTTTGCCGGTTTCGTCGAGGGTGACGTTGGCAATGGCGGATGTGGTGAACATTGGCGGCGTTTCGCCCGGGCACAACTCAGAAACCAGATAGCCAACCAGTGGCAGGTGGGAAATGACCAGTGCGGAAGCGACACCTTCATTGCACAGTGCCTGAAGGTAGGCGCTGACAAGGCCGACATCACCGCATGGCGTCAGTTCAGGAAGAACATCGACACTGGATGGCAGGTTCATACACTCCCCTACCACGTCCAGCGTCTGTTCTGCACGCAGGAACGGACTCACCAGAACGCGTTCGATATCCACTTTTTGGCCTTTAAGCCAGGTTGCCATCAGACGAGATTCGTCGCAACCACAAACTGTTAAAGGACGTACTGAGTCACTGGCGGCATCGAGTGCCGCGTCGCCGTGACGCATGATAAAAACTTGCATATTGCACCGCTTTTGTTAACCAGAATCACCGGCGTTGACTACCCGCGATAAATGCTCTGAGGTAGAAAACCCGATGGCCGGGCATTGTGCCTGATCCATTCGGTGAATGAAACGCTGTTTTTTACCTCAATGGCGTAAGTATAGTCAATCTCTGTTTACAAAATCGCCAGAACAGGTTCATTCACGTCGGGATTTACCCTTCTTTGACCTCAGCTTACGAGGACAGTTTCCCTTGCAGGCCAAAATGTCTGGCCCCGTTCCGCCATCTGCAATAATTCGTCACACGGTGTAAACCGCGGGCCATATTGCGATGCCAGACGTTGCAGAATAGCCACCACTTCACCCGCGCCGAGTGTATCCATGTAACGGAACGGGCCGCCAAGGAACGGCGGGAAACCAATACCAAATACGGCGCCGATGTCGCCATCCCGTGCGCTCTTGATCACCTGCTCACCAAAGCAGCGTGCCGCTTCATTGAGCATCATCATCACACAACGTTCAGCACACTGAACGGCGGAGAGTCTCCCCTGACCTGAGGTCGGGATAAGCCCATAAACAGAAGGGTCGACCTGTTTCTTGCTTTTACGCCCTTTCGCGCCGTAAAGATAGAAACCGCGTTCATTTTTTCTGCCTTTGCGATCGTCCTTCAAAATTGCAGAAACAATATTTGCAGGCGGCGCAAAACGATCGCCATAAGCGGCTTCCAGTACAGGTATAATTTTAGTGCCGGTGTCTATTCCCACCTCATCCAAAAGTTGGATAGGACCAACGGGGAAGCCAAACTTTACCAGTGCCTCATCGACGTGCTCAATCTTCTCCCCTTCCGTCAGCAGCCGCATCGCTTCGTTGATGTACGGCGCCAGAATACGGTTGACGTAGAAGCCGGCTTTGTCCGCAACCACGATGGGGGTTTTGCCCTGTTTTTTCGCCAGCTTCACCACGGTAGCGATGGTTTGCGGGCTGGTTGTGGCGTGAGGGATCACCTCCACCAGCGGCATTTTTTCTACCGGGCTGAAAAAGTGCAGACCAATCACCTGCTCAGGACGCGCGGCTTTCGCTGCGATATCGCCGATGGGTAATGACGACGTATTCGAGGCAAAAATGGTATGCGGCGCGCAATGCTGTTCAACGTCCGCCACCATCTGCTGCTTGAGCGCCAGATCTTCAAATACGGCTTCAATCACCAGATCGCGGTGCGCAAAACCGCTGTAGTCCGTCGTGCCGGAGATCATCGCCAGGGTTTTATCACGCTCGCTTGCCTTGATATGGCGGCGCTTGACCTTTTGATCAAGGTTCTGCCAGCTGTACTGCAGCGCGTGGTTGATTCCCTTAGGGTTAATGTCTTTGATGCGTACCGGCAGTTTCCCTTTACTTGCGGTAACGAAAGAAATGCCGCCGCCCATCAGCCCACCCCCGAGCACGCCAATTGCACGCAGCGGAGCAGGCTCAGCCTCACTGCCCGGATCTTTTTTCACCTCTGTGCTGGCGAAGAAGATGCTGCGCAGCGCCCGTGACTGCGGCGTCATCGCCAGCTCGCCAAAGGCTTTGGCTTCAGCGGCATAGCCGCTACTGCTTCCCTGAGATAACCCGGTTTCAATCACCTCCAGGATTCGTTTCGCCGCCGGGTAGTTGCCTTTGGTTTTTTGTTCGGTCTTTTTGCCCACCATGTTGAACAGGATCGTCCTTCCCAGAGGACCCGCCAGCACACGCTCTCGCACCGGAAGAGGACGTTTTGGCTGGCGACCTTTCAGCGCCAGTTCTACAGCAGCTTCCAGTAAAATCGCGTGGGGAACGACATCGTCAACCAGACCGGCTTTCAGCGCCTGACGGGCGCGCAGCTGCTTGCCGGTGAGAATCATTTCCAGCGCGGTGCTAACCCCTACCAGGCGCGGCAGACGCTGCGTGCCACCAGAACCAGGCAGGAGACCTAATTGCACTTCCGGCAGGCCCAGAACGGTTTTCGCATCGTCAGTACAAATGCGGCTGTGGCAGGCCAGCGCCAGCTCCAGTCCACCACCCAAACAAGCACCGTGGATCGCGGCAATCACCGGGATCGGCAGCGCGTTGATCTCGGCCATTACCTGCTGCCCCTGACGCGCAAGATCTTCCGCTTCCTGCGCGCTTTGCGCCCGGGCGATCATGTTAATGTCGGCCCCGGCAATAAAGTTATCCGGCTTGGCCGAGATAAACACCAGACCGCGAATGGCCTTGTTTTCGCGGATCTGCCTGAGCATCGCGCGAACCTGAGTGCCAAACTCCGCCTTCAGGGTATTCATTTTTTCGTCAGGCACATCAATGGCGATCACGGCGACGTTGTCGAGGCGAACCGTCAGGTTAAATGCAGATGTCATTTCCATTATTCAGCCTCCAGAACCATTGCAGCACCCAGTCCACCCGCCGCACAGGCGGTCACCAGGCCAAACCCGCCACCGCGGCGACGTAGCTCGTGTAATGTCTGAGTAATCATCCTCGCCCCTGTCGCCGCAAACGGATGACCGTAGGCAATCGAACCACCCAGCACGTTGAATTTGCTTTGATCCACTTCACCCGTGGCATGGGCGCGCCCCAGCACATCACGTGCAAAACGCTCGCTTGCCAGCAGCTGTACGTTTGCCAGGGTTTGTGCGGCGAAGGCTTCGTGCATATCAATCAGGGTTAAATCAGCCAGCGACAGCCCTGCGCGATCCAGCGCCAGCGGCGTGGACCAGGCCGGACCTAACAACATGTCCTGCCAGACATCAATGGCGGTGAAGGCATAGCTGCGCAAATAGCCCAGAGGGGTGATGCCCAGCTCTTTCGCGCGGGATTCGGTCATCAGGATCACGGCGGCTGCCCCATCCGTCAACGGTGTACTGTTGGCCGCAGTCACGGTGCCATGTTTACGGTCGAACGCCGGACGCAGTTTGGCGTAATCCGCCAGCGTCGAGGTACCGCGGATATTGTTGTCTTCAACCAGTGGTTCCCGATAAGGAGGCGTATAGGCGGTCATCACCTCGTCGGTGAGCTTGCCCTCTGACCAGGCTTTCGCCGCCAGCTGATGTGAACGATGCGCCAGCGCGTCCTGCTGCTCACGGGTAATGCCGTAGGTTTTCGCCATCTGTTCCGCGGTATCGCCCATGCGCAGGCCGGTAGAATATTCAGCGACAGCAGGGGGTACAGGCATCAGGTCGCGCAGACGTAAACGCGAGAAGAGTTTGAGCTTCTGACCGGTCGTGCGGGCTTTGTTTGCATCCACCAGAATACGGGCCAGCTTTTTACTGACGCCAATAGGCAGTACCGAAGAGGAATCAGCGCCTCCGGCGATCCCGGCGCGAATGGTGCCCGCCATGAGGCTTTCCGCCACGTTAGCCACCGCCTGGAAACTGGTCGCGCAGGCGCGGCTGACGCTATAGGCATCCGTATGAACGCTCATCCCGGTGCCGAGGACAATTTCTCGCGCAATATTGGGAGCTTCAGGCATCTGAACCACCTGGCCGAAAACCAGCTGTTCAATGACCTCAGGCGGAATTTCGCTGCGAGCCAGCATCTCCCCCACCACCATTTTCCCCAGATCGACAGCCGGTATGCCATGAAACGCCGTTGCCTGACGCGCAAACGGCGTACGCAAACCACTGACAATGGCAATGCGATCGCCCTGACGGGTAATAAGCGGTAATGCCTGACTCATAACACTCCCCTGTAAAAAATTGACGCAAACGTTAAGTGGTCTGACCTGATAATAGTCTTAACCATTTTTTTACATTCAGCCAATTGGGGAAACGAAAAAGTGCGAGGTAAGACACAGAGAAGAAAAAGAAAATGCCCCGAGGTAAAAGCAAAACGGTAACCCGTAGGTTACCGTTTTTAGTGTTTGCACCCTCTCCCGTGGGAGAGGGTCGGGGTGAGGGCACCAGCCCGCAGGAATTAACGCAGGCCCAGCTGGAAAATCAGCGTTTCTGCTTCGCAGGCAAACACGAAGTCAATATCCAGCTTCACGCCGCCGTCCACCTCGGTGAAGGTAGATTTAATTTCGCACGGATCGGATTCAACATCACGCGCACGCTTGCTCAGCGCGGACAGGGTTTCTTCCGCTTCAGCGCGGTTGGTGAACACACGGCTGTAAGACGCTGTGCAATCGGAGTTGTCCATGATGGTGCCAACATCCATACAGCAGCAAACCGGGGTTTCATCAGCACTGCATTTACTCATAGCTCAATTTCCTCTGTATTCGCGCAGCGCGCGAGATAAACACGATGCTGCTATTTTACGCCCCGGCGCAGGCTCTCTCCAGCCGTTAATGGCGCAAAATCAGATAAGTGACCAATATCACACTAAAAAATGATCTAAAACAAAAACCACCCTTTTGACTGAGTCGCGATGGTCACATTTTTGCCAACCAGATCTCGTTTCATGAAACATGTTTGAAAATATTAATAAACAAACTTGCAACATCCCAGCTGGTCAGACCTATACTCTGGCCACTGGTCTGATTTGTCTGTCAAACCTCAGACCCTACACTTCGCGCTCCTGTTACGGTATGTAACAATTATTGAATAAAAATAACTCAATGAGGTTATGGTCATGAGCCAGAAAACCCTGTTCAACAAGACTGCGCTGGCAGTCGCAGTGGCAATCGTCTCCACTTCCGCCTGGTCAGCGGGCTTTCAGTTAAACGAATTTTCTTCCTCTGGCCTTGGCCGCGCGTATTCTGGGGAAGGTGCAATTGCTGATGATGCAGGTAACGCCAGCCGTAACCCTGCACTGATCATGATGTTCGATCGCCCGACCTTCTCTGCGGGTGCGGTATATATCGATCCTGATGTCAACATTTCTGGCAAGTCGCCTTACACTGGTGCGAGCCTGAAAGCGGACAATATTGCCCCGACCGCATGGGTACCCAACCTGCACTTCGTTGCACCTATTAATGAGCAATTTGGCTGGGGGGCGTCCGTCACGTCCAACTACGGCCTTGCAACTGAATTCAATAACAACTATCCGGCAGGTGAATACGGCGGTAAAACCGATCTTACGACGCTGAACCTGAACCTGAGCGGTGCTTATCGTCTGAACGACAGCTGGAGCTTTGGTCTGGGCTTTGATGCCGTCTACGCTGATGCAAAAATTGAGCGTTACTCCGGCGAGCAGACTGCCAGCCTGCCGAAAAACAGCAATAAAATTGCCAGCCTGAAAGGTGATGAGTGGGGCTATGGCTGGAACGCCGGTATCCTGTATGAGCTGGACAAAAACAACCGTTGGGGCCTGACCTATCGTTCCGAAGTGAAAATTGACTTCGACGGCGATTACAAGAGCGGCATCCTGGCGCCAGTCAACAACCTGGTTCCAGGCGCGGGTACCACCATTCCATGGGGCACCTCAAACCAGACAGTTCCAGGTTCATTGTCGCTGCATTTACCAGAAATGTGGGAAGTCTCCGGTTACAACCGCGTGGCACCACAATGGGCTATTCACTATAGCCTGGCCTACACCAGCTGGAGCCAGTTCCAGGAGCTGAAAGCAACCGGCAACAATGGTCAAACGCTGTTCTATAAGGATGAAAGCTTCCACGACGCCTATCGTATTGCGTTGGGTACCACCTACTACTACGATAAAAACTGGACTTTCCGCTCCGGTATCGCATTTGACGACAGCCCGGTTCCGGCAGACAAACGTTCCATTTCCATTCCGGATCAGGACCGCTTCTGGTTAAGTGCTGGTGCGACATATGCGTTCAACGAGAATGCGTCCATCGATGCGGGCGTATCTTATATGCACGGTCAGAAAGTGACGTTCCAGGAAGGTCCGTACGAGTTTACCTCTGAAGGTAAAGCCTGGCTGTTCGGTACGAACTTTAACTACGCGTTCTAAGCGCACTGAAATCGAAAAAGGTGAGCATCGCTCACCTTTTTTATTTATTCCGAATCGATATCTTTGAGTTCGTTTTCGATAGCCTTCGCGTTTGGATTCTCCTCCGGCTTCAGCTTGCCACCGTTGGCAATAAAATCGTGATTCTGGAAGTATGCTTCGCGCACCATAATGTAAGGATCGGAAGACTGGCGCAACAGACCGTCTGAGTCGAGCAATTGCGCACGGGTTTCAATCCCTTCCACCGTCCATTTACCAATCGACAGCGGCCAGGTCAGCCACGACAGGACCGGATACAGCGTATCGACCATATCGCCGCCATCATCACGCACGGTGAAGCTGCCATAGAACGGCAGGTGGACATACGGACCATAACCTACGCCATAATGCCCCAGGGTGCTGCCGAAGCGGTGCGGTTGTTCACGCTGCAGTTTCGGGTTCGCCATGCCAGCGACATCAATAAAGCCGCCCATCCCCAGAATGGAGTTCAGGAAGAAGCGGGTAAAGTGCACCATCCCCTGATACGGGTCGCCCTGCAGGAAGTAGTTCACCATAACCGCGGGCTCTTCGAGGTTGCTGGTAAAGTTGCTTAGCCCGTTACGCGCAGGCTGTGGAACATAATCGCGCCATGCCACTGCCACCGGCCGAACCACATACGGATCCAGCACGTTGTAGTTGAAGCTATACATGGAGCGGTTAAATCCTTCGAGAGGATCGGAGCGTCCCGTTTGCTCCCCGGAGCTGGCGCAGCCCACAAGCATCGTCATGCCCAGCGCAAGCGCCGACAGCCGAAGTTTCATAAATATCTCCCTGTTCAGTATGGCTATCGTTGATTGCCATCCGTAACGAAGCATCTGGCGCTCCGTCTGTAAACGTGCAAGTGATTGTAACAGCACGTTTACCGATGTCTATGAGCACAAGCACGGGCAATAAACACCGTGGCTCTGATCTCAGCATAGCCTGGCTTTTGGAATTCGTTTCGCTGGCAATTTTATAATGCCTTTGAAAGAGATGTCTCACCTTTGTTGTCATTGCCGCCAATTTAAGAGCATCCCCACAGGCATCCTGATAAAAGCCGCTACGCTTAAAAGAAAGATCAACCTCCGGGAGCCGTTATGAAAGAAGTGGGTGAAGACAAAATTGCCGAGAGCAAAGAGGATATTGAAATTGAGAGCGAGGAGAAAGCGCGCGGCGAGAAGATAGAAGTTGATGAAGATCGCCTCCCCTCCCGCGCGATGGCAATTCACGAACATATACGCCAGGATGGCGAAAAGGAGATGGAGCGCGATGCCATGGCCCTCTTCTGGTCAGCCATCGCTGCGGGACTGTCAATGGGCGCGTCACTGCTGGCAAAAGGGATATTTCATGTTCAACTTGAGGGTGTGCCCGGCGGTTTTTTACTGGAGAACCTCGGCTATACCTTCGGTTTTATTATTGTCATCATGGCCCGCCAGCAGCTGTTTACTGAAAACACGGTAACTGCCGTTCTGCCAGTGATGCAAAATCCTACCCTCGGTAATTTCGGTTTATTGTTGCGTTTGTGGGGCGTGGTCCTGCTGGGTAACATTATCGGCACGGGTATCGCCGCCTGGGCGTTTGAATATATGCCGATCTTTGATGAACCTACCCGGGATGCGTTTGTGAAAATTGGCATGGACGTGATGAAAAACACGCCGGCCGAAATGTTCGCAAACGCCATCATCTCCGGCTGGATTATCGCCACGATGGTGTGGATGTTTCCTTCCGCAGGCAGCGCCAAAATTGTGGTGATCATACTGATGACCTGGCTGATTGCCCTGGCGGACACCACGCATATTGTGGTCGGTACCGTTGAAATACTCTATCTGGTCTTTAATGGTACGCTTCACTGGACTGATTTTTTCTGGCCGTTCGCCCTTCCGACGCTGGCCGGGAATATCTGCGGCGGAACGTTTATCTTCGCGCTGTTAAGCCATGCCCAAATCCGTAACGACATGTCTAACAAACGCAAAGCTGAGCTAAAGGCGCAGGAGAATGAGGGCAATTCGGCAAAAAAAACGGGCTGAATGGTGACTCTTTGAGCAGTCAGGCGGCGATGCGCTTAACGCAAAGTGTAAATAACGCTATACTCGTGCCGCCTCGTCCCCTTAGTTAAATGGATATAACGAGCCCCTCCTAAGGGCTAGTTGCAGGTTCGATTCCTGCAGGGGACACCACAGTTACATCTCAGCAAGTCTAATAACTTCCATAACTCACTGATTTAAATCCTATTCATTAATCTTGTTCATCCAATAAAGTGCCATTGTTTCTAATAGAATCTATACATCTTTGCGTATAAGATTGTGTATAACTGACTTCGATCTTTTTTCTATACCCATGCTGCTATCTGACATCCAAATAAAACGCGCAAACCAAAGGATAAGCCCTATACGTTGAACGATGACATGGGGTTATCACTACTTATTGACACCACTGGCAGTAAAGGTTGGCGCTATCGTTACCGTTTTGCAGGAAAGCCCAAGATGATTTCCTTCGGTGTATACGGTGATGTATCGCTTGCACAGGCACGTGCTAAACGTGATGAAGCTCGTTCGATGTTGGCCAAAGGGATCAACCCCAGCGAGGCCAGAAAGGCTGAAAAAATTGCGTTGCAGTTTGCACATGAGAACAGTTTTGAATCTGTAGCAAGGGAATGGCATGGTTCAAAAAAAGCCACGTGGTCAGAAGGGTACGCAAAAGAAGTTCTCAATTGCATGGAAAAGGACATTTTCCCTTTTATCGGCCAACGTCCAATCGAACAGATTGAACCGCTGGAGCTGCTTACCGTTCTGCAAAAGATTGAGAAAAGGGGTGCTTTGGAGCAAACCAGTAAGATCCGCCGCCGTTGTGGTGAGGTTTTACGTTATGCCGTCGCCACTGGCCGGGCCAAATATAACTTTGCACCTGACTTAGCCATTGCGCTCAACAAGCCCCAAAAGCAACATTTCCCGTTCCTGACAGAAAGTGAATTGCCTGCTTTTGTTAGCGATCTGGAGAACTATCAAGGCAGTTTAGTAACCAAGTACGCTACACAGCTGCTGATGCTAACAGGTGTACGTACAATCGAACTGCGTGCAGCAGAATGGGCTGAATTTGATTTAGAAAATTCCTTATGGGAAATCCCCAAAGAGCGCATGAAGAAACGCCGTCCTCATCTGGTTCCATTATCTACTCAGGCACTGGGTATTCTGAAGCAGTTGCAAGCCATTACTGGGAATTACAGCCTCGTTTTTCCTGGCCGCAATGATGTCAGGAAACCAATAAGTGAAGCGAGCATCAACAAAGTGATAAAGCTACTCGGCTATCATGGCCGCTTAACGGGCCACGGTTTTAGACATACCATGAGCACTATTTTGCATGAGCATGGTTTCGAAAGCGCCTGGATAGAAATGCAGCTTGCGCATGTTGATAAAAACTCTATACGTGGGACCTATAATCATGCGCAATATTTAGTAGCAAGACGAAGGATGCTCCAATCTTACGCTGATTCTATTTATAAATAGCTTCAAACATATGCTCTTTTTACACTGGATAATTCAATATTTATATCTGTGAATGTTAAATTTATACAATCTATTAACTCAAACACCTGTTCTTCGATTAAAACAAACTCATTCTTTGGACCTGTACTAATCTTCACCCCAAGCAATCCAATAGCATCCAACATACTGACTTGATGATGAGTATAGACATATTTTCCAGATGGATCTGTTATCTTATTATTTGCATCAGTAATAACCTCAATTATTTTCTCTATCTTATTTTTATACTGGAGCGATATAGAGACATCGCCTTTTTTTGAATAAGGAAAAATCAGACTGTACCACTTATATATATTTACTTTGTCTGGTGATATAAATTTCCTTTTCGATATTTCAGCATTTACGTAATCCCTGAACATATTCAAATGTGAAATATGATTAGTCAAGTTACTGTTTTTCACACCAGTTTTATAAGTCATTAATGCAATACCAATACCGCCAATAGTACTAATTAATGTAATTAACCATGCAGCAGACTGAAGAATAATAGACACACTATTAAAATGCGTCAAAAAAGTTGTTACACACTTATCAGTAAAACAAATGTCTTTCTGATAGAGTTTTTCACTATAAATAGTAAGAACAGAAACAACTGCACTACAAAAAATACCTATAACAAATACAGAGATAATAGTTAAAATCAATCCTCTTATCTCTTTATCCCGGCCAAAGTCACCCAATGGTATACGATCAAGTAGTTTGCCGAGCCATACTAATGGTAACTTAATCAAAAACAAAGGTGTACTAACTATAAAAATAACCAAAGTGATAAAGAGCGCTATGACGCGTTTAAATACACATTTAAATCTTTTAATGACTCTAATCCAACTTCTTTCAAGACTTATCAAAGAACCTTGGTTTGTACCTCTTTTGAAGATTAAAGTGACAAATCCCCAAATGCTGCTAAGTAATTGTGATATTACGCTAGAAATGTCTCTATAAAGAAAATAGAACGACATATTCATAGCTTTAAAGTCATCCCTGAGCTTATTAAAGCCAATCATTAATACTTAACCTTTTCAAGACGTTTTTTAAAACCATCTGCGATTGAAACGAACCCCGCAGTTCTTCTTAGAATGATTAAATTAAAAAATGCCAGGTCATACTTCTTTTTATAATAGTCTTTCTGAGAATTCCCACCTTTATAAGAATTTTCTAAGAATTGTACAGCCCTTTCAATTTTATCAATATCCCTTTTTGCTGCCTTGGGCTGTATCAATTTTAACTTCGCGGAGAGTATTTTATACTTCCCATGCTTGACTCGCCCTAACTTATTTACCCTACCCACACACCTATTGTATTCAAGTCGATATGCTATGCTTGTAATGGAGTTATTTTTTTTCGCTAACTGCTCTAAATTATGGACAGAAGCTCTAATTCGCCCTACCTCATCAGAAGGTAAACGAGGTTCATTAAAAGAAATACGCAACCCATGAACTTTCAAAGACTCAGTAGAAATGTTATGAACCTGAGTTTTATCCTCATTTAAAGGCAAATCTTTTTCGTCCAACATGGATTTGATATGTTCCAATATCTGATTCATATTGTAACCAACTAACTTTGAAGAAACAGTAATATCATCAACCAACCGAGTGTAAACTAATTGTTTTCTTCTGGCCCGATTTACAACATTATGCTCAAGATCAAAAAGACACAATGAAGCAATATAACTTGAGGTTAACGCTCCTTGAACGATTTTATGATCATAGCAACAGATATCCGTCAAATAGTTAAGAACTTCGCCTTTAAATTTAAAAACACGCTGAAATATGGAATAAACAATATCTCTATGTATGTTATCAAAAAAATTCTTAATATCTACTTTAAGTATGGTCTTAGCATTGCAATGTTGTTTTGCGCATGCAATATAATGCCGTTCAATGCCTGCTTTTTTCTCTTCTTTGTTGGTTGGGACTGAGCCATATATAAAGCCAGGCCAAATAATCAGTTCTTTAAATATTCTATTGTTAATTCTTTTTTGTATACGTCTAATTAAAGGATGAGGGTCATAAACGTCTCGAGAATCTCCATTTATTTTTTTTACTTGTTTCTTTTTATATCTCAAATGTGAAGGCATCTCACGAGCTTCATTTAAATCTGAAAGAGAAATATTCAAGCAAGAACTTAAAGAGTGCAAAGATCGCAAAGAATTTGTGTTTGGTTTTTTTATCGGAATATCAGTAATCATGATAACTTTCCATGCTCAGAAATCAAAATTACATCCGGCCTCCCTCATGCTCAAGAGGGCAAAAGAATAGGGATGCTTTCGTCAAAAGCCCTTAGCAACTGCCCCTATTCTTTGACCGGACGCAATTGAGGACGGCTACAGCCCCATCGTTGCCGGCCAGGCTTTGTGGGGGTTCCGTTCCAGCCTGTACGTTTGCACAGGCGCTCTCACATGTACACTGCGAGAGCGGAAGCTAAGAAACTATAAACTTTGACTGCCGCAGGCAAACGGTACGTTTGCGCTGATAAGATATTATCATTGACGTTATGAGTTTCAAGGGTTTGCAGTTATTTTTCTCAGTACCTACCAAAATTGTGACCGGATCACCAAAATCACACTACACCGCACCCGCCTGCGGTTTTCAGATCGCAAAAATTTTCAGTTGGGATTTTTTACAAATGATAGCGCCAGACCGCGCCACAACTGAGGATTTACAGCGAGCATGGAACTGAAAAGAGCGAAAAGAATTTCAGCTTTTTTCAGTTTGGCTTTACTCCAAAATCGCAATAACTTGGAGTAAGCTATTGATAGTAAAGAGATATAAAATTTTAAGTGAGGTTTTCATGATAACTGACGGCACACTTTAAAATTAATTAGCTGATTCTTATAAATATTTTTGCTTAAGCAACTGAAATTTAATGAACCGAAGCCGGGAAAGTTTTAGTTACTCCCGGCTAGCCTCTCACTGGCTCTCTTTGACTGCCAGTAGTAGTTCTAATGCTTTTTGTCGCTCGTCCGGTGGCAAGGCCATTATCCCTGGCCGCTCAAAGCGCTGGGACTAATCGTGTGTGAGAAGGAAACGTTCATCACAAACGTATGCCCACACTCTACATTTGAGCAATAACAATACACATCTGATAATTTTGGGTGCTTTCGGTTTGTTTTCCTCACCGTTGCCGCAGACATACACTCCGGGTAGTAAATTTTCATCACTCGCATAGCTAAACCTCTTTTGCCTGCCAGAAGAAGGGAGTTCGGTTCCCTCCTTCTTGTTCTGAACGTGTAACACTGGTAACACGTGTAACATCGTTGATTTAATTGAAATTAATCTGTTACCAGTGAGCTAAATAAAGAGGTAACGAGCGGTAACACACTGATTTTTTTTACCACTGTTACCAGTGGCTATTTCTGACTGGTAACAGTGGCAAGCCCCGTCGTTACTACCTGTTACCTCTGTTACCTCATAAAAATAATGCTCACGCGATGACTATTCAGGATCGGCGCTACCCACTAGGTTGGAGGTTGGAGGTTGGAGGTTGGAGGTTGGAGGTTGGAGGTTGGAGGTTGGAGGTTGGAGGTTGGAGGTTGGAGGTTGGAGGTTGGAGGTGTTTTAGAATGAGCCCAGACCTGATGAAAGCACAAGCTTTAATACAAGTGTATATTTATATGTATAAATCAATATAAAAAAGAAAAATATATCCTTATATTTCAATAAATAAATTAACAGGCTTCATTCATGCATTGGCCAGATTACTCCGTTTGCTGCAATAGCTCATTGAGCAGAGGCGTCCTGTTTTATTTGAGCATAACGCGTTGCCAGTTGTTTTAAATGCAGCTCAAGTTGAGTCTTCTCCCCTTCAGGAAGTACATTTCCAGCAGGATACTGCGACAGTCGTCGGAGCTGTTCTTCAGCCGGTATCGATTGATTAAATGACTGCATAGCGGAAAAAACCACTGACTTCAGCTCACTGACGGTCATGTATTTACCCTTCTGCTCATCCAGACCGTTCAGGCGGTGACCCAGCTTCTCCAGCGTCGCCATTCCCTGATGCCAGCCGTTCAGTTGTTCTGTTGGTAACGCCGCGGCATTCCGTTGCTGCTGCCACTGCTGAACCAGAGGCTTAGCCTGCTCCGGCCACAACATCTCAGCCTGTTCCGTGAGTTTTCGGCTGTAAGTCATACTCCAGTCAGGAGACAATTTATCCAGCAGGGCAAGTTGCTGCTGCGTTTGCGCGATCGCCGTTTTCGGTAACGAAGATTGCTGGCGCAGCGTTTTAAGCTGTTCTGGTGACAGAGGTACAGGCAAAGGTGACAATGAGGCTGCAAGCTGAGCCTGTAGCGGGTCAGTACGGTGAAGATACTGCCAACCCCATAGTGCAAGTGCGCTTATCACCAGCATGGTCCCCATCCCGGCGACGAAAGATTTCCACTTTTTCATCGGACCGGGTATTGCCGTCTGAACGTCAACATTCGCCGGGTACTCCGACTGTGCGACATACACCCATTTTACTGCTTCATTCCGGGCGTTATCTTCTTCAGCAGGACTACTGGCAGAGACGGTTGCTCCCTCGCTGTTTTCCAGCCGGACAGCACTGTTGTGCATCAGGGTACGCAACGTATCCAGCTGGCTATGATGCTTAAGCTCCAGGCGCTGCAGCACCTCCCCCAGCGCGGTGAGCCGTTGCTCAGCCTGGTACAGCTGGCTGAGGTCGCTGTAATTGAGCGGGAGCGAGCGCATCCGTTGCTGTAGACGCTGATTCAGGCTGCTGAGGATTTCCATGCGGGCATGAACCGGCTGTGGCCACATCGCCCCCCACTGATGACTAATCAGCGCCTCCAGTATCGCCAGACCTTCATTGAGCCCGAATAATCCGGCCAGCTGCGTCCGAGCCAGCGTGTACCAGGCCAGCGTCTGAAGCTCCACGCCGTTCTGCTCAAACAGTGAAAGACAAAGTTTCTCGACATGCTGCCAGTTAACGTCTGGACGCGCCGGATGGGTGAGCTTACTCAGCTCATCACGCAGGGCGGTATAGTCCGGTAGCGTGCGCGGGTCGCCGCCGGTTTTGATTTTACGTGGGATAATGTCATTCATGGCCAGTCGTCCATTTGGCGTATCAGGAGTGAGTGAAGGTCGTCGTTTATGCGGCTTCGCGTGCTGCATATTCAGAGGGGGCTGCAGTACCCGCAGCTATGGCAGAAGCGCCAAAATCAGACCAAAAAATGTGCTCTCATCAAAACGCTGTCCAGAACGTGATAATGCACCCGCCGGAGTATAGGTCCAGTCGCTCACCGTACCTGAACGCATAAATAAACGCCCCAGTGACGATATGCTTCCTTTAGTGTGAAAGGCCGCTTCCACACATCCGGTCACGCCCTGACCGTACAAAAATACCGGCGTAAACGTTACAGACCGGTCGTCGTAATGCAGGACGATACCGGGAATGTCAAAAGCCCCGCCCTCCACCAGCAGGTCCGTGACCGATGCAGTGAACAGCTCCATATTCAGTCCGGTACCTGTCAGCCACGCGTCCATTTGCTCCTGAAGCTGTGCCATTCGCTGGCGGAACGCTGCAATATCGGCCTGAGTTTTACTGGTAAACGAAACCGGAACTGGCTGTCTGGCCTGTAGTTTTTTGAGGAACTGTGATTTTACTGACATGGTGTTTTCTGGCCTTACAGACGAGTTTTCGTATCGAGATATTGCTGTTGCTTAAGATGCCGCAGGAGAACCCGCCCTTCCGGCATAAACTCGGTGCCGTAGCGCACCAGGCCGATACCTTTGAGCTCAGCATCAATGGCATAACGCAGCTCGCCAGGTACGTTTTGCTCCAGCAGTACTACATCTATCCTTTTCAGGCGGGGTTCATATTTGAGCAGGACAGCCGACAGGGTGCCCATCAGTTCATGGGCGGTACCTGGCATACCCTGGAGGATTTTGGTCATATCCGGCAGGCCATAATCGGGCAGATGCGCCAGCGTGCCGGCGCGGCAGTTGAGAACGCGCTGCATGTTATCCAGTACCGACAGAATGACCTGATTTTCCTCGCTGACCTGATGAAGATCTAAGCCGCCGGTGAAATTGCCGTAAAGCGTTTCATAAAGTGAAGGACTGGATGACTCACTCATCTTTCAGCACCTGCAGGGTCAATCGGTTGTTGCCCGCCTCAATAACCCGTGCTTTATCCGGATCAAGATCATCACGGCTCAGCACAACGCGCCAGGTATTGTTCGTCTGGTCCGGCGACATAAACATCCCTGCCACTGCCACGTACTGAGCGTCCTCCTCCATTGGCATATCCACCGTCGCAGCACCGCCCGGTTGCAGGCGGATATCTTTCTCTGCCACCAGATCTGCATTAATGGCCTCACTATCGGCTTTAAACAGAGACGGGTAGTCCGTGCTGTCGAAGGTCTTACGGTCTTTAAGTTGATAAATACGCACCACTGTCGACAGTGCTACACCACCGGCGTTGTTGTTCACGGCCTCGCGGGCACGGATATCGAGGTGGAGAATTTTTACCTGCTTATAAAAAATAGATTTGGTCACAGCAACGGTGCCGTCAGTCACTTTTTGAGTCAGCCCACAGCCCGTCAGCATCAGTGTGATACTGGCGGCCAGCGCAGCCAGAGGAAATTTACCAGCGGTAATCGCCATCTTCATCGGTCTCCCTGCGGTGTATATTTTCCTGTACCCGCTCATAGCGGCCAAGATTGATGGTTATTGTTTTGCAATGTGCGGCAGTGTTCGCCGCATTTAGCGGCCGCATTACGGCGGTGCGGCCCAACTGTACTGCGCCGACCTCAGGTTTAATGCTCATTGTCGCGTCCGGCAACAGGCTACGATCGACACACAACTGCAGGCGAACGTCGAGCCGTGACCCAAGATACACATGCAGCAATGCCATTAAATCCGTGTGAAGCTCGCCGCCTGGTAACCAGCCCTGTACTTCAGCCGGATTCGAGGTGTACAGACGCATCAGTACCTGACTGTTCACATCGGTGGCATAGCTGCCCATCACCGGGCGATTTGTCAGGGAGACGGGCTGGCTGACGCTCATGGTCAGTGGCTTCTTCAGCGGCACACGGCGTTTGTCATGATGCCAGATTTTCGCCTGCGTGTTGGGTGCCAGCAGGCGCACCAGCGAGGCCATGCCTTCTGCGGTACGCCCCGGCAGTAACATGACCGGCAGCAGTGCCAGAAAGCGCGAAGCCGGGGTCGCGATACTGTCCGTGCAGCCGTTAATCCCGAGCCCGGCCAGTCCCAGCAGGTACTGCGAGGTTTTGTCCTTACCGCCTTCTTCGAAAGTCGCCGGGTATGAATATTTACGCCAGATACGGTAATACTGGGTAATCAGCCGATGGTTAAAGATATCGAGGAAATCCGCGGTGGCCTCATACCCTTCCCGTCGCTGGGTAATGTCATCGATATAGTGCGTCGGCAGTGGAGACTCCACGCCGTAGAGCCCCATAAAGGTGATACGTACAGTCGGCGGAAGATGCGGATACTCAGGCTGCTCAATCCCTTTGATTTCAGATGCCGGAAAACTCATGCCTGGATGGGGCCGGAAGCGCACCGGCTCATGCCGTACCTGCCATGTGCTGCCGGTGACCGGTTTATCCGGCTGGCTCTGCTCCAGCAACCGACAGAAACGGTAAAAATTCATGTATGGCAGCCGGTCACCCAGCAGCGCTCTCAGCCGGGCAGGCGCGGACTGTGGTTCTCTTTCCACCGGATACATTTTCCTTCTGGCTGTACGATGAGGGTGAGCTGGTTGAACTGGTTCATATCGGCATAAAGCGCAAAGAATCGGTTGAGCATTTCGCCGAACAGGTGAATATCGCCCTCACCAGTGAAGCCGTTGCTGTCGAGGGTCACTTCGATATCCAGCCCCCGCAGGAGGTAACCCTGCTCAAAACGTTGAAGGCGATGATGCGCCACCTGCTGAATCGCCTCCAGGCGTCGGGTGTTCAGTTCATCTTCCTGCCAGTTATACAGTGCAAGCGTCCCGCGCAGCACTTCAGCGGTGCTCATCATATTCAGGAATCCGGAGCCAAGGTGGCTCAGCACCCGCCAGTGGAAACGGTCTTCCGCTGGCGGGTAAACAGGCAGCGTTGGTTTGCAGAGGTTGCGTACTGAAAGTTGTGTACTGACCACCTGCTCACAACGGTCAAGCAGCGTGCTTTGTAGCGCACGGCGCGGCAGCTGGCCGTTGGTGCCGGTGATTTGCAGCGAGACAGCTTCACGCTCAAACAAGCGGTCATCTTCCCACTGGTGGCCACCGAGGATAAGCCAGGTGTCATACAGCCCGGTCACGCTGCGCTTCACACGGGTGTGGTAGTAACGGGGTGGTGCATGACGGCGCATCATCCCGCCCTTGTGCCTGAAGCTGCTGAACGGCACATACTCTGCATCACCGGTCCGGTTTGAGCCTGTCACCGAATCCACCGAATAAATCTCGGTGTGTCCGTCCTGCAGACGTTTGGGGCGCAGCAGGTACTCACTTTCAAGCCCGGTAATGGTGAGCGGGTCAGCTTCCAGTGTGAACAGGTTAATCACCGGCACACAGTGCAGACGAACCGCGTCATCGGTGACCGGCAGCTCTGATGGCCACGGTGTGCTGAACACGACTTCAATGTCGAAATACTCCGCTCCGGCAGGCGGTGTAATGCCCTCAAGGCCGTTAAGGTGGACAAACATAAACTTGTCGCGGAAGGTGAAATACTCCAGTAGCAGCTGGTAACCACTAAAGGCGGTATCACCCTTCGGCCACAGCCCGTCTTCCTCCGCAAACCCGCCCGGTGAGAAATACCCGTCGAGGCGAATACGGTCGGTCTGTCCGGGCAGACGCATATACAGGGCAGCCTGTCGTTTGGTCAGCATCAGGTTCAGCTGGCTGCTGACCGGGGCGTCCGCCCCGAGATAAAGACTCAGGTGGCTGAGGTCCGCATGGGACCAGTCCGCCTGGGTGCTGCAGGCAAAACGCATCCGCAGCAACGAGCGCCCGTCCGGCTCAGTGGCCATGGTCACCCGGGAGATATTCAGCGGATTGAGCATCACATCGCGGGTGGTGCGGTAACGGCAAACCGTGTTTTTCGGCCCAACCGGGCGGGAGTATACTTCCAGACCCGCGGGCATCACTTCCGCCATCTTAACAGTCTGAAGCGCAGGCGTGAACGCGACCACCGAGAGTGACGGAATGGTTCGCAGGTAGTGTGGCCAGAGCATACTGACCAGCCCTTCGGTCAGTTCCGGCAGGTCGTCGTCGATCTTCTCCCGTAGCCGTCCCATTGAGAAAGCAAAGCCTTCGAACAGCCGTTCAACATACGGATCCGGTGTGCCGGCCTTATCCAGGTCGAGCATCGCTGCGCGATCGGGGTGGGTTTGCGCGAACTCTTTCGCGGCTTCACGCAGGTAGCGCATTTCTGCGTCGTAATAACGCAGGGTTAAATGATCCATAAAAATAAATCCCTCAGGTAATTAATTCATCGAATCAGAAGATGAGATCGGGTGTTTTATTTTTGTTGGTTTACTACATAACCAGACCAGGGCAAAAGCAACCATAATGCTGACACTTATGGTGAAACCTTTAGCTACCTGCTGGCTTGAAACCTCATCCAGAAAATGCCGGAGGACGTAATACATCAGGACAGCTAACATTAGTAAAATAAAAATTTCCAGAAGCATCAGGCTCCCAAACCACCATCCTGACTTTCCAGTATCGTGCATGCGACGTACACCAAGCGCAAGAAAAGGAAAGAGTAAAATCAAAGATCCAAATGTGCGCAAAGGAAGATAAATAAAATAGGCCCAAACCAATGCAATGCCTCCGGCACTGGTTTTATCCGCCATGACATCAACGCGCAGGAAATAGCTCCCTGCACCGATAAGAAAGAAAACAATCAGGTTGATAATAATAAATAACCAAAACTCCTGCCGGGTAGCTACCCCTTGATATATGAAACTTTTTTTCCACGCAGACCAGTAGCAACCCCAAAGACTCTCCGGCATAAATCCCTCTAATTAGACATGCAATGTAATTGACAACGTAATCCATGATGAGATGTGGTATACATCATCCATTCATCATCATTAGGAGATATAAAGGAATCAGCAGGATGTCTCCGGTCAGAGTGACTGGGGTCATCAATACATTGAATGCAAGCTTCCCTCCGTCCATACCTGCACTGGATGTGTACCTATAAAAACGAACCTGATAGCTGTCATTGAGAGATGCTTCACCCGGTATGGCTCCTCCGAATCTTGACTTATTGATAATAACACCTCTGATCTCAACAGACCGTTGATAGAATCCGTCTTTTAATCGAAAAGAGGCATCCGTAAGCCGGGTTCTTTCTTTAAACGTTAATGATGATGCGGGTTGTCGAGTTTTTACATGAATGAACTGATTAAATCCGGCGTTACCATAGCCCTGATAATCGCTGACAAGACTAATATCTATATACTTACTGCTTCCGATTGCCTTAAGTGGAATATCTTTCATTAGTTTATTGAGTGATAGCAAAGCATTGCCATTCTGAGTGACAAAATACACATTTTTCTTACCAATAAAACCGACACCTTCAGATGGAATATCAATAATTCCTGTTGCGCCTGAGAGCGACTTAGTACTCAGATTGACATTTTTGTATTCAAAAGCGGACTGGATTTCATCACTATATGCTTCAACTCGTTCAGAATGCCTGCTGTTATCATTTGGATTACTCAAGGCCCAGAGAATTGAAGTACACCCACTTAATATCACGGTTGATAAAAATAGCAGTACAGCTAAATATTTTTTGCTCATTATTTTCTCATTAGTCTTATTAAAAATAAATTACGCGCACAAGACAGAAGCACGAACCGGATCAATCGCAATCAGTCCAGCCAGCAACTCTTCCATTAGTGGATTCAGGCGCACCTTATCAGCCTCACTGCGACCGGCTTTCAGGCGCAGGAGTTTCAGATGGCGGGCCTGTACCTCGAACAACAGTTCAGGCTCCCAGTCACTGAGGGTCACTACACGGGCACGCTCACCCAGCTCAGCAAACAGGTGCACCGCCAGGTCATTCTTACCGTACTGCTCAGCAATGCGTCCCATCAGCAGACGCAACAGCCACCTCTGACGATCGGTGATCATGCCCGGTCGGGTCTGCAACCAGCCCAGCGCGGCATCCGGGCCTTCACTGTCGGCCAGCGCCACGGCTTCCGGCTCCAGCGCCAGAATGTCGTCGTTACCGGCGGTGGCCGGGGCTGATGGCGTATCGTTGTCCCACCCACCAGTGGTATCAAGCACGCTCTGCTGGATCCAGTTCAGCGTCACTTCATCCGCAAAGGGGGTACCGTCACTGAACGCCAGCGTTTCAAGCCCGGCCAGACGGGTAAGCAGCCCTTTCAGGTCAGCGACAATAATGTCGGCCAGCGTCTCCTGCCCCGACTTCGTCAGCGCCTGGTGGATATACCACTGCAAATCCAGCCACAGGTGATTGGCACCACGTGAAAAGGTGCTGTCGGCCGTTTCCAGCATTTCAGTCCAGTTCTGCTGCAGGTAGAGACGTTTGAGTAAAGCGCGTTGATCCGCCCTTGGCGGCTCAATGCGTGTGCGCCCCTGCGCATCCGGGGCAGGAATGGCCCGCAGGGTATCGTGACGCAGGCTTTTCATCAGATGGTGTGCTGACAGCCAGCCGTCCGGCTGCTCGCGCAGATATTCAGTAAGGGTACGGGCCTGGGCCAGCAAATCCTGACCGGAGGTGATCCGCCCGATGGCCGGGGCATCGCTGTGGCTGGCAGCCGAAGAGGTTTCGCTGGTACTGGCATTCTGAGGTACCACCGCATCCACGCCTCCCGCTTTCTGCAGACGACTTTCCAGCGCGCTATAAAGCGTATTGAGTTCGGGACGGGTTTCATCCGGCTCATTCTCAATAAGCTGTGATATCAGCAGCAGCGCACCAGTGGTTCGCATCGCATCGATCCTGACAACCTCCGGGTACAGGGAAAGCGAATCAGTCATGCGCGACCCGGCCAGCCATTCCAGTGCCGCCTTACGGCTGCGGTCACGCTGCGGGTGCAACTGTGGTCCAAAGCGCTCCAGCAGACCAGCCAGCAACTCGAGTCCTTCGGCCAGCCCCTGCTCACCTTCGCGGTGTAGCTTCGCCCAGCAGTAGTATGTTGCCACACGGATATCTTTGGCGATCGTGGTCAGTAGCTTCTCAGCAAGCCGGCAGATGAGTTCGGTATCTGCACCGGAAAGTTTATTGACCTCTTCACGCATCTGCTGGAAGTCATCGTCATAGCCCGGGTCTTCGCCAGCGGACGATTGCCCGGACAGCGGCTGCAGCCAGCTTTCCCACTGCGCCACACGTTCACGGGTTGCTACAAGCAATGGTTCCTGTTCTGTCTGGCAGGCACTGAGTAAGGCATTGAGTGTGCTCATCAGTACGTCCCCCCGTCGTCACTGGCCGTATCTGTCGCCTGGTCTGAGGGCGCGATGCCGGTGGTGCTGAAGATGGTTTCCGGCAGGCGGAAATTACGCAGCTTCAGCAGTGCCAGCGGCCCCTCGCCGGCTTCGGTACGCAGGGTGTAATTGAGCGTGCGACCATCCTGTGCCTTCCAGCTCAGGCTGTAGCTGCTACCCACGCCCGGATAAGCACTGACCGCTGCCTTATCCAGCAGGCGTATCCAGCCCCAGGCACCCGGAATATCGGCGTACTGACGGGTTCCGGCCTGAGTACTAATCCAGCTCAGGTTCGCGCCGGGTGCTTCGGTATCCGCAGGCCAGGTGAAGCGCTTCCACGCCGGCAACTGGTTCATATAGGTCAGCTTCTGGCTGTCGATAATCATGTCGGTCTGCATCACCCCATCGGCGGTGCCCGGCCGCAGATCGAAGTTCATCCCGGCATTACCTTCCGTAAAGGCCACATCCGAGATATGGCTCAGGGTGTTGATGGCACTGAGGAATGCCGGGTTAAACGTCAGCCCCTGCGAATTGATGCTGTCCGGCACCCAGTGATTGCCCTCTTTGTGCAGCACGCCTTTAAGGCGGGTCTGCAGGAACTGCGCGATACGCCCGGAGTCTGCATTAAGGTACTTCGCCAGCAGAGGCAAAGAAACGTCACTACTGGCATTGTTAAACGGATAGCGGCCACCAAACGCAGAATTCCACTCACTGACGACTGCCTGCTGCCACTGGGCATTGAGGCTGTCAGCCGCCGGGGTCAGCACCTGCTGCCAGGCCTGCTCCATCGGGTTCACAAACACCGTGCGGCCAAAGCCGCTCCACTCCTGACCGAGCCCGGCAGCAATCAGACTGCCGTAGTCGCGGGTTTCGGTGAGGTCAACCGCCTTGCCCTCGAACACCGTCTGAGCAAGGGTCCGGGTCATTGCCTGCGGGTCGGCAGCGTTGGTCACCTGCTGCAGACGAAGACGCACCTGCGTCACGCGGGTCAGATATGACTGCAGGCTCAGTTCCTGTGCACCGGTGCGGCTCTTGTCCATCAGGGCCAGTACCGGACCAAAGGTCGCATCCAGCGGCCCGTGAACACCGGCACTCTGGTCAATGGCATCTTTGTTGTCACCGCCCAGCAGGTTCTTCGCGGATTTCACCAGGGAGTCAGAAATCGCCTCGCCGGTCTGTCCGGTGCGCCCCTGGATGTTAAGTGTGTTCATCAATGCAACAAGAGGGGACTGGCGCACATCGGCCATCAGCGTCAGCTGGTCAATGGAGTCCGACAGCGTCGCAGCCGGGTTCCAGCGCAGACTGTTCAGAAACGCCAGCCAGGCACCACCAAAGTCGGCGAAGTAACGCTCCGTCAGGCGCCTTTTCAGCACTTCCGGCGAAGTCTCGTCCTGTTTATTCACCTGATGCTTGCTGTCAGTCAGGACCCAGTCGAGCTCGTCCCGGCGTGCCTTCACCACCTTCTCGATAGCGGGCTGCACGGCCTGCTCCCAGGCCTGACGGGTAAACATCCCAGGTACGATTTCGGTGGTGCTGAACAGACGGGCGGCATCAGTGTCCCCGGTCATGTCTTCAAGTCGCATATCGACATACAGGTGCGCCACTTGAGAGAGCATCTTCTGGTACAGGGTAGATTCACTGTTACGCACGCCCATCAGGCGAACCAGCAGCGAACGCGCCTGGCTGACCATGCCCTCATCGGCACGGAGTTTCCACTCCGGGTGCGCAATCAGCTGAGCGCCCCAGAACGACAACAGAGACGGAGCCATCCCCTGCCAGACACCGTCTTTCACACCGTTACGCTTCGGCCAGTCGTTCAGCAAAGCAGAGCTGAACCATGCCGTGTCCATATGCTCCGGACGTGCCAGCATCAAATAGAGCTTGAGCTGGTCATAGGTACTTTTTGCCATCTGTTCTCGCAACGGACTACCCGGCGGCAGCGAGTTAAAGGCACTGACCTTCTTCTGCAGATGGTTTGCCGCCGCATCCCTTAACAATGGCTGTGTACTGTCCTGATAACGGGGCCAGAGTGCGGTTAGCAGCGCATCATTCTGACTCAGCCCAGCACGTTCATACCATGGCACGCCATGCTCAGCGCGATACTGAAGACGAGCCAGGGTCTTCTGCAGTTCCGACAGCGCGTGCAGACGCTGCTCCAGCGACTGATTCTCCCGGGCGGCAAGAGATGCCTGAGCATTTGCACCGGCAATCTGGTTGCGGTTGGTGACATACGCGATGCTCATCCACACAGCCCAGCTCACCATCGTAAGCGCAGCAGCAGACGCCAACACTCTGCGCCACGGAATGCCAGGTTTCACGGGGCGCAGTGCGGTAGGAAGCATCCCGACAGATTCAGGCAGTAAATCCCAGCGCTTGTCCATACCCCAGTGATGCTGCACGCTACGTTCAGCACCGGCAGAGGGCTGACTGAACACCACACCAGCCAGCGGCAGCGGGCGGTACGGGTTTAGCATCACCGACAATGGCGCGGTCACACTCTCCGGTTCACGAATGAGCTGGTCGGCAAGCGTCAGCAGGAAGTGGTGTTTAACATCATCACAGGTCTGCTGCAGGCCCTTTAATATCAAATCTGGCGTCAGAGCGGAGAGTTGTTCTGCCAGCCCCTCGGTACGACAACCGGCAGGCAACAGGCAGCCGGTCGCCTGCGTAATGCGTCCTTCCGGCTTACCGGCTCGTGGGTGCAGGCACCAGACATACAGCGGGAGTTTCCAGCCAAGCGTATCCATACGCGCGCTGATAGCATGAGACAGGGAGTCCATGGTGCTTTCTGAAGGTACCGGTAGCGGCGGCTCCAGCCCTGGTGCTGAGAGCTGGTCAAAGGCCGAGGTGACCCACACCAGCCCATCTACCGGGCGACGGCGCAATTTGCGCAGCGCGGTCAGCCAGGCACTGTCGGCTGGGGTATTGAGGTCACCGCCCCACAGCAACAGTGTGCCTCGGTCTTCCTGCCAGAGCTGGCCCGTAAGACCCGGAGTCAACTGCTCCACCTCAGATATGGTCCCAGTGACCAGCAGAATGCGTGTTTTACGTCCCCAGCACCGACCGTAGAGGTTACGCATGGCGTCACGGATAGTATCAACGGTGACATTGCGTGGTGCTGTCTGCTTGACACGACCTTCATCGTCCGGCAGGACATTTTTACGCTTCCCCTGCAAACGCGACCACTGTTGTAAAATCGCAAGACTAATGATTTTGCCATGGCGGGCAAGCAAAAGAAGGATTATAGCTGCCACAGATCCCAGCAGCTTTAGTCCATTACTTGTCAGTCCGAACGCTTCACCGTTTTTCCAGATGACCAATCCTATCGCAACAGCAATTAGTGTGGTAATGCTGAGGCGCCCCCAGTTACCACGCCACACTGAACTATCCTTCGCCATTCATCAGATTCCCTGTAGTTACGGTATTTACAAATCGCTGCTCTTTGTCACCCGAAAGCATCAGGCAATCTTCTTTTGTGAGCAGAGCTATATCACTGACGACGGCGGCCACAATCCACGGTGAGAAGGGACCACTGAGTCCGGCATATTTTTCCAGCCAGTGGCACTGCTGAGGTTTCCATCTGCCTTCATATTGTTTTGCACTGGTCAGAAGAGCGGAAAAATCATCGCCCCACTCCATGCTGTCACCCATAATTGCACGCGCAGCAATAGCCTGTGACTGGGTCGAGAAAAAGGTATCGAGCTCTTTACTCAGCATTTGGGTTGATTCAATCGACATAGGCCGAAGCAGGCGAGCGTGATGGTTTAGCTGATACTTCGTTGCGACGTCATCAGAAGTCAGCATTAAAGCCGAGAGCGAATCACTGTACTCATTCCCTCCCTGAGTCTGGTGAACCAACAAAAGCTCAACATCCAGAATCGGGGATTTAAGGCGTTCGCCCACCCAATCGAAGGCCCGGCCTTTAAGAATCGTCAGTAACGGTACGGGATATGCCATTCCAACTAACTGGAGCCAGCATGCTGTAAATTCTCTCTGCAATGTCTCATCAGGATCGTGTGAATCAGTCAGTAAGGTTGCGTGGAAAGGGAGGTCTGATAAGCGCTGTAATTCTGATATGTCCAGGCCCCCAATCAATGCTGAAAAAGTATCTTCGCCAGCAGGTAACGTTATTCTCCGAGAAAGAGAGCTACTCTGCTCGAGATCTTTGGGGGCCTGCAGAAATGTTGATGGTGTCAATTCACCAGGCAGAATAACCCGGCTATACAGAACCGCCAGATAACGCCCGGCCCAGGAAACCCATTGCTGCTGTGCATAATCTGCTTCATCAGATTCAAACTGGTGACGATCCATTGCGTGGTTATACATCCAGCCGCGAATACAAATCGTCACGAACCAGATGAAAAGAGGACTTCCGGCAACAATCCAGAGGTTAAATTTTTGCAATTCACCAAGAAACTGATTGGCGTAGAGTACAAAGAGCAACACTCCAGCAATAACAGCAACAAGGCCTGCAATCAGCCAGATGACCAGTGAAGGCTCATCAGGTTCTACAGCAATTGTGGCTTTCTGACGCTCCCAGTTCATAACTTATCCTACTGAACAATCCGGCGCACTGGAGATAACATGGCAGCCACATTCACATTCGCAGCCATCCACAACAACAGGTTTCCCATCAGAGATCCATTCTGGTGATCCTTCGATAATGGCATTGACACCATGCCCCTCGACAGGGCAAAAAATTTCATCGCCAACAAGAGCCACTTTATTTCCGTTCACAGTCATGGTCGAAGATGCAGATATAACCTCACCGCCGTGAGTAGTTTTATCTCCTAGCAATACAAATCCTTTGGACATATCACACCTAACAAATTAGTTTGTATGTTTTAATTGAGCCGACGGAACTGAATCCATCCTTTTTTGATTTGTGGAACAATATCATCATCTAGAAATGCAGAACAAATACCGAGTTCACCGACAGCGAAAATCGTTGTAGGGTAACCTATTTCTATTCCATTCCGCTCTTCAGGGTCAGGCTCAGAATAATAAGGAAGGCCATTCTCTCTATAAGCATTAACATCCAAGTATTGATTGCAGTTTACGTTAAATCCATTATCATCAATTAATGACAACGGGACCAACTCATCCTTATCAAACTTTAACTTTTTCCCTGGAATTCTCTTACCAACAAATATATTTTCTGTAGTATCCTCTGTGACCATTCGAATAGTGCTTGAAGAAATAACCATATTCCCCTCAGAAAATCTAGCGCCAGCCCATCCAACCGTATTCAAATCAGACTCAACACTTTTCTGATAAAAATACACAGTCGGAACACCATCTTTAACTTCAACATATATTTCATTATCATCAGTAAACTTAGGAACAGGACTTAAGATATATTTACCCATAATTTTTCTGGGTTTGTTAGCTAAAACACCATACTCTTTCATAGCACCATGCTCTTTATAAACCCAATATCCATAATACAGACCATCTTTTACCTTAATAGTATTGCAGAATGCAAAAAAAGGAACAACAACAATAAAAAACAATATTTTTTTCATTGTACAATCTCCACATGGAATGCTGGCTCACCGCGATTTTCAAAGGGACTGATATATTTCATTTTCCTTGGATTATCTTTTGCATATTTTGTAATAGCCTTATCAAAAGCCCGCTGCAAAGCGGCAGGCAATAATTTTTTACTTATATCAAATACATTTCTCTGAGCATACGATTCAAGAGAAACGCAATGTTTTGAAACAAGACGTCCATCTTTTTGTAAAGAATTGACTTTATCAACCATGGCTTTTTTAACCTGATTCTCCTTACTTTTATCTATGCCACCCGCAGCGATAGCTGCTTGTACAACCTCCCGTCCCGCAGCAGCATAATAATCAAGTTGGGATTGTATCCCCTTGTTTTTCATGTTCATATACATTGCATCGACTTGTTTTTCCGCGGTGCGCAACGTACTGGTGATCATAATCTTATGGACACCTGCGGATTTCATTATCCCTTTCATAATATCAAGAGAATGATTAGTTACCAGATTTTTCAAACTAAGAGGAATATCTTTAGAAAAATCCACCACCGGTTCAAAGTCGTTAACCACAGATATTTTCTTTGCATTCCCCTCGGAAGTAGTCTGATGTTTCTCTGGATCACTTTTACTCCTACGAGCAACAGACTTATCCGTCGTCGTAGTTTTAATATGAATTACATTGCTTTTCTTTTCCGAGTCCGCAGATTTACTTCCTTTAGGCAACACAATATGACTTCTTGAATACTCTATGGCTGCTTTAGTATTAGCATTTTCAACCCCAACGCTTTTGAGAATCTCTTTCTTGGTCTGCTCAGAAACATAGCGGCTAACATATCCATGATTTTGATTACTATCAGGTATTTTTAATTTCGCACCAATACGCAACATATTTACATTATGGATCTTATTAATTCTTGCCAACTTCTCTACTGATACACTATATTTCTTCGCTATTGCTGATAAGGTGTCACCTTTCTTAACGGTATAAGTTAGAGTCTTATGTTTTTCATTGGTATTTTTTTCAACAGTTGCTTTAGCTAATTCTTTGTAATTATCAGCAAGAATAGTAAACACAATTTCTGAACCTGCGATAGCATTGACTGATTCAGTCATCCCGTTTGCATCAGTCACGCCTTTGATAAAAACTAGAGTTTTCTCATAGTCTGACACTAAATTTGGGCATGTTAAACTTGGAAATGGAGAGATTGCAGCAATATAATTTTTGTTTTTGAATGCTGTATTATTTCCCGTAGATAGTTTAAATTTAGTATTAACTTCAGTGTTTTTTAGTAACCCTTCCACAACTGATAAATGCTTATTTATATAAAGCGCCCACTTCTTTCCATCTGCACTTTTCTTACGTGTACCAGCGATATACTTTCCTAAACTATAGGCACCATCATGATGCAACAAATAAAGCCATTCCCAGTATTCACTTTGATCTGATGTGTAACTCTCCATCACCTTTGATTTGTTAAGTAAAAAGGAATAAACTACCGCATAACATCCTTTTTCAGCGTCAAAAACTTCTTCATTACGAAGATCTAGCTGAAAACCAAGAATGTCTTCAGATTGTGTCAATGCATCTTCGATAAAACCAACTGTTCCTTGTGCTAAACCAGCTGCACTAGTAGTCCCTGCTGCCGCATCGGGGTTAAACCCGGACTCGACTTTAGTTGTTAATAATATATATGATATCTCTTTATAACTTAATCCATAGCGGACAGCTATGGTAATTATCATATCTATAATAGCTTCCTGGACATCTTTATCAGCATCTCCTATTGTACGACTGTTACCTCTTAGCTTTCGGGAAGTATCTATATCCGGATAGAGTGAGATTAAAGAAAACGGTTTAATCTGGTCATCAAAATATGCCTTTCCCTTTTTAGCATTTAAATACTCATATAAATCAGACATATCATACCTCAGCGATTGCTAATAAAGTCTATATTTGTATTGTCGTATGGGTTTTTCATCTCTCGAGATCTAAGCTCAGAAAGCTTGTTACCTGTAACAAAGTTCCCTAAAAGATCAATAAATGGGGCGTCAATATAGGACAACAATGAACCCTTAACTCTCTCCTCTTCATCCAAGCCTAGATGGTATCCGATCACAATATTTTCATTGTCATAGCATTTCATTGTGGAGGGAGTCCAATCACCAGGCTTAACTACATCATTAAAGGAATAACCCTGTCCTTCCAGGAGGACTTTTTGGCTGTTCGGGATGTATGGCAAAGAAAATTCTTTATTATTCGTGCCATTTTTTATTTCCAATTGGTAATTTCTGCATATATTCTCCGTTGGGCTTTTTTGATTCATCTGGCATTCAGCACTGACCTTTACCAAAGCTGAGCCACATTGCATTTGTGCTGATTTAGCATTCCATGTGCCACTTGCAAATGAAAAAAATGGAGCAAGCAACATGCATAACAAAAATTTAAACTTAAAAGTCATATCACGCACTTTTATTTTCCTCACAATCACTGCATTGGCAACCATCGTCCTGGAACGACATATCTGAGAATGATGAACGATGTACTCTGTCCACAATATTTTCACTATCGTACCAATAATCACTTTGAATCATTTCAAGTTCAAAAGGCTCATTCGGGTTTGATGAGTAAAATGGGACTGTTTCACCGTTCTCGTCTGTTCTACCAAATAATTTCTGCCCATTACTCGATGTCAACACGTATGCCGTAGCGGCAACTGGAACTCCGGCATCAGACGATGCAGTAAATTTCCCACTATATCCAGATGGAAACTGGGGCATAACACTACTCATGCTTACACTACCCATTTTCTGTGCATTGGCACATTTCCACAGGATATTACCTTCACAGCCCAGAATAATATTCTTACCCTGCAACTGGATGAACGACCCATCCAGATTTTTCAGCACGATATCTTTCGCCGCCGTGATCTCAATTCGCCCTTCTGTACTGGTTACGGTCACATCCTTTTTGGCTATCGCATCAAGCGCATCATCCTGAGCCTGAATTTCTACTTTTCCCTTAGCCGCAAAGAGTTTCATTCCGGCTTTACGGGCCAGCATACTCACGGCTTCACCTGCTGCTACGGTAAATCGTTTAAGTGCGCTAATGTCTGTATTCTGTTGCGACATGATCCCAACGCTGGCACTACCCGACGCCATACGAACCGCCTGCGGGCTGGTGATGCTTACTCCTTCAGGCGCATTTAGCACCATTCCTGGCTGGGCAAGGTCTTTAAGAGCATCAGTCAACTTTACCTGGCTCTGTATATCAGCAGGAAGTGCTTGTGCCGTTTCAGCAGCATCAGACAAACTTCTGGCAATACTCAGTGCATTTTCCAACTGGGCAATAGCTTCCTGCATCGAAAGCATCTTGTCCCCGGCAAACGGCTGTTTATCTGCTGTGATAAATACACCAGCTCCGCCGCGAACGGCCACCCATTTATCAGTACGTAACTCCGCACCTTCACCCCGAAGTACCCTGTCAGCATCCACATTGTGACCCAGATTAAGCTGCGTCTTACCGCCGTACTCTGTACTGATCTTAACGTGTTCTTCTCCCCGCTTATCTTCCATCCGCAGCTTGTTCAGGCCAGCTGTGCGAATGACGTTGCGAGTGCTGTTGGCCTCCGTAACATGGTCAACGTGGCGGGAGTCGTGGAGGGCATGAGCAATATACGGACGATCCGGATCGCCTTCATGGAATGCAATGGCAACTTCAGTCCCCTGTATCAGCGGGAAGTGAAAGCCATACTTGTCGCCGCCGTAAGGCTTGGCAAAGCGCACAGGCATACTTTCCATGCCCTGGCGTTTATCGTCGCGGTCAGCATCGAATTTCACCCGGTACATGCCGGATGCATCCTGCCAGGCGTAGATGTCGTTATCTTTGGCACTGGTCACACGCGCCATCAGCGTGCCGCTGACCACCGGGCGCTTTTTAGCGGCAGGTCGCCAGCATCGGTTCTCGTAATATGGCATCCCCTCCCACATCACCATCAGGGCATCTTTACGACTGGCGATATAGCTCGTGCGGGTAATGATAATGCCGTTGTCCGTTTCTGATGGCAGGGTAGGCGACACCACACGTTCACTGATGGTCAGCACCTGGGCCGGAGAAAGCAGGGCATCATTACTACTGCCGCTGATAGTCGTCTGCCCGGACAGGAAACGTTCATGTTCAAGGCGTGCCCAGAAGTTGCCGGTTTCTGCTGCGGGGGTGATTTTGTCGCCGCGTCCAAGATGACGTGGCAGGTAGTGATACACATCACCGTAGGTCACACCTTCACCATCACCCCTCGTCATGTCTGCCGGTACAGAAGTCAGGATATTCTGGGCTTCACGGTGATTGTAATCACTGGCGGTGACAGAGCGCTCAACTACGTTCTGTCGGACGTGAACCCCCCATACCGAGTCCGCTGCATTGTCACTCATGCCCGATGGACTGCTCAGTGGCAGCGACTTACCGAACGTCCATGCACTCTGCTTGTCTGCAAAATGCACCACCTCAGTCTGGGTGTCGGGTTGCAAGGAAAAGAAGTAGAAAATCCCCACTTCAGCCAGCAGACGCTCAATGAACGCGAGATCGTTTTCCTTGTACTGGTTAATCTGTTCACGCTTCGGATAGTCAGCTTTGAGGGTGAACTCATACTCCCAACCTTTCAGGCCATGCTCCTGCAATACTTCAGTGACAACTTCCGGTACTGACTTATTAACGAAAAAGCGGTGGGTACGGAATTGATTGCGCAGCAAAGACAGGAACGGCTCAATAATAATCTGGTACGTCGCCTGGTCACGTGAGCCACTGATACGCTTAAAATGCGTCACCACACCATGCACCACTTTCTGCCCGGTCATCCCCATCAGAGGCCCGGTCCCCATGGTCAGCGTGGCAGGCTTAGTCAGCAGTTGCGCTGAACTGATATTTTGATCGCTGCTGGTAAAGATAACCTGGTAGTAATAAAGCTCACTCATAAACTCCTTACCGCTGAAAGTTTCCACATCCAGTAAGGCTGTGCAGGACGGAATATCCAGACGATAGCGGTTCAGCCCGCCTTCAGTTAGCGCAGACAGGGTGTTCTTAAGCGTATCTGTCAGACTCATGATATTGACTCCATGGGATAACCTGCAGTCCATGACTTTATTGCCAACGGGTAAGTAACAGGTTCAATCAGGGTACTCAGCGAGTACGAAAAAGGGTGATTACGGTTCCAGCCACGACAGCACACATGAGGGCTTTAACCAGCAACACGGTCATTTCAAAGTTGTCCATCGCATTTTCCCCATTACCACTGATGGGAATAAAACGCTTAACAAACGTGTAAATAAAAGCTTCAGGTAGAAATAGAACACCAACGATAACAAACAGAAATAAGATGAAAATTTCAATCTACTAGCCACCCCAACGTCAGGAAACAAAAGATTAAGCTATATATTTACAAAAAAATTTAAATACGGACACTTATTACACTTGCTATTCTGGAGCCTTAATTGAACCATACGGCCTTGCGAATTCGCGATCTGTCAAAGGGAAATTATACACTTGATCATTATTAATACCGACACCAACAACAAAGCTTCTCGCTTCTTTATTATCAAGTGTTGGATGAAGTACAAACTCAACTATATACTTGCTACCATCTTTAAAATTAAAATAAGATGGAGGAATACATAATTCACCTTCAATAACCTTAAGGCCGGGGGAAAAATTAAAATCTTTCTCTATTGAAGGCGTCCCTCGCAGATTGATACCCATATCTACTGGCTGATAATCTTGTGCATTATCAATATTCACGCAAACATTATCACCCTTTTTACTCACCTTTGCAGTTTCATCAAAACGAAATCTGTCACCTGGTCCAGGGCATCCCGTCAGGATTGGAAGACAAAAAAACGTTAACAACAAAGAGTTAAGCTTAATAAAATAGTTACGTCTCACCATGGAAAGCCCCTCAAAGCACTTTTATATCCCTCACGTATCACCGACTCAGAAGTATTCCCATCGAGCGTAATATCGGGGTATCTTTTATTTTCAAGGTGACTCCAGATTTCATACCCAAAAGTCTGTAAAACAAAATTATCTGCAATAATCTGCGCCTGCTGCTCCATCGGATATTCGCTTAAGAGACGACCATCAAGGGTATAACGGTAACTCACCATCCAGCTCACCAGCCCTCTGAAGATCACATTCATTCCTTTTCCACGCTGCCAGACATGACTTATTTCATGGATGAACAGATGCTGAAGACTGTCGGTTGTCTGTGAGAAATCATCGAAATATAGATCACGAAAATAGATCTCCCCGTTCGGGGTCATCGCCGTATTGTTATCCTGTAAATTGAAAGGGAGATAACTTTCTCTGTGTATCCATACTTTCGAATAATCAATGGTGGATAAAAAAACGGATTGCGCCAGCTGTATTTCCCCCGCCGTGAGTAGTCTGACACCACCCTCTTTGATTCTGAACCCATCCTGCGTTTCATCAGCCATGTGTAAACTCCAGCCCTATGCCCTCTTCCTCACTCCATCCCAGAGTCAGGGAGTGTGGTTTCTGCTTCGCCGCCATATGGCTCAGCAACTGCTGACTCAGCACCGGCAGAATCTGCTGATTCAGCAGACTGTCAACATTCCTCGCACCAGTATCCGGCAGCAGGCAGGCGGCGGTCAGCGCGTCATACAGGCTCTCTTCAATATGCGTCCGCAGGCCGTAGTGTCGGTTCAGCCGCTTACTGACCTGTGACAGCTTCATCTCCACGATGGTGCGCATAGCCGCTTCCGCCAGAGGACGGTAAATCACGGTCTGGAAGCGGGCCAGCAGTGCCGGCTGGAAGTGGTCACGTAATATCGGGCGCAGCAATTCGTGCAGGTCGCCTTCGGTGGCGTCAGGCTGTTCTTCCAGCAACTGCATCAGGTGGTCACTGCCGAGGTTGGAGGTCATCAGAATAACGGTATTGCGGAAGTCGATTTCACGACCTTCTCCATCACGCATAAAGCCCCGGTCGAATACCTGATAGAACAGGTTCATGACGTCACGGTGGGCTTTTTCCACTTCATCCAGTAGTACCACGCTATATGGTCGTTTTCGCACGGCTTCGGTCAAAATACCGCCCTGACCGTACCCGACATAGCCCGGCGGCGAGCCTTTCAGCTGCGAAACCGTATGCGGCTCCTGGTATTCAGAAAGGTTAATCGTGATGAGTGACTTCTCGCCGCCATACATGACATCGGCCAGCGCAAGCGCGGTTTCAGTTTTCCCGACACCACTCGGCCCCACCAGCAGGAATACGCCCTGCGGGCCGTTCTCGGACGTGAGGCCCGTTTTTGCCGCGCGCAGACGCTGAGCGAGGGCCTTAAGCGCCGTATCCTGCCCGACCACACGCTTCCCTATTTCATTTTCCAGCGTCAGCAGTTCGGTCTGCTCGTCTTTCATCAGCGATGACAACGGCACACCTGTCCAGTCGGCTATCACGTTGGCAACGGTACGTACATCCACATCCAGGGAGAGCAGCGGGTTACCGCGCTGCATCTCGTTAAGCTCCTGATGCAGCTGGTGAGTCTCGCTCTGGCGCGAGATATCCTGACGGCTTTCGAGCAATTGAGCGGTCAGCTTCAGTTCCTGACCATACTGGCTTTCGAGTTCATCGAGCGCCACAATCAAGTTTACCTCTTCCTGCTCTATCGCGCTCAGACGTCCAGCATGACTCTGATTGCCAATCGCGATATCTTCCAGCAGCGCCTGCTTCTCCATGTCGAGCGCGGTGATAGATGCGCGATAACGAATAAGTTGCTCCGGAACCGTGTCGATGCTCATGCGTACGCGGGCGGCAGCGGTATCCAACAGATCCACCGCTTTATCAGGAAGTTGACGTCCCGTCAGATAACGGCGCGACAGGGTAACTGCGGCACGAACCGCATCATCGGTAATGTGCACATGGTGATGTTCGGCGTAGCGGGATTTCAGGCCCCGCAGCATCAGGCAGGCGGTATCGTCATCCGGCTCATCGACTTTCACCATCTGGAAGCGGCGCTCCAGGGCTGCATCGCGCTCAAAGTATTGTTTGTATTCAGACCAGGTGGTGGCCGCAATTGTCCGCAGTTCACCCCGCGCCAGCGCGGGCTTCAGCAGGTTGGCTGCATCCGCGCCACCGGCCTGGTTGCCTGCACCGATGATGGTATGCGCTTCGTCGATAAACAGCAGAACGGGTACCGGGGACTGCTGTACTGCATCAATGACGTTTTTCAGACGCTGTTCAAACTCCCCCTTCACACCCGCGCCCGCCTGCAGCAGGCCGAGGTCAAGCGTACGTAGCACCACGGTTTTGAGTGATTCCGGCACATTGCCTTCGGCGATTCTGAGCGCCAGGCCTTCAACCAGTGCGGTTTTGCCCACGCCCGGCTCGCCAACCAGAATCGGGTTGTTTTTGCGTCGACGGGAAAGAATGTCCACCATCTGACGAATTTCGGTGTCACGACCGAACACCGGATCGATTTTGCCTTCTTTTGCCTTCGCAGTGACATCAAGGGTGAATTTATCCAGCGCATTCTGCAATGCAGGGTTGAGTTCTCCCTCTTTTACTTCTGCACCCACAGGGCGCCCGACGAACTCGACTTCTCCACCATGACTTTGCGCCAGTTCCGCTTCCTGCTGCACTTCCGGACGTTCATCTGACTGCGCATCAAGCAACGGTCGAAGACGCTCAAGCTGACTCTGGCCCAGGGTCAGCAAAGGCCACAGACCGTTGCAGTGCACCAGGTTTTGTTTCTCAACCAGTGCCATCAGTAAATGCACACTGCGGATATGTTCTTCACCCGCCAGTGAGGCTATCAGCCAGGCTTGCTGCATCAGAGACTGGATGCTTTCTGAAAGCTGCGGCCGGTGGCGTACCGAGCGCGGCTGTTTATCCAGCCAGCCCAGTAAATCCTGCCAGATGCCGTCCATATCCCATTCGTAGCGGCGAGCCAGCACCGTCAGGTCACCTTCCCCCTGCTCCAGCAGCTTCAGCAGCCAGTGCTCCGGCAGAATTTCTGCATGCGCGCGAGTCTGGCAGAGCGAAGCTGCACCTTCCATTGCCCGCGCGCAGTATGGATTAAGACGTCGAAGGAGGATTGCCGGGTTTTCCATGTTGGTTTTACTCACTGTTGTGGACCTTTCTGACACGCTACCGCCCCTGGCCGTTACCGAGGCCCATAAGGTCTGTTTCCGGGATGTGATGTTTTCTTTGCTCAGCGCCTGCAGCGGCAGACGTTCAGCAAAGAGAAAAGCGGACAGGAAAACCTGCCCGCTTGCGACTTACGCAGTAGCGCGTTCGTTCCAGGAGTCGGAATGAATGATGTTGCCGTCTTTGTAGGTCCAGGTGATTTTTTCGTAACGCAGTTCAACGCGCTCAAGGTGGTTGTGCTTCTCTTTAGAAGGATCCTTAACGTCATACATTTCAGGATTCACCTTCACCACCTTCACGTTTTCCAGTTTGGTGTTGAAATACTCCACTTCCTGGCCCGCGTCGTTGATTTTGTACCACTTGAATTCCGCAGACTTCAGGGTCTGACCCGTGGTCACAGCCTTATAAAGATATGGGCTGGAGGAATCGATTTCTTTGGTGAACAGGAATGGCGTGTGGATACGCGTCCCGGTCAGCTTGCCGGTATTGTTATCGGTCGGGATGTACAGGTTGTGTTCCTGAGCCACCACTTCGATGCTGCCTTCACGGTCCTGAACGTCTACAGACCCTTTAATGTCCGCGCCGCCATCGTCTTTCAGCCAAAGATAAACAGGAATTGCCATGGAATTACTCTCCATTTAATTGTGATGCGCCATCATCCTGCGATGGCGCCGGGTGTTTGCCGGGTAGCTGACAGGCGTTCGCCTGCGGCACCAGACTGATTTCGACACGGCGGTTGAGCGCACGCCCTTCCGGAGTGTCGTTGGTTGCAGCAGGACGGCTTTCGCCATAGCCCTGCACAGCAAAACAGCTTTCAGGTACGTCGCCGGTGTCTCGCATCCAGTTGCGCACTGCCTCGGCACGTTTCAGCGAGAGCATCTGGTTCAGTTGCGGATTTCCGGTGTTATCGGTATGGCCGGATACGACAATCAGCCAGCCCAGCTTCGCTTTGATGCCCACCAGAGAATTCACCAGCATTTTGGTAGACCCCGCTTTGAGCACAAATTTTCCGGAGTCGAACAACGACATGCTGTCGAGACGAATGGTTTTCGGACCCTGAATAATTTTCTTAATGACCGGAGGCGGCGGTGGCGGAGGTGCCCAGTCACTAACTGCGGCCTCAACGGGCGGAATCAGTCGCAGTCCCTGATACAGACCCAGGCGATAACGCAGTGGCTCCCCGCGACGTTGCCAGTCGTCCAGCAATGCGCCATCGGCCCGCAGGCGCTGCTGGGCACGCAGTTTCGGGGCAACAGGCTGACCCGTCAGCTGGTGATATAACGCAAGGTGATCGCCAACGTTACGAATGAGGCGCTGGTTGTTCATCCAGGACGCCAGCATCGCCAGCGCGAGAAAAATCCCGCCCAGTAATCCGGCATAACGCCAGAACACCATCCTGCGGCTCACGCCACATCGGCGCGGCAACGCCGGCAGCAGCAGTTCAGGCAGCGGCAGTGGCTCGGTGCTCACAAAGGCATCCGGTGGCAGCGCCGTCAAGGAAGTGATGTGTTGTTGCCAGAGATTGCCCGCGATACCACTCACCGGCACTATGCACATACCCTGCACGCAGGGCGTCATCACCGGTAACTCCCCCCGCCGTAGCGACAGCAGGTCGTTCACCGCGCTGTTTTGCCAGGCAAGCAGACTGTCCAGCCACAGGCCATGGCTCAAACGCGAAAGACGCCCGTCCGTTCCTATTTCCAGAGGCCAATCCGTCAGTGACACATTGCCCTGACCGGGCTGATACACCTGAATACCGCTTCGCGGGCTTACCGTGGTAAACCAGACGGGCTCAGCCTCTGCACAGGCCACAGGAGGAGATACCCAGGTCACGGTCCACAGCGGGGGGATAGTGCCAAATGCCGCACGGCACCGGACGACAGCACGCTGCCAGCCCCGAAGATGCTGGGTAAAATCATCGCCGGAGGTGTGCTGTTCAGGTACCACCGCCAGCATGACGGAGAGTTGCGACACCTGAGCCGGACGCACCAGGCTCAGGTGTTGTGCCAGGAGTGGCAACTGCTCCGCATCCTTCACCCACAGATACCAGCCCTGTCGGGTTTCCCGGTTATGGGAGCCGGACACAAACAGTGGGCTGTTGTCGCCACAAACAAGGATCACCGCACCCTGAAAATCTTCCGGCGGCAGATTTTCATCCACAATTTCCCGGACAGCGGTCGCTCGTGCCTGAGAAGCCCGACGCTGACGCCAGAGCATCACCCCTGACACCAGCACAATCAGCAGACTGAGTGCCACACGGCTGCCCGAGGACAGTGGCCAGAATCCCAGGATGAGCCACAGCGCCAGTACAGCACCCAGGGCAGTTAACAGACTTCGGTACGCATCCCGCATCGCTTACCCCGGCCTGACGGTCTGGCTTACCAGTTCGGTAAGCGAAGACGAAAGGAAAAACCAGAGCGCCACCATGGCGACAGCGGCCACAACCCAGCTCAGCCAGTACCCGCGACGGCCGCTGCGCAGGCGTGATGCCCGGGCAACAATGGGAGAGTCCTGTGCCAGCGTAAAGGCCGGTACCCGTTCCGCAAGCGCGCGAACAATATCTTCCCGACGCTCATCATCCTGTGCGCGATATTGCCCCACAAACCCCAGTAGCAGAGTCCGGTGCATACAGGTCAGGACTGCGGCGTCAGGGGCGGTTTCTTTCAGCAGGTCCCGGATCCTTTCCCACAACTCCTCACCGGCATTGAGAGTGCCAAAGAAGTGTGCCTGCAGCGGGTCACGCCGCCAGGTCAGATAGCCATCATCGGTGGTTCCCCGGTTCATCACGCTCTCATCAAGCAGAGCACACAGGGCATACACCATATGGTCACAGCTGATGTCGCTGTAACCTGCCTCCGTGAGCGCCGCTTTTGCCTCCTGCACCAGACGGCAGGCCCGACGATAGAGACCTTCCCCGTCACGAACCTCCTGTCCGCCCCGCAGCTGGCTGGCCATCAGCCAGCCGGGGTAGAAAATACGCTCAATTTGACTTATTTCTGATGTATTCATGTGCGCAGCACCGCAAAGAGTTCAAGTTTCACATCCCCCAGTGAGCGCGGGGTATAGAAGGTGCAGCTTCCCGCTTCCAGCATCGCCCGCGCTGCCTCACTACTCAGATCCAGCGAGAAATACTGGTTCTCAAGGCGTAACGGGATAGCGGCCGGCACATGGGTCAGCGGCTTGATAACCATCCCGCTCAGGGCCACATTCACCACATCCGAAACATCTTCAAAGCTGCCCGCTTTACACAGCTGCGGGAATTTCGTCTGAAGCTCATGGTTCGGCATGGAGGAGCGTACGGAGAGGTAGAAATCTGCCCCTTCGCGCAGGCGCGCATCGTGCAGGGCACCTTTCCAGATCTGATCCTTATGCTCCAGGTGGATACTCACCACCCGTGACGGCAGGCTCGCTTCCAGCAGCTTATCGAGCAGTGCCAGCAGCGGCGGGAATACCCGCTCCGGTGCATCGTGCTGATAGGCAGGAATATCGCCAGCGTCATGCTCCAGTGAGAAGGTCAGCAGACTGCCGGCGAGGCGTGCCAGTTCGCGGTACAGCAGTTCCGGGTGACGACCCGGAGTCTGTAGCAGTTCTGTTAACACCGGTTCTGCACTGTTTAGCGCATTGAGCAGCCAGAACAGGGAGACATCCGCGACCGCAAAGTCCGCCATTCGCTCGTTACTCTCACGGCGCATGGCCATCAGACGCTTACGTCGTGCCTGCAGGCGCACCAGCAGATCACCCAGTTCGGTGATCAGCAACGGGCTTGCAGAAACGGAAAGCATCGGTGGGATGAAAGCCGGGTCCCGGCTCCATTGTCCCTGAGCATTACGCACCAGACGGGCGAGCGGGCAGGTCAGGTATGCGGTATTTTCTTGAGTGGACAAACGCAGAGTGATGGCATTACGTAGAATAGCCAGTTCCCCCCTTTCATACCCGGCCAGTTCCTGGACTACCACACGCTCTGCTTTCCAGCGACGCGGGCGTTCACTGTCCTGTCCGTTATCAAGGTTACCACCACTGGCGCTCAGCAGCGGCAATGCGGCTACCACCTCAACTGTCTCAGAGCCATTTGCGGCTGATAAATCACAGACAGGGGGAAGATTATCCGCCAGATCCGTATCAACAATCGTGCCGTCCTGGAAACGCACCACCAGACGGATAGCATTCAGACGCGCAAGCGCAAGCGCGGCATCATCAAACTCTGCAGCAATCACCCCCCAGGGATGAGAAATAACCATCCCAGCGACCATGTAGGCAACGTTTTCATCCCAGCGAGCTTGCTGCTGGAATTGTTGCGGGGCCAGAGCGGCCCCATCCTCCCAAAGTGGGCGGTAAATTTTCATCCCTGATTACCCCTCGCCTTACGATTTCGCCTTCGGCATCTGGGAAACCAGTGACAGGTTGACGTCCATGCCTTCGACCTGGAAGTGAGGGATCGCGTACAGCTTCACGCGGAAGAAGCCCGGGTTGTCTTCAATATCTTCGACAACCACTTTCGCATCACGCAGCGGGTGAGACGCCTGCAGTTCATCGCCCGGATCGGTCATTTCAGTGACCAGACTGCGAACCCAGGTGTTCAGCTCCAGTTCAAGCAGGCGACGATCCTTCGTGGTACCGATGTTTTCGCGCTGAATCAGCTTCAGGTAATGGGCGATACGCGACAGCAGGAAGATATACGGCAGACGCGCGTTGATGCGGCTGTTAGCCGTTGCATCTGCAGTGTCATACAGCGCCGGTTTCTGGCTTGAGTTAGCCGAGAAGAAGCAGGCATAGTCGCGGTTTTTGTAGTAGGACAAAGGAATGAAGCCCAGATTCGCAAACTCAAATTCGCGGGTTTCGGGGATCATGACCTCGCTCGGGATTTTTACCTGATTGCCGGTACCGAGATCGTAAAGATGGATAGGCAGGTCCTGAACCGCACCACCGGCCTGCGGACCACGAATCTGTACGCACCAGCCATTATTGATAAAGCTACGCACCATGTTGGAAGCAAAGGCAAAGGAGGCATTCGTCCACAGGTATTTGTCGTGATCCGGACCTTTGACCTCTTCGACATAATTGAAGCTGCGAACGGGAACGGTATCCGGCCCGTACGGTAAACGTCCCAGTACGCGCGGCATGACCAGGCCGATATAACGAGCGTCGTCGGTATCGCGGAACGATTTCCACTTGATGTACTCTGCGCGGTCAAAATAGTTACCAATATCTTTAATCGCAGCGACCTCTTCCATGGACTCTTTAAGGAAGAATTTTGGACCTGCAGAGCCGATAAACGGCATGTGCGCAGCAGCGGATACTTTAGAGATGTTGCGCAGCAGCGCGACATCCTGCGCTGAAGCATCGAACTCGTATGCGGAAATCAGTGCCGCAATTGGCTCGCCGCCTGGGGTGTCATATTCATCAATATAGGTGTGTTTATACAGACCACTCTGGATGATTTCCGGGCTGTCTTCGAAGTCCTGACGCAGGTCTTCTTTAGACATACTCAGCAACTCAATTTTCACGTTCTGGCGAAAATCTGTTTTATCAATCAGCGACTTCACTCCGCGCCACAGACCTTCAACTGCCTGAAACTCCTCATGGTGCATTACCGCGTCCAGCTGACGGCTGATCTGGTAATCGAGTTCAGCAATGTGGTGATCAATCAGGCTTTTATCCAGTTTTTCGACTTTCGCACCGGCTTTGGTCAGACATTCCAGGAAGACCTGCATACCTGCCGTCAGACGTTCATCAGCGGTCGCATCCGACATCGCCTGCGCGTCCTGCCAGATATCCAGGGCGCTCAATTCAGAGACGGGACTTAAGTTGATTTTCTCAAACAGGGAGGCGTAAACCCCACCCGCAGCAGGACGTTCCAGCACCATGCTTTCACCGCCAGCAATATTATTTTGTACAGACATGAGCATTCCTTGATTAATCCGTTAAAACATCGTGATGGTTAAGCTTTTTTGGGTGCCAGTGCGGATAATTCATTGCGCAATTCAGCGCTAAGCGACTGGTCAAGAACGATTTTTTCCAGCTCTTTTCGGAAAGTCTGGTTATCCAACAGGTTGGCCTTAAGATCGCGGAGTAAGTTGCGCATCGCCAGCATCGCCTTCAGCTGTGGTATCTGGGCAGCCACCTGCTCTGGCGTGAAATCTTTCATGCTCTGGAAAGTCAGCTCAATATTGTCCTCACCACCATCATCTGACAGGGTGTTTTTGACGCTCAGATTAACTTTTGGGGAATATTCGGAAAGAACACTGTCGAAATTATTTTTGGTGATGTTAACTTTTTCACGCTCAGATATTGGCGCAGCATCCTGACCATTACTGAAATCACCGGCAACAAGCAGTTTTAAGGGTAATTCCATTTTCTTGCTTGCTCCGCCAGTATGCAGGTCAAGCTTCAGGTTAATACGTGCCTTAGGCACTTCATTCTGAAAACTGTCAGACATTTGATCATCCCTCTTTGTTTTGCGATGCAAACTTCACGGTATCGTTCTTGATGCGCAATATTAGAACAATGATCGACCGCAAATCAAATGCACAGATCATTTATCCGCAATTAGAAAATTCTTAAGAATTTTCCTCTAAGATATTATTGCAACTTATCAGACCAACCCAGAAAAAGAAGCTACTCTTTTTCTGTAAAACAAATATTTGTATCGTAAAAGAGGTTGCAGCCAGTCAGATGCTAAAAAAACAATATTGTTTTGATTTGCATCACAGCACTATATCAAAAACACAGGAGAGAACTGCTTTAGACTCGATAAAAGGAAAGATGAATAAATTATGGACTCAGGCACTCCATTCATTGGATGAATAATAAATAAGAACTTTCACAAAGAAAATTCTTATTTATTAAACGAAGAGGTAAAAAAAAATATGAATACGGAATCTGCCACAAAAAAATAGCGCTTTTAATCCATCCTCTCTCGAAGAGGCTTCCTGCCCGACTCAGGTGGAAGGTGTTCTCATGACTGACTGCCTATAAAAACTGTAAAATCAACCACCTCCTTGACTGCCGCTTTTTTAATCAAAAACGAGTAATAGCACATAACGTATAACGGTGCTACATTACGCCGCCCACCCAAATCAGCAGTGGTCAGGCAACGCCGTAAAGTTCGGTAAAGCCTGAAACCATCACCTTGAAGAACGGTCTTAATGGCACGTCGTATCGCACACGCTGCGCTACCTTTACAGGCTTCACATAGGTTTTACTATCTTGTCTCAATCCAAATTTGAACGTGCGTTTTTACACCCGCGTTACTGGTTTACATGGTTTGGTCTTGGCGTACTCTGGCTGCTGGTGCAACTTCCCTATCCTTTGCTGCGTTTGCTGGGGTCGAAACTGGGCAGCGCCTCTCGCTATTTCCTGAAACGTCGCGAAGCCATCGCGCGCAAAAACATCGAGCTTTGCTTTCCTCAGTACAATGCTGAAGAGCGCGAAAAATTGATCTCTGAAAACTTTAAATCTATCGGTATGGCGCTGCTCGAAACCGGTATGGCCTGGTTCTGGTCGGATGAACGCGTCCGCAAGTGGTTTGATGTCGAAGGGCTGGACAACCTTAAACGCGCGCAGTTGCAAAACCGCGGTGTGATGGTTGTGGGCGTTCACTTTATGTCGCTTGAGTTGGGTGGCCGGGTGATGGGTCTTTGCCAGCCAATGATGGCGACCTACAGACCGCACAATAGCCCGGTAATGGAGTGGGTACAGACGCGCGGCCGCATGCGTTCCAATAAAGCGATGATCAGCCGTAATAATCTGCGTGGAATGGTCGGTGCCCTGAAGAAAGGTGAAGCCGTCTGGTTTGCCCCTGACCAGGATTATGGACGTAAAGGCAGCAGCTTTGCCCCCTTCTTTGCCGTTAAAGACGTGGCGACAACCAACGGTACCTTTGTGATTTCGCGGTTGTCAGGCGCCGCCATGCTGACCGTGACGATGGTGAGAAAAGCGGATAAATCAGGCTATCGTCTGCACATCTCTCCTGAAATGGCTAACTATCCTGAAAACGAATGCGAAGCCGCAGCGTTTATCAACAAGGTCATCGAAACTGAAATCATGCGCGCGCCAGAGCAATATCTCTGGATGCATCGCCGTTTCAAAACGCGCCCACTTGGCGAAGCCTCGCTCTATATTTAAGTCCCGCGTGACGGTTAGTTTCGATAAGAAACTAACCTTTTCAATCACCTGTAATAACCCCGTGTAACGGTTTTTCGTCACGTCGCTCAAAGTGAATTTATTGCCTTGCGAAATCAAACTGTCGCCGTTCCACGACACCCGTAAGTATCGGAAATTATTTAAAAAAATCTCTCTTGTCACCCCTCATTTTTAGGCGTACATTAGCGCCGTCTGGCTACAGGAAAGCACAGAATTCTGAGCTGGAGTCGGCGGCATAGCGGGAAAATTCTCATTTCCGTTTTGGCCGGATTTCAGTTCTCTATACTCAGTTGGACTCTGTTTTTAAATGCGTACCACAAGATACGCGGAGCGATGAAACGTGAAATATTTCTTTATGGGCATTTCGGTGATCGTTTTAGTCTGGGCCGGAACCTTTGCCCTGATGATCTAGTGAAGAACATGCAGTCAAAAAGACAGGAGCCATAGGCTCCTGTCTTTTTATGTCATGATGATGCGGGGTGTTCGGAGACGCTCTTTGTTGAGAGCAGGCCATCGGCCCGGAACATACTCTTGATGCCCCTCACCGCCTGACGAATACGGTCGCTATTTTCGATTAAAGCAAAGCGCACGTGGGTGTCACCGTAATCACCAAAGCCAATGCCCGGCGAAACACACACCTTCGCGTCCTGCAGCAGTTTTTTTGCAAACTCAAGCGATCCCATTGCCGCATACGGCTCCGGAATTTTCGCCCAGACGTACATGGACGCTTTCGGCATTTCCACCATCCAGCCCGCTTCATGTAACCCTTTTACCAGCACGTCGCGGCGGCGTTTATACTGGGCTGCAATGTCGTGAACGCATTGCTGATCGCCTTCAAGCGCCGCTATAGCTGCAACCTGTAGCGGCGTAAAGGTGCCGTAATCGTGATAGCTCTTGATTCGCGCCAGCGCACTCACCAGCGTTTTGTTACCCACCATAAAACCAATACGCCAGCCCGCCATGTTGTAGCTTTTCGACAGGGTAAAGAATTCTACCGCCACGTCACGCGCCCCCGGCACCTGCATGATTGAAGGCGCTTTCCAGCCGTCATAGACGATATCCGCATACGCCAAATCATGTACCACCAGCACGTCATAGCGCTTAGCCAGGGCCACAACCTTCTCAAAGAAATCGAGCTCCACGCACTGCGCCGTCGGGTTGGACGGGAAACCAAGGATCATCATCTTGGGTTTCGGATAGCTTTCGCGAATGGCGCGCTCCAGCTCGTTGAAGAAATCGACGCCTTCCACCAGCGGTACAGAACGTACCTGCGCCCCGGCTATCACCGCGCCATAAATATGGATTGGGTAACTCGGATTGGGAACCAGTACCGTATCACCATGATCCAGCGTAGCCAGCATCAGGTGCGCCAGCCCCTCTTTCGAGCCGATGGTCACAATGGCTTCACTTTCAGGATCGATATCAACCTGATAACGATCCTGATACCAGCGCGAGATCGCGCGGCGTAATCTGGGAATACCGCGCGAGGTTGAGTAGCCGTGCGTATCCGGACGCTGGGCAACCGTGCAGAGCTTCTCAACGATATGCGGTGGCGTGGGGCCGTCAGGGTTGCCCATGCTGAAATCAATGATGTCTTCGCCGCGCCGACGCGCAGCCATTTTCAGTTCAGCGGTGATATTGAAAACATAAGGGGGGAGACGATCGATACGCGTAAAACGGCGTTCAGGACTGAATTCAGCCATAGATTCCTCAGATTAACGTTAGCGCCCGGACCGTCCGAGCGACGCTGCCACTGATGTGACATGCTTAGAAAATAACCTGAAAAAAATCACGCTGTCGAGAGGGAAATGAAAAAAAAGAGAACCCCATGAAAACCGGAACACGGGAACGCCTTAAAGCGGAAGGAGGGGGACTTATATCGGCTTTCCGTTATCTATTGTTTAACACAATGATATCAAAACAGTTACCGGAAGATGCGACTGCAGGAAAGAATCGGGAGGTATCAATCCTCATCCGATAATCCCCTTTCCAAAACAGGGTTTTTCCTCATTTGATAAACATGACGGATAGCTGGTCAATATGCCCCAGGTTTTTTATCATGGTTCTTTCCCGTTTTCCCAGGTCTGCTCGTGCACGAAATATTCACTATGCTGCTGGCGGTTTTTGATCGCGCAGCATTAATGCTGATTTGCCTGTTCTTCCTTATTCGCATTCGCCTGTTTCGCGAGCTGTTGCATAAATCTGCTCACTCGCCGAAAGAACTGCTGGCCGTCACCGCTATCTTTTCGCTCTTTGCGCTGTTCAGCACCTGGTCCGGCGTGCCGGTAGAGGGCTCGCTGGTTAACGTGCGGATTATCGCCGTTATGTCTGGCGGAATTTTGTTTGGTCCGTGGGTAGGTGTCATCACCGGCGTGATTGCCGGAACCCATCGCTACCTGATTGATATCGGCGGCGTCACGGCGGTGCCGTGCTTTATCACCAGCATTATCGCCGGGGTACTATCCGGCTGGATCAGCCGTAAAATCCCGAAAAAGCAGCGCTGGCGCGCCGGGATCCTCGCGGGTATGTTGTGCGAAACGCTGACCATGATCCTGGTTGTCGTCTGGGCTCCCACGACCGCGCTGGGGCTGGATATCGTCTCGAAAATCGGTATCCCTATGATTCTGGGTAGCGTGTGCATCGGTTTTATCGTGCTGCTGGTGCAGAGTGTGGAAGGGGAAAAAGAGGCCAGTGCCGCTCGCCAGGCCAAGCTGGCGCTGGATATCGCCAACAAAACGCTGCCGCTTTTCCGCCACGTTAACGCGGAGTCGTTGCGTCAGGTCTGCGAGATTATTCGCCACGACATTCACGCGGATGCCGTCGCTATCACCAATATTGACCACGTGCTGGCTTACGTCGGCGTTGGCGAGCACAACTACCGCGACAATGATGACACGATAAGCCCGACCACCAGACAAGCGATTAACTACGGTAAAATCATTATTAAAAACAATGATGAAGCCCACCGAACGCCGGAGATCCACTCCATGCTGGTGATCCCGCTTTGGGAGAAAGGCGTGGTGACGGGCACGCTGAAAATTTATTACTGTCACGCGCATCAGATCACCTCAACGCTGCAGGAGATGGCGATAGGTCTGTCGCAGATCATCTCCACGCAGCTTGAGGTCTCCCGGGCGGAACAGTTACGCGAGATGGCAAATAAGGCAGAGCTGCGCGCGCTGCAGAGCAAAATCAATCCCCATTTCCTGTTTAACGCGTTAAACGCCATCTCCTCTTCAATTCGTTTGAATCCGGACACCGCGCGCCAGCTGATTTTCAACCTGTCGCGTTATCTGCGCTACAACATTGAGTTGAAGGATGACGAGCAGATCGACATCAAAAAAGAGCTGTATCAGATTAAAGACTACATCGCGATCGAGCAGGCGCGCTTCGGCGACAAACTGACGGTCATTTACGATATTGATGAAGAGGTCAACTGCGTGATCCCGAGCCTGCTGATCCAGCCGCTGGTCGAAAACGCCATTGTTCACGGTATTCAGCCCTGTAAAGGCAAAGGTGTGGTCACCATTAGCATCACCGAAAGCGGCAACCGGGTGCGTATCGCCGTGCGCGATACCGGCCATGGGATTGACCCAAAAGTCATCGAGCGCGTGGAGTCTAATGAGATGCCGGGGAATAAAATCGGGCTGCTGAATGTGCATCACAGGGTCAAGCTGCTCTACGGCGATGGGCTGCATATTCACCGTCTTGAACCCGGCACTGAAATCGCTTTTTACGTCCCGAATGAACGCTCCCCTGTTCATGCGACGGCATCACTGTTACCTCAGGGTGAGTAATATGAAAGTCATTATCGTTGAAGATGAAATTCTGGCTCAACAGGAGCTCACCTGGCTCATCAAAACCCACAGTCAGATGGAGATTGTGGGTATCTTTGACGATGGGCTGGACGTGCTGAAATTTCTGCAGCATAACCGGGTCGACGCCATTTTTCTGGATATTAATATTCCTTCGCTGGACGGCGTCTTGCTGGCGCAAAACATCAATCAGTTTGCCCACAAGCCGTTTATTGTGTTCGTTACCGCCTGGAAAGAGCATGCCGTTGAGGCCTTCGAACTGGAGGCGTTTGACTATATTCTGAAACCTTACCAGGAGTCGCGGATTGTCAGCATGCTGCAAAAGCTGGAGGCCGCATGGCAGCAACAGAGCGCTCCGGTCAACGCCAGCCCGACGGTACGGGAAAACGACACCATTAATCTGGTCAAGGATGAACGCATCATCGTGACGCCAGTGAATGATATCTACTACGCCGAAGCGCATGAGAAGATGACGTTTGTCTATACGCGGCGGGAATCGTTTGTCATGGCGATGAACATTACCGAATTCTGCGGCAAGCTGCCGTCGGCCCACTTTTTCCGCTGCCACCGTTCGTTCTGCGTGAATTTAAATAAGATCCGCGAGATCGAGCCGTGGTTTAACAATACCTATATTTTGCGTCTCAAGGATCTGGATTTTCAGGTGCCGGTGAGCCGCAGCAAGGTGAAAGAGTTCCGTCAGCTGATGCACCTGTAAAACGCCCTCTCCCGGCGGAGAGGGCTCTGTGTCAGAGGATTTGCCCGAGAACCTGACGCAGATGGGCACCCGAACCCAGCAGGCCAGGGTTATCATGCACGATAAGATAAACAGGAATATCCTGCACGTAGCTTCTGAAGCGTCCTTTATCTTCAAACCCACCGCGGAAACCTGAAGCTTTAAAGAAGTCGAGGAAGCGTGGCACAATCCCGCCTGCAATATAGACCCCACCAAAGGTGCCCAGCGTTAGCGCCAGGTTGCCGCCGAAACGCCCCATGATGACGCAGAACAGCGACAGAGCACGGCGGCAGTCGATGCAGCTGTCCGCCAGCGCTCGTTCGGTGACGTCTTTCGGCTGCAGGTTTTCCGGCAGACGACCGTCTGATTTCACAATCGCGCGGTACAGATTCACCAGTCCCGGACCTGAAAGGACGCGCTCGGCAGAGACGTGGCCGATCTCAGCGCGTAACTCTTCGAGAATAATGCCCTCTTCTTCGCTGTTTGGCGCAAAGTCTACATGACCGCCCTCACCCGGCAGGCTTACCCAGCGCCGATCAACATGCACCAGATGCGAAACGCCCAGGCCCGTACCGGCACCGTAAACCGCAATAGGCTTTCCCTCGACCGGTTCAGCGCCGCCGAACTGGATCAGATGCTCTGGCTTGAGCATCGGGATCGCCATAGACACGGCGGTGAAGTCGTTGATGATTTCCAGATGCGCAAAACCGAGGTTCTTTTTCATCTCTGCAATAGAGAATGCCCAGGTATGGTTGGTCATGGCGACCCAGTCGCCAGTTATCGGGCAGGCAATGGCAATGCAGCCATCCTCGACGCTCACCTGATGTTCATCCAGATAGACGCGGACAACGGCCTCAAGGCTGGGATAATCCAGCCCCGAGTAGGTTTTCGCCCGGGAAATTTCACCGCTACTTACATCGCATAATGCGAGGCGCGCGTTCGTGCCGCCCACATCACCTACCAAAGCATACTTTGTCATTCTTCTACTGCTCCGCTAAAGTCAGAATAAATCTTTGGGACACTGTAAATTCAAGGCGTGATAACAACAACGACTGGAAGGTGAATGCCCATGGATTATCGATCTTCGTCACAGAATAACTTTACCGTTTCAGCACCTTTTGCACTATTGCCATAAAGCTGATTGTGCAGAGTAACGTTATACCGTTTTGTACAAGGAAATCATCATGCTCCACCCGCGAGCCAGAACCATGCTGTTGCTGGCAATTCCGGCGCTCATCATTGGCGTGGCGTCAAGCCTGGTACTCATTGTCGTGATGAAAGTCGCGTCGGTGCTGCAAGCCCTGCTATGGACGGCGCTTCCGGCGAAACTGGGGATCACCGCTGATTCTTCAGCGTGGATCATTTTGATGCTGACGTTAACCGGTATTGCGGTAGGCCTGGTGATCCGATTCAGTCCCGGCCACGCCGGACCGGACCCGGCGCTGGATCCGCTGATTGGCGCCCCGGTTCCGCCCTCTGCGCTGCCGGGGTTGATCATCGCGTTAATTGTGGGCCTGGCGGGCGGCGTCAGCCTCGGACCCGAGCATCCCATTATGGCGGTGAATATTGGTCTGGCGGTGTTCCTGGGCTCACGCATTTTACCGCGCGTGGGTGCGCTGGACTGGACGATCCTCGCCTCCGCAGGCACCATCGGGGCGCTTTTCGGCACGCCCGTCGCTGCCGCGCTGATTTTTTCACAGACGCTTACCAGCAACAATGATGTCCCGCTCTGGGACAAACTGTTTGCTCCCCTGATGGCCGCGGCGGCGGGCGCGCTAACAACCAGTCTGTTTTTCCATCCCCACTTCTCCCTCTCTCTGCCCCACTACGGAGAGATGCGAATAGCGGATATTTTCAGCGGTGCCATCGTCGTTGCAATTGCCATCGCGCTGGGGATGGTCGCGGTATGGTGTCTGCCGCGCCTGCACCGGCTGGTGCATAAACTCAAGCATCCGGTGTTGATTCTGGGCACAGGGGGATTGATCCTCGGTATTTTAGGCACCATCGGCGGGACGGTGACGCTGTTTAAAGGCCTGGACGAGATGCAGCAGCTGGCATTCAGTCAGGTATTTAGCGTTTCCGATTATCTGCTGTTTGCCGTCATCAAACTGGCGGCGCTGGTCGTCGCGGCTGCGTGCGGTTTCCGCGGTGGACGCATTTTCCCGGCAGTCTTTGTCGGCGTGGCGCTGGGGCTGATGTTGCACGAACATGTGGATGCGGTTCCGGCGGCAATTACCGTCTCCTGCTCGATTCTGGGTCTGGTTCTGGTGGTGACGCGTGACGCATGGCTGAGCCTGTTTATGGCGGCGGTTGTGGTGCCGGATTCGACGCTGTTCCCGCTGCTCTGCATCGTGATGTTGCCCGCCTGGCTCCTGCTGGCGGGCAAACCGATGATGATGGCCTGGCGAAACGATAAGTAATCAGGCGCTGTTGCGCGCTTCCAGCGCTTTGGTGAGCGCGCTCAGCAGCGGCGGTATGTCGGATTTCGGCAGCATGACCTCGATCAGCGAAAGCCGCTCGTGGTGCGCCACTTTTTCCAGCACATCCACCAGCTCACCCGCCTCACTCACCTGCCAGCACTCGGCCTGAGGCGCGAGACTCAGCGCCTGAGGAAGGTGCGTCCAGTTCCAGAGCGCAATATCGTTATACCGTTGCTCCGGCCCATGGATGGCCCTTTCGACCGTGTACCCTTCGTTGTTCAGCACCAGAATGATCGGACGTTGTTTATCACGCAACATCGACCCGAGCTCCTGAATAGTCAGCTGCGCCGCGCCATCCCCCGTCAGCACTATCACACGCCGGTTCGGGCAAGCCGTTTGCGCGCCAAACGCTGCGGCCAGCGTGTAGCCGATCGACCCCCACAGCGGCTGGACGATAAAATTCACGTCAGCCGGAAGGCGCAGGTCAATGGCGCCGAAGGCCGACGTTCCCTGATCGGCAAGGATGATGTCTCCTGGGCGAATAAACGTTTGCAACGTTTTCCAGAAATTCTCCTGGGTCAGCGCGCCCTCCGGCTGAGGGAAGCTCATTGCACGATGGGAAACTGGCGCAGGTTTATCATGCACATGCTGTTTGCACAGTTCCACCAGCGTTTCGATTGCCTGAAGCATCGGAATGCCGGTAAACCATACGTCACCGACGCGGGCAGCGTGAGGCTGAACTTCTATCGTTTGGGCCGAGGTTAGCTGATGGGTGAAACCGGCGGTGAGGGTATCGGTAAAACGGGTGCCGATGCACAGTACCGTATCCGCCCCTTCAATCGCCTCTTTTACCGGGCCGGCGCTTGCCGAGCCGCTGTATGTGCCGTAAAAACCGGCATGACGTTCGTCGAATATCCCTTTACCCATTAGCATCGTGGCGTGCGCCATCGGCACGTCCTTCACCCACTTCTGTAGCGCATGCTTGTGTCCATGGCGCAGAACAAGGAAATCAGCTAACAGCGCGGTGCGCTTGCTGGTTGCCAGTTTATTTTCCGCAGCATCCCGAAACGCTTTCAGGCAGGCACTGTCGGCATGGGCATGGTGAAGTGTGAGAGCGTTTACAGGAGACGTGGCGGCTTTTTTTGCCACGTCGGCAGGTAACATCAAATAGCCGGGGCGACGCTCCCGGAGCATGGTGGTTAGAACCCGGTCGATTTCATAGCATGCGTTTTGTTCGGTCAGGATCGCCTGAGCGACGGTAATCGGCTCGCTCATATGATAAAAATGGCGGAACTCCCCATCACCCAGCGTATGGTGCAGCAGTTCCCCTCGTTGCTGTGACGCCGTCCCCGGCGCCCCGACAATATGCAATACCGGAACGTGCTCGGCATAGCTTCCCGCGATGCCATTCATGGCACTTAACTCGCCTACACCGAATGTTGTGAGCAGCGCGGCGAAGCCCTTACAGCGGGCATATCCGTCAGCAGCATATGATGCGTTTAATTCGTTGGCACAGCCCACCCAACAGATGTCGGGGCTGTCTATTACATGGTCGAGAAACTGCAGATTATAGTCGCCCGGCACGCCAAACAGATGATCGGCTCCACAATCAGTAAGACGGTCCAGCAGGTAATCGGCGACGCAGTATGGGGTACGCATGAACAGGTATCCTTCTAATGTTGACCTCACTTTGAGTATTAGAGAAGCGTGATGGCTGTCCAGAATCAGCGGTAAGAAGGGTATGGAAAGAATGCTTTACAAAAAAGGCTGCGCTATGCTGCTTTTTTTCACGTTAATGTAAACGCATACACTGATTTTTCTCATCTGCGCACGAGGTCATAAAATGGGTTATCAGCCGGATAAAAATCGTTACCAGACAATGCAGTATCGTCGCTGCGGTCAAAGCGGGCTCAGGTTGCCCGTCATATCGCTGGGTCTGTGGCATAACTTTGGGGACGCCACGCGTCTCGAAAACAGCCGTCAACTTTTACAGCGCGCCTTCGACCTGGGTATTACGCATTTCGACCTTGCCAATAACTATGGTCCTCCACCGGGGTCGGCCGAGCGTAATTTTGGGCGTATTTTGCAGGAGGATTTTCTGCCCTGGCGCGACGAGCTGATTATCTCCACGAAAGCGGGATATACCATGTGGGAGGGCCCCTACGGCGACTGGGGATCGCGCAAATATCTACTGGCAAGCCTGGATCAAAGCCTGAAACGCATGGGGCTGGAGTATGTCGATATCTTCTATCATCACCGTCCTGATCCGGAAACCCCGCTGCTGGAAACCATGAAAGCGCTTGACCATGTGGTGCGCCAGGGAAAAGCGTTGTATGTCGGGTTATCCAACTATCCTGCAGCGCTGGCGCGAAAAGCGATTGATATCCTGAATGATCTTGGTACGCCCTGCCTGATCCACCAGCCGAAATACTCCATGTTTGAACGAGGACCGGAAGGGGGTTTACTGGCCGTGCTGCAGGAAAAAGGCGTGGGCTGTATTCCCTTCTCGCCGCTGGCGGGAGGACAGCTCACCAACCGATATCTGAACGGTATTCCCGCAGACTCCCGTGCGGCAAGTGGCAGTCAGTTCCTCAACCCGGATCAGATCACTGAAGAGAAGCTGGAAAAAGTGCGTAAGCTCAATGCCCTGGCGGAAGGCCGCGGCCAGAAGCTGTCGCAGATGGCGCTGGCCTGGGTGTTACGCCATGAAGCAGTGACGTCGGTGCTGATTGGGGCAAGTCAAGCGGCTCAAATTGATGACGCCGTTGGCATGCTGGAAAACCGCCATTTCTCCGCGGAAGAGCTGAACCTTATTGAAGAAATCCTGAGCAGCTCAAAATAAAACCGCTTTTAGCAAAAAATGCTCTGAGCCTGGAATTCGGAGTTGAGGCGATGAAACGAGGCTTTACCAACTCGTAATATTGCGTTAACAGGCCCCACAAAGGCCCCGATCGTGAAGGAGAAAGAGTATGTTCAGGTCACTGATTCTTGCAGCGGTATTACTGGCTTCCGCCCCGCTGATCGCCACTGCGGGCGAAATCACCCTGTTGCCATCAGTAAAACTACAAATTGGCGATCGTGACGACTACGGCAGATACTGGGACGGCGGCTACTGGCGCGACCGTGATTACTGGCATCGTCACTATGAGTGGCGCGGAGACCGCTGGTGGAAACACGATAACGGCAGACACCGCGGCTGGTATAAAGACAATGCCTATGAACGCGGCTACCGCGAAGGCTGGAACGATCGTGACGACCGCCGCGGTGGCTGGGGTCACGGCCCAAAAGGACACGGTGGTCACGGCCACGGTCGTCATTAATGTAAAATGTAAAAAAGGAGCCTTTCGGCTCCTTTCTCTTTTATAACCCCAGCGCTGTGCCAATCAACAGCCATAAATTTAGCGCCACAACCACTACTACAATTGCCCATCCTGTCCGTTTCACCAGCGTCGAGTTAACCAGATCGCCCATCAGGGCTGGATTGCTGGTAAAAATCAGCAGAGGAACCAGCGCCAGTGCGATACCAAAACTCAGCAGCACCTGACTCATCACCAGAATTCGCGTGGGATCAAGCCCCATCAGAATCACAACAAACGACGGCAGCATGGTGACGGAACGACGAACCCACAGGGGAATATGGAAGCGCACAAATCCCTGCATCACCACTTGCCCTGCCAGCGTGCCCACCACCGTGGAAGAGAGACCGGCAGCCACCAGGCTCAAACCAAAAATCGTGGCAGCAGCATGGCTCAGTAACGGCTCCAGCGTGAGATACGCCTGGTCGAGATCGGCAATACCGGTATGACCGTTAAAGTGAAAAGCGGCAGCTGCGGTGGCCATCATCGCCAGGTTCACAAAACCCGCGATGGTCATGGCAATCGCCACATCCCATTTGGTTGCCGAATAACGTTCTTTACGCGTCCCACCGTGAAGATGCTGGGTCAGCGAAGAGTGCAGATAAATGACGTGTGGCATAATGGTCGCCCCAAGTACCCCGGCAGCCAGGAAGACGGCTTCCGACGTTGGCAGGCTGGGGATCACCATGCCTTTACCAAGCTGTACCAGGTTTGGCTGGGAGAATATCAGCTCGACAATATAGGCCGCCGCGACAAACAGCAGCAGACCACCAATCACCTTTTCAAGCGGCTTTTGCCCCCGACGCTGTAACATCAGGATCAGGAAAGTGGCAATCCCGGTCAGGACCGCCCCTTGCAATAGCGATACGCCCAGAATCAGCTTAAAGCCGATCGCCGCACCGATAAATTCAGCGAGATCGGTTGCCATGGCGATGATTTCAGCCTGCACCCAGTAGAGCCAGACGGCCGGACGTGGGTAGTGGTCGCGGATTTGTTCTGCCAGGTTTTTGCCCGTAGCAATCCCCAGTTTTGCTGAGAGCATTTGAATCAGCATCGCCATCAGGTTCGCCCAGACGACCACCCACAGCAACTTATAGCCGAAGCTGGCCCCGGCCTGAATATTGGTCGCAAAATTACCCGGATCGATATAGCCAATGGCAGCAATGAACGCAGGTCCCATTAATGCGAACCGCAGCTTGCGCGCCGCTCTGCCACTGCTACCCTCTACGCGACTGTTAGTCATTATCTGCCTCTGGAAATATAGCCTTTGCTATGTTTAATGCTATCAAAATGAGAATGATTATCAAGATCATTTAAGTGGTTAAACATGATTTCTCTGATAGCTAAGAACGATAGATGGGCAGGTGGTGCGACATCACAGAATGTGAAAATGCGCAGTCATTTGTGAAGCGTAGCACACAAACTTAACTTTTCACTCATTTACCTAACATAACGAAAATGTATTGTGGATCACTATTTTTGAGACTCGTCACAGGATGTAACTATAGTGTGTCCTTGATCTCGTTTTCTTTTCGCTTGTTGCATAGAATGTGCACGAAAATTAAACCTGCCTCATATTTGGAGCAAATATGGACCGCGTCCTTCATTTTGTCCTGGCACTTGTTGTCGTTACTGCACTCGCATTGCTGGTCAGCACAGACCGCAAAAAAATTCGTATTCGTTATGTTGTCCAACTGCTGGTCATTGAAGTTTTACTTGCGTGGTTCTTCCTGAACTCCAACGTAGGTCTCGGCTTCGTAAAAGGCTTCTCCGAAATGTTCGAAAAACTGCTCGGATTCGCCAACGAAGGGACCAACTTTGTCTTCGGTAAAATGAACGACGAAGGTCTGGCATTCTTCTTCCTGAAGGTGCTGTGCCCAATCGTCTTCATCTCCGCGCTCATCGGTATTCTACAGCACATCCGTGTTCTGCCGTTCGTGATTCGTGGAATTGGTTTCCTGTTATCCAAAGTCAACGGCATGGGCAAGCTGGAGTCTTTCAACGCCGTCAGTTCCCTGATCCTCGGTCAGTCTGAGAACTTCATCGCGTATAAAGATATTCTCGGCAAAATGTCGCGTAACCGCATGTACACCATGGCGGCAACCGCAATGTCTACCGTTTCCATGTCTATCGTGGGCGCGTATATGACCATGCTGGAGCCAAAATATGTTGTCGCTGCGCTGGTTCTGAACATGTTCAGCACCTTTATCGTGCTGTCGCTGATCAACCCATACCGCGTTGACGCCAGCGAAGAGAACATCCAGATGTCCAACCTGCACGAAGGCCAGAGCTTCTTCGAAATGCTGGGCGAGTACATTCTGGCCGGTTTCAAAGTGGCGGTTATCGTTGCCGCCATGCTGATCGGCTTCATTGCGCTGATCTCTGCGCTGAACGCCCTGTTCGCCGCGGTGCTGGGTATCTCCTTCCAGGGTATTCTGGGCTACATCTTCTATCCTGTTGCCTGGGTGATGGGTGTTCCGGCTCACGAAGCGCTGCAGGTGGGCAGTATCATGGCAACCAAACTGGTTTCTAACGAATTCGTTGCGATGATGGATCTGCAGAAAATTGCCAGCACGCTTTCTCCGCGCGCGGAAGGCATCCTGTCCGTGTTCCTGGTCTCCTTCGCGAACTTCTCATCCATCGGTATTATCGCCGGGGCGATTAAAGGCCTGAACGAAGAACAGGGTAACGTAGTTTCACGCTTTGGCCTGAAACTGGTGTACGGCTCCACTCTGGTGAGCGTTCTGTCCGCGTCCATCGCAGCGCTGGTCCTGTAACGTTTACTGCAAAACAAAAAACCGGGAGCAAGCTCCCGGTTTTTTTTATGCCCGAATTTCTTCCAGCGGTTTGGGTTTACCTATCAGGTAGCCCTGCAGGTAATCCACGCCGAAGCGAAGCAACATCTCTCGCTGTGCGGGTGTTTCGACATACTCCGCCACCACACATAGCGATTTCGTCTTCGCCAGATTACACATCGACTGGACGATCATCGCATCCATGTCATCAGTACAAATGTCTTTAACAAAGCAGCCGTCAATTTTGATGATATCCGCCTGCAGACGTCTGAGACGCTCGTAGTTGGCGTACCCCGTACCAAAATCATCAATAGCAATCCGGAATCCACAATCCCGCAGTTGCTGAATATTATTGATGCTGCAACCTGAATTGGAGAAAGCCTGCTCTTCGGTGATCTCAATGACCACGGTTTGAGGGGCAACGCCGTACCGTTCAAACAGCGCACAAATCTCGGTCGCTACCTCTTTTTGCATCAGCGTGAGCGGCATCAGATTGACGGAGAAACGGGCCCCAGGCTGCGTCGCAGGATGATCGCGCAGCCACAGCAGTAATTTTTCCATAACGCACATATCAAACCGGTGGCTAAGGTTGAACTGGGCAATCAGCGGAATAAAGCGATCAGGGGTGATGATTTCGCCCTCGCTCTCCATACGCGTCAGAATTTCGTAGTAACCGCTACTGTCTGCCTTCTGGATCGGTTGCGCGTATAAATGGAACTGACCCGCCTCCAGGGCATGCTTAATCCGCGCTAACATCAGGACGCGCTCTGTTGTTTGTCCTGATGCAGCCTCCAGGCTATTCGTCAGCGCAAGTACGTTCTGTCCTGCACAAGATTGCTCAGCCAGCCAGCTTAGTTGCCCCAGCGTGTGATGCAATTTTTCACCGTTTTCGACCATCCCCCAGGAGGCACCAAACTCAATATCCAGCCCGGTGTTGTTCCAGAAAATTTTCCGGCTGTTCAACCGATCAACCATATGCTGGAGACGCTCAGCAATTTCCGGCCCCAGCAAGACCACCACCAGCTCGCTTCCGGGCAACTGGAAGAGCATCTCGTCCTTTTGCAGAAGGGGCTGCAGCGACGAGGCGATCGTGCGTTTGCAGTGGACCCGCATCAGGATCCCGTAATGGCGGCTCAAAAATTCCAGGTTATCCATGCGCAGAATGCACACTTTGGCATCCTGGTGAATCTCAAGATACTCCTCCAGCGCACGGATATTGGGCAAACCGGTCAGCGGATCGGTCAGCGCTCTGCCCTGCCATCCCCGCTTCAGCCACTCGCTACGCTGGTAAATCCGCGACATGTAAAGCAAGCAGATGGCAAACGAGATCAGCACGGACAGGATAAAGGAGAGTGAATGGCCCGACTCCACACCATTCAGGAAGTTATAGTTGTAGGTCAACAGCAGAAGCGCTGAAGCAGCCCAAAGCAGAGAGATAAGTGCATAGGTCAGGCGGCTTATCGCTAAGGTAAAGAGAATAAAAATCAGCGGCATTAAATAGCCCGCTATAACAGGGGATTCAAAAGGGCCACATAAAACAGCGAGAATGAAGCCTAGAAGCATGAGCCAGACAAATATAAACAATGAATTCTTATGGAAAAAAATGGGCTTCACGCTTCGTCGCCAGAAGGTAATGGCATAACGAGGATTAATTATCATTCTTAACGGGTAATAGAACATCATGGTAAAAATCAGCGCCGCGCCTATCAGACTTTGAATATCCACGACGTTATAAATTACCGTCCCTTCACCGAAGAAGGTGGAGATAGTTACCGGGAAATCAAACAAATAGCCCGCTAAATACATCGACATTTTAATGCCGAGTGGCACAATAAAACCGAGCCAGAATATCCGTAATCCAATGTGCTTGTTAGGAATGCAGTAGCGCCAGCGCCTGCCCAGCATGATGCGCAACAGGCCGCACGCCGCGAACAACGCAAAGGTCTGACAAAACAGCAATACTGAATATTGTAGCGGTGCTAAATTAATATAGAATAAATTAGTGACAGTAAAACCTAACAGAATGGGAAGAATTGCCCGACGACCAAATAACAGAATTACCGCCAGCATAACGCTCAGGGGTAACCACGCTAAATAAACGTCGTGACCATTCACAATCGCGCGCGGGGAGAGATAACGGGAGAAAGGAACCGCGATCAGGCATATCGCCAGGGCAATTATAAATATCTTTACATTATTGTACGTTTTTCTATTCATTAAGCTGATGCGATTATTATCCGTTCATATCATTGACCGGATGGATAATAGGTTTATTAATTGTGCGAATCAAGTTGAAGTCTATTTATGGACAGGTTTATTGATTTCGATTGAGGTCAGGTACAGGAATACCTTCTTTTTGATAACAAAATGCGGTGGTGAACGTTACAAACAGATAAAAAAACCCTCGTCTTTTGACGAGGGTTTAAAATTTTGGTGGAGCTAAGCGGGATCGAACCGCTGACCTCTTGCATGCCATGCAAGCGCTCTCCCAGCTGAGCTATAGCCCCACATGTGACTTTACTGACCGCACTCTGTTGGGTTCAGAGTTTGGTGGAGCTAAGCGGGATCGAACCGCTGACCTCTTGCATGCCATGCAAGCGCTCTCCCAGCTGAGCTATAGCCCCATCGTAAAGCTGTCATGTTGACGGGCGGCATAATATGAATTCCGCCGCGGAGTGTCAACGGCAAATTCATTGACCGTGATTCAATCGCCGAAAATTCATGCAAATGAATCACTTTGCGAGCCTGCTCGCAGTCATGAGTTAAGCCTGTCACGTTTTCACGTTAAACGGTGCTATAAAATGAGCCGTTAATTAACCCCACGAATATTCAGGAAATTGTATGATCAAGGAACGAATGACGCCGGAAGAGTTAGCCCTGCTCACCGGCTATAGCCGACAGACCATCAATAAATGGGTACGCAAAGAGGGTTGGATAACGTCACCAAAACCAGGCGTCCAGGGGGGCAAAGCACGCCTGGTACATGTGAATGAAAAGGTGCGTGACTTTATCCGCAGCGCGCGGCGGGCAACGGAGACATCCGCAATGCCTGACGGCATCAGCAATGTGCGTTCGCTTCATACCCTCCTCCTGACGCTGGCAAATGAAATGACGCCAGAAGAGCAGAAGCAGATGACATCACTGTTACTGCGGGAAGGGATTACCGGTTTGTTACAACGCCTGGGAATTCGCGACCAGAATTAATATGAAAAGATTACGTAGCAAAATGACCACGGAAGAGCTGGCGGAGAGTTTAGGCGTTGCCAGGCAAACGGTGAATCGCTGGATACGCCAGCAGGGATGGGAGACCGAAGGTCTCAATGGTGTGAAAGGCGGTCGGGCGAGGCTCATACACGTCGATGCGCGCGTGAAGGAACATATCATGCGCCTCCCGGCTATCCGAAACCGTCAGGCAGTTTACCACCTGGCAGAGACAACAGCGCCATACATTGTCCCCTCCTCTACTCTGCGACCGGATATCATTGCGACGCTGGAAAACCTGACGCCGTCTGAACAGGAACGTCTGGATGCATTCCTGAAGCGCGAAGGGTTACGCGGCTTTCTTACCCGTCTGAATCTGGCTGAATATACGGCATAAAAAAACGGCAGGTCACCCTGCCGTTCTGCCAGACTAAAATGTGATTACTGCTGGTTTTCACGTGCCGCAATAAAGTCCAGCGCTTTGTTAATACGCGCCACGCTGCGTGATTTACCAATTGCATGCACGGTCACATCCAGTGCCGGGGACTGGCCCGCACCGGTCACCGCAACACGCAGCGGCATACCGACTTTACCCATACCAACTTCCAGCTCGTCCGCCGTCGCCTGAATAGCGTGATGCACGTTCTCTGCGGTCCAGTCAGCGATCGCAGTCAGCTTGTCTCGCACCACTTCCAGCGGCTGACGCGCAACCGGGCGGAGGTGTTTCTTCGCCGCATCCGCGTCAAACTCATCAAACTCTTCATAGAAGTAGCGGCAGCTTTCAGCCATTTCTTTCAGCGTTTTGCAGCGCTCGCCGAGCAGTTTCACCAGGTCCGCCAGTTCAGGGCCTGTACGGGTATCAATATTTGCCTGCTCAATGTGCCACTGCAGGTAAGTCGCCACGTATTCCGGCGGCATGGTATTGATGTAATGATGGTTCAGCCACTGCAGCTTATCGGTATTAAATGCGCTCGCTGATTTGCTCACTGAGCTCAGCGAAAATAGTTCGATCATCTCTTCGCGGCTGAAGATCTCCTGGTCGCCGTGGGCCCAGCCCAGACGCACCAGATAGTTCAGCAGCGCTTCCGGCAGATAACCGTCATCGCGATACTGCATAACGCTGACCGCGCCGTGACGTTTAGACAGTTTTTTCCCGTCATCGCCATTGATCATGGAAACGTGTGCATAGACAGGCACAGGGGCGTTCAGCGCTTTCAGAATGTTGATCTGGCGCGGCGTGTTGTTGATATGGTCTTCACCACGGACAACGTGGGTAATCTCCATATCCCAGTCGTCAACCACAACGCAGAAGTTATAGGTTGGGGAACCATCGGTGCGGCGGATGATCAGATCGTCCAGCTCCTGGTTGCTGAATTCGATCGGGCCACGGATCTGGTCGTCAAAGATCACCGAGCCATCCTGCGGGTTAGCAAAACGCACCACGCACGGTTCATCAGCAGCATGCTCGCTATGGTCATGGCGGCAGCGGCCGTCATAACGCGGCTTTTCACCGTTTGCCATCTGCTCTTCACGCAGCGCATCCAGACGCTCTTTGGAGCAGTAGCATTTATACGCCGTGCCCGCGACCAGCATCTCATCAATAACTGCGTTATAGCGGTCAAAACGTTTGGTCTGGAAATACGGGCCTTCATCCCACTCCAGGTTCAGCCAGTTCATCCCATCCATAATGGCTTCAATTGCTTCCGGCGTGGAGCGCTCAAGATCGGTGTCTTCAATACGCAGCACGAACTCACCTTTGTTGTGGCGTGCAAAAAGCCAGGAATAGAGAGCAGTACGAGCACCACCGACGTGCAGATAGCCTGTCGGGCTCGGCGCGAAGCGAGTTTTGATTTTCATGAAATGGCCTTACGTTATAAAGATGCCGGCAATCGGCAAATCCCGGGGAAAAAACAATGGGCAATATTCTATCACTGTGGGGGGATTCCTCAATGTTCATCCCTTTATCATGAGCGAGTTTGATGTTTTTGTTTAGAAATCATGCGCCACCGCCCGTTTTGCGATCGTTTTGTTTAATTTTACGACGAACGAATAAAAACTTTAGAAAATGCGTTGACTCATTTTCAACTCTCCCTATAATGCGACTCCACACAGCGGGGGTGATTAGCTCAGTTGGTAGAGCATCTCCTTTACACGGAGG